>Ga0105240_10015185_pt1 | contig 10479 bp, 10 predicted proteins | sample KBSC54metaG_FD_80426 | JGI IMG/M metagenome (GOLD analysis project Ga0105240, IMG submission 80426) | Corn rhizosphere microbial communities from Kellogg Biological Station, Michigan, USA - KBS C5-4 metaG | ecosystem: Host-associated > Plants > Roots > Rhizosphere > Soil | place: Michigan, USA... | reverse complement strand
TCACTCTGCGCACCGGGGCTGATCGACGATCCTACAAGCAGAATCGCAACCCACCAGTTCCGTGCCCATGTACCTTGCGCGAATCCCATCACGACCGGCCTTTCCCGCAGCGCGAACTTTGCGGCCACTTCCTCAACCTACTCCAAGGACGGTCCAGGACATGTGTGCGACTGCACAGAATGTGGATTCGGTAACATCGACTCATCCCAGTTCCGGAGAATCAGCCGATGGTCACAGTCGAGCTCGACAAGCAGCAGCGCGCAACCGCAATCTCTTCTCTCAAGCGCTACTTCGAGGAGAACCTTGAGCCCATTGGCGATCTTCCTGCCGGGCTCCTGCTCAATTTCTTTATGGAAGAGATAGGCCCGGTTATCTATAACCAGGCCATCACGGATGCGCAAGCCCGCCTTACGCAGCGCGTGGTCGATCTCAGTGGAGAGCTCTATGCAGACGAGTTTCAGTACTGGCCTCGCAACGATGCCAAGCGCAAGTCTCGCCGCTAGAGTTGTTCGTTTCCGTCGAGATCAGCGGCCAATCACGATGATTTCGAAGGTGCCCGGGAGCATGGCAGGGCGGGGGTGCGCGTTGTCTGCGGTGGGGGCGGGAGAGGGGCCGAAGTCGGCTGTGACGGTGTAAATGCGATCGGTGGCAGGGTCGTAGGTCATCGTGCGGGCGCGGCTTTTTGTGGGGAGAGACTGAATGGCTTTGTAGTCGGAGCCCGATGCGTCGATGACGGAGAGGACTCCTTCGCCACAAGAGGCAAACGCGAGTTTGTTTTTTACGCTGTAGCCGGCGGCGTCAGGGCCATCCCCGATGGCGGGAGTAGCAAGGATTTTGCCGGAGTTGGCGTCGAGGACGGCCATCTTTTTGCCGTCGCAGACGGCGAAGAGGCGGTTGCCGTCTGGGTCGAGGGCGAGGCCTGAGGGAGATTCGCAGGCGGGCCAGGTGGCGGTGATTTTGTGCTGGCGGACGTCGATTTTTACGATTTCATTTTTGTCTTCAATGTTGTTGTAAAGATTCCCCCTTCCGTCAGATACGGCGAACTCGGGCTTGCCGGGGACGGGAATGGTGGCGACAACTTTGCGGGACTCGGCGTCGATGACGCTGATGTCGTTGCTTCGGCCATTGAAGGCCCAGACGGATTTTGTGGCGGGCTCCCAGATGATGGCGTCGGGGTTGGTGCCGGCGGGAATGGTAGCGGTGATGGAAAAGGTGGAGCGATCGAATACGATGACGACGTTGCCGCGACCGTCGGAGATGTAACCAGTTTTGCCGTCGGGGTTGAGGGCCACTCCATGTGTACCGTGAAGGCCGCTGATGGTGCCGAGGAGCTTGCCGGAGGTGGAGTCGATAGCGTCGACGTGGTCACCGCGGGTGATGTAGACGCGATGGGCGGGAGAGTCGACGAGGAGGTAGTCCCACCCGCCGGAGTCGGGGAGCTTCCAGTGGTCGAGGATTTTATAGGGGCCTTGGGCGCGAAGTGCGGGGGCAGCGAAGGAGCAAAGGAGAGTGGCTACAACAAGAGCTGGAGCGAGGCGGCGGAGGGCGGAAAGTGTGCGCATGGTTGGACCTTTCGTGCAGGACAGCATTGCATCCTGGTCAGCGAGAGGATTGTGTCACGCGGGCATTAAGGGAATCTGAAGGACTCGATTCACTCAGCGTTCACAATCAGCGAACCTGATGAAGCCAGTTGGTGATGAGCTGTTGAACTCCGGGTTTGCTCACGCCGGATATGGTGAAGTGGTATTTCTTGCCGGAGGTGGTCTGAATTCCGTTTTCGTCGACGGCGCCGATCTCGTTCAGTGCGACCTGAATGCTGTCGCTGGAGTCAGTGGGGCAGCTGAAGTTGAGGCCAGTGCTGTTGAGGGTCAGTTGGCCGGAGCAGCCGCCGAAGTGTTTGTCGTGGCGGGCGGGATAAACCACGGGAGTGAACGGCCCGCGCGCTGGGCTGGCAACGGGTGCTGATGGCGCTGTGGTGGTCCCGGTCTGTGGAAGTGCGGGCGTGACGTACTGGGGTTGAGAGGGAGCCTGCTGCGGGACGGCTGCGGAGGAGTTGGGCAGACGAGGCGGGGTGAAGACGATGGGGTTGGAGGGACGAGTGATCGGAGTGGCCAGAGTGTATTTGTAGGGCGAGGGCTTGGGCTTCGCGGAGCCCTGGCTTATGCCGACGAGGGATTCGCCACGAGCGACGAGGCTTTTGCCTTGCCGGTAATAGTGGGGACGATTCGATTCAGCGCGGATGATGAGTGCGATGGGGATTGCGATGAGGAGGAGGACGGCAATGGCGATGCCGATGAAGATCTTTGCGTTGCGGGAGAAGGAGGTTTTCACTGCGTCAATTGGTTCCAGTTGAATGTGTGTGTCTCGCTTCCAGGGGAATCGGAGGAGTGCTCGTTTGAGCATTTGATGCCATGAGAGTGGAGCCGCGTTTCGCGTTGCGACCTGCTCGTGCGGTAGCCGGTGATCTGGAAAGCTACTCATGCGCATTCCTTTCGGGGGACTGTGGAATCGTCACGCGAACTTACGTCGATGGCGAAGCTTTGGCGATCGCTGCACGCCTGATGACGACAGGAACTCATTATTACGCTCCGGGAGACCGGGATTTCAACCGATGGTGTCCGGGCTGACGAGAGACCTTTGTAATTCCGAAGAGTTCGAGGATACTGGCCTGCCGGAAGTCTTCGAATCCTCTGAAGTTTGGATGCTCGTTGAGGCGAACGAGACGTGCTAATAAAGGGCTAGCTATCTCTTGTGAACAGATCTCCCTGGTCAAGTGGGTGGACCTGGGGCAGCTGGGATTTGATTGTGGGCGGGTTCGTGGTACGCTCTTCGAAGCGTTGAAGGGCGCATCCGGTCCGCGGGAAGGACAGAAGTCCACCTTTTGTTTTCGACAATCTGAGTTTGCGAACTTACTTTCTGCCCTCAATATGCGGACCTGGGCATCCTGAGAGGAAGTTCGTCATGCCGGTTCGACAATTACCGTCCAATCCAAATCTTGAGCATCTGAAGTATCAAGCGCGAGACCTTAAGAAGCTACACGCTGCGCGGGATCGCGGGGCGGCGCAGCGGATGAGGGAGTTTCATCCGGAGTGCAGAGAGCTAAGCGATGAGGGAGTTTTTGATCGAAAGATCAGCCTTGCAGATGCGCAGTTGACGGTTGCGCGCGAGCGTGGGTTCAAGAGCTGGCCGCGGCTGAAGGAGTATGTCGAGAAGCCGGAACTTGCCGAACGTATCAAGAAGCCGCGGCATGAGCTGATTGAGGACGCGGCGTTCCGGCGAGCGGTGGATCTCCTAGATGCGGGCGATGCGGCAGGGTTGCGGGAGCACTTAAAGCGGCACAAGAGGCTGGTGCATCAGCGGGTTGAGTTTGAGGGATGGAATTACTTTCGCAACCCGACGCTACTGGAGTTTGTGGCGGAGAATCCCATACGGCACGGAACGCTGCCGGAGAACATTGTCGAAGTCACGAGAGTGATTCTGGATGCGGGGCCGGATCGGACGTCGATTGATACGACGTTGGCTCTGGTGTCCACGGGGAGCGTGGTGCTGCAATCTGGTGCGGTCGTGCCGCTGGTGGAGTTGTTGTGCGAGCACGGGGCCGATCCTAATGGGGCGATCGAGTCGGCGGCGCTGCACGGAAGCCTGCTGGCGATAAGGACGCTACTGCAGCAGGGTGCACGGATGACGCTACCGGTCGCGGCGGCTTTGAACAGCGTGGAGGACATGCGGCGACTGCGTAGGGCGGCGAGCAAACAGGAGCGGCATGTGGCGCTGGCGATGGGAAGCCAGATCGGTTGGACTGAGACTGTGAAGCTGCTGCTGGATGCGGGGGAGAATCCGAACCGATATAACCCGGTTGGCGGGCACTCGCACACGACTCCGCTGCACCAGGCGGCGCTGATTGGAAATGCGGCGCTAGTCCGGCTGCTGATTGAGAGCGGGGCGAATCCGAATACGCGGGACTTGATGTGGGAAGGGACGCCAGCGGATTGGGCTCGGCATGAGGGGCATGCGGAGGTGGAGTCTTATCTGCGGGGGCTGGAGGAGAAGAAGCCTTGAAAAAAGAAGCGATGCCGCTCGAAGGAGTGAGGGCGGCATCGCTTATGTCGCAGCGAGCTAGTTGAAGTAGCTGTTTGGGACCAGGCGCGAGTAGCTCAAGCTGGTTTGAATGGCTTTGAAGATCTGATCAAGGTTGAGGTTGGGATTTTCGGTAGAGCTGCATTGCCCCTTGTTTTGTGATGCGTTGGCATCGGAGAAAAAGTTGCCGGGCGCCGTGGCCATTTTTTTCAGAGTTGAGCAGGGCGATATTCCGGCGAGAGGGCCGGACTTGTCTTTGGAGCAGCCCGAATTGGCAGCGCCGTAAGCGATGGTGTAAACGGTGGTTCCCTGCGAGGATGCGAAGGCTGCAGCGTCGATGGCCTGCTGGCACTGATTAGAGCCGGAGGGATAATCGACGGTCAGGGCCGGCTTGCTGGTGCCGGCCTTCTGCACGGTTCCGGTCACGTTAATTTTGTCGCTCTGGGCGTCGCCGTCACTGAGGATGATGAGGGCATTCTCTGTTTTGGGGTTTGCGGCCTGTGCAGCCATGAGGGAGGATTGCGCAGCATAGATGGCGCCGGCGTAGTAGGTCCCATCGCCACCGGGAGCCTGGAGGCCTTTGCAGCTTGAAGATGTGGAGGCGCCTGCTGCGATGCCGAGTGCGGAGGATGTGTCGAGAGCGCCATTTTGCTTGCCTGTGGAGCTCCAGTTGGAACTGTAGTCGGTGATTTGATAGGTGGCGCTGGTACCCGTGGGGGCGGACCATGTAGCACCGCGAACGGGAGTGGTGTAGCTGGGAATGGATGGGTTGCTGGTTGGGCAGCTTGTGTCCCTGCTGGCGTGATTGGCCTGGATGTTGGGGAAGGTGAAGAGGCTTACCGCGTCGAAGGCTTTTCCGCCCGCGCAGTCCTTACCGGAGCCGGAGGTGGTACAGGGAGAGAGGGCTTTCAAGAGAGTCTGAACACCCTGCAGGGCACAGTGGATTCTGGTGTTGTTGCATGCGGCATCGTTATCGTTGGTGTTCATCGACGCGGTGGTGTCGATGACGACGGCGACGTTGTACTGGGAGTTGGTTGCACCGCGGGCCGCAGCCGTCGAGACGGCGGTGAGAGAAACTGACTTGGCTCCCTGGACTCCGAAAATCGCAAACGCCTTCATGAAGTAAGTAGGAACTGTCACAGACTGAACGACGCGAACGACGTTGAATCCGGTAGAAGTGCTGGAGCAAAGTATGCCGAGGTTGGCAACGTTGGTGGAGCAGTTAAGGTCTGTGGTAGTTTTCGTGTTCGGCAAGTTGCCGTTCATGTTGGCGCCATTGGCGGCGGAACCGTAGTTGCTCGCCACGGCCTTTACAGATGCCACAGTTGCGGTGGGCTGAGAGAGCTCATACCCGGCGGCCAGTGCGGCAGCATCGGTTGAACCCTGCAGTTCGCGGTGGCAGACGTAGGCGTGCCCGAGGTCGACGGTTATACCGGCTGCTCCGATGAAGAGGCAGAAGAGAAACAACATCCAGGGAAGGACCTGACCGCTCTGGTCGGCGATGAAGCGAGAGAAAGATGATCGGGAAGTGAGTCTCATTGGATCGCCTCGCTGATCTGGGTCTGCAGACTCAAGGACCCGAAGCTCTTACCGTAGACGGAGACGGCAATGGGGTAGGTCGCGATGATCTGCGCAGTGCGGCCGGCCGTCATGTTCGGATTATTTGCGCAAGTGGTGACGCTGTTTCCAACAGCAACGCCGTCGAGCACGTAGCTGATATGGAGATTGGATCTGGAGAGCAGGGGCGCAGCGCCGTAGATGGCATCTGTCGCCTTCTGGCAGGGATCAGTCTCGCCCCGCGCAACTGCGAGGGTGCGGCCTCCGGCGCTGACTGCTTCAGCCAGAGCGAGCTTCTGATGAAGGGCGATTGAGAAGGAGAAGATGCCGGTCATGACGAGGAGGATGATCGGCATGGTGACTGCGGTTTCAACGAGTGCACCGCCTTGATCGTTGTGCACGAAAGCCGAGCGGATGCGCTGCGGCGGGACTGTCCGGAGGGAGGTTGCGTCGAGTTTCGGATTCTCAGATCTGGGGAAAGAAAGCAAGGTCTTCATGTTCAGCCCTCGTTCCGCTTCAACTCGGAGGAGCAACTTGAGAAGCGGTGGAAATGCACATTCACTGCGTTGTGCTTGAGACCTTTTTATGACTGACCAGGAAATGCCGCAATAACCCGCATGTGCTCAGGAATGAGCTGTCTGTAATCATGCGAATCTCGTTTCAAAGCAGTTAAGAGGTTACTGAGGAGGTAGGCGGGTGATACTACGGGCAATATTTTGCGAGCAGGCACGTGAGCCAGATCACATTGGGCTCACCTGCGGAAAAAATCTGAGTTGAGGATGTCCACAACTGGAGAGGGTTCCAGCGATTTATTTACAGCGGCAGAAAAAGAAGGTAGCACTTTCGTGAGAGTGGTAGGCAGCTTCTCGATGAGTTGGTTACTGATTGGCGCGGAAGCAAGTGACAGAACGCAGAAGAATAGTGGCGGCAGTTCCCTTTCCCGGTTCGCTAGAGATCGTGATGGTGCCGCCAGCCTTCTCGATTGCGGCTTTCACGATGGCGAGGCCGAGGCCGGTTCCGCCGGTAGTGCGTGCGCGGGAGGGATCGGCGCGGTAGAAGCGCTCGAAGACATGAGGGAGGTCGGCAGGGTGGATGCCTTCTCCGTGGTCTTGAATTCTTATTTCGACGAAATCAGTTTGGAGCGCGGAGCGGATCTCAACTTGCGATTGCGGTGGGCTGTGCTGGATGGCGTTGAGCAGGAGGTTGCTGAGAACCAGGGAGCAATCGTCGGGAGAAAGTGGGATGTTGCAGGGCTCTGTCGGGAAACCGTGAACGACGAGGCTGACCTGTCGAACGGCTGCGGCGGTTTCGAGTTGGGCAATGGCGGCGCCGATGCAGGAGTTGAGATTCGCACATCTCTGCGTGGTAAGAAGCGCATCAGCGGAGGGTTCGGACGAAGCCGCAGCTCTGCTTTCGAGGCGGGCGAGGGTGAGCATTTTTGCGACTAGATCTTCAATGCGTTCGGTGTCGGCGAGGGCGCGCTGATTGCCTGCCTGATATTCGTTGGACGTGCGGGGTTTCATGCTGGTGAGTTGCAGGGATGACTTGACGACGGCGACGGCTGTTTTGAGTTCGTGAGCGGCATCGGAGATGAAGGTGCGCTGCTGATTGAAGGAACGTTCCAAGCGCTGGAGAACATTCTCGAGTGCGTGCGTAAGCGGGGCGAGTTCGGAGGTTTCGAGAGCAGAGGCTGGGGGACGAAAGGTCCACGAATCGGCGGAGACGTTGCTGGCGAGGGTTGCCAACTGCCGCAGAGGCGCGAGGCCGCGATGGAGAACCCAGGCGATGAGGGGGCCGGTGATCAGAACGAGGAGGAGCATGCCGGCGGCGTAGAACTTGAGTGCGCCATAGATGGAATGCCAGACGTGTTCGGTGGGAGCGCCGTAGAGGATTGTGACAAAACGCAGATGGCCACCGGCAACCTCACCAGGATCGACAATGCGGGTACCGGCGAGTCGGAGAAGACGGTAGGGATGGTGAGCGATCTCAGAGGCGAAGAAGCCGTTGGACGCAGGGACCTGAATCGCGGCGCTGCCGGGCCAGTTTGCGGAGCGGCCAAGAAGATGGCCGAGACCGTCCCAGACTTCGTAAACGTCTTCGGCAGGAACGTGAAGGTCGGCGAGATCGAGCATAACGTTGTCGCCGGTGTCTTCGGCATCCTGTACGGCACCGAGAACGGAATCCGCGCGACCGCGAAGCATGATGTCAAAAGAGTGGAAGTGGGTGTGCCGTTCATAGCCCCATGCGAGGAGGATGACGAGAACGGCTGACGCGAGTTCGACCAGCAGTACGGCAGCGATGAGTCGGACCGCAATGCTGCTGCGGAGGGTGCTGGGACGAGGCGTCATGAAGAGGGCTCAGGAGAGAGGCGGTAGCCGCGGCCGCGCAGAGTTTCAATCACGGTGTCGGGATTGGCGACTGCTGCGTCGAGCTTGCGACGCAGGTTGGAGACGTGAGCCTCGATGACGTTGGAGTGATGCTCCCAGTTGTAGTCGTAGAGGTGCTCGAGAAGTTCCTGCTTGCTGACGACTTTGCGGGGGTGGTGGAGAAGGTATTCAAGGATGTGGTACTCGGTGGGTGAGAGGTCGACGAGTACACCTCCGCGATGGACGGTCTGCTCGAGGGAGTTCAGCTCGACGTCCAGGGCTTTGAGGGTGGGGTGGGCAGTGCCCTTGCCGCGGCGGATGAGGACCTTGGCGCGGGCGATGAGTTCACCCAGGTCGAAGGGTTTGGCAAGGTAGTCGTCTGCGCCGGCATTGAGGAGTTGAACGATGGTGTCCTTGCCCTCCTGGGCGGTGAGGATGAGGACAGGTGTGGGGTCTTTGCGGGCGCGCATGCGACGAAGGAGGCCGTGGCCGTCGAGTTTGGGGAGCATGAGATCGAGGATGACGAGGTCGTAGCAGAGATTGCGAGCTGCGTCGTCGCCTGCTTCCCCGTCGGCGGCCCAGTCGACGGCGAAGCCGGGGCCGTCGCGGAGGGCGGCAGAGAGATTGTCGGCGAGCCGGACTTCGTCTTCCACGAGCAGCACACGCATGGCGGCGTTCTCCACACTGAAAGTATGAATGGAACAAGATTAAATGGGCCTGAAGCGGGGATGCGGCGGGAGGGTGCGTTGTTCGGGGAGGAGTGGGTTGTAGTAAAACGGTTCGCTGAGTGAAAAGGGCGCACAGGAGGCGGGCTGAACGATGATTACGCGAAGAGATGTTGCGGTTGCGATGGTTGCGGTGGGGTGCACGGCGGCCGGGTTTGCGATGGCTAATGAGTTGCCGTTGCTTGGGCCCGCGGTATTTGAGCGGAATGAGATTGCGGCGAAGGCGACGGCGGTGGGAGAGGTGCGGTCGTTCTTCACGATGAAGACGGCGACGCTGGATCAGATCGAGGTACATGAGACGACGCTGAATCCGGGGAAGTCGCCTCATCCGCCGCACAAGCACCCGAACGAGGAGATGCTGGTGATTCGGCAGGGCACGGTGGAGGCGCTGGTGAAGGGCGACTGGAAGCGTGTGGGGCCGGGATCGGTGATCTTCAACGCGTCGAACCAGGTGCACGGGATCAGGAACGTGGGAAGCGAACCAGCGATTTACACGGTGATCAATTTCAAGACGGCAAAGACGCCGGCGGAGTAAGAGGGTGAGGAGAGCAGGGATGAGAGTGGGATCGATGTGGATGAGGGCTGCTGTTCTGGGTTGCGCCGTGATTCTGCTGGGGCAGGTTGTACGGGGGGCGGCGCAGAAGAATGCGGGAGCGGTGGGAGTTTTTGAAGGCCAGTCGGATGTGGGGACGGTGACTCCGCCGGGGACGGGGAATTTTGATGGCGGTGTGTATACGGTGACGGCGGCCGGCGCAAACATGTGGGCGCGGGAGGATGCGTTTCACTTTGTGTGGAAGAAGATGTCGGGCGACGGGGCGCTGACGGCGGATATTACATTTGGCGACTCACAGAAGTCCGATCCGCATCGGAAGGCGGTGCTGATCTTCAGGCAAGGTCTAGATGCGAATGGGGTGTATGTAGATGCGGCGCAACATGGATCGGGATTGATGGCATTGCAATACCGGACAGAGCCGGGCGCGACGACCCAAGACATTGAATTGAGCACGGAGCAGCTGCCGCAAAGGTTGAAGCTGGTTAAGCGCGGGGACACGTTCACGATGTTTTTGAGCAATCATGGTGAGCTGCTGCACCCGGTAGGCGCGTCGATCAAGCTGCATCTGCAAGAGCCGTTTTATGCAGGTATCGGGGTGTGCTCGCATAACAAGGATGTGGTGGAGACCGCGAAGTTCAGCAATGTGAAGCTGGAGACCGGGGCGGCAGCGGGAGCGGAGAAGACGGTCGCGTCCAGCACGCTGCAGACGGTTGGGATTGAGGAGAATTTCAGGCGGGCCCTGGTCGTGACTACGGGGCAGGGGCGAATGGAGGCTCCGAACTGGAGCAAGGATGGAAAGACGCTGATTTTCAACCGAGATGGAAAGATATGGAGGATCTCTGCGGAGGGCGGAGAGGCTTCAGTTGTGAATACGGGAGAGGCGACGAAGTGCACGGGAAGCCACGGGCTGTCGCCGGATGGGAAGCTGCTCGCGATCAGCTGCAGCACGCCGGAAAAGCCGGAGACGCGGGTGTATATCGTTCCGACAGAGGGGGGAGAGCCGAAGCTGCTGACTGAGACCGCGTGGTCCTATTTTCACGGTTGGTCGCCGGATGGGAAGACGATTGCGTTTACGCGGCCGGATCACAAGGGAGGTGGGAATATTTTTGCTATCCCTGTGGATGGCGGAGCGGAGAAGGCGCTGACATCAGGAAGCGGAATCAGCGACGATCCAGATTACTCGGCGGACGGCAAGTGGATC
>Ga0105240_10015184_pt1 | contig 10480 bp, 11 predicted proteins | sample KBSC54metaG_FD_80426 | JGI IMG/M metagenome (GOLD analysis project Ga0105240, IMG submission 80426) | Corn rhizosphere microbial communities from Kellogg Biological Station, Michigan, USA - KBS C5-4 metaG | ecosystem: Host-associated > Plants > Roots > Rhizosphere > Soil | place: Michigan, USA... | reverse complement strand
GGCCGCCATCGTCGACCTGCGCCGCAGCGAGGAGCGCGCCCGCGAGCCCTCCAGGCGCTGGCCGGGATTCGGGGCGGCCGTGGTGGAAAACGACATCCTCTCCGACCACGCCGACTGGGTGCAGGCGATGAAGCCTGTGGAGGTGGTGGACGCCCAGTGGTTCTGGGACGACGCCATGGCCTATTACCGGCGCGCGCCCTTCGAGCCGCGCCATATCGACCTCTTCCGCCGCTATTTCGGCACGCTCGCCGAGGCCGACGGCGCCATCGTCGTCCACTGCGCGGCCGGCAAGGACCGCACGGGCCTGATCTGCGCGCTCACGCACCATGTGCTGGGGGTGAGCCAGGCGGACCTGATGGCCGACTACCTCCTGACCAACGACGAGAGCCGCATGGCCCGCAAGATGGGCTTCTTAGGCCCCTGGCTGCGCGAGACGGTGGGCAAGACGGTCGACGAGGCGGCGCTGCGGGTCGCGGTGTCGGTCAGTCCGGCCTATCTGGAGACCGCGTTTTCGGCGATCGCCGAGGCCCACGGTTCGCTGGACGCGTACCTCTCCGACGTGCTGCAGGTGGACGAGGCCTTGGGCGAGCGGCTGCGCGCGCAGCTCCTGGCCTGACGCCCCCAGTCCACGGAGTTTCCATGCAGAGCTTCCAGCCGCCCCGGCGGATCCTGATGGGGCCAGGTCCCTCCGACGTCAGCCCGCGGGTGCTGAGCGCCCTGGCGCGGCCGACCATCGGCCACCTGGACCCGGCGCTCCAAGGCCTGATGGAGGAGATCAAGGCGGCGTTGCAGCGGCTGTTCAATGCGCCGGACCACGCCTGCGTGCCGCTGCCCGCGCCGGGCACCGCCGGGATGGAGGCGGCGATCATGAACCTGCTGGAGCCCGGCGACCGCGCGGTGATCGCGGTGAACGGGGCCTTCGGCGGGCGGATGGCGGACATGGCCGGGCGCGCCGGCGCGACGGTGGTGACCGTGGACCACGACTGGGGCCGGCCGGTCGATCCGGCCCGGGTGGAAGCCGCGCTCGCCGAGGCGCCGGCGAAGGTCCTTGCCTTCGTTCATGCCGAGACCTCCACGGGGGTGCGCAGCGACGCGGCCAGCCTCTGCGCGCTCGCCCGCCGGCACGGGGCGCTCTCGGTGGTCGACTGCGTGACCTCGCTGGGCGGGGTGGTGGTGGACGTCGCCGGCTGGGACGCCGACGTGGTCTATTCGGGGACCCAGAAGTGCCTCTCCGCGCCGCCCGGCCTTGCGCCCATAGCGCTCTCCAAGCGGGCGCAGGCGGCGATCTCCGGACGCCGGGAGAAGGTCCGCAACTGGCTCTTGGATTTCAACCTCCTGATGAGCTACTGGGGCGACCCCGATGGAAGTGGTGGCGGCGGCCGGACCTATCACCACACCGCGCCGATCAACGCCCTCTACGGCCTGCACGAGGCCCTAGTGGCGATCTTCGAGGAGGGCCAGCAGGCGGTGCTGGTGCGCCACGCGCGCATGCACGAGGCCCTGGTCGCCGGCCTCGAGGCCGCGGGCCTTCAGATGCTGGTGGCGGCCCCCGACCGCCTGCCGCAGCTCAACGCGGTGCGGGTCCCCGACGGCGTCGACGAGGCGGCGGTGCGGGCCCATGTGCTCGCGGCCTGGGACCTGGAGATCGGCGCGGGGCTCGGGCCGCTGAAGGGCCAGGTGTGGCGGATCGGGCTGATGGGCGCCTCGGCCACGCCCTGGCACGTGCGCCTGTGCCTGACGGCGCTCTGCGAGGCGCTTGTGGCCCAGGGGCGCGCCGCCGACGCCAAGGCCGCGCTGGCTGCGGCGGACGCCAAGCTGGCGGCCTGACCGGGCCCGGTCTAACGTCCTGGCGACCGCTCGGCAGAGACCGGCGGCGCAAGGGGAAACAAAAGCCGTGACCGATGCCAAGCCTCTGGACGCGGACGGGCCCGCGGCCATCGTCGAGCCGCCCATCATCGCCGCGCTCGGCGGCGACGGGAAGCTCGGGCTCGGCGGCTACGCCTGGTCGGTGCACGAAGGCGGCCGCGACCCCTTCATCATCCTCGTCACCATCTACATCTTCATGCCCTACGTGGCCTCGGTGCTGGTGGGCGACCCGGTGCGCGGCCAGGCGACGATCTCCAGCTGGGACCAGATCATCGGCTGGGTGGTGGTGTTCACCGCGCCGTTCCTCGGCGCCTCGATCGACAAGCTCGGGCCGCGCAAGCCGTGGCTCGGCCTGATCGTCGGCCTGATGGTCCCGATGATCGCCTCGCTGTGGTTCGGCCGGCCCGGCGGGCCACTGACCCTGGCCATGCTGGCGGCGCTCTACATCGGCGCGCGGCTGCTCTTCGTCTACGCCGAGGTGCTGCACAACTCGATGCTGATCCGCGCGGCGGGGCTGAAGGCGGCGCACAAGGCCTCGGCGCTGGCGCTCTCGGCCGGGAACGGCGCCTCGGTGATCGCGCTCGCCTTCACCGCCTGGGCCTTCGCCCTGCCGGGCAAGGTGCACTGGGGCTGGGTGCCCGCCGCCCCGCTGTTCGGCCTCGATCCCCTGACCCACGAGCCGGAGCGGGTGGTGACCCTGATGGCCGCCGGCCTGCTGGCGCTGGGCTCGATCCCGCTGTTCCTGTTCACCCCCGACGCCCCGCGCACCGGCGTGCCGCCGCTGACCGCGCTTCGCGACGGGGCCGGCGAGCTGCTGCGGATGCTGAAGACGGTCCGGCGGTACAAGGACGCGGTGGTCTACCTGGTCGCGCGGATGTTCTTCGTCGACGGCATGAACGCAGTGCTGATCTACGCAGGCGTCTACGCCATCGGGGTGATGAAGTGGGGGCCGCTGGAGATGCTGGTCTACGGCATATTGCTGAGCGTGCTGGCGGTGATCGGCGGCTTCGTCGCGCGGTGGCTGGACGGCACGGTCGGGCCGAAGACGGCGCTCAGGATCCAGATCGGGGTCACCGCGGTCAGCCTGACGGCCATGCTGGGCGTCGCGCCCAACCGCATCCTCTATCTGTGGCCCTACGACGCCGCGGCCCACGCGCCGCTCTGGGGCGGGCCGGTCTTCAGGACCCTGCCGGACTGGGTGTTCATCGGCATCGGCTTCATCAACGCCATCGTCATCACCGGCCAGTACGCCTCCAGCCGCACCATGCTGACCCGGCTGACCCCGCCCGAGCAGACCGGCGCCTTCTTCGGCGTCTATGCGCTCTCGGGCGTCGCCACCCTCTGGCTCGCGCCGACCCTGGTGAACATCGGCACCACGCTCACCCACAGCCAGCAGGGCGGGTTCGCCAGCATCATCGTGCTCCTGGTCATCGGCCTTAGCCTGCTGGCCTTCGTGCGCGGCGGCGGGCGGCAGGTGGCGCCGGGCGCCTAGGGCGTCAGGACCACCGACGGCGAGCGGCGCGGCTTCAGGTAGAAGCTGTCGCGGAAGGTCAGCGCATTGGGCAGGGTGATCTGCAGCGGCGAGGTGAAGCTGTACTGCACGTCGGCCTTGACCACGCTGTCGCCGGCCGCCAGCAGGTTAGCGGGGAAGTCGCTAACCACGGCCCCGGCGGTGAGCGGGCCCATGCCGTGGCCCTGGCTCCAGGTCACCCGCGGCACGGCCTGGGCGTCGGCGGTGACGCTGCTCACCCGAAGCTGCAGGGTCGTGGCCGGGAAGGGGTAGAGGATCGAATTGCCGACGTTGAAGATGTCGTTCACGTCGGCCGTCGAGACCGAGGGGCTCTGTGACACCAGGTCGGCGACCACCGAGGCGGCGTGGGCGGCGCGGCGCTCGGCCATCATCGCCATGGTCAGCTCGGCGAACCCGCAATAGAGCAGGATCGCCACCGGCGCGATGAGCGCGAACTCGATCGCCGCGACGCCGCGCCGGTCGGAAGCCAGCTTGGTCAGGTGCATTTGGCGCCTACCGGCGGGGTGGTGTTGAAGGGCTCGTTGCGGAAGGCGGTGGTGGAGGAGATCAACCGCTTGCCGGAGCCGCCGCCCATGTTCTCCAGCGCCCCGTCGAGCAGGGGCGTGAACAGGTCCCATTCGAAGAAGGCGCGCACCAGGACGATGTCGGTGGGCTGGCCCGCGGAGAAGCACAGGGTGTTGGGATTGAAGGTTGTGCTGGCCGGCGAGGGCGCGGCGGCCAGGTCGGAGAAATTGGCGAAGGTCTGCACGTCCAGCCACAGATCGGCGGTGCATTTCGACTGCAGCCAGCTCATGTTCGAGCAGACCAGGGTCTTGAAGTTGGCCTTGCTGGTCCCGCCGCTGGTCTGGAACTCGCCGGTGCGGATCTGGCGCGAAGCGATCTGGGTGGCGTTGTCGAGGGTCAGCCCCACCAGGAAGACCCGCGCCAGCTCCAGAAGGCCGAAAACCATCACCAGCATGGGCAGGCTGACGAGCGCGAACTCCACGGCCGTCGCACCGCGCTCGACGCGCAGGAACCGTCTCGCGAACGGCCTCAGGCGGGAAACAGGCGGCTGGCGCACGGGGCCTCTCTCAAGTCGTCAGTCGACCATACCCCGCCGTGGATAAACATAAATTAAGCGATTACAGTAACATTTGGCAATCGTGCCGGAATCTCCCGGGATTCCTAACGGAATCTTATGATTAAGATTGATTCACCAAAGAAACTTAGATTGAAGAACGGGATATTTACTGCGGATTAAGCGAGCCCTGCGACCCTGAGCCTGCAATTACGGGCGAGCAGGCGCTGGAGCTTGAGGCCCAATCCAGACTGCCCGCTCAAGAAGGAGATCCGCCATGTCCAAGTTTGTCTCGCGCTTCTGCAAGGACGAGTCCGGCGCCACCGCGATCGAATACGGCCTGATCGCGGCCCTGGTGGCCATCGTCCTGGTCACCGCCCTGTCGGCGATGGGCAACAAGCTTTCCGGCACCTTCGACAAGGTGAGCACCAACCTGCCGGCCTAAGCGCCAACCGGTCCGAACTCCCAAGACCCCCGACGGGCCGCCGTCGGGGGTTTTCGTTTGCGCGGGCCACCGCCTTCCGGCGCAACGCTCCGTTCATCCGCGCGCGCTAGCCTCGGGGCCCTGGGAGCCTCGCGATGATCCACCTCGTCCACACCCTCTTGCTGCTGATCTTCCCGGTGCTGGTGATCGGCGCGGCGCTGCGCGACGCGACCAGCTACACCATCCCCAACTGGCTCTCCGTGGCGCTGGCGGGCGCCTTCCCGTTCGTGGCGCTGGCGCTTGGGCTGCCGCTGGGCGCCATGGGCGTCTGCTTCGCCGTAGGCGCGGCGGCGCTGCTCGCCGGCGTCGGCATGTACGCCCTGCGCTGGATCGGCGGCGGCGACGCCAAGCTGTTCGCCGCGGCGGCGCTGTGGCTGGGCCTGGAGCCTTCGCTCACCTACCTGGCGGTGATCGGCCTGGCCGGCGGCGGCCTGGCGGTCGGCCTGCTCGCCCTGCGCTCGACCTACGTCCGCCCCTTCGTGCCCAACGGCCCGGCCTGGTTCGCCAGGCTCGCGGAGCCCGGCGAGAACGTGCCCTATGGGGTGGCCATCGCCATCGGCGCCCTGGCCGCCTTCCCCGGTTCGGCCCTGGTCGCCCATCTCTAGGGCCTAGGCGGCGGTTGCGGGGCCGGCGCAGATGCGCCTAGGAGAGGGCCGGTCCCTCGTCCATCGCAAGAGCGCCCCATGTCCGACGTGATCCTCGACGCCGCCGACGGCCAGGCGATCCCGGTTCATGCGCTCACCGAGGCCGAGGCGCCCGCGGCGCTGGACAAGTCGCCGGCCACCGCCAAGGCCTTCGCCGCCTTCAACGACTTCAAGGGCAAGGCGGGCCAGCTCCTCCTGACGCCGGGCGCCGACGGCGCGCTCGCCACGGTGCTGTTCGGCCTGGGCGAGGGCGGCGACCCGATGGCGTTCCGGGCGCTGGCCGCCAAGCTGCCCGCCGGGAGCTACCGGGTCTCGCGCATGCCCAAGGGCTTGGCCGCCGACCAGGTCGCGCTGGCCTTCGCGCTGGGGAGCTACCGCTTCGACCGCTACAAGGCCCACGGCGGCGAGCGGGCGCGCCTGTTCGTGGAGGGCGCCGACGTGGCCGAGGTGCGGCAGGTGGCGCACGCCTGCGCGCTCGCCCGCGACATGGTCAACACGCCTGCCAACGACATGGGGCCGCTGCAGATCGAGACCATCGCCCGCGAGATCGCCGAGCAGCATGGGGCGCAGATCACGGTGATCACCGGCGGGGGCCTGCTGGAGGCCAACTATCCCGCGGTCCACGCCGTCGGCCGCGCCGCCGATCCCGCCCGCGCGCCCAGGATGATCGAGGTCCGCTGGGGCGAGGCCGACCATCCGCTGGTCTGCCTGGTCGGCAAGGGCGTGGTGTTCGACACCGGCGGGCTGGACATCAAGCCCTCGGCCGGCATGCGGCAGATGAAGAAGGACATGGGCGGGGCGGCCCACGCCCTGGCGCTCGGCCGGATGATCATGGCCGCCAAGCTGCCGGTCCGGCTCGCCGTCCTGACGCCGGTGGTGGAGAACGCCATCTCCGGCGACGCCATGCGGCCGGGCGACGTCTTGGCCTCGCGCAAGGGGCTCTCCATCGAGGTCGGCAACACCGACGCCGAGGGCCGGCTGATCCTGGCCGATGCGCTGGCGCGCGCGGCCGAGCTGGAGCCGGCGCTGACGCTCGACCTGGCGACGCTCACCGGCGCGGCCCGGGTGGCGCTGGGGCCGCAGCTGCCGCCCTTCTACACCGACGACGAGGCGCTGGCCGGGCAGATCGAGGCGGCGGCCAAGGCGGTCCACGACCCGCTCTGGCGGATGCCGCTGTGGATGGGCTACGCCGACGCGCTCGACAGCGACGTGGCCGAGATCAAGAACGACCCCGACGCCTGGGCGCAGGCCGGCTCGGTGACCGCGGCCCTCTTCCTGCAGCGCTTCGCCCCGCCGGGGCCGTGGGCGCACTTCGACATCTTCGCCTGGAACCCGCGCAACCGGCCGGGCCATCCGGCAGGCGCGGAGGCCCAGGCGATCCGCGGCCTCTACCGCATGATCCGGGACCGCTTCGCGTGAGCCTCGACGCGCGCACCACCCCGCTGCGCGACGGGATCGCCAGCCGGGCGCTGGAGGGGACGGTGCGGGCCGAGGTCTACCTGGACGCCACCCTCATGGGCTGCGCGGTCCCGGCCGCCGGAATCCACCGCGCGCCGGACGCGGGCGCCGAGCAGGTGGACCAGCTCCTGTTTGGGGAGACTTTCGAGGCGATCGAGGAGGAGGGCGGCTGGCTCTGGGGCCAGGCCCGGCGCGATGGCTATGTGGGCTTCGTGGCCGCCGCGGCGCTCGCCCCCCAGCCGCCGGAGCCGACTCACCGGATCGCGGCGCTTCGCACCTACGCCTTCGCCGAACCCAGCATCAAGTCGCGCGCCTCTGGGCACTATTCGATGAACAGCCTGGTGGCGGTGGAGGCTATGGACGGGCGGCTCGCCAAGGTGGCGGGCGCAGGCTGGATGGCCGCCGAGCACCTGGCGCCGATCGGGGTCTTCGAGTCCGACTGGGCCGCCGTCGCCGAGCGCTTCCTGGGCGCGCCCTACCTCTGGGGCGGGCGCGAGAGCCTGGGCCTCGACTGCTCGGGGCTGGTGCAGGCCGCGCTGTTCGCCTGCAGCCTCGCCTGTCCGCGCGACACCGACCAGCAGGCCGGGCTCGGGCGGGAGATCGCCGGGGCGGACTTCGGGCGCGGCGACCTGGTGTTCTGGCCGGGCCATGTCGCCATCGGCCTCGACGCCGAGCGCATCGTGCACGCCAACGCCCACCACATGGCCGTGGCGGTCGAGCCGCTGGAGACCGCGATCGCGCGCATCGACGCCGCGGGCGTGGGACAGCCGACGGCGTTCCGGCGAATCTAGGCTGAAGGATCAATCAGCCGATTGATCCTATCAATGACGTCATTCCCGGCCCTGTGCCGGGAACCCATACGCACAGGGGAGCGAGATTGCCTGCGGCGCCGCCGCTGTGGATTTTCGGCGGCGACGGCGTTCATGGGTTCCCGGCACAAGGCCGGGAATGACGATGAAAGGAGAGACGGCCGCCGGCATGGACGTCGGCGCCGCCTTCGGTTGTTCCAGCCCCACAGGCACTGCTAAGCTTGTTCATGGCCGAGGATACGAGACGTCCCTTGAAGGCGGGCGGCGTCTGGGCGCTGGTCCTAGCCCGGGTCGGACTGGGCGTGAGCTTCCTCACCAGCGACCATGGCGTCGGCAAACCGGGCGAGCTGGCCGGTTTCATCCGCTATTCGGCAACAGGACACGGCTACGCCTGGTATGCGGCGTTCCTGCGCGCGGTCGTCCTGCCCCGGATCGACCTGTTCGGGACCCTGGTCCTGATCGCCGAACTCTACGTCGGCGCGGCGCTGGTGCTTGGGCTGACCACGCGACTGGCCGCCGGCTTGGCGATCTTCCTCTGCCTGAACTACCTGGCCGCGAAAGGCGCCCCGCCCTGGGGGCCGGGGATCGACCAGTCGGACGTCCTGTTGGCGATCATCGTCATCGCGACCTCGGCCGGCCGGATCTGGGCGGTCGACGGCGTCCTGCACCGGCGGTTCCCGAAGGCGGTCATCTGGTAGGCTGAGCCGGCGTGCCTGCGGCGGACCCGCCGCGGCGACGAGCAATCCGGCGCCAGCCCGCCCGAGCGTCCTGAAATGCCCCATGAGATCAGCGGAGTCGCCGCGTTCCGGCGGCGCCCTATTTCGGCGGGGCGGAGCCGGGCTTCGACTGCTGCTGGGCAGGCGCGCCGGGCCCGTTGCCGGCCGGGCCGCCGGCGTCCGCGCCCTTGGGCGGGTTGGCGGTCGAGCCGGTGGCGACCGGGCTGCCGGCGGCGGCCGCACCGGACGGCGGCGCCTTGTCGGCCCCGGCGGTGGCGGGCGTGGGCCCGGTGGGCGCGGGCGCCTTGGCGGCGGCGGCCGCGGCGGGGTTCGGCGGCGGGATCGGCAGGCTCGAGCCCTGGGTGTGCAGGTAGGCGATGATGTTGATGCGGTCCTGCGGCTGCTTCAGGCCCACGAAGGTCATCTTGGTGCCGTTGATGTAGGCCTGCGGCCCTTTCAGGAACTCGTAGAGGTGGTCGTAGTCCCAGATCGGCTGCTTGGCGCCGAACGCCTTCATGGCGTCGGAATAGGCGAAGCCGCGCTCGGTGCCGGGCTTGCGGCCGACGACGCCGGTGAGGTTCGGGCCGGTGCCGTTGGCGGTCAGGCTGTGGCAGGACTGGCACTTGGCGAAGGTGGCCTGACCGGCGGCCACGTCGGCCTTGGGCAGCACCGTGCCCCAGTCGGGCGGCACGTCGGCCGCGGCCGGGCCGCCGCCGGTGTCTTCCTGCACCTCGACCTTGAACCCGGGTTTGGCGACCTTGTCCTGGCTGAACACCATGTTCGACGCGTTGACGAGCAAGGCGATGACGAAGCCGGTGGCGAGCACCGCGCCGGCGTACTTGTTGAAGGCTAAGCTGTCGCTCATCGTCCCGAAATCGGCCCTCTCAACAGCCGGCGCGGGCGGCCGGCGAAAGCGCGGGAATCCCGCCCCTTGTTGCGTCCGGCTCTCTTACACGCTACCGGCGCTCGCGCAACCGCCCAAGCAAGCGCCGCCGGCCCTTCCCATGAACCCCATCGTCCTGATCCCCGCGCGCATGGCGGCGACCCGCCTGCCGGGCAAGCCGCTGGCCGATATCGACGGCGCGCCGATGATCGTGCGCGTGCTGCGGCAGGCTGAGGCCGCGGGCGTCGGACCGGCGGCTGTGGCCGCCGGCGAGGCCGAGATCGTAGCGGCCGTGCAGGCGGCCGGCGGCCGCGCGGTGCTGACAGATCCGGGCCTGCCCTCCGGCTCCGACCGCATCTTGGCCGCGCTCGCCGAGCTCGATCCCGACGGCCGGCACGACGTGGTGATCAATCTGCAGGGCGACATCCCGTTCGTGGCGCCGGAGGCGGTGCGCGCGGTGGCCGACCTCTTGGTCGCGCAGCCCTCGTGCGATGTCGCGACCGTCATGGTGGCGGAAGCCGACCCCGCCGAGCGGAGCAATCCGGACATCCCGAAGGTGGTGGCCGCGATGCAGCCGGACGGGCGCTCGGCGCGCGCGCTCTACTTCACCCGCTCGGTGCTCTATGGCGAGGGGCCGGTCTGGCTGCACCATGGGATCTACGGCTTCCGGCGCGAGGCGCTGGCGCGGTTCACGGCCGCCCCGCCCTCGCCCCTGGAACGGCGCGAGCGGCTGGAGCAGCTTCGGGCGCTGGAGCTCGGCATGTCGATCTGGGCGGCGGTGATCGACGAGGCCCCGATCTCGGTGGACAATCCGGCGGACCTGGAGCGGGCGCGGGCCCATGCGCGGTCGCTCACGGCCAGGGGAGCCTCATGACCAGCGGACGCATCGCCTTCCAGGGCGAACTGGGCGCCAACAGCCACGAAGCCTGCATGGCGGCCTTCCCGGACCTGGAGCCGGTCCCGCACGCGACCTTCGAGGACGCCTTCGAGGCGGTGAAGTCCGGCGACTGCCAGCTCGGCATGATCCCCGTG
>Ga0105240_10015182_pt1 | contig 10481 bp, 8 predicted proteins | sample KBSC54metaG_FD_80426 | JGI IMG/M metagenome (GOLD analysis project Ga0105240, IMG submission 80426) | Corn rhizosphere microbial communities from Kellogg Biological Station, Michigan, USA - KBS C5-4 metaG | ecosystem: Host-associated > Plants > Roots > Rhizosphere > Soil | place: Michigan, USA... | reverse complement strand
GCGCTCGGCGGTGTAATCCACCGTCCACTGGATCGCGGCCTCGGCCACGCAGATCGACCGCACCGCCTGGGTCAGCCGCTCCTGCGCGAGCTTGCCCATCATGATGCCGAAGCCCTTGCCCTCCTGCGCGAGCAGGCGCCACGCCTCGGCGCGCGCATCCTCGAGGAAGATTTCGGAGGTGTCCTGCGCCTTGAGGCCGATCTTCTCCAGATTGCGGCCGCGCTTGAAGCCCTCCTGATGGGTGTCGACCGCGATCAGGCTGACGCCCCTCGCGCCCGCTGCCGGATCGGTCTTGCAGGCGGTCACCATCACGTCGGCGAGCTGTCCGTTGGAGATGTAGACCTTCTGGCCGTTGATCACATAATCATCGCCGTCACGCACCGCGCGGGTGCGGATTTCCTTCACGTCGGAGCCGGCGCCCGGCTCGGTGAGGCCGAGCGCGCCGATGATCTCGCCCGAGACCATGCCGGGCAGCACCGCCTGCTTCAGCTCCTCGGTGCCGGCGGCGAGGATGTAGGGCGCCACCATCTCGTTATGGACCATGAAGCCGGGGCCGGAGATGCCCTTCTTCGCCAGCTCCTCGATGATCACGACATTGTAGAGCCAGTCCGCACCGAAGCCGCCATATTGCTCGGGCACGCCGGGGCAGAGGATGCCGACCTCGCCCGCGCGCTTCCAGATGGAGCGGGGGACGACCTCGTCCTTCTCCCATTGCGGGTGGTTGGGGACGAGCTCGTCGTCGACGAAGCGCGCCACCGTCTCGCGGAACTGCTCGTGCTCGGACGAGAAGATGCCCCGGCCGCCGTCGGTGTCGTTGCGCAGATCAGCCACGGCGTGCCTCGTGCATGGCAAGCGTCTTTTGCGCCTGCTTCAGGTGGGGGATGTCGAGCATCTTGCCGTCGAGGCCGAGCGTGCCCGAATCCGGATTGGCGGCGAACAGGTCCACGACCCGCCGCGCGAAGGCGACTTCCTCGTCCGAAGGCGAGAAGGCCTCGTTGATCACCTCGACTTGCGCCGGATGGATGGCGATGCGGCCGGAAAAACCCTCGCCGCGTGCCGCCTTGCAGGAGGCGCGCAGGCCGTCGGGATCGCGGAAATCCACGAATAGCGTGTCCACCGCTTCGACGCCCGCCGCGTGCGCGCCGAGCAGGCAGAGCGAGCGCACCATCCGATAGGTGAGCGCCCACTGCCCGGTCTCGTCGGTGTTGCCGCTGGCGCCGATCGCCGAGGACAGGTCTTCCGCGCCCCAAGTGATGCCGTAGAGCCGGGTCAGCCCCGCGCCGGCATAATCGCCGAGGCGGAAGGGGGATATGGCGGTCTCGGTCGCCACCGGGAGGATCCTGATCGAGCCGACCTCGATCCCCGCCTGCGTCTCCAGCGCGGAGAGATAGTGGCTGACCTGCGCGACGTCCTCCGGCCCGTTGACCTTGGGCAGCATGATCCCGTCCGGAGCGGCCGGCACGATCGCGGCCAGGTCCTCCAGCGTCCACGGCGTATCGAGCGGGTTCACGCGCACCCACATCTGGGATTTGCGGCTGCCCCTCGGCCGATCCTGGATGAAGGCGGGCACCATCGCGCGTGCCACCGGCTTGCGCGCGGGCGCGACGGCGTCCTCCAGATCGAAGATGAAGGCGTCGGCGGGCGTGCCGTCCACCTTGCCCATCTTCTTCTCGCTGTCCCCCGGGATGAACAGGAAGGAACGGAGGGGTAGGGCGGTCATGCGTCCTTCGGCCTCTTGAGCTGGAGGCCGGAGCGCTTGCAGGAGGCGACCAGCTCGTCCTTCTGGTTGAAGGCCCGGTGGAGGAAGGTGACGATCCCCGCCTCGGGCCGCGACTTGCTCTCGCGCAGCTCGATCACCTCGGTGACCACATGGACGGTGTCGCCGTGGAAGAGCGGATTGGGGAAGCGCACCTCGTCCCAGCCGAGATTGGCGACCGCGGTGCCGAGCGTGGTGTCGCCCACCGAGATCCCCACCATCAGGCCCAGCGTGAAGGCTGAATTGACCAGCCGCTGCCCGAAGGGCGTGCCCTTCATATACTCCTCGTCGAGGTGGAGCAGGGCCGGATTGTGGGTCATCGCCGTGAACAGGACGTTGTCCGTCTCGGTCACGGTGCGGCGGATCGGGTGGTGGAACACCTGACCCACAGTCAATTCGTCGAACCAGATTCCGGCCATGTCAGTGCAACCCCAGGATCGAGATGGCGGCGATCCCCTGATAGGGCACGCCGCCGAGATTGTGGGTCAGCCCCACGGACGGGCTGGCCAGCTGACGCTCGCCCGCGCGGCCGAGCAGCTGGTTGTAGACCTCGTAGGCCATGCGCAGGCCCGAGGCGCCGATCGGATGGCCGAAGCATTTGAGGCCGCCATCGATCTGGCAGGGCATGGCACCGTCGCGATCGTAGCGGCCGTCGAGGATGTCGAACACCGCGCGGCCGTCGTCCGAGAAGCCGAGATCCTCCATCGTCACCAGTTCGGTGATCGAGAAGCAGTCATGCACTTCGCTGAGCGAAACCTCCTTCTTGGGATCGCTGATGCCCGCTTCCTTGTAGGCGCGGGCGGCCGCCACGCGGGTGTTGGCGACGTAGCTGCCGTCCCAGTCGTTGGTCTGCGTCTCGCGACCCGAACTGGTCGAGAGCTGCAGCGCCTTGATGGTGACGAGGTCGGTCTTGCCCATCGCGCGGGCGATTTCCGGCGTCGTCACGATCGCGCAGGCCGATCCGTCCGACACGCCCGAGCAATCGAACAGGCCGAGCGGATCGGAGATCATCGGCGCGTTCATGATCGTCTCCATGGAGACGGCCTTCTGGAAATGCGCCTTGGGGCTGTACTGGCCGTTCTGGTGGCTCTTCCAGGAGATGTGGCTGATCGCCTTCTTCAGATCCTCCTTCGAGGTGCCGTATTTGGCGCGATAGTAAGGCGCGAGCTGGGCGAAGCCGGCGGGCGCGGAGCCCATCGGCATCCACATGTCGTTGAACGTGCCCTTGAAGGGCGGGGGCAGGCCGCCGAAGCCGGTGTCCTTCAATTTCTCCGCGCCGATCGCCAGCGCGATGTCCACCGCGCCCGAAGCGACGGCATAGGCAGCACCACGCAGCGCCTCGGTTCCGGTCGCGCACATATTCTCGACGCGGCTGACCGGGATCCCCTCCAGCCGCAGCGCCATCGCGGCGGGGATGGAGGAATTGCCGACGTTGATGCCGTCGCCCCAACAGCCGAACCAGGCCGCCTCGATCTGCTTGCGCTCGATGCCGGCGTCGGCCAGCGCCTCCTCGAAGGCCTCCTTCATCAACTCGGGCGAGCCCGCGTCCCAGCGCTCGCCGAACTTGGAGCAGCCCATGCCGAGGATGGCGACCTTGTCCTTGATGCCCGTTGCCATATCGTGTGCTCCTCAGGCCGCGCCGACCGGCGTGGATTTCCAGAAATAGCGGTTGTAGCCGCGCTGCCGGTCCTTCTCCTTGATCCGGTAGACCATGCGCAGCTTCGCGCCCGTATCGATCCCGTCCTTGCCGATATCGACCATCTCCATCATCACCCGCGCGCCGCTCGGGAATTCGACGAAGCCGACCCACAGCGGCGGGGAGGGGTGGTAGGAGAGCCAGTCGGCGGTGGAGGTGAGCACCGTCGCCTCCTGATCGCGCAGCGAGACCTGCTCGAACTGCTCGCGCGGCGCGTGGCAGCGCACGCAATATTGCAGCTGCGGGAACTGCACGGTGCCGCACGATCCGCACTTGCCGGCGTTGAAGCCTTCGAGCTGGAAGCCCGAGCGATACTGCTCGGTCAGCGGGGTCTTGGCGCTCTTTTCGGAGCGCATGCCCCATTCCATCGCGATGCCGTCGTAGAAAGAGAGCAGCCGCAGATAGCTGTCGGTCGGCAGCGCGTCGGCGATCGATCCGGCGACGCCGCGCGCGGGCTTGGCGGCCTTGATCGCATCGGTCGCCTGGAAGATCAGGGCATCGGCGCCCTGGCCGAAGCCGACCAGCAGGATGCGATCCCCCGGCTCGGCTGTCTCCAGTGTGGCCGCCAGCATCAGCAGCGCGTGCGCGGCGCCGGCATAGCCGATGCCGTCCTCCAGCCCGCCGGCGACAGTGCCCGCGAACTTCACCCGCTTGGCGACCGCGTCGGCCGCACCCTTGAGGTAGGAGGGCATGACGAAATGCTGGATGTCGCCGATCGCAAGCTGCGCGTCGGCGAGCGCCGCCTTGATCGCGGCGGGGGCGATCTTGGCATAGCCCTCGTCGCGAACCCAGCGTTCCTCCCAGCCATAGTCGCTCCCGGCATCGGTGGAGCGGAAGTGATCGACGAACACCTCGGTGACGCTGGCCGATCCGACCAGCCGCGCCGCGACATTCTCGTCCGAGACGAGGAACGCGGCGGCGCCCGCGCCGAAGCTCAGCTCCTGCGTGCTGGCGGGCTTGCCAAACGGGTTGTCCGATCCGATCACCAGCGCCGGCTCGCTGCCCTTCAAAGCCTGGAGCAGCGCGGAGGTGCCGGCGCGCTGTGAACCTGCCGCGTCGGAGCTCGCCACGCTGGCCGGCAGGCCGGCGGCGCGCGCCACGATCGCGGCATTCTGGAGATCGGCATAAGGCAGGTTGGTGGAGGCGAGGCGCACCGCCTTCACCCCCGCGCCGTCGCCGGAGCCGAGCGCGTCGCGCGCAGCTTCCACCGCCATGGTGATCGCGTCCTCGTCCCAGCTGGTGAAGGCACGGCTGCCCTTGGCCGCGCCGCGCAGCGAGGGCGCCGCCCATTTGTGCGCGTCCGCGATGATCGCGCGATCGATCCTGAGCCGGGGAACATAGGCACCGAACGCCGAAATGCCGAATTCTGCCATCCACCCCACCTCTTTGCAGCCGAGTCCGCCTGCGCGAATCCGCGTGGCAGAGGCCTGTTGGGCCGGCCCTTGCCGGCGAAAAGCGTGCGACGGATTTAGTTCACTAGATTACGTTATTCAAGCGTCTTAAATTTCGGAGGCGGCGCGTTCGATGCCCCAGCGGATCGCGCGGCGGACGATCTCGCGATAGGTCGCATCCTCCCAGGGGCCGCGCTGCACGGGCACCTCGGCGATGAAGGGCTGGAGATCGAAGCGGCCGCAGCAATGGCCCGGCGCGAGATACAGGATCTCGCCATCGCCATGGCGATGGCGCAGCATCTGCGGGCGCGGCAGATCCTCATGCCACGGCCCCGCGACATAGCCCGGCGCCTCGCCGGTGAAGCGCGATTCGAGCAGCACCTCGCACGGCCCCCGCAGCTCCAGCACATAGGGTTCGTCGACCACGGTGAAGGGCGGCAGCCCCCGCACCACCGGATGATCGGAGACGGGGCGGACGGTGATCGGCTGCTGGGCGAGGTGCGAGACGAAGCGCACGCCGAGCAGGTCCATATAATCCGGCTGCCTGTCGGGCGTGTCGGTCAGGCCGGGCAGTTCGATCCCGCCGATGTTCACCGCCGGCGGGCGGAATTCGGTATAGGCCGCGCTGCCGTGGATCGCGAACCAGCGGCCGCCCGCCGCCAGCCAGCGCTCCAGCGCCGCGCGCTGCGCCGCGTCGGGGAAGACGTTGCTGGTGTAGGTGACGAGCAGGTCCGCAGCCTCCAGCGCGGCGGCGTCGCCGAAATCGCCGGTGCAGGTGGCGAGGATGCGGTCGTCCTGCGCGATCAGGCCGAGCAGTTCGCGCCGCGCATAGGCCGCGTCATGATATTCGGCCGCGCAGATCAGGTGGACGCGGGGCCGCGCCATCGCTCAGCGCATCCGCGCGAAGCAGGCGCGCAGTTCGTCCACGAACAGCGCCGGCTGCTCGAACGCGGCGAAGTGGCCGCCTTTCGCCAGCCGGTTCCAGTGGACGATGTTCGGGAACACCTGCTCCGCCCATTTGCGCGGCGTCGGGATGATCTCCTTGGGGAAGGCGCTGAACCCCACCGGCAGGGTGACGTGCTTGGGGCGGAAGCTGCCCATGCTCTCGAAATAGAGCCGCCCGGACGAGGCGCCGCTGTTGCTCAGCCAGTAGAGCATGATGTCGTCCAGCATCTCGTCGCGGGTCAGCACCGTCTCGGGATCGCCGTTGCAATCGGACCAAGCGCGGAACTTCTCATAGATCCAGGCGGCCTGCCCGGCCGGGGAATCGGCGAGAAGATAGCCCAATGTCTGCGGCTTGGTCGCCTGCTCGCGGGCGTAGGCGGATTCGATGTTGGCGAAGACGTGCAGCTTCTCGAGCGCGACCTTCTCCTCCTCGTCCAGCACGTCGTCGAGCACGTCCGGCTTCACCGAAAGCATGTTGAGGTGGATGCCCGCCAGCCCCTTGGGCTGCTGCACCCCCATCTCGACCGTGACCGAGGAGCCCCAGTCGCCGCCCTGCGCGAAGTAGCGGGCATGGCCCAGCCGCTCCATCAGCACGCCCCAGGCTTTGGCGATACGCTCCACGCCCCAGCCGGGCTCGCGCGGCTTGTCCGAGAAGCCGTAGCCGGGCAGCGACGGGATGACCAAGTGGAACGCATCCTCCGCCCGGCCGCCATGCGCCTCCGGATCGGTGAGAGGGCCGATCACCTTGAGGAACTCGATCACCGATCCCGGCCAGCCGTGGGTGAGCAACAGCGGCAGCGCACCCTCGTGCTTCGAGCGGACGTGGAGGAAGTGGATGCCGAGCCCGTCGATCACCGTGCGATGCTGGCCGAGCGCGTTGAGCGTCGCCTCGCAGCGCCGCCAGTCGTAGCCGTCGCGCCAATAGGCGATCAGGTCGCGCAGGCGATCGATCGGCACACCCTGCGTCCAGCCGTCATAGGGCGAGGGCTCGGGCAGGCGCGCGCCGTCGAGGCGGCGGCGCAGATCCTCCAGCTCGGATTCGGGCACCGAGAGCTGGAACGGTTCGATCGCGCTCATGGCTCAGCCCCGCGCGAGCACGTCGGCGACGACGCCGGCGAAGCGGTGGATGAAGCGTTGCGACCAGTGCGCCCCTGCGCTCGCCACCAGCACGCCCTCGGCGCCGCGCTTGTCGAAGCCGTCGCGGCCGCCCTGCAGCACCAGCAGCAGCATGCGCAGGCAGGCCCGCAGCGCGAAATAATCGACCTGCCGCTGGGTGACGGGCGGGCCGCCTGCCTCGGCATAAGCGGCCATGAACCGGCCCCAGTCGGTCGCCATCGAGACGGAGGGGTAGGCATAGCCCAGATCCTCGCCGGGATGGCCGACGCTGGTCTGCTCCCAGTCGAGGATCGCGGTGATGCGCCCGTCCTCGGCCAGGATGTTGTGGAAGATCATGTCGTTGTGGACGAGGGCGCGGCGTTCGTCGAGGCAATCGACATTCGCGCGCATCCAGGCGATCGCGGTCGAGATCGCGATCGAGGGCCAGTGGGTAAGCGCGTGCCAGCGCGCCGCGAAGCCCTCCAGCTCCTCCAGCCAGCCGTCGCGATCGTAGCGCTCGCGCGACTGGGCGAGCTTCGGTTGCAGCGCCGCGTGCGGCTGGGCGTGGAGCAAGGCCATCTGCCGGGCGAGATCGAGCGCGACGCTCTCGGGCTCCACCTTGCTCCAGTAATCGGGCTGGGCCGGGGTGCCGGGCGAGCGATCGGTGACGATGAAGGCTGCGCCCAGCGCCTCGGCACCCGTTTCCAGCACGAAGGGTTTGGGCACCTTGAGGCCGGCCTTATGGAGCGCGTCGAGCAGGGCATATTGCCCCTCCTCGCCGACGAAGGCGGGCCCGGGGATGAGGCCGGGCAGCGAGCGCTGCACCACCAGATCGGCGGGCAGGTCGCCCGCGCCCGACACTGAGAACAAGGCGGTCTGCCGCGACCGGCCGCCGAGGATCGGGCGGAAGGCGGTGATCGTGAGGTCCGCAGCGCCGGTATGCGCGCGCAGGTGCGCCTGCAGCGCGTCAGGATCGATGTTCGCGTTGCGATCGACGACGGCGGGCGCCGTGGCCGTCTCCGCCGCGTCCATGCGCGCGATCGCGGCATCGAGCAGCGCCTTCTCCCACGCCACGCCCGATGCGGCATCGGCGGGCGGCGTGGCGCCCTCGTCGATCCCGCGCGCGATCGCGGCGATCGTGGCGCCGGTGGCGCGGTAGACGGCGGGGTTGTCGGCCGGGCCGATCAGCCGGTCGCTGTCGACCAGTTCGGCCGCATAGTGCGGCGGCGCGGCGAGATCCGGCGCGGGCTCCGCCTCCAGCGCGTTGGCGACGGCGGTGAGGATGCGGATGGCGTTGGTCAGCGTGTCCTTCGCCACGCCGCCCTCGACGGCGGGCTGGACGTGGGCGCTGAGGTCATGGGCGACGGTCCAGAGGTAACGGGACATGCTCATTGATCGAGGGAACCTCTTCTGGGACACTGCGGAGCCGGATCGGGAGGGGGCAGCGCCGCCGTCCGTCCGGCCTCGTTGCCCGAACGGTAGCAGATGGTACGCATATGTACAGATCGCGCGATTGATCCCTGCCCGGCGAAATGGTATTCCAGCATATCATGTCGGCCGAGCCCCGCGCATAAGGGGCCGTCCGGCGGACCCGAAAGCACGGGAGAGGCCGATATGTCAGACACGATCGAGATCGCCGCGCGCCGCGCCCCCGCCACCCCGTTGCCGCTGGGCGGCGAGCGCTACACCTCGCGCGCCTTCATGGAAGCGGAGTGGGAGAATGTCTTCACCAAGACCTGGCTGATCGCGGTCCGCGCCGACGAATTGCCCGAGCCCGGCGACTTCATGGTGGAGGAGATCGGCCGCGAGTCGATCCTGATCGTCCGGCAGGACGATGGGGCGATCAAGGCCTTCTACAACGTCTGCCAGCATCGCGGGAACAAGCTGGTGCTGACGCCGGAAGGATCGATGCCGTCCTTCACCTGCCCCTATCACAGCTGGCGTTTCGAGATCGACGGCCGCTGCACCTACGCGCAGGATCCCGAGGACTTCCCCGGCGGCGACCCTTGTCCCCGCGCCAGCCTGGTCGAGGTGCGCAGCGAGCAGTTCGCCGGCTTCGTCTGGATCAACATGGACCCGGATTGCGCGCCGCTGCGCGATTCGCTGGGGCCGATCTGGGATGGGTGGCAGGCCTATCCGCTGGAGACGATGACGCGCGTGCAGGCGCTCACCGTGCGCATGCCGTGCAACTGGAAGCTGCTCATGGACAATTTCCACGAGACCTACCATCTGCCCACCGCGCATCCCGAAGGCATCGAATATGCCGAGGACAGCTACCAGGAAACCGCCCTCACCCTGTTCGAGAACGGCCATGCGCTGGGCGAGACGCGCTGCTGCCTGCCCGCGCACCGCCTGCCCGCGCACAAGGACCGGCTGACCCGGCCGATCGCCGCCGACCTGCAGCGCTGGGAGCTCGATCCCGAGGATTTCCGGGGGCGCGAGCGCGATGCGCGCGAAGCGGTGCAGCGGCAGAAGCGCCTGCTCGGCTCCGCGCGCGGCATGGGCCATTACGATCGGCTGAGCGACGCCCAGCTGACGGACACGTTCCACTTCACGGTGTTCCCGAACTTCGCCGCCTCGATCAACGCCGACGGCCTGCTGTTCCTGCGCGCGACGCCGGACGCGACCGACCCGGAACGCTGCCTGTTCGACAGCTGGTATTACAGCTTCGGCGCGATGAGCGCGCACATCGAGCTGGTGACGCTCGCCGGCGAGACCGAGCAGCCGCACGCCCCGCGCGAGGTGATCGACTATGGCGAAAAGAGCCTCGGCGTCGTGCTGGACGGCGACGCCTGGGTGATGGCCGGCCAGCAGCTCGGCATGCGGTCGCGCGGTTATCGCGGCGCGCTGCTGGCGGGGCAGGAGCGGCGCGTGGCGCAATATCACGAGATGATCGATCGCTATATCGACGGCTATCGCCCCCGACCCAAGGGGGCGCGGGCCGCCGCCTGAGGCGGGCGGGCATGGCGGCCGACACGCGCCATATCGACTGGTCCACCGGCGGCGCGGCCGGCGCCTTCGGCCGCTACCGGCCCGAGGACGAGCAGTTGCACGACCTGCCGCCCTCGGCCGATCCGACCGTCAGCGAGACGTGGCTCTACATGTTCTACGTGCCGGAGGCGCGGATCGGGGCGTGGGCCTATGTGTGGGTGCACCCCAATCTCGACGTGCTGATGAGCGGGCTCACCGTCTATCAGGGCCACAAGCGCACCCACCTCGAAGCCGAGCTGATGGATTTCCGCGCCTATCTGCCCGCGTCGATCGTCCGCGACGGGGGCAGGGGGCTGGACGTGCGGATTCCCAACGGCCTTGAGATCGCGATCGTCGAGCCGGCCGAGCGGATCTCTCTACGCTACGCCGATCCCGATCGCGGCAATGCCGTCGATCTGCTGTTCACCGCCGCCTCGCCGCCGATCATGCGCGCGAACGACCGCCATTTCGATCAGGTGCTGTGGGCCGAAGGTGCGCTGACGCTGGGCGGCGTCACCCACCGGGTGAGCGGCCATGCCCTGCGTGATCGCTCGTGGGGCGAGGCGCGGCCCGAGCATCGCTATCCGATCCCGCCCTTCACCTGGATGACGGGCACCTTCCCGCGATC
>Ga0105240_10015181_pt1 | contig 10481 bp, 9 predicted proteins | sample KBSC54metaG_FD_80426 | JGI IMG/M metagenome (GOLD analysis project Ga0105240, IMG submission 80426) | Corn rhizosphere microbial communities from Kellogg Biological Station, Michigan, USA - KBS C5-4 metaG | ecosystem: Host-associated > Plants > Roots > Rhizosphere > Soil | place: Michigan, USA... | reverse complement strand
CTTCTCGGCAATTAATTCGAAGGGCTTCCGTAGCCTCAAGGAAGGCGACCGCGTGAAGTTCGAGGTCACCACGGGCCCCAAGGGCGCCCAGGCTTCCGGCGTCGAAGTGGCTGTCTAAGTCACGTTCGATCCGGCGTCTTGCCGATCAGTGTTTAAGAAAAAACCCCGCGCCGTTATAGCGCGGGGTTTTTTTGTGAGTAATAACCCGGAGATTAAAAACATGAGCGATCGCCGCGATTTTCTTAAAGCCTCCTTGCTGGGGGCCTCGGCCTTCGCGCTGAGCGGTACCTTGCCGGCGCAGGGCGCGCCGGTGTCCAGGACAAAGGCCGCGGGTGTCGCGCGGGTCATTTCCACCTGGGACTTTGGTGTTGCCGCCAACCAGGCGGCCTGGGCGGTGTTGTCCAAGGGCGGGCACGCACTCGATGCGGTGGAGCAGGGCGTGCAGGTGCCGGAGTCGGACCTGAAAAACCATAGCGTGGGCCGGGCCGGCTATCCCGACCGCGACGGTCACGTCAGTCTGGACGCCAGCATCATGGATGCCGATGGCAACTGCGGAGCCGTGGCGGCGCTGGAGCACATCGCCCATCCCATCAGCGTGGCGCGCCGCGTCATGGAGCGCACGCCGCATGTGTTGCTGGTCGGCGAAGGTGCCTTGCAGTTCGCGGTCGAGCAGGGCTTCAAGAAGGAAAACCTGCTGACTCCCGAATCGGAGCAGGCCTGGAAAGAGTGGTTGAAGACCGCCCATTACGAGCCTTCGATCAATAGCGAAGTACACGACTACGGCAAGACCGGCCTGCCCGGCGGCGCCCATAACCACGACACCATCGGCATGCTGGCCATCGACGACCAGGGTCGCCTGGCCGGTGCCTGCACCACCAGCGGCATGGCCTGGAAGATGCGCGGTCGCGTCGGTGACAGCCCGATCATCGGTGCCGGTCTTTATGTGGACGGCGAGGTCGGCGGTGCGACGTCGACCGGTGTGGGCGAAGAAGTAATCCGCAATGCCGGCAGTTTTCTGGTCGTCGAGCTGATGCGTCAGGGGCGCTCGCCGCAGGAAGCCTGCCAGGAAGCGGTGATGCGCATCGTCAAGCGCAGGCGCGAAGCGTCCAAGAGTTTGCAAGTGGGTTTTCTTGCCATGAACCGTCATGGCGAAGTCGGCGCGTACGCGATCCAGCATGGGTTCTCTTATGCCATCTGCGATGCAAAGAAACAGGACGGCCTGGTTCCTTCGCAAAGCGTCTACACGACGAGCTTCACATGACCCTGGAAATTGCCGTCAATTCGGTTGCCTCCGCGCTGGCCGCGCAAGAGGGTGGCGCATCGCGCGTGGAGCTATGCAGTGCGCTTGAGCTGGGTGGTTTGACGCCGTCGCCGGCGACCATCGCGATGGTGCGCGAGCGCCTGCGTATTCCCATCTATGTACTGATACGTCCGCGTGCGGGCGATTTTCTTTACAACGACCTTGAATGCGAGGCGATGCAGCGTGACATCGAGTACTGTGCCGCGCAGGGGTGCGACGGTGTGGTCATTGGCGTGCTGGATGCCGATGGGCATGTCGATAAAGCGCGTTGCCGGCCGCTTGTCGATGCAGCGGGGAAGCTTGGTGTGACGTTTCATCGTGCCTTCGATCTGACGAGTGCACCCGGGCAGGCCCTGGAAGACGTGATCGCGCTTGGGTGCGAGCGGCTGTTGACCTCAGGGGGACGGGCGACTGCTCTGGAAGGTGCCGACTCGATTCGCCAATGGGTAGAGCAGGCTGCGGGACGTATCGCGATCATGCCTGGGGCGGGTGTGTCGGCGCAGAACGTTGCTGCGTTGAAGGCCGCAACGGGTGCTGGTGAGTTTCATGCTTCGGCGAAGAAGGCGTTGCCTTCGGGGATGCGTTGGCAGCCTGATGGCCTGCGGGATATGCAAGGCGGGGAGTGGCGTTCGGAGGTCGACCAGGTGCGCGCGTTGGTTGCGGCGCTTGCCCCCTCACCCTAGCCCTCTCCCCCGGCAAAGCCAGGGGAGAGGGAACTGGACTGAGGGGACCTCAGTACTTCGTACTTGCGTAACTTGGCCCCCTCTCCCCTGGCTTTGCCGGGGGAGAGGGCTGGGGTGAGGGGGGCTCTTGCACCTACATCAAGCCACAAACTGCAACCGCGCCAGCTCCGCATAAAGCCCATCCTCGGCCAGCAGACTCTCATGCGTCCCCTGCGCCACGATGCGCCCACCATCCATCACCACAATACGATCGGCACGCTTCACCGTCGCCAGACGATGCGCGATCACCAGCGTAGTGCGGCCACGCTCCAGCCGCTCCAGTGCCTTCTGAATCGCCGCTTCGGACTGCGCGTCCAACGCCGACGTCGCCTCATCGAGCAACAACAACGGCGCATCGCGCAGAATCGCCCGCGCAATGGCAACGCGCTGGCGCTGGCCACCGGACAGGCGCACACCACGCTCGCCCAGCTCCGACGCATAGCCTCCACTCAATGCACTGATGAACTCATGCGCTTCGGCCGAAGCGGCTGCCTCGCGCACTTCCGCGTCGCCGGCATCCTGGCGGCCGAAGCGAATATTGTCGGCAGCCGTACCGCTGAAGATCACCGTCTCCTGCGGCACCAGTGCAATCGCCCCGCGCAACTCGGGCAACGCCAGCGCCTTCAGATCGATCCCGTCGAAGCTGATGCGCCCCCTCTGCGGATCGTAGAAACGCAGCAGCAATGCAAGCACCGTGCTCTTGCCCGCACCGGAAGGGCCGACCAGGGCGACCGTTTCGCCAGGGCGCACGTCCAGCGTGAAGTCGTGCAAGGCCGGTGCATCGGGCCGGCTGGGGTAGTGAAACTCCACATGCTCGAAACGCAGCGCGGCGCGTGTCGGCTTCGGTAGCGCGATGGCCGGCTCGCGTGTGACGATCTCGGGCTCTTCGGCGAACAGCTCGCTGATGCGCTCGGTGGCGCCAGCGGCACGCAGCACGTCGCCCCAGACTTCGGAAAGGCTCATCAACGAGCCAGCGGAAAACAGCGCATACAACACGAACTGGCTGAGCACACCAGCTTGCATCGTGCCGTCGAGCACGTCGTGCGCACCGGCCCAGAGCACCAGGGTAATGGCACCGAAGAACAGCACGATGATGGCGGCGGTAAGAATGGCGCGTACGCTGATGCGGCGGCGTGCGGTGGCCAGGGCGAGCGCGATGGCACTGCCGTAACGCTCGCTTTCGACGCCCTCGCGTGCATAGGCCTTTACCGCCGGTGCCGCGTTGAGCGTTTCATTGGCGATCGCCGCGGCATCGGCCAGGCGGTCCTGGCTGGCACGCGACAGCTTCTGCACGCGCCGACCGAAGATCAGGATCGGCAGCAGCACCACCGGAATCACCAGGCCGGTCAGGCCGGCCAGACGCGGGCTGGTCCAGATCATGGCCGCCGTGGCGCCGATCAGCATCACCACGCTGCGCACCGCAATGGAAATGCCCGAGCCGATCAGGGCCTGGACCACTTCGGTGTCCGTACCCAGTCGCGACGTCAGTTCGCCGACGCGGCTGCGCTCGAAGAAGCCGACGTCGAGCCGGATCACATGGGCATAGAGCTGGCTGCGCATCGCCGCCAGGGCACGCTCGCCAAGCAGGGTGATGCAGAAGTAGCGAGCAGCCGTGGCAAAGGCCATCACCACGGCGACAAAGAACAGGCCGAGAAAGGTCCGATTGATCGCTGCCGCGTTGGCGGCGCTAAAGCCCTGGTCGACGATCTGCCGCACGGCGGCCGGCAGGACCAGCGTGGCGCTGGATGAGATGGCGAGAAACACCAGCCAGCCGATCGCCAACGCACGGTGCGGTCTCAGGAAAGGCCAGAGTTGAACCAGCGCGCCAAGGCGGCGTTGGGGCTTGGGGTCGGTCGCCGGGGTTGCGCTCATCGCTATCGCCGTGGTTCGGAAGCCTCACACATGGGGGCTTTACCCGCTCATTCAACAATTTGAGCGCGTCGAGCTCAAGCGCCGGCTGAGTCGGTAACGCCAATGGACAGCTGTTTTTGCGCAGGGCGTCGCAGCCACACATCGCGCCATCGCAGAAAAGGCCGCTCGACCGCGTAGTGAAGCAGGGCACCGGCGAGCAAGGTTGCCAGCGCGTAGCAGGCGAAGGCGGCCAGGCCATGGACCTGCGGATACGCCGCCAGGGCCTTCTGTACCAGATGAAACACCGCCTTGTGACTCAGGTAGAGGCTGTAGGAGGCCAGCGCCAGCCATCCTGCCCCCGGAACCCGCCAACGCCCCAGCCAGCTTTGCGTGCCGCTTGCCGCGCAAACCAGCAGGGCCAGTCCCAGGGAAAGCAGGGGATACCCGATCGACGTCGCTACAAAACCCGCGCGGTCGGTAAAGATCCACATGGAGGCGGCCACCACAGCCAGGCCGGCAAGCATGACCAGGTTGGCTTTCGTCTGCAGGTGCGCCCACCACGACGGGCGCCATACCTGGGTCGCCGCGAGCACCACGCCGGCCAGCAGACCGTCCAGACGCGAGTAGCTGGGGTAGTAGATGTGTTCGAGAAAGATTGTGCCGTAGCGGTTGTCATCGGCGTTCCGCACGGGTTGCATCCAGTGCAGCCAGATAAAACTGCGCAACGCGATACCACCAAGCAGGATGAGCAGGCAGACGGTGACTGTCTTGCCCAGCGACGCGCGCCGCGTCAGCAGCCAGGCGAGCAGGGGAAACAGCAGGTAGAAATGTTCTTCGACGCACAGCGACCAGACGTGCGAGAAGGCCAGGTTCTTCGTCGTATCGATCAGCAGGTTCACCGTATAGGTGAGGAACTGCCACACCGGCTGCATGCCCGGCTGCTCGCGAAAGTCCGGCCATAGCGCATAGAGCGCCAGCACGACAAAGAACGCGGGGAAAATGCGAAACGCGCGGCGCAGATAAAAGTCGCCGAACTTGAGCGATTCGCCGCGCGCCAATGGTTTCAATACCTGCGAGCCGATCAGGTATCCACTGAGCACGAAGAACAGGTCCACGCCCATCCAGCCGAATTGCCAGTAAGGGCGGATGCCGTCGGTGATGTTCCAGACGATGTACGCGTGAAACGTCATCACCCAGACGATGGCAATCGCACGCAGCAGGTCCAGACCGGGTAGACGGTTCACGCGAATCCTTTGGTGTCCCCACGCTATCGCCACGCTGGCGATACAGGCGTGCGAGTCTACGTGTGTGTGCTGCGCGACGCGGGGCTTCCAGCTGACTTTTTCATGGCAGCACCAGCGAGACGCTATTCCTGGCTAGTTTGGAGCGACTTCAGGGAATCTCGAAAAACCTTTCCTACTCGTCATTCCGGCGTAGGCCGGAACCCAGTGACCTTGCGATCGGTTATCACGAGAGCCTACAAAAGTCAGCTCTATCGCGAAAACTAAAAACCGATGCCACTGGGTCCCGGCCTGCGCCGGGATGACGGGAATCAAAACTGAGGTTATTGGAGGTTCCCTTCAGTCGCGACCGTGCAGCGCGAGATGCCATTCGCCGGTCGCGACTGAAGTCGCTCCTACAAGGTAGCTGGGCTTTCAAGTTCCATGAAGGTTGCTGGAAGTTCCCATCAGCCGCCGCGGAAGCACGCGTCCGCGGCTCATGTCGGCAGCAGCTCCGGCGAGCCTCTTCCTGGCTAGTTTGTAGGAGCGACTTCAGTCGCGACCATGCAGCACGAGATACCGTTCGCCGGTCGCGACTGAAGTCGCTCCTACAAGGTAGCTGGGCTTTCAAGTTCCATGAAGGTTGCTGGAAGTTCCCATTAGCCGCCGCGGAAGCATGCGACCGCGGCTCATGTCGGCGATGCGCGCTATCGCTTCGCCGACTTGGGCTTCGGGCAGGCTGATTACCAGCGATACGCCGGTAGCATCGAACGCTTCGTGCTCGATCTGCGCCATCCAATCCTTGAGCCGTGCCTTGAGCAGCGCCAGTTCGCCGAATTCGCAATGCAACGCCAGCTGTGCCATCGCCACGATCGGCGTACACGGCGCACGTCGCAGACACTCGGCCGCGCTGCCGCCATAGGCGCGCACCAAGCCGCCCGCGCCAAGCTTGATGCCGCCGTACCAACGCGTCACCACCACGACCGCGCGATCGATGCCTTGTCCCTCGATCGCCTGCAGGATCGGACGCCCCGCGGTACCACCGGGCTCGCCATCGTCGTTGAAGCGATAGTCCTGGCCGATACGGTAGGCCCAGCAGTTGTGCGTGGCGGCGGGGTCGCTCACCCGACGCACGAAGGCGAGTGCGTCATCGGCCGTGGTTACCGGTGCGGCCTGGGCAAGGAAGCGGCTCTTCTTGATCTCTTCGGCGTGCTGGCAGATAGCGTCGAGCGTGTACAGCGTGCCGCTCATGGTTGCAGCAGTTGGTCGCGCAGGTCGGCGGGCAGCAGATAGTCGGGGTGATCGCGGTGGAAGTCGGCCAGCCGCTTGCGCGCATCGTCGCGCTGGTTGCTGGCGAAAAGGCTACGGATTTTCTGCAGTTCCTGCTCGGGCGTAGCGGCCTTGTTGAAGCTCATGTCGTTAACCGGCGCAGGCGCGGACATGGCTTGTTCCGCCATGGGTGGCGCCATCGGAGCCGGCATCGCCTGTGCGGGCATCGGTGCGGCCGATTTACTTGCCGGAGCTGATGCGGAAAACGCTTCGATGGCGCCATCGGCCTGCGCGGCGCGGTCCGCGCTTTGCACCAGTGGCGCGGGCGGTGCCGGTGGGGCAGGCGCGGCAGGCATCGCAAGCTGCCGATTGGAGCTCGCTTCCTCGACCGCCGGCGGCGGCGTTGGTGCCGTCTGCATGCGTTTCGCCTGGGCTATCACCCTACGGGTGGAGGCCTGCGGCGGCGGTGGTGGTTGCTTGGGCGGCTCGACGATTCTCGCCGGTATCTGCGGTGCAGTCATTGGCCGGGCGGCTACCGGCTCTTGCGCAGTGATTGTCTGCGCCTCGTGCTGTGTCGCCGCTTCACGCAACGCGTCCTGTTTACCCGGCATCTGCCCCATACGCCAAGCAAGACCGGCGGCGACAACCAGTGCCGCGGCGCTGCTCAGCGCCACCGGCCAGCGCGCGCGCCGGCGCAAGGCAACCGGCGGCTTCACCGCTTCGGCCGCCGCCCGACGCACCGCGGCATCGAGCGCGGCGGGCGGCTCGATGGAGGGTAGCTTGCGGTACAGCGAAGACAGTTCGTCTTCGCCGGGCAGGCGTTCGTCGTCGGGGGCGTGTGGCGTCGTCATTCGGCCAGCTGTTCGCGCAGTCGGTTCATGGCATAGCGCAGTCGCGATTTAACCGTTTCGCGGCCGGCACCGGTGATCTGGGCGATCTCCTCCAGGCTCAAGTCGTTTTCCAGCCGCAGCAGCACGGCGGTACGTTGCTCATCGGGCAGTTGTTCGATCGCCAGCTGCAGGCGTCGGCGGTGCTCGAAATCGGATAGGGCGTGTTCGGGCTGTTCGTGTTCCGGAATCTCGTACCGGGCCAGCGCCAGCTCGGCTTCTTCGCCCTCGGCCAGCGGGCGCTTGCGACGGTAGCTGTCGATCAGCAGATTGTGGGCGATCTGCAGCAACCAGGTGCTGAATTTGGCCTGCGCCTGGTAACGCACCCGCGCGGCGATCACCCGGCTCCAGGTGTCCTGGAACAGTTCCTCCGCGGTGCTGCGGTCGCGAGCGGCCCGCAACAGGAAGCCGAAAAGCTTGGCGCGATGACGCGCATACAAAGCCTCGAAGGCGGCTACGTCGCCTTGCGCATAGGCCAGCATCAGCGTTGCATCCTCGTCCACGGCGACATCCATGGGGTAGAGGTTAAGGGAAAGTGTAGGGAAGGTGCCAGATGGCGCCACCGTTTACGGAATCACGTTCCCCGGCGCCGGCTCCCTGAAGTCCTGTGGCGTCAACACCTGCGTCAGCCGAAAAATGCCTTCGCGCACTTTGCGCGGCATCACCACATCCAGCACCGTGGTCTGGTGCGGCCCCAGCACGTCCAGCAGGTCATCGCTTTGCCGCATGTTGGCCGCCGCGTGGTGTACCAGCCCGGTGAGGTCGGACAGTTGCACGTTGACGCTGTACGGCCGATGCGCCTGGACCGCGGCGCGCAGCGTCTTGCGGCCATCGCGGGGATCGGCGATGCGTTCGCTGCCGGCGAGCAGCGCATGGTTCAAGAACATCGAGATCACGTGCCGCGCGCGCGAATTGGCCTGTCTGTCCAGCATGAAACCCTGCGGCATCCAGTCCGGGTTCGGTGGCGTGCCCGCTTCCAACAGGAAACGACTGTCCACCAAAGCCTCGCCGGCTTCGTCCGTCAGGCGCACGATCAACAGGCTGCGCGGATCGTGGATATGCACACGCGGCGAAAACGGGCCGACCGGTTCCAGTTCGACAGGCTCCTGGTCGCGCGCGGCATTTTCCTTGTCGAAGTCGCGGCACAAGGCGGCGTAGCCCGTTGCGTCGGAGATACGCAGGCAGCGCAGGATGCTATCGACCGTGTGATCCGCTGCACTGGTCATGATGCCGGACGTATCGCCCGAGTGCGACGCTCCGGAAATCAGCTTGAATGCACTGCGCGGTGCCTGGGTGACATTGAGCGCCAAAGTATCCGCGCTGCTGCGCGTGAGCACCGCATGTCGGGCATTGAGGTTGGCCGCAGCGACGCGTACCACGCCGTCGGAGCCATCCTCGCCGGTATAGCTGTTGATGTGATCGTAGAGCGCGCGATCGGGACGGTCGCCGGTCAGTACGAACTGGAACTGCCCACGCGCCGCCGGATCGTCGCCATGAATGTGATCGAGGTTCAACGACAACGATTCGGCGCTGCCCAGTTCCAGCCAGTCGAGTATCCGCTGGCCCGGTTCGACATGGTTCAACCATGACTTCAATTTGCCCAGACTGCCCTTGCCCAATTGCGCCAGCGCCGAACCGAAATTCGCCGGCGCCAGCATGATCAGGTGACTGAGCCGGATCGTGCTGTGCGCACCAGGCCGCTCGCGCTGAGCACGCAGCCACTCGCGCACCACCGGGCCGCCGGTGGAGTGGGCGATGCAGGCAAAGCGGCTGTCGAGCAGATGCAGGTCGCGCAGTGCGTGATCGAAGCCGCGTACCAGGTCGCCCATCGTTACCGCGTCGTCAAAGCTCACATATTCGGAAAGCCACAGGTCGGCGATCGTCAGCCCCAGGCCGGCAGCCGCGGCCCGCTGTTGCACGCGCGCCGGAAGCTCGCCATAAGTGGATGTATTGGTAACGCTCCAGCCGTGCACGAAAACCAGCGTGGTCATGATTCGACTCCTTACCTGACCCGAAGTATCGCGCGATCGGATGACAGCCTGTTCGACGTATGTCGCATCGGGCGGCTAAGCTGATAGCAACAACGAGGGAATATCCATGATTCTTGGCATCTGCGCCTGTTTGCTGATCGTCGGTTTGTTGCTGCGCCGTTGGCGTTGGTCTCGTACGGGCACGGCCGCGCTATGGCTGTCCGTATTGCTGGTGGTGCTGGCCGGTTGCGGGCCGCTTCCGCGCTGGTTGATGAGCGGGCTGCAGTCACCTTATGCCTTGCGTGCCGATGCCGATTGGGCCCAGCGCAATGCCATCGTCCTGCTTGGGGCGGGCACCGAGCGGGTGAGCGGTGACGATATCGAGCCGACCCTGTTTGCCTATGGGCGTATCGATACCGCCGCCGAGCTCTATCGTTCCTGTCACCTGGCCGATCGCGATTGCAAGGTGCTAGTCAGCGGTGGGGATCCGCAGCATCACGGTGTGGCGGAGGCGGTGGTGTATAGCAAGGTGCTGGAGCGATTGGGTGTGCCGGTGGGCGATCAGATCATCGAGCCGCGAAGTGCGAGCACCTGGCAGAACGCGCAGTTCAGTCGGCCGCTGTTGGACAGTTATCAACCAGAGCGCACCTGGTTGGTGAGCTCAGGATTGCATCTTCGTCGTAGCCTGCTTTATTTCGCGCATTTTGGGATACGGCCGGAGCCGGTGCGTGGGGATTTTATGGGGGCTACGTTGAGTGTGTGGCCGTCGGCCTGGAATCTGGCGCTGACGGATGCGGCGTTGCATGAGTATGTTGGGGCTTGGCGGTATGACGTTTATGAGTTTATGGGGTGGAATGCGCCGAAGATGAAGTAGGGCGCTGTTGCCCCCAGCTCGTCGTCCCGGCGTCTATCACCTTTCCGCAAATTTTCCTACATCGTCATTCCGGCGTAGGCCGGAATCCAGTGGCGTCAGTGTTTGGTTCTTGCCTGGGTGTTCGGGCGACCTGGCTGTTTACGCAGCCCTTCCTTACTTCGTCATTCCGGCGCAGGCCGGAACCCAGTGGCACCAGTGCTCGGTTCTTGCCTGGGTGCTTTGGCAACCTAGCCGCTTACGCAGCGGGCGTTTCGAACGCCTGCCGGCGTCCGAGTCACTTTCTCTTTGCTGGGGCGGTTTCAACCGGTCGACGCAACTATTTCCCGTAGTTTTTGGACGGGTGTCAAGAATCCTAGTGTCTTGCGGGGTCGCTCGTTGAGTTCACGCG
>Ga0105240_10015180_pt1 | contig 10482 bp, 10 predicted proteins | sample KBSC54metaG_FD_80426 | JGI IMG/M metagenome (GOLD analysis project Ga0105240, IMG submission 80426) | Corn rhizosphere microbial communities from Kellogg Biological Station, Michigan, USA - KBS C5-4 metaG | ecosystem: Host-associated > Plants > Roots > Rhizosphere > Soil | place: Michigan, USA... | reverse complement strand
TAGAGCAAAAAGCATTTGATTTATTACGTAAAAACTATCCACTGCGCCGTGAATGGGCAGCACATGGAGGGCCGCAGGCATGAGTTTAAGTTATCAACCAACTTGTTCAATTGATGCCTTAAAAGCACGTGCCAAGCTCTATAACCAGATTCGTCATTTTTTTGCTGAACGTGATGTCATGGAGGTGGAAACACCGATTGTTTCACAAGCAGGTGTCACCGATGTACATTTAGCGTCTGTTCAGGCTTTACGTCATATTAATGGCAAATTGCAGACTCAATATTTACAGACTTCTCCAGAGTTTGCCATGAAGCGTTTACTAGCGAGTGGTAGCGGGCCAATTTATCAAATCTGTAAGGTTTTTCGTGACGATGAACACGGACGTAAACACAATAGTGAATTTACCATGCTCGAATGGTACCGCCCGGGTCTAGACTTAAAAGCATTAATGCATGAAACCGCCGATTTATTGCAAAGCTGTTTGCAGCATCGTTTTGGTGAAGTTCGTCCGTTTATTTTAAGTTATAAACATGCCTTTCAAGATCGTCTTGATATTAACCCATTGCAAGCAACATTGAAGCAACTCAAAGGTACTGCAAATCGTGTGGGATTAAATCTTGATTTAGGCGATGACCGCCTAGCTTACATGGATTTATTATTTTCTCATTTTGTTGAACCAAGTTTAGGATTTGATGCGCCAGTCTTTTTAACTGACTTTCCACCAGAAATGGCATCTTTGGCAAAAGTGAAAGTAGATGAAGATGGGGAAGAGGTCGCAGCACGTTTTGAGGTTTATATTGAAGGTTTAGAGCTTGCCAATGCTTACGATGAATTACTCGACGCAGAGGTGTTACGTTCACGTTTTGAAGCAGACAATGCAGAGCGTGCTAAGCAAGGCCTTCATGTTATGCCTTTAGATGAGCATCTTTTAGCAGCGTTGCCTCATATGCCAGAATGTTCAGGAATTGCTTTAGGTATCGACCGTTTACTCATGGTTGCAATGGATCAGGTCAAAATTGAAAAAGTCATTACATTCCCAGCTGAAATTGCTTAAAAACTGACAAATAAAAAAAGCCACAATATTGTGGCTTTTTTATTGAGGGTTTATTTAGCTTAAGCTTGTTGAATACCTGCAACAACCCAATCTTGCTGAGAACCAGCAGGTTTAACAAAGTGCCAGATTTCAGTAAATGGTTGTGGCAAGCTGTTTAAATCTTCACTCACAGTACCAGTGAAGCGTACGCTTACAACGTATTGACCATTTTCAGTCGCGCTGTCTACAACCATCGCATTCAGATTGCTAAATTCAGCAACGTCTTGATCTTGGTTTTCCATGATGTCGTTATACATAGAACTATAAAGTTCTGGTGTTAAGTAACGGCGAATTTCTTCAATGTTACTTGCAGTATTCATCGACTGGATGTGATTAAAACGTTGACGTGCAATACGTAAGAAAGCAGCAGGTTCACTACCATCTGGAAGTTGATTGCCATTGCTCGTTGTTGCACCGCCAAAAGGAGCTTGGGTTGCTGCACCGCCACCAACAGATTGACCAAAGATATTTGTATTATCTCCAGCATTACGTGGTGTCGCTTGTGGTGCAGCAGAACGACCAAATGGGTTTTGACCGTCGTTATTTGGTGCGTAAGGATTATTAGCTGCTAATTTTTTTTTTGCGCCCAATTTGCGGAAAACAAAAAAGGCTAAAGCTGCTGCAAGTAATACCCAAAGCCAGCTAGGAATTCCACCTTTTTTCTCTTCTTGTTGCGCTTGAGCAGCTTGTTCTGTTCCAGCTTGAGTCGCTTGATGTTCAGTTGATGTTGGTTTGTCATCAGCTAAAGCATTTGCTGCAACAGCACCTACGGCAGCACCAGCCACACCAGCTGCAACCATTGAACCAACACCCGGACCTGATCGTTGAGGTGCAGTAGCAGGTTGTTGAGCAGGAGTCACTTGACGAGGTTGTTGATAAGACTGGCTTGAAGTAGTAGAGCGTGCCATACCGTGGCTTTTACCACCACCTGCACGTTTAGCTTCAGCAAGAGGCGAAATTGCTAAAGCAGCCATTAAAATACCGGTAATCAAGCCACGCTGGTGTACTTCCATAGGAAATTCCTGTCTAAAATTAAATTGTAATAGTATTTATGAAGGTATTTACGCTAAATTTCAACCATAAAAGTATGTTTTTTTATGTCAATTCATCACTGAGTTGCATTGCCTCAGTCAATGCTTCATGCAGACGGGCAACCGCAATGACTTGTACGCCTGGAATTGCTTTTTGCGGCGCATTACCTCTAGGCAAAATGACATACTTAAAGCCATGTTTTGCAGCTTCTTTTAAACGCTCTTGGCCATTTGGTACAGGACGAATTTCACCAGAAAGGCCAACTTCTCCAAAAACGGCAAGTTGCTGAGGCAATGCTTTGGTTCGTAAACTTGAAGCACATGCTAATAAAACTGCTAAGTCTGAACCTGTTTCGGTAATCTTTAAACCACCGACAATGTTGACATAGACGTCTTGTCCGGTGGTTTGAACACCGCCATGGCGATGCATTACAGCAAGCAGCATGTTCAAACGGTTTTGTTCCAGACCCAATGCTACGCGACGAGGTTGTCCTTGAGCATCATCAACTAAAGCTTGGACTTCGACCAAAAGAGGGCGAGTTCCTTCACGGCTAATCATGACAATTGAACCCGGAATCGCTTCATCATAACGGCTTAAGAAAATAGCAGAAGGGTTAGCAACTTCACGTAAGCCTTTATCTGTCATGCCAAATACGCCAAGCTCGTTCACCGCACCAAAACGGTTTTTAACAGCACGAATCATTCGATAACGTGAGTCTGATTGGCCTTCAAAGTAAAGTACACAATCCACCATGTGTTCTAAAACACGTGGACCTGCCAGTGCACCTTCTTTGGTCACGTGACCAACAATGAAGAGTGCAGTGCCACTATTTTTTGCATAACGAGTTAATAAAGCAGCAGATTCACGAATTTGTGAAACACCACCCGGTGCCGATTGAAGTGTTTCTGTATAAAGCGTTTGGATCGAATCTAAGATCGCCACGACAGGTTTTTCTTGTTCTAAGACTTCGCAAATACGTTCAACACAGGTTTCTGCCATGACTTTTAACTGGTCAGTAGGTAGGTCAAGACGTTGAGCGCGAAGTGCAACCTGAGATAAAGATTCTTCACCGGTAATATAAAGTGCAGAGCTTTTTGCGCTTGCCATATAGGTTGCTGTTTGCAAAAGAATAGTCGATTTACCAATACCCGGGTCACCACCAATCAATACGACTGAACCCGTAACTAAGCCTCCGCCAAGTACGCGGTCAAATTCGCTGATGCCTGTCGGTAAGCGTGTTTCATGGGAAAAAGTGACTTTATTTAGAGTTGTAATATTGGCAGCTTGGCCAGCATAGCCCCCAACTTTTGGACGTGCGCGGTGAGCAGTGGTAGGCTCAAGTTTGACTTCAGTCAAAGAATTCCATTCACCACACTCTGAACATTGACCTGCCCATTTAAGATGATCGGCACCACATTGTTCGCAACGGTAAACAGTTTTGACTTTGCTCATATTCGACTTCAGTTAAAAACTTCTTAATTAATAGTAGAAACGGAGTATAACAAAACCAAAATAGAGAATCAGTTTTGAAGTGGAATACATTTTGCTTAATTTAAAACAACGAGAATATTAGGTCATTGTCATGTGTTAGTTAATTTAAAAGATTAAGGTCGAGCAGGGGTGTTTTTAATAAACAGATGAAGGACTGAAATGAAATTGAAGATTAGAAAATGGTCAATTGAGTCGTCTTTTTAATTTAAAAATCAGACAAGTTCAAGTCATGTTTTTAGACCGTAAAGTGCGTTGTATTGCTATGGGCTTGTGCGTATTATCAGATTTAATTGTATGTAGCTTGAAATCATCAGCAATACAGATAAAAATCGGTTAGCTGAAAAATTATCAAAAAATATACATTTAAAAGATACCTGCAAATGGTGCGATATCGTCTTTTTGATTTTAGCTAACGGACTAAAAAAAATTACTGGAGTGTATTGATAAGATGTCGAATCAAAATCTGAATGAGCCTCATGAACAAGGTGAGCTCCATCGTAGCCTTTCAAATCGGCATTTACAGCTGATCGCGATTGGCGGTGCAATTGGTACGGGATTGTTTATGGGATCAGGCAAAACGATTAGTCTTGCTGGCCCCTCAATCTTATTTATTTACCTGATTATTGGTGTGATGGTGTTTTTTGTCATGCGTGCGCTTGGCGAATTACTTCTTTCAAATCTTGCCTATAAATCATTTATTGATTTCACAACAGATTTAATTGGCCCATGGGCAGGCTATTTTGTAGGTTGGACCTATTGGCTGTGTTGGATCACCATTGGTATTGCCGATCTTTCTGCAATTATCTATTACTTACAATTCTTTAATAATGGTCTACCTTTCTCACCAGTTGAAGGTGCCATGATCAGTGTTGCAGCCATCGTATTCATTATGGGCTTGAACTTGTTAACAGTTCGTCTGTTTGGTGAATTAGAGTTTTGGTTTGCGCTGATTAAAATCCTAGCAATTATTATTTTAATTGCTGTGGGTCTATGGATGATCTTTACAGGCTTTACCTCGACTACAGGTGAAGTGGCATCCTTTACTCATTTGTGGGCAAATGGTGGTTTCTTCCCGACGGGTGTACATGGCTTCTTGGCAGGCTTCCAGATTGCGATTTTTGCTTTCGTTGGTGTAGAGCTTGTCGGAACAACAGCTGCTGAAACTAAAGATCCTGAACGTAATTTGCCTAAAGCAATTAACTCAATTCCAATTCGTATCATTATTTTCTATGTGTTCGCATTAATTATTGTAATGTCAGTAACACCATGGAATAAAATTGATCCGGCGATCAGCCCGTTTGTAAACTTATTTAGTCAAGCAGGTGTTGCGGCAGCAGCAATCTTAATGAACTTGGTTGTATTGTCATCAGTGATGTCATCAATGAACAGTGGCGTATTTTCAACAAGCCGTATGTTGTTTGGTCTATCTCGTGAAGATCAGGGACCAAAAGCTTTTGGTAAATTGAACAGACGTGCGGTACCTGCAAACGCATTGTATTTCTCTGCTGCGTGTTTATTGTTAGGTGCAGCATTACAGTATTTTGTACCAAATACCGTTGAGGCGTTTACGCTTGCAACAACACTTTCAACGATTCTGTTCATTTGCGTGTGGTTACTGATTATCTGGAGTTATATCCGTTACTACACTACACGTCCTGAGCTGCATGCAAAATCAACATTTAAATTGCCGGGTGGCCTATTTACATGTTGGATCACGATTATTTTCTTTATTGGTATGATTTACGTGTTGTCTTTAGAGCCAGATACGTTTAAAGCGCTTAAAGTCAGCCCAATTTGGTTTATTATCTTGATCATTGGTTATTTCTTCTTCTATAAACCGCGTCATAAAAAGTAATTAAATTTATTTGGTTATGATCAAACGCCAGCTGAAAAGCTGGCGTTTTTTATGCATATTGTTTTTCTCTTTAAGTTTACTCTTTAGCCGCCTGCACGATCACGGTATACTGCATCGAATTGTTTAAATCAGGTGCTCAGATGCGTCGTGTCATTTGCCTCATCAGTTTATTGAGCAGCAGTATTTTGCTAAGCGCTTGTGGTCAGTCAGGAGCATTACAGCTACCTTCTGATCCGAATTATGACAAACGCGCGAAATACTTGCTCTATCGTAATAAAGAACAGAAACAAGTTGTACAACAGGATGAACAAGCTGATCAGCCAGTTGAATCATCAGCCCCAACCCAAACAACTTCACCTTAAGCTTTGAAATAAGGACACATTCATGAGTTTCACTCGCATTAATGGAGTATTGCACGCAGAGCAATGTTCTATGGAGCAGCTTGCGCAGCAATTTGGCACACCTTTGTATGTTTATTCAAAAGCAGCTTTTGAAAAACATTACTTAGATATGGATCGTGCTTTTGATTTTATTGATCATCAAATCTGTTTTGCGGTGAAATCTAACTCAAATTTAGCTGTTCTTAATGTATTGGCAAAACTTGGTGCTGGTTTTGATATCGTATCAGGTGGTGAGCTTGCACGTGTTTTAAAAGCGGGTGGAGATGCATCTAAAGTTGTTTTTTCTGGCTTAGGTAAGACTGAAGCCGATATTGAAACGTCGTTAAATGTAGGCATTGCTTGCTTTAATGTAGAGTCGTATGCCGAACTAGATCGTCTTCAAAAAGTTGCAGCTCGTCTAGGCAAAAAAGCGCCGATTTCTTTACGTGTAAATCCAGACGTAGATGCAAAAACACATCCTTATATTTCAACAGGCCTTAAAGAAAATAAATTTGGTATCCCAAGTGATACCGTTTATGAAACTTATCAATATGCTGCATCTTTACCAAACCTTGAGATTATTGGAATTGACTGCCACATTGGTTCGCAATTAACCGAGACTAAACCATTCGTTGATGCTTTAGACCGTGTCATGTTGATGATCGAAGAGTTGAAAAAACTTGGTATTAATCTTAAACACATTGATATCGGTGGTGGTTTAGGTGTTTGTTATAAAGATGAAACACCGCCAAGTGTTGAAGAATATGCTAACTCAATGAAACCTGCTTTAGAAAAGTTAGGTCTCAAGGTTTATATGGAACCGGGCCGTAGCATTAGTGCAAATGCAGGTGTGCTTTTAACTAAAGTTGATTTGCTCAAGCCAACGAGCCACCGTAACTTTGCCATTATTGATGCAGCAATGAATGATTTAATTCGCCCTGCATTATATGAAGCTTGGATGGATATCCAACCTGTGGTGCCAAGTTCTGATACTGAAGAAAAAACTTGGGATCTTGTTGGTGCAATCTGTGAGACAGGTGATTTCATTGGTAAAGATCGCTCATTAGCGTTAAAAGAAAATGACCTGTTAGCTGTTCTTGGCGCTGGCGCTTATGGTTTTGTAATGAGTTCAAATTACAATACACGTGGACGTGCCGCAGAAGTAATGGTGTCTGGCGACAAAGCCCATTTGATTCGTGAACGTGAAACAGTTGAATCCCTTTGGGAAAAAGAAAGTTTATTGCCTGAGGAGTAAATGAAATGTTGTTAGAATTTACTAAAATGCATGGCCTAGGCAATGACTTTATGGTGGTTGATCTGATCAGCCAACGCGCCTATTTGGATACAGAAACAATTCAACGCTTAGCCGATCGCCATTTTGGCATCGGTTTTGATCAACTTTTAATTGTTGAACCACCAGATTTACCGGAAGCAGATTTTAAATATCGTATTTTTAATGCAGATGGTTCTGAAGTTGAACAATGTGGTAACGGTGTACGCTGTTTTGCTCGCTTTGTACATGAGCGTCATTTAACAACGAAAACTAGTATTACTGTTCAAACCAAAGCAGGGATTGTCAAACCTGAACTGGGGCAAAATGGTTGGGTTCGCGTGAATATGGGCTACCCGAAATTTTTGCCGAATGAAATTCCATTCATTGCTGAACAACCAGAAGCTTTATATACACTTGAGTTAGCCAATGACCGAAACATTAGTATTGATGTGGTCAATATGGGCAATCCTCATGCTGTCACTATTGTTCCAGATGTATTAACTGCAGATGTTGCTGGCATTGGCCCACAAGTTGAATCACATAAACGTTTCCCTGAACGTGTGAATGCTGGCTTTATGCAAATCATTGATGAAAAGCATGTACGTTTACGTGTATTTGAACGTGGTGTAGGTGAAACGCTTGCATGTGGTACAGGCGCGTGTGCTGCTGCGGTAAGTGGTATGCGCCGTGGTTTATTGAGTAATTCAGTTGAAGTTGAACTTGCTGGTGGTAAGCTACAAATCGAATGGCAAGAAGGTGATGTGGTCTGGATGACTGGTCCAACAACTCATGTTTATGATGGGCGTTTGGATTTACGTTATTTCCAAGGTTAATAGCATTACTTAAATAGAAGCCTCTTTTATTAACTAAAATGATAAAAGAGGCTTTCTTTTATATACAATAATTTTTTAATTTTATTACTTTATAAAAATATGAATAATCTAATTTTCTTACCCGGCGCATCAGGTAGTACGACATTTTGGCATCCCTTAATTGAAAAATTACCTCCGCATTACCAGACAAAAATTATTGGTTACCCCGGTTTCGGCGATACACCTGAATCCTTCGAGGTCAAAAGTTTTGAAGACCTAACAAATCATGTGGTCGATCAAATTAATGAAGAATCTGTAATTATTGCGCAATCTATGGGTGGCATTTTTGCTGTTGCGGCAGCGTTGCAAAAACCTCAACTGGTGAAAGGGCTGGTTTTGATTGCAACTTCTGGTGGAATTAACCTTGAAAGATTTAATGTACAAGACTGGCGAGAAGCATATCGCCAAGCATTTTTAAAATATCCAGATTGGTTTATTACTACCAATGCCAACTATGAAGAGTTTTTATCAGATATAAACATTGAAACTTTATTAATCTGGGGCGATAACGATCCAGTGAGCCCCGTTCAAGTGGGTCAATATTTAAATCAAAAGTTTGAAAATTCGACGTTATATGTTGTGAAAGGTGGGGACCATCAATTAGCAGAAAAACATGCCGATGAAGTTTCAGTTCAAATAAAAACATACTTAGAAAAACTAATGTAAGTTTTTAAGTCTTATTTAGCGTGCTATCTATCAGCACGCTTTTTAAAATTTATCTTTTACTCAAAGCCAATTTCAAAGCAAACAATACAAAAATACCGCCCGTAATCCGGTCCATATATTTCACAAATTTGGGTTGCTTCAGATAACGTGAAAGTGGCTGCATAGCCAAAATTAATAAAATTGACCATAAAATTCCAATCACCACATGAATCATCACAAGCCCCATAATCCAAGTGACAGCCGACGCTTGTGGTGGAATAAATTGTGGAAGAAATGAAATATAAAAAATTCCGACTTTTGGATTAAGTAAGTTACCCAAAAAACCTTTAATAAACCAATTCTGTGAAGAAGGGACATTGGGGTTGGTTTCTTGCATGTCCGCAAGTTGGCTACGCGGTTTTAAAATCATATTCAAACCCAGCCAAGCTAAATAAGCAGCTCCCATCCATTTCAGAATATTAAAAGCTAAATCAGAAGCCATAAGCAAAGCACCTAGACCACAAGCAACCACAATTCCCCATGCAATACAGCCAAGGCTAATACCCACTGCTGCTTGAAATGCTTTCGACTTTCCTTCAAGAGTAGCAGTACGAATAATCAAAGTCGTATCCAGACCAGGTGTAAGCGTAAGTAAAGTAATGGCAATTAAGTAGGGAATGAGTATGGTAGTCATGACAGCAGGGTTCCGACGAATACTTAAAATGAAGTGTAATATATAAGGTAATGAGTTGTTGCGCTGTACGATCTTAAATTTCCTGAACAACTACTTTTTGATACACTGAAAAAATAAAATGAGCAAATAAATGGAGAGCAATTTGGATTTTGCATTACAGCTGCTCTCAATGTGGTTAAAAGAAAGAAAAATTCAGAACCAGTCTGAGCACACGATTACAGCTTATGAAAGAGATGTTAAAAGCTTTCTTGAGTTCTGCGAGCTCAAACAAATTGATTTAAGAAATATTGAAGCTTCAGATTTACGTGAATATTTGGCCCAGCGTGTTGAGCAGGATCAGTTAAGTTCAAGCAGCATGCAACGTCATCTCACGTCAATTCGCCAGTTTATGAAATGGGCTGAACAAGGAAAATATCTAGAAATTAACCCTACTGATGACTTTAAGTTGAAACGGCAGCCTAGACCCTTGCCGGGTATGATTGACATAGAAACGGTTAATCAAATTTTAGATCAGCCTATGCCTGAAAAACCAATTGATCAGCAATTATGGTTAAGAGATAAAGCCATGCTCGAGTTACTTTACTCAAGTGGTTTGCGTCTGGCTGAACTGCAAGGCTTAACAATTAAAGATATTGATTTTAACCGTCAACTGGTACGTATTACAGGTAAAGGAAATAAAACCCGGATTGTACCATTTGGGAAAAAGGCGAAAGAAAGCCTATTGAATTGGCTGAAAATTTATAAAATCTGGAAAGGCCATTTTGATCAAAATGCTTCTGTTTTTATTTCTCAAAGAGGTGGTGTGTTAACCCCACGGCAAATTGAAAAGCGTGTAAAGCTTCAAGCGCAAAGAGCAGGTGTGAATGTAGATTTGCATCCTCATTTATTACGACATTGTTTTGCTAGCCATATGTTATCAAGTAGTGGTGATTTGCGATCAGTACAAGAAATGTTAGGCCACAGTAATTTGTCTACGACACAAATTTATACGCATATCGATTTTGATCATTTGGCACAAGTCTATGATCGAGCTCATCCGAGAGCACAAAAGAATGAATAGATTTAAGAACGATCTTAATAAAAAAGTTGATTAAAATGGCTAGTCTTATACGAATGTAGACATCATTTGTATTTTTTTAGAAATTTG
>Ga0105240_10015179_pt1 | contig 10482 bp, 11 predicted proteins | sample KBSC54metaG_FD_80426 | JGI IMG/M metagenome (GOLD analysis project Ga0105240, IMG submission 80426) | Corn rhizosphere microbial communities from Kellogg Biological Station, Michigan, USA - KBS C5-4 metaG | ecosystem: Host-associated > Plants > Roots > Rhizosphere > Soil | place: Michigan, USA... | reverse complement strand
CGGCGCTCGCGCGCGAGCCGGCCGATCGTGTTCGATACGGCGGCGCCGGCGCGCTAAGCCACGTAGATCACCGCGGCGCGTCCGCTGGCCAGCACGCGCCCGGCCTGCTCCACCCGGAAGGCGTACTGCGCGCCGGCATCGTCGGCGAACAGCTGCTGCGCGTGGACGTCCAGACGCCCGCCGGCGGCGTCAACGTATTCCGCCGTCAGCACCACCTCGCGCAGGCTGACCAGGCGCCCCTGGCGCACCGCGGCATCGCCGCGCGAACGCGCGACGAGCGCGCCATGCACCGCCATCGCCTGCGCACCGTATTCGGCCAGATGCACGGCATGCAGAGCGCCCGCGGCGCGCAGCGGATTCGACGCTTCGGCGTAGCGCTCGCTCTGCGCATGGAGGCTCTGGCCATCCCATGCCACGACCGCATCGAGCAGGCACATCTGGCCCGCATGCGGTATCAGGTGCGCGAAGTCAGTCCGATCGAGCATGCGGCGCCATCAGGGTGGACAGGCAGAAATGGAAGGCCACGCCCAGGCTCACGGTGAGGCCGATCGCGCGCAGCACCGGAATGCTGCTCCAGGCGAACATGCCGAACACCAGCAGGGCGGACGCCACGCAGACCAGGGTCGCATGCAAGGTGCGGCGCTGCTCGGCGCGATCGTCCGTATCGCGTTCGAAGAACAGCGCGTAGTGCAGGCCCAGGCCGGCGGCCAGCGTCAGCGCTACCAGATGGAACAGCGAGATCTCCACGCCGGCGACGCGCTCCACCGCCAGCACCAGGAAGGTGGCCAGGGTCATCGGCGCCAGCACGCGCCAGGCGCGCCGCCAGCCGCGCAGCGCGAAGCCGATGGTCAGCACCAGCAGCACCGCGGCGATCGCCAGCGCATGCAGAATGCGCACGCGGTAGTCGGCCACCAGCGATTCCGCGGCGGCTTTCAGATCGAGCACGCGCACCGCGCCGTGGCTGTCCTTGGCCAGCGCCTGCAGCGCCGCGATGTCATGCACGCCGCTGAGCGTGCCCAGCCCCAGCCATTGATCGTCGCGGTGCACCAGCATCGCGGCGAAGCGCTGGCCGAGCGCACTGTGCGCGAACTGATCGGGCGCCAGCGGCGGCAAGGCCTTGGCCGTCGCCACCTCGGCCACGAAGGGCTCGAACAGATCCTTGCGGAACGGCATGCCCTGGGTGGCCGCGGCGAGCGCGGCGCGCAGGCTGGCCGCGTCGGGCAGCTGGCGCTGACGCGCCTGCTGGGTGGCGATGCTGGGCAGATAGCGCGAGGGCAGTTCGATCGCATCGGCCGCGTGCTGCGCGACCAGCGCATCGATCTTCGGCTCCAGCTGTTCGGACAGGCGCAGCACGCCTTGCGCATCGGGCGCCTGCAGCACCAGCAGATAGCGCACGTCCGGCGCCCCCAGCGCTTCGCGCAGCCGCGCATCACGCTGCAGCAGATCCTGCGGCAGCGGCGTCAATGCGGCGAGGTTGTTCTGCCAGAACGGACCGGGCGCGACCGCCAGCGCCACCACGATGGCGGCTGCCACCGCGGCCGGCAGCCAGCGCGGCCGCGGCAGCCGGTCGAAGAAGCCGCGCGCGCGCGCCAGCCAGGTCATCGACGCCACGTCATGCACGCGCGCCGGCAGCAGGCGCGGCAGCAGATAGCGCGTGCTCAGGCCGGCCACCAGCAGGCCGGTGATGGTGAACACCGCCAGCTGCTGCAGGCCGTTCACGCCCGAGGCGTAGAACGCCAGATAGGCGATGCAGGCCGAGGCGATCGCGGTCAGCAGCAGCGGCCACAGGCCGCGCACGCTGGCCACCGCATCCTCGCCCGCGCGGCGGTGGCTGAGCACGCGGATGGGATATTCCTGCGCCACGCCCAGCAGGGTGAAACCGAAGGCGAGCGTGATGCCGTGCACCTGCGGAAACGCCAGCACCAGCGCGGCGATGCCGGCCAGCGCGGCGCTGGCGATCGGCAGCGCCGACAGCAGCAGCGAGCCGATGCTGCGATAAGCCAGCAGCAGCAGCAGGATGAAACCCACCGTCGACACGTTGCCGATCCATTCGGCTTCATGCCGCGTGTGCTCGCCCACCACCACGCTGAAGTAGCCGGGGCCGCTGATGGTCAGATGCGCCTTGCCGGCGTTCGGCAGGCCACGGAACGCCTGCTCGATCCCGCTCACCGCCTCGCCCTGCGCGGCCGGATCGAAACCCGCCGCCTGCGTCTGCACCACCAGCAGTGCCTCGCCCTGCGGCGAGAACCACACGCCTTCGCGCACGTCCGGCGTGCGCGCGGGGGTCCAGCGCTCGGCCAGCTTCAGCACTTCCAGGGTGGGATCGCGCGGCAGCAGGCCTTTCAGCAAGGTGGCGGCGGGCGAGGACAGATCGTCGAGGCGCTGTTCGAGCTGGTCGGCGAGAAAGGCTTCGTCGTAATGCTCTTTATCGAGCGTCGGCGACAGCAGATAGCGATACGGCAGCAGCTGCTCGTCCAGCGCGGTCAGATCGAAGCTGCCGTTGAGCACCTGGGTGTAACGCGGATTGCCGCGCAAGGCCTTGGACAGGCCCTGGCTCAGCCCGGCCAGCGCCGCATCGTCGCCGCCGTCGATCGCCAGCAGCAGCAGGCGCGAGCCAGGACCGTCGCCCACCTGCTCCATCAGCAGGCGCTGATCGAAATTGGTCGGCGCGGGCATGAAATCGCGCAGATCGCCGCTCACCTTCAAGCGCTGCGACACCAGCAGGCCAAGGCCGGCCAGCGCGAGCAGCCATAGCGTGAGCAGCAGCGCCCGCTTCATGCTCAGGCGCCCTTGCACAGCGCCGACAAGGCATCGCGCGTCGGCGCCGCCGGCATGTGCGTGGCCAGCTCACCGAGCAGATCGACGGCCAGATCGCCATCGCCTTCCTGCATGCGCATGCAGCGCGGCTCGTTGCCGCGGCCGTCGATCTGGATGCTGGCGATGGTCTTGGCCACGCGCGCATCGCGCGGCGTCAAGGTGAGCGTCCAGCCGCCGGCATGCGCTTCGTGGCGCACATCGAAGGCCTGGTTCAGGCGTGCGGCATCGCCGCCGAGCAGCGCGACGAAGCTGTCCAGCAGCACCTGCAGCTGCGGCGCGCGCTTGAGCGAGAAGCTGCGCGGCTTGCGTCCCTCGCGCTGGGTGGTCACCTCGCCGTCGGCGATCGTGGCGGTTTCCTGCTGCGGCTTGTCCACGCGGCGTTCGAGCTTGTCGCCGCCGAGCCAGGCCAGCTCGCCCGACACCACCAGCGGCTGCTCGAGCACCTTCATGAAGCGCGCTTCGGCGAACGGCGTGCGTGCCGGCGCCGGACGCGCCAGCGAGCTGATCAGCGCATGCGCTTCCGGTGCGGTCGAACCGGCGGCGCGCGCCTCAGGGTCCTGGGCGTTCGCCCGGCACGACAGGCTCAGGCCGAGCAGTAGCACCAGCATCTTGCTGCCAGAAGTCATAGAAGTTGAACCAGTTGTAGGGGGCTTGGTGGATGTAATGCTCGACACGCGCGGCGTAACGCGCGATGACCGCGTCCAGCGCCTGCGCGCGATGCTGGCGCGGAATCTCCACGCGCTCGGCGAAGGCCTCGAACACCAGGCGATAGCGATTGCCGCCCAGATACAGGCCGAAGCACAGCACCACCGGCACGCGCAGGGTATGCGCCAGCAGCCAGGGACTGACCGGGAACGGCGCGGGCGTGCCGAGCAGCTCGGCGTGGCGCAGCACTTCGTGTTCGCGGCCGCGATCGGCCAGCATCGCCACCAGATCGCCCTGGGCGCAGGCCTCGGCCATTTGCAGGGCGACCGTGGTGCCGAGCTGCGAAGCATCGATCACCTTGTCGCCGATCTCCGGCGCCAGCGCTTCGAGCAGCTGGGTCAGGGCGGGCGTCTTCTGCTTGTCCAGCAGCACGCGCAGCTGCACGTCCGGCCGGCGCGTGCTGATCGCGCGCAGCGCCTCGAAGCTGCCCTGGTGCGAACCGAACAGCAGCACGCCCTGGCCCCGCGCGATGTAATCGTGCAGCGCCTCCAGGCCTTCCACCTGGATGTCGAAACCTTGCTCGCCGCGCGCCAGCAGGAACACGCGATCGAGCATGGTCGAGGCGAAGCAATGGATGTGCTTCATCACCTGCCACGCGCCGATGCGGCCTGGCAGCACGCGTGCGAGGAATTCGCGCGAGGCCTCGCGCTCCAGCTTGCGGCGCCAGTAGAAGTACAGCGTGATCGGATACAGGAACAGCCGCGCGAAGCCGCGTCCGCCATACAGCGCGATGCTGCGGATCAGCCACAGCGCGAAGCGGCCGCCGCCTTCGGGCCGGCTTTGCCAGTGCTCGGTCATGCCGGCGCGCCTTCGATCGCGCCGCGCGCGAGCAGCACCTCGCCGCGGCGGATTTCGAAGCGCACGCGCGCGCCGCTGTCGCTCAGCACCAGCTGCGCGTCCTCACCCGGCAGCAGCGGGGCGACGAACTTGGCTTCGGCGATACGCGCCAGGCGCTGGCCGCGCCATGCACGCAGCGCGTCAGCTACCGCTTCCAGCAGCACCACGCCGGGCACCAGCGGCTGGCCCGGGAAGTGTCCGGGCAGGCTGGGATGCGAAGGATCGATGCGCACCGGGGTGCGATAGGTCGGACTCATGCGGCCACCGGCATGCGCATGGAAGCGGGGAAGACGAATGCGATGCCTGGGATGCCGGGCATCGTCGGTACGGCTCAGGCGGCCGCGCGGTGCTTTTCGATGTGCTCGGCGAGCGAGCGCAGGCTGGCGAAGATCGCGCGGTTGTCCGGATTGTCCGAGCGCAGCTGGAAGCCGTAGCGCTTGGACACGGCCAGTGCGATCTCCAGCGCATCGATCGAATCCAGGCCCAGCTCGCCGCCGAACAGGGGTGCGTCCGGGTCGATCTGCGCGGGCTGGATATCTTCCAGGTTGAGGCTCTCGACGATCAGGGTCGCCAGTTCAAGTTGTGCCGCGGTCTGCTCTGCCATGCTCGTTCCGTACTGCGTCCGTACATGCCCTCCCCCCCGGCTGGCATGGGGCGGCAGTGTAACATGGCGGCCTTGTCGTCCCTGGTTACGGTGCATGCTTCCCGGTTCAGAAAACCTCCAGCCGACCGCCCTGGAAAGGCGCGCTCCCCGCATCTCCTATCGCCACGAGGCACTGGCCGCGGTGCTGGCCGAAGCCGGCACGCTGGCCGCGCTCGGCTTCGGCGCCGGGGCCGCGCTGCACGAGGATCCGCGTTATCTGGCGGTGCCGCTGGAAGGCATGGAGGCGCCGACGCCGCTGGAGGTATGGCAGGTCGACGGCGAGGTCGAGAGCGGACGCGAAGGCCCGCTGCGCTGGTCCGCCGGCGCCGGCTGGCTGTACGCCGCGATCGATCTGGACGAGCAGCAGTACGGCGGCCCGCGCGACACCGCGGAAGTCGCCTACCGGCTGCTGCGCGAGTTCCTCATGCGCCGGCCGGAACAGCATGTGCAGCGCATCTGGAATTACCTGGGCGCGATCAACCAGGGCGAGGACGACGCCGAGCGCTACAAGCTGTTCTGCGAAGGCCGCGCGGCCGGCATGGGCGAGTTCTTCCACGACGGATTTCCCGCCGCCACCGCGATCGGCCATCACGCCGGCGAGCAGCATCTGCAGGTCTATCTGCTGGCCTGCGATCTGCCCGGCCAGCGCGTGGAGAATCCGCGCCAGGTCAGCGCCTGGCGCTACCCGCGCCAGTACGGCCGCACGCCGCCGAGCTTCGCCCGCGCGATGTCGCTGCCGGGCCAGGACGTGCTGGCCATCTCCGGCACCGCCGCGGTGGTCGGCCACAGCTCGGCGCACGAGGACGATCTGGATGCGCAGCTGGCCGAGACGCTGGCCAATCTGGAAACCCTGCTGGCGCAGGCCGGCATGCCGGCCGGCTTCGACACGCATTCGCCGCTGAAGGCTTATGTGCGCCACGCGGCGGATGCGTCGCGCGTGCTCGATTTCCTCAACGCCCGCCTGCCCGGCGTGCCGGTGCTGCTGCTGCAGGGCGATGTGTGCCGGCGCGAGCTGCTGGTGGAGATCGACGGCTGGCGCTACGCCTGATGCGCGGCGGCCTTACTGCCGGCCGCAGCCGCCGTAGCGGTCCTTGAACGAAGCCAGCAGGTAATCCGCCACGGCCGTTGACGACGCCGGCATGGCGAGCGCCAGTTCGCGATAGAACGGATCGCCGGTCTGGTCCAGCACCAGCAGTGAGCGCACAGCCGGCGATTTCGGCAGGCGATAGGCCAGGCGCGCGGTGCAGCGGTCCAGCCGCTGCAGTTCATCGGGCTTCGGCTCGAGCACCGGCTCGGGCGTGGAGGTTTCCATCAGCGTATCGAGCTGCTTGTGCGCGCCAGGAAACACGCCCTGCGCCGCTTCGTAGATGCAGCCCAGACAGGCCGGCAGCAGTTCCCAGCTCATCCAGCCCGCCTCCGCGCCGTCCGGCGCCACGAAGCTGAAGATGGTGTTGCCGTCGACGCCCACGGCGGTGCGCTGCGGCTTCCATCCGCGCGGCACGGCCAGCCAGCCGGTGGCGTTGGCGTAGTACCAGTCGAGCTTGTCGCGCAGTTCCGGCGGCACCGCGGTGGCGAGCGCGGGCATGTCGGCATCGCTTACCGTCTCCCACTCGCCCTCGCCGTCCTTGACCTCGATGCGCAACGCATGGACCTCGGCGAGCGGCTTGCCGGCGACATCGTGCGGATGCGCCGAGCTGAGGCGGTAGTCCTTGCCCGATATGGACAGGTAGTGCGTGGGCGCCCCGGTGAGGGTGCGGCGCGGGGCATCGTCGGCAGCGGCAACACCGATGCTGCATGCCATCAAGAGCAGTGCGGCGCCGCATCGCAGAGAGAGGTTCATTCGAGACATTCCTTGTCCTTGGACTATATGTGGCCGAGCGCAGGCAACAAAACATGCCGGAGTAGACGTAACAGTTCAACCGGCTCCGTGCATTGTCGAATGGTCCTGGAGCACGACGGCATGCACGCTGCCGAGGCGCATCGCTCAGCGGCGCCGATACGGTGTCCTGCCGGCTCGAAATCCCATGACGCGCATACCTGGCCAGCCGGACCGGCAGAAGATCCACGGAGGCGTTTTCGAGTTCGCACGAAGCGACTGGCCTCGGTATGCATGCAACGCCGATGCACGATCACACAAGGATGCGCTACATGAGCCTGTTCCCCGAATACGATGAAACTGCGGGCTTTCCACTCAAGGACATCGAGGCATTCAAATGCGTCGCCCGCCGTAACCGCATGGTCATTTCGTCACGTGAGCTCAACCCCCTTTGCACCGATCTGATGCTCGATGGCTATGCCTCCAAGGGTTTTCATATCAAGGCAAAAACCTGCGACTGGGGTCCGATGGCGGGATTTGTCCCTACGGATGAGCGATTCACTAAAGCGGGCCAGTCGATCGAGCAACAACGCAGCGCCATTCTGGACGCGCTGAGCCATGGATCGAGACCCGTGCCGCTAGCCGTTTCAGCGACCCGCCTTGATCGACTCCATGACACAGGAGCATTCGACTCTTTGACGAAGATTGATGCGCAGACGCTGACGGTCAGCGCCAGCCCGCCCGCCGGCGGCACCAGCTACGATTTCGTATTGACTAAGCGACCCGACGATTACTGGGCTATCTGCTACGCCGGCGAACCCCCGCCGCATCTACGTCACGACGCGGTAGCCGCGGTAAGCGGCCACTATCCCGTGACCGGCTTGAGCAACCCCTCCAGGACGAACCATTTCGATGTCAAAGCGGCCGTCTGCGGTGATTACGATCTTTGGTGCGTCTTTCCGCACTCCTCCTTGAATGCGCCAGGCGTCAATGACCGGATGATGTCTCTACGAGCAACGCTCGTCGGGAAAGCCAGGGAGAATCCCGAGGGACGGATAGCGCTGCTGGCGAGAAAAGCCGGACTGACCTTCGACAGCCCGGCACAGATGGCCGCCATCGCGGCGCAGAAGGAAGACCAGCACCTGGGCAACGTTTCAGCGACCATCAACCGGATACGTTCGGAACTCAATGCCAGCTGCCGTCCCGGGGGAGCCCCGGTGGTCATGCACAGCGACTACGGCGGTAATCCTTTTGGATCGATCGACTATCCGATCATTTTCTTTATCCCGATCCCGAACGACGCCGACGAAACCGTAGCGCACGTCGTCGCCAGAGACCTGCCGGGCCTTCAGAAGGTCATGGCGGGCATCCGATCCATCGGCTATCGCGTCGAGCCCAATCCAGCCTGGGCCATACCCAGTTTCGTGCTGCCGCCGCCAGGGCCCAGGCGGCGGTGAGCCCCGTTACGGCAGCCGGCACATCCGCATTTATTTCTTCTCGGGCCGCTTCCACCCATGCAGCGTGGCCTGGCGTCCGCGCGCGACGGTCAGTTCGCCGGCCGGCGCATCGTGGGTGATCACCGAGCCGGCGCCGATCGTCGCGTTCTCGCCGATGCGTACCGGCGCGACCAGCGCGCTGTTGGAACCGATGAACGCGCCATCGTCGATCCGGGTGACGCTCTTGTTCACGCCGTCGTAGTTGCAGGTGATGGTGCCGGCGCCGACGTTGACCCTGGCGCCGATCACGGTGTCGCCCAGATAGCTCAGGTGATTGGCCTTGCTGCCCTCGCCCAGCTTCGCCTTCTTGGTCTCGACGAAGTTGCCCACGTGCACGCCGGCGGCCAGCTCGGTGCCGGGGCGCAGGCGTGCGAACGGGCCGATGGTGCACGGGCCGTGGGTGACCACGCCTTCCAGATCGCAATGCGGCTGCACCACCGTACCGGCGGCGAGGTGCACGTCCTTGAGGCGGCAGAACGCGCCGATGCGCACGTCCTCGCCCAGATGCACCTCGCCTTCGAGGATCACGTCGATATCGATATCCACATCGCGCTCGACGCTGACCTTGCCGCGCACGTCGATGCGCGCCGGATCGGCGATGCGCACGCCTTCGAGCGCGAGCGCCTTGGCGGCGCGCTGGCGATAGACCGCTTCGAGCTCGGTCAGCTGCCAGGGATTGTTGGCGCCGGCCGCTTCCATTTCGTCGTCGCAGTCGACGCAGAAGGCGGGGCGGTGCTCGGCCGCGGCCATCGCGAAGATATCGGTGAGGTAGTACTCGCCCTGCGCATTGTTGCGATCGAGCCTGGCCGTCCAGCGCTTCAGCGAAACCGCATCCGCGGCAACGATGCCGGTGTTGATGCGGTCGATCGCGCGCTGCTCGTCGCTGGCGTCCTTTTCTTCCACGATGGCGCGCACGAAGCCGTTGCCATCGAGCAGCACGCGGCCGTAACCCTTCGGGTCGGCCACGCGCGTGGCCAGCACGGTGAGCGCTTCGTCGGTATCGATCAGGCGGCGCAGGGTCGCGGGCTGGGTCAGCGGCACGTCGCCGTACAGCACCAGCACCGCGGCTTCATCCGGCACCTGCTTCAGCGCCTGCGCCACGGCGTGGCCGGTGCCCAGGCGCTCGGCCTGCAGCACCCAGCGCAGATCCGGCTGGCCTTCGAACGCGGCCAGCACCTGATCGCCGCCGTGGCCGTAGACCACATGGATCTGCTGCGCCGACAGCGCGCGCGCGGCGGCCAGCACATGCGCCAGCAGCGGCTGGCCGGCCAGCGGCATCAGCACCTTGGCCTTCTTGGACTTCATGCGCTTGCCTTCGCCGGCGGCGAGGACAACTACGTGCAGAGGCATGTTCTTCATGAGGGTCCCTTGGAGCTTCGGTCAGCGAAGCAGGATAGCAGCGGCTTATTTCGCTCCATGACCGGGGGCTGACGCAGCGTCGCCGGTCGTGACGCGTGCCGCACCTCCGTAGCATTCGAAGTGGAAATCGTAGGCGAGGCTGAACGGGCGCGTCTGGCTGTCGACCACATGGCTTTCGCCGTTGGCGTCGGCGGCCCAGCGTTCGACTTTCAGCGGCAGGAAGGACCACTGGATGGCAGCGGCCTTCACCGCGGCGATATAGAGGCGGCGCTCGGCGCCGGCGGTGGCTTCGTCGTCGATGCGCACGTCGTCGACCTTGCCGGCGGCGCTGACGATGAACAGCGCGCGCACTTCCTCCGGCGGCGGACAATGCGCCAGCAGGGTGGCCGGATAGACCGGACTGACCCGATGCTCCGGCGCGGCGCCGCTGGAAACCTCGCCCATGGCCAGCTGATAGCGCGTCGTGCCTTCGGGTATCACCGCGTGCCAGGTGGCATCGCCCTGCGCCGGCGTCGATGGCTGCGGCTGCACGTGGCTGCAGGCGGCCAGCGTGACCAGCACGCCCAGCGATGCGATGCGGAAAAGCCTGACCATGCGCTGCTCCATGCGGACACCTCGGCGCAACATGCCCAAACGAAAACGCCGGCACAAGGCCGGCGTTTCGCATATCCCTTAGGCTGTAACCGGCGCGGGGGAATCAGTGCTTGAGGTTCTTGCGCAGGCGCTCCAGCGCCTGCAGCTGGGTCAGCGCCTGGGCCAGCTTGGCCTGCGCCTCGGCGATGTCCTCGGCGTCGGTGCGGTTGGCCAGG
>Ga0105240_10015178_pt1 | contig 10485 bp, 9 predicted proteins | sample KBSC54metaG_FD_80426 | JGI IMG/M metagenome (GOLD analysis project Ga0105240, IMG submission 80426) | Corn rhizosphere microbial communities from Kellogg Biological Station, Michigan, USA - KBS C5-4 metaG | ecosystem: Host-associated > Plants > Roots > Rhizosphere > Soil | place: Michigan, USA... | reverse complement strand
GCGTTCACCATCACGAATGACCAGCGCTCGAGGGCTGGTGAGGTCGCGCAGAGCCTCGAGAACGCGCTCGGTGCGCGTTTCCTGCACGACCGTGATCACGACTGACAGGCTCGCGAAGGCGAGCAGCACGACTGCTTCGGTCAGGTCGCCCAGTGCCAGATAGATCGCGCCGCCGCCGAGCAGCAGCGCCAACATGGGCTCACGCACGACCTCTAGAATGATGCGGATCGGCGTGCGTCGATCCGGACGGGGCAGCTCGTTGTATCCCTCGGCTTTGAGCCTATCCTGGGCATCGCGCTCGCTTAGGCCACGGATCGAGGCGAATGATGAAGACGCGTTGGCCATATCGACTCTGTCGTGCTTCACCGCGGGCCGGGTCTGCGGCCAGCGTGCACTGGACATTGCACGCGGGCATCACGACGAGGGCGAATGCGCACGGCCCGGCCCTCCAGGAAGCTGGCCATCGAAACGGGGCGGAGCCGGAATTCATGCGCTGCCGGCAGCACTCCCGACGCCCAGTGTACGGTGAGACGACGTGGCGGTGAGGGAAAGCAGCGCGATGCGTCGCGGTTCGCAAGTCCGAGACGGCGGCAAAGACATTCCGCGAGGTCGGCGCCTTACTTGCTCCAGATCGCCGCGCCACCCGGCGTTGAAGCTTGCCTCGCCTTCGCATCTGTTCCTTGACGACCTCGCTCCACCGCCCACGATGGCGGCCCTTGCGCGGAACGTAGTCGTTGTTCCTGACGTACGCGACCTCGCTACCAGGGGACCCACTCGTTCTTTGCGCACTTGTAGGGCGACAGGTTGGTCGCTTCGGCGACCTTCTGGCGGGGCGCATCGCGCTTGCTCCCATCATTCGAGCGACGCGATGCAATCGGCGGAGCGCACGGCTGGCCGTTGTGGAGCTTGAGCCCGTCGCGCAGCGTGAACGTGTACTGAGCTCGTCGGCGCTCACGTCGTAGTTGTCGACCATCTGCGGGCTGGACTCTGGAACTTCGCGTCCGTGGCGAACAGCGTGTCGTACACCATGTAGCCATGGTTGCGCGTGATGTGCGCGGTCGTCGTGACCGGATCGAGGATCGATCCGAAGATCCGTCTGTGGGATGAACTTCAGGATCTTCTGTTGCGCCAATGCAGACGGCGCGGGCGGCCAAATGTGGGCGCCGGCCGCCCGCAGTCCGGCGGCCGCTGACGCCATTGCCGCTCTTCGTCCAATCGCGCATGACACGCGCGCACATCGGGGGATGAGCGGTGCTGCTCGGCCGACGCGGCGACGAATTCTTCGCGATCGGTGCAAGCTGCACTCACGGCAACAAGGGCCGCTCGCCGAACGCCTGATCGTGGACGACACGGTGCGGTGTGCCGGGGCGGAACGCGCGGTCCTCGCCAGCACCACGAGCTGTACGAACGCATGCACCGCGGTGACCCGGGGCCCCGGGGCGGCTCGACGGCAACCGGTTCGTCGGCCCGCGCGCGAGCGAAACGTCTGTGAACAGGCGCACCGTTCGCATCGTTCCACGATCGCGCCGCAAATCGTGCAGGGAATATCGGGAATAGCGGTCGCACATGCCGCGTTCTCTACGTACGGCGAATGACGCGCGCCTCGCGGTGCGACGTTCACTTGCCGCCGGCTCCTCACGGACGGTACCCCGCCGTCCGATGCCGATCCATTGATTCGCCTCGTGCTGGAGGACGACATGGCTCGTATTCATTTCAGGTTGGAACCATCCTCGCGGCAGCGCGCTGCGCTCGCGCTCATCGCCGGTGTCTCGCTGTTCGCTGCGGCAAGCGGCACGTCCGCGCAGCTTGCACCAAACCAGACAGAGGGCTTCGGCAATGGCAGGGTCGTCACGTTCACCTATCTGCAGAGTTTCGATTGCGTCGACGAGCCGGCCCTCGATCTCGATTTCAACGGCATCAAGGCCGAGTCGGATCCGAACGAGATGCAAACCCCGATCTGCCAGGTGATCACCGAGCCAGCGAGGGATCCGGCCGGTGGCGATCTGAAGCACACCGCGCAGCTGTACGTGCTCGTGCCGATGTTCGGCAGCGACACCAATCCGGCCGATGCAATGCCGTGCCCGGATGGCGGGCGTCCCGGCGAGTTGTGCGGGCCCGATCTCGGAAACGCGCTGATCAACCTCTTTGGCTTCATCCCAGAGGCCTGGAAGACCAGGCCCGCCGTGGCGACGCAATGCCCGGATCCCAACAATCCGGTGCCAGGTACCTGCACCATGCACGCATCCAGCGTCGACCTCTCGGTGCTGCTCGCAACGCTGGGCAAGATCGCCAATCCACCGCAAGGCAACGTGTTTCTCCCGACGCCGAATCACGATCACATCGTGGACAACTCGCGCGTAAATACCGGGCCGATCTGGTGGCAGGTACGGCCCGTATTGATCATGGACCCGCGCGACTGGCCTGCCGCCGACGGCAGCAGCGGTCTCACTTCCGCGAGCGCGATGGACGCCGCGGAGAGCGCCGGACGCGCTGTCGAAGTAGGTTCCAACTTTTTCCTGTTCTTCAGCTCGCGCATGAACGCGGCGATGCATCACTGAATAGTTTCACGCAAGGAGACAGCCGTGGGAGCGACATGCAAGATGCGTACGGTCGCGGCAATCGTGCTGGTGGCCGCCTGTCTGATCGCGCGCGCTGATGGCGACCGGGCGCGCGCGGATCCCGGCACGAACGGCGGGATGGGCCGTGCAACGGACGCATTCGACCGGATCGTGGGCACCAATATCGCGGCGATGACCGCGGCAGGGCGGCAGACGTTCCGGTTCGATACCTTCGGTGACGAAGCCTTCTGGGGCGACCAGCTTCAGCTGCACACCGCCATCGAGGGGTCGAAGCTCGGCGGCGTCGGCGCCGGCATCAGTCCTCGCCAGGCGCTCGCCCTCGGCCTGAAGGTCGATGTCGACGCCCTTTCGGGCGACGTCCTCGGCGCTCTCAAGTCCGGCAAGGCGAACCTCGACGATCCCGCGACGACGCTCGCGCTGCTCAAGGCGAATGCGGTGGTCGGCTTGACGGGTTTCTTCAACGCCAACGGCACGCTGAAGTCGATCGGGATCCAGTGCGCCCTGTGCCACTCGACGGTCGACAACTCGCTTGCGTTCGGCATCGGTCACCGGTTCGACGGCTGGGCGAACCACGATCTCGACGTCGGCAAGATCATCGCATCGGCGCCCAACCTCGAGCCGTTCGTGACGCTGCTTTCCGTGACGCAGCCTGGCATTACCGCGAACGACGTCAGAAGCGTGCTGCGGACGTGGGGGCCCGGCAAGTTCGACGCCGAGCTGATCCTCGACGGCAAGGCGTTCAACCCCGCGCAGGTAACCGACGGCGTCACCACGGCAACGATGATCCCGGGCGCGACCCTCATTCCCAATGCGTTCGGACTCGCCGGATTCAATCTGCACACCTGGACCGGCGCCTGGGGCACCGTCAGCTACTGGAACGCCTTCGTCGCAACGCTCGAGATGCACGGCGTCGGGCGGTTCTTCGATCCGCGCCTGAACAACGCCGCGCAGTTCCCGATCGCCGCGACGTTCGGCTTCGGCAACCTCAATGCCGGCCTGAGTCCCGACGACGATCGCGTGACCGAAAAGCTGCCCGCCTTGCACTTCTACCAGCTGGCCCTGCCCGCGCCGACGCCTCAGGCAGGTGTGGATTTCGATGCGGCTGCCGCCAAGCGAGGCGACGATCTCTTCAGCGGCAAGGCCGGGTGCAACGGCTGTCACGTCGACCCGCTGTGGACCGAGCCCGGCTGGAACCTGCACACGGCGGACGACGTGTGCATCGACGCCTTCGAGGCGAACCGTGCGCCCGATCACAGCTACAAGACGATGAACCTCAATGGCCTGTTCGTTCGCGAGGAAGGCCTGTTCATGAACGCCGCTAACAAGGGCCGCTATTACCACGACGGGCGGTTCAAGACGCTGCTCGACGTCGTGAACCACTACAACGCCTGCAAGTCGCTCGGGCTGACCGAGCAGGAGAAACACGACCTGGTCGAATATCTGAAGTCCCTGCCCGAGAGCTAGGCTGCGCGTCCCGAACGACGTACGCTCTGTCACTGCGCGAAACCCGGAGGTTGCTGCAATGGCTGCCTTGATCTGTTCGACCTGTCTGCACGTTGTGCTCTGACACCCGGCATACGCCGTGAAGGCTGCCGCGCGTGCAGGTAGACAATTACGATCTTTCATGGGCTGCTTGAATTGCGGCGTAGTCAATCGTGTCGTCTTCGTGGCGGACGATGTGCGCCCCCAAACGAGGGTGAGCACGCCGCTCTTCGCAAGCGACTAGTTTCAACCGACGGTGAGCTTCGCTGCGAGATCGTGCAAAGCCTTGCGTTGCTCCTGGACCGTGCGCTCTTGCTCGTCCGTTGAGCCACCATGACCCAATGTAACCATCACGGCATTCCACTCGGTGCGGTAGCGCTTTAGATACATCGTCGTGCCACGCTGACTGCGCACGGCGGCTGCGGCAGTCGAGTACAGCGGCTCCACGCTTTCATGCGCCTGGCGGACACAGACAGCGTGCTGTCGCTTGGACTCTCCATCGGGCGTGCGACGTACGTTGGCGCAGCGGTCGATCCATTGCTCTGCCGTTGCCACGTACGCTGTCACCACATTGCGTGTGGGCGTTTCTGAGCAAGCGGCAAGAGCGGCTGCGGCCGCGACCGCTGCGCCGGCCATGCGACAAATGTCAGCGCGCATCAGCGAATGCGGCGAAACAGATGCGCCGCTTTTTGCATCGAGGTGCACCGAGTGCCGAACCAAAGCCAGCGCAAGGATCATGTTTCAACTCTTGGCTGACCCGGAGCGGGAGCGCGGAATCGAAGACGCGTGCGCGGACGCCAGCGAGCCAGGATCCTGGTGCAAACGCCGAGCGCTCCACGCCCACACCAAAACTCCCAATGCCGCCAACGCCCATACGATTAGCGGGCCGGTCGGCCAGTCGAGCGTGACGGACACCGCGATGCCGACCACGTAGCCCGCAACGCCGAGTGCCCACGCTGCGGCCCGCCGTCGTTGTGCGATCCGCCGCGTAGCGAGCGGTGGCACGATCAGTGATGCGAATACCAGATAAACCCCGACGAGCTGCACGGAGATCGTGACCACGCATGCGAAGAGCAGGTAGAAACCGGCGCGGCCGATGCGTGCCTGCCAGCGCAGCCAGACGAACAGGATGGCCGCATAGACGATCGCGACGATGACCAGCGTCGTGGGTCGCACCCACAGGATCTGCCCAACCAGCAGGTCCCGCAGGTGCTCGCTGCCGTGCACATTGCTCGCGAGGAACAGGACGCCGGCGGTCGCCGCCATGACGAACACGACGCCGATGATCGCCTCCTGTACATCGGGCCAGCGCCTCTCGGTCCACGTCAGCAGGAGCGCGCCGAGCAGCGCCGATCCAAGTGCCGCCACCTGCACGGCCAGTCCTTCGGGCTCGAAGCCCAGCGCATCGGCGAGGAGCACGCCGCACCCGGCGATCTGCGCAATGGCGAGGTCGATGAACACGATGCCGCGCGCAAGGACTTGCGCGCCGAGCGGCACGTGGGTTGCTATGACGAGCGCGCCAGCGACCAGCGCCGGCGCGACGATGCTCAACATGCCCGCGTCGACGCTCATTGCGCGCCTTTCAGCAAGCGCTCGATGGTGTCATCGAACAGCGCCTGCAATGTCGTCGCCTTGTCGTCGCCGCCAACGGTGAACGGGAGGACGACCTGCTTCAGGTTCGCGCGCTCGGCGATCCACTGCGAAGGTCGGTCGCTCTGGTACGCCGCGCGGATGACCATCTTCGCCGGCTGCTGCTTGAGCGTCGCCAGCAGCTCCGTCATGTACGCGACGGTAGGTTCCACGCCGGGCTTCGGCTCGAGCGAGGCAACCTCCTTCAGTCCAAGCCATTCCTCCAGATACGGAAAGCCCTTGTGCTGCACCACGACGGGCACGCCGCGCAACGGTGCCGCCTCCTTCTCCCAGCGCGCGATGTTGGCGCGCCACTTCTCGTCGAACGCCTTGTACCGCGACTGGTAGTACGCCGCATTGGCTGCATCGAGCTCGGCGAGCTTGGCGGCAAGCGGGCCCGCGACGCGCAGGATGTTGCGTGGATCGGTCTGGATGTGCGGGTTGCCGAGCGGATGGACGTCACCGTCGGCGCGATCGAGCCGTGTCGGCCGCTCCAGCATTGGAACCAGCGGAGCGGCCTCGAAGTAGCCCGGCTGCCCGGGCCGGACCTTTGGGTTGCCCGCCTGCTGAACCACCAACGGCACCCATCCGATCTCGAGCTCCGCGCCGGTCGCGACGATGAGATCGGCACTGCGGGCACGTGCGATGAGGCTCGGCTTGGCCTCGACGTGATGCGGATCCTGCAGCGCGTTGGTGGCCGTGTACACCTTCACCTTCTCGCCGCCGAGCTCGGAGGCAAGCGCGCCCCATTCGGGGACGGTCGCGAAAACGTTGAGATCGGCGCGCGCAGCCGTGGAGACGGCAAGCGCCGCGAATGCAAGCGTGATGAGCCAGCGTGTCTTCATGGCGATGTCCGTTCAGAAGCGATGGGCGCCGTGCGCGCCCAGCGTGAGGATGTATTGAAGAAAGAATTCGTGATCGGTCACGCCGGGGCGCGTGCGATCGTTCGCGAACTGGATGCGGAAGCGACTGAACTCGGACGGTGTGTAATCGACCATCGCCGTGACGCGGTCCGGATGGAAGCCGATGTCGAGCAGGTCGGCGTTGCTGCCGTATTCCGGATGACCCGGATCCAGGCGGTCGTAGCGCGCGCCGAAGCGCCACAGCGGCATGAACTGCCAAACCCCCTGGAGGTACCAGCCCCCCTGGCGCGCGGAATAGGCGTCGCTGTTAGGGACGCCGAGTGCCGCGTTCGGGTCATACGTCAGGTCGCCGTGCTCACGGCGGTGGAAGTACTCGCCCTGCAGCTTGAAGTTGGTCTCCTGCGCATTGCCGTTCGGCGCGTATTTCCAGACGAAATCCGCGATGGCAAGGTGCGAGCTGCCGCTGAAGGCAAGGTCGGCCAGATTGCCCGCCGTGTCGAGCTGCGTGGAGATGCGTCCGCGGGGCCGCGCAGTGAGATACGACAGGCCCGCGCGCCAACTGTTGCTTGCGCCGACGTCGCCGCCCACGTGGGCGAAGATCGACGCCGCGCCGGCGCCATTGCGATCGCGGTCGTTGCCCGGGAAGTTGACGCCGTTCCCTATCTCGGCGCCCAGCTCGACGAAGGTCTCGGTCGGCGCGACCCATTTCAGCTGTACGCCGTCCTGTGCGAGCTGACCGCCGAGGAACGCCTGGTACGCGAGCGGCGCGTCGATGAAGTCCCAGACGTGCTGATGCTGCTCGTTGAGATAGCCGATCCCCGAAAAGAACCGGCCGAACTTCGGCACGACGCCGTTCGGCAGCGAGGGCATGAAGCCGTACGCCTCCTCGACCTCGACGGAGTTGTCAGGCGACAGCGAGACGATGAGATTGGCCGCGAACTTGTCATCGACGTTGGCGCTGATCGCAAGCTCTGACTCGGACAGCGACAGGCCGCGCTTCCCGGGACCGGTGTCCGGCGTCTGTTGAAACCCCGCGATCGCATAACGATCGGGATCCTGGGAGAGGTTGGCGTACCTGCCCTGCAGAACCGCCGAGATCGCGGGATTGAAGGCGGCGATACCGCTCGCCGCTGGCACAGCCGTTGGCGCGGGCAACGGCGGCGCCGCAGCGGCGGTCGGCGCAGGCGCCGGCACGTTGGCCGCGGCAGCGGCGCGGGCGGCATTGGCCTCGGCCTCGCGCAGCCGGGCCTCGAGCGCAGTTAGCCGTGCCTCATAGCTTTCCCTGAGCTGTCGCATCTGCTCGCGGATTTCCGCAAGCTCGTTGTCGGTGGCGGCCCATGCTGCCGGCGCTGAAAGAAGTGCCGCCACCGCGAATGCGGCCGGCACGAGGGTGTGCTTGTACACGCCGATACTCCTTCACGTCGTGGACGAACGGTGCCGCGCAATGCAGGCGGCACGGGGGCTCGAGCGACTACGTGAGGGACGGCGGTGCGCGGGCGGAGTAGTGACGCGTTGCCGCGCGTGCGACAACGCATGGATGGGATTGAAGCCGCCACGCCGTGGTGTGCGGCGCGCGCAAGGGCGAGGGTTCGGCCGCGACGGCATGCGCGGCGCCGGCGAGCAGCTGGCACTCGTCGCATGGCGCAACGACGTCGACGTGCCAGCCTTGGTCGTGCGCATCGGCCAGCTGCGCGCGAAGGTGCTCGAGCGGATGACGCGCGAGTTCGTGCTGCATGCACAAGAGCAGCACGTACAGCAATACGGCGACGAGACGGCGCGGCATGGCGGACATACTGACGCAATGGGCGCAGTGGCGCCATCGGCCAGGCGGATGAGTATACCTGCGGCTTATTGCACCGTCGCGTATGCCGTGCTGCCCCCGACGGGTGCCGTACGCGCTCATGGGCCCGCGTCACACCGGCTCGCGGAGCGCCCAAGGCTTACGATGACGCTCGGATTGCGAACGTTTTCTGACGCCGACGAGTCTTGCCGGCAAGCCGCGCGTTATGCTCAAATGCCGCCTGATCTGGCTGGGCCACCGGGGGGTGTGCCACCCGTGGTGCTCATGACGTACCGCCTACTCTGTCGCCGTCGTCGTCTTCTCCAGCGCCTCGTCTGCGGCGTGACGGCGGTTGTATTCACCATCCTCGTCTCGGTCGCCGTCAGTCACCTGCACGTCGGCGCGGATCAGGACGCGGCGTGCGCGGTCTGCGCCGCGTTCGCGGGTAAGCTCGAAGGCGCTTCAACGTCAACCACCGCACCGCCGACGGCGGTGGTCGTGGCATTGCGCATCGCCGTGCTTCCACGGCCGCAGATCGCCTCTTCCGCCCTCATCGCGCTGCCGCCCAGCTGCGGCCCCCCTCTCGTCGCCTGAACGGCCGCAGTCCGCGGCAAGTCTTCTCGTATTGACGCTTGACGTGCGCCAGCGCGTCGCCACATTGCGCGGCACCGGCGCGTCGTAGTCACGCGGTAGACCGTTGCGGACGACCCATTTCAATGAACCGGCGCGCAAGCCGCGCCTGGAGTGATCAGCGACACGGCAGCCGTCGTGCTGTCGAGAGACATCGCATGCACCGTGTGCGCACCAGCGACGCCGGTGCTTTGCTCTCGCGACCTCCGCCTGTCGCGCGGCGATCGCCGCAAAGTAGATCGTGGGGAATGAGATGCTTCGAAGGTTCCTCCGGCGCCCGTCACGGCGGGTGCTCGGCTGGCTGTCGGTGGTTCCCGTAACCGTCGAAGGTATATGGCTGCTCACTGGCTGCGCCGCGCTCGAGACAGTCGACTATTACTGGCAGACCGCCGCGGGGCAGTTCGACTTGTTGTCGCGGGCGCGATCGATCCATGACGTCATAGATCAAAGCGACGACGTTGCTCTCAAGTTGCGCCTGCAGCAGATCGAGCGCATGCGCGTGTTCGCCAGCCGCGAGCTCGGCTTACCTTCGAACGGCAGCTACACGCGCTATACGGATCTCGGACGGCCGTTCGTGACCTGGACCGTGTTCGCCACGCCCGAGCTGTCTCTCACACCGCGCACGTGGTGCTTCCCGATCGCGGGCTGCGTGGCCTACCGCGGCTATTTCAGGGAAAGCGACGCCACGAGTGAAGCGAGCCGACTGACGGCCGATGGCAATGACGTATACATCGGCCATGTGCCGGCGTACTCCACGCTGGGCTATTTCGATAACCCCATCCTTTCGTCGTTCGTGAGATGGCCCGAAACCGACGTGGCGCGCCTCATTTTCCACGAGCTTGCGCACCAACTCATCTACGTGCCGGGCGACACGGTTTTCAACGAGTCCTATGCCGTCACCGTCGAGCGCGCCGGCCTCGAGCGATGGCTCGCTCACGAGCATGAGCCGGAGCTCATGGCCCAGTTCGAGCGCACGGAGCGAACGCGTGCGGAGTTCTATGCGCTGGTTCAGGATGCACGCGCTCGGCTTGCGGCCATCTACGCGAGCAAGGCGTCCGCAGCCCAAAAGCGCAAGCAGAAAGAACAAGTCTTCGCCGATATGCAACGAGCGTACCTCGCCGCCAAGGCAAAGGATCCGGGTCTGACCGGCTACGAAGGCTGGTTCTCGGAAAAGCCGAACAACGCGCGAATTGCGGCACTCGCCCTGTACACCGACCGCGTGCCGGCGTTCCGTGAGTTGCTGCGCGAACAGGGCGGCGATCTATCGCGTTTCTATGCTCGCGTGCGGGAACTCGGGGCGCTGCCAAAAGCTCGACGCGACGCCATGCTCGACGACTATCAGCGCCGCGCCGCCGACGCGGCGCCAGCGAGCGCCAGTGCCGATAGATCACCGCCGGCGTGAAGCGCGGTTCGCCTTCCAAGTGCAGTGGGGGCTGCCCCCGGCCGACGAACCGCTCCGCGCCTGCACGAGCTCGATCGCCGCGCGCTCCTCGCGCAGGCGTCGTCGATGGGGTTGCGCTGC
>Ga0105240_10015175_pt1 | contig 10486 bp, 13 predicted proteins | sample KBSC54metaG_FD_80426 | JGI IMG/M metagenome (GOLD analysis project Ga0105240, IMG submission 80426) | Corn rhizosphere microbial communities from Kellogg Biological Station, Michigan, USA - KBS C5-4 metaG | ecosystem: Host-associated > Plants > Roots > Rhizosphere > Soil | place: Michigan, USA... | reverse complement strand
CGCTTCGCGCGCGCTGCGGCGGTCGCCGCCTGATTTCGCGCAGGCAGCCTCGACCGCGCAATTTGCTTTCCCCGCCACTGCGAGCGGGTTTCACTTTCGATGGAGATTCTCGAATGGCTTTGCAGGATTTCAAGGTACTGACCTTCGACGTCGTCGGCACGCTGATCGATTTCGAGCGCGGCATGCTCGACTCGCTGCGGCGCGCGGCGCCTTCGGCCACTGTCGGCGACGAAGAGTTTCTCGCCGCGTATCGTGATGCGCGCGGCGCGGCCGGCGCCGGCTGGTTCCCCGACGACCTGGTCCGTTGCTGGCACGACCTTGCGCCGCGCTTCGGGCTTCCTGACTCCGCCGGAATCGCCGAAGGATTTCGCGATTCGGTGGAGCGCTGGCCTGCGTTCGCTGACTCAGTCGACGCGCTGCAGCGGCTGCGCCGGCGATTCAAGCTGGTGGCGATGACCAATGCGCAGCGCTGGGCGCTCGATCACTTCGAGCGCACGCTCGGCAATCCGTTCGACGACTCGGTGAGCTGCGACGATGCATTGTGCGAGAAGCCCGACCCGCAGTATTTCGCGTTCGTGCGCGGACGCCTCAGCACGCGCGGCTTCCGGCCTGCCGACAATCTGCATGTCGCACAGAGCCAGTATCACGACATCGGCGTCGCGCACAGCCTGGGACTCGCGACCTGCTGGATCGAGCGGCGTCACGGGCAGCCCGGCTTCGGCGGGACGATCGCGGTGCAGAAGCTGACGAAGCCGGACTATCATTTCCATACGCTGGCGCAACTGGCGGATGCAGTCGATAGAGGCGCATGATCAGCGCCTGTCCCGCATCAGGCAGGCCCGGGCGCCCGCCGGTTGTACGATCGCGCGCCAGGAACGTTTCGCCCGGGCGCGCGTCTCATGCTGGTTCCGTTCGCAAATTCCCATCACGATCATGATCAAGACATCGACGGCCGCATCCGCCGCAGTTGCCGCCATCGCGCTCTGCCTCGCGGCAGCGCATGACGCAATCGCGCAGGACACTTCGCCTGCTGCCGCGCCGGCGACTTCATCGGCAGCGCCGGCTTCTTCGTCCGCTGCGACGCCAGCGTCGTCACCCCCAACTGTCGCGGCCGCGCCGGCTGCGACATCGGCGGCCGCCGAGCTGAAGATCATCGACAGGAAGGTCGGCACCGGCAAGGAAGCGCAGAGCGGCAAGGCTGCGATCGTTCAATACACGGGATGGCTGTACGACGAGAAAGCGCCCGATTACAAGGGCAGGGAGTTCGACTCGTCGTCCAAACGCGGCGGCCTGCCGCTCGGCTTCATCGTCGGCGTCGGCCGCGTGATCAAGGGCTGGGACCAGGGCGTCCTCGGGATGAAGGTCGGCGGCTCGCGCACGCTGATCATTCCGGCCGCGCTCGCCTATGGAGACAAGGACATCCAGAACGGGCTGATCCCGCCGAACTCGGCGCTGGTGTTCGATATCGAGCTGGTCGAGGTCAAGCCCTGAGTATCGAAGGGTTTACCAGTACGTCTCCACGGTGATGTGCCCGGGTTCCTTCCGTCTGTTCTTCTTCAGGCCGCGCTCTTCGAGCACCGCCGTCGTGTCGGCGACCATGTCCGGATTGCCGCAGAGCATGCACTGCGCGGTCGCCGCCTCGAGCTTCAATCCGGTGCGCGCCTCGAGCCGGCCATCGCGAATCGCATCGGGAATGCGACCGCGAATCGCAAAGTCTGTGTCCTCGCGCGACACGAACGGGACGTACTGGAACTGATCCGGATGCGCGGCGGCGATGCCGGCGATCGTATCGCGGTACGACAGCTCGCTCTGCAGCCTGCACGCGTGAACGAACACGATGTGCTTGAAACGGGCCCACGGCTCCGGCGTGCGCAGGAAGCTCATGAACGGGCCGAGCGCGGTGCCGGTGGAGAGTCCCCACAGCACTTCTCCCTGCGGCACTTCGGACAGCGAGAAGAAGCCGTTCGCGCGCGGACCCAGGTAGATCGTGTCGCCGGCCTCGAGCTTCGCGAGCCTTGGCGACAGCGGCCCGACGTCGACGCGAACGACGTAGAACTCGTGCGGTGTGTTTTCGACGGGGCTGTTCACGAACGAATACGGCCGTCCCACCATCTGGTCGTCGATCGGCAATGCGAGCCGGCCGAATTGCCCGGGCACGAACTTCACTTCCGGCGCCTCGACCTGCAGCGAGAACAGGTCGTGCGTCCAGTCCTTGCGCTGGACGACGCGTCCCTTCACCCATTTGCTGTAGTCGATCGGCATTCGCGTTCCTGCATAATGTCGCTTTGCGACAAGCAGCGAATTATGACAGGAATGCCGCGCCGGCCCGCCGCTCCCAGCCGCGCGCAACGCGCTGCGGCGACGGCGGCCGGCAAGAGCGTGCACCTGCGCCCGCTCGCGCGCTCCGACGCCGCTGCCTTCGTCGCCGCAGTCCACGCGAGCCGCGCGCTGCATCGGCCGTGGGTGCATCCGCCTTCGACGATCGACGCGTTCGCGCGCAGGTTCAAGCCCGCCCGCGGCGCCGCCAATCGCCTGCTGCTGGTCGCGGCGCGCAACGAAGACGATGCGCTGGTCGGCGTGCTCAACCTGTCGGAAATCATCCGCGGCCCGCTGCAACAGGCTTTTCTCGGCTATTACGCGTTCGCCCCGCATTCCGGGCGTGGGTACATGAAAGAAGCGCTCCGGCTGCTGCTGCGCCATGCGTTCGATTCGCTGAAGCTGCACCGGATCGAGGCGAACATCCAGCCTGCGAACGCCGCCTCGCTGGCGCTCGTCCGCGGCGCCGGATTCGTCCGCGAAGGCTACTCGGCGCGCTACCTGAAGATCGGCGGGCGCTGGTGCGACCACGAGCGCTGGGCGATCAACGCCGAGCAGTGGAAGGCGGCGCGTGGCAATCATCGACAGCGAGGTTGACTGCGATGCGGCACGCGTTGCTGGTGGCCGCGATCGCGCTGTCGGTCTGCGCGTGCTCGACGACCATCAAGCGCGAGTTGCTGCCGTTCGCATCGCCGGTGATCGAAGTCGCGCCCGCCGCGCCGTACGAGCGCTGCGTGCGCCTCGAAGCCGGCGAGCGCCTGCTCTTCTCGTATCGCGCCGACCCGCCGATGTCGTTCGCGATCCGCCGCCAGAGCGGCACGGCGATGCTGTCCTTCCTCGTTCGCGATGCGAGCCGCGACGAATCCGGCATCTTCATCGTCCCGGAGACCCAGGACTACTGCATGCACTGGACGCCGGCGGACGAGAACGTGCCGTGGCCGACGCTGCTGCGCTTCGAGCTGCGCATCAATCCGCCACAATGAGACGATGACGATCGACACGCTGTTCTTCGACCTCGACGGCACGCTGACCGACAATTACATCGGGATCAGCGGCTGCATCGCGCATGCGCTGACGAAGCTCGGCGTCGATGTTCCCGACGAGGCGACGCTGCGCGGCTGCGTCGGTCCGCCGCTCCGCGCGAGCTTCGGCCGCTTTCTCGACACGGTCGAGCCGGAGCGGATCGAGCAGGCGCTCCTCCATTATCGCGAGCGCTTCGAAGTGCATGGCTGGCAGGAGAACACGCCATACCCCGGCATCGACGCGGCGCTCGGCGCGCTGGCGGCGCACGGATTCCGGATGTTCGTCTGCACGTCGAAGCCGCAGCGCTATGCGGAGCGGATTGTCGGGCACTTCGAATTGCGCAAATATTTTTCCGCCGTGTACGGCGCGGACCTTCCGGGCGCATTCGACGACAAGCGCAAGCTGCTCGCGCACGCGCTCGCCGAGCGGAAGATCGATCCGGCCGACGCGATCATGATCGGCGACCGCGCGCAGGACATGCAGGCCGCCTCCGCCAACAGGATGTCGGGCCTCGGCGTGCTGTACGGGTACGGGTCGCGCGAGGAATTGCTGGAAGCCGGCGCATCGGCGCTGTGCGAATCGGTCGCTGGATTGCCTGGCGCGATTGCCGGCAACGCGTCGATACGGGGCCTGCCTGCGAATCAACCATGTGCTCATTGACGCAACGGGCGGAACACGCGCGTATCGTCGTAGAACTCCGCGCTGGCATTGCGGCGGTCCCATCCCGGAATTCCGGCGAGCGGCAGCGGCGGGATCTCTTCGGTTGAGCAAATGGCTTCGAGCGCCGGCGCGGCTCCGCCGTCGGCCGCTGCGCGTTGCGTGGCGGTGCCGGATTCGAACAGCGACATCGCAACCGGAACGACCAGCACGCGGCCGGTGATTCCCGGGTACGGCGCCAGCAGCTTTTCGTACAGCGCGTGACCGCATACGAAGAAGCGCAGCGCGCGGATCGCTTCGTCCCGGCGCGCGCAGAACAACGACTTCCATTGCCGGGCCTCGAGCAGCGCCGCGAGCTCCGCGTCGGCGCAGAGTGCGATCACGCCGGATTCGTCGAACAATGTCAGCGCATCGCGAAGCGCGCCTCGTCCTCCGGGCGTCGCGCGCGCATGCCGGACGTGCAGCGCATTGCACGCGCGCTTCGTCTGCGGAAACGCAATCCAGCACAACGCGTTGAACGTGTCATGATGGCTTTCTGCGCGCGTGCCGACCTCTCCGGTCGACAGAATCCGCGATTCGTACGCGATGGCCGAAGCGCCTGCATCCGGCGCGACGAAGCGCACCGGCGCCCCGCTGTCCGTTGTCGGCTGCGGAACGCGCTGCGCGGCGAAATCGTTCAGGCGGTCGAGCGAGAGTCGGTCGAGCCCATCGTCGAGCCACGGCGCGAGCGCCGCGAACGCCGGATGCCGCAACGGCGATGCCGCGTCCGCGTCACCCGTCGCGACTACATCCGCAGCAGCCATTGCAGCGCGTGCATCACGATCATGCCGATCACCAGCGGCAGCAGGTAGCCGCGCCGGCGCATCGCGCACCACAGCGTGGCCAGGGCGGCCACGATCTTCGGCGCGCTGTGGATGAGGTCGACGTCGCCGGACGCACGCAGCAGCATCGGGATCGCAATCGCCGAAAACATCGCCGGCAGCACCAGCATCAGCGAGCGCTCGACCCACGGATCGAATGTGCGTTGATGCATCGCTCCCAGCAACGACCAGCGGATCGCGAACGTTCCCACTGCCATCGCGGCTACGACGAACCAACCCTGCCACGGCTCCATCTGTCGACTCCCATTGCGATTGCGACACCGACCGCGCACGCCGCGATCAGCCCGAGCTTCAGCGGCAGGTTGGCGAGCACGAGGCCGGCGATTCCGCCGGTCACCGCCGCCGCCCACATTCCGCGATCGCGCAACAAAGGCGCCATCAGCGAAACGAACGCCAGCGGCACGGTGAATTCGAGCTGCCACGACGGTGGAATCGCCAGGCCGGCGAAGATGCCCAGCGCATTGAAGAGCAGCCACGCCGACCACGTGACGACCGAGCACCCGAAGTAGAACGCGAGCAGGTGCGGGTTCCCCGGCTTGTCGCGCCAGCGCTGCTCGGTCAGCGCATACGTGTGGTCGACGATGAATGCCGCGAACAGGATGCGCTCTTTCAACGGCGCGCCGCGCGCATGACGCGCCAGCGCGGCGCTGTAGATCATGAAGCGCAGGTTGACGATGAGCCCCGACGCGATGACGACCCACAGCGGCGCCTTCGCCAGCAGCAGCTGATTGACCACCACCTGCGACGAGCCGCCGAAGACCAGCGCCGGCATCGCGACCGCCGCCGCTTCGGTCATGCCGGCCTGTATCGCCGCGACGCCGCAGACGACGCCGAACGGGAGAAACGACAGCGTGGCGCCGAACGAAAGGCGGGCGCCGGCCAGGAACTCGTCGCGGGCCGGCATCCTCAGCGTTTGCCGCCGAGGGACAGGAAGATCATCACCACGATCAACGCCGCCACCACGGCGAGCGCGATCTTGATCCAGCTCTTCGGATACTCGCCGCTGATCTTTCCGGTGGTGCCGTTGAGGACCACCTGGAACGCCCTGGCGCCATAGTGATAGGTCAGCAGCCAGATCGGCACCAGGATGTGCTTGAACGTCTGGCCGGTCCAGCGCGACTCGACCTGCAGGTTGCGCTGCGTGTCGCCGGGAACCTGCGCGGCGCACAACGCCCGCAGCTCGCTTTCCATCTGCGCGCGCGAGCGTTGCGCCGCGGCGACCAGGTCGATCTGGTAACGCTCGACGGTCCAGCCGGTGACGTACGCCGAACTGTATGGCACGAGCTGGTTCGTCGTCGGGAACGGCTCGACGCCGCGCAGCAGCGACGGCTTCACGCCGACCGACGCGCAGACGAGCTCGTCGTCGAAGAAGTGCTCCAGGCTGCCCGATGCCGGCTCCCAGCGCACGTGCTGCACCTGGCGTGTCTGCGTGCGCCCGTTGTTGTCCTCGTAGGTTTCGGTCGTGTAGTAGTAGTAGCCGGCCTCGGCGGTCCAGCGCGCGGCAACCTGCGCATCGAAAGTCCAGTACGGCAGGTAGACCCCGTTCACCGTGTCGGTCAGCGCTTTCGACTTCAGCGCATTCGGCGCGAACCAGACCTTGCCGTACCACGACCGGATCGCGTCGCGCGCCTGGTCCTCCGACAGCTTGAACGGCAGCACCGATTCAGGACGGAATGCATCCTTCGTCTGTTCGTAGGGAACGAGCTGCGCCGAGCCGCAGAACTGGCAGCGCTGCGCCTGCCTGTTCGGATCGAACACGGAAATCGCCTTGCAGCTCTGGCACTGGACCGAGATCTTGTCGGCCTGCCAGCCGCGGCCCGAATCGGGAATGCCGCGGAGCGCGGCGACCAGGTCGTGCTCGACGATCTCGCCTTCGGCATCGATCTTCGCCGGCGACTCGACGCCGCAGAACGGACAGATCAGCGCCTGCTTCGCCGGATTCCACGTCGCCTCGGCGCCGCAGGCGGGGCAATGATATTTCTTGGCTTCGGCCTTTATTTCGAGCGGCGGCGCGCCTGTTGTTTTCCCTGGATCCGCCGCGCCGGGTTGCGCACTCACTGGCGGCCGCTCAACCGTGGAGGAATTGATCGACCGCCGCGCGCGTGATCCGCCACTGCGTGCCGATGCGCTTGCCTTTCAGGTCGCCGGACTCCAGCGATGCCATCACATCCGATTCGTTGACCGACAGCATCTGCGCCACCTGCGCCGGTGTCATCAGGTCCATCCCGCCGCCATTGGCCGGCGCTGCCGACGGCGCAGGCGCCGACGACGGCGCTCCACCGGCCCCGACCGGGCCGCCACCCTGCACCGGCGGCGTGCCCTGCCCGCCGAGGATGCCGCCCTGCTGGTTCATCATCTGCTGCGCCATCGCCATGCCCATCGCGAGCTCGGCGCCCATGCCGCCCGGGCCGCCTCCGCCATGCTCGAGACCCTGGGCCATCTGGAATTTCACGTAATCGTTCAGGTTGCCGACCGCGGCCATCGCGCCGCGCTTGTCGATCGCCTCCTCGACTTCGGGCGGCAACGACACGTTCTCGACGATGAAGCTCTTGATCTCGAGCCCGTACTTCGTGGCGACTGCCGGATTGATGATCGGCAAGAGCGCTTCGCCCAGCTCGCCGTAGCGCTGCGCGACGTCGAGCACCGGGACATTCGCTTTCGCCAGCGCCTCGGAGAACACGCTGACGATCCGCGAGCGCATCGTGTCGTTGAATTCGTCGAGGCGGAAATGATCGTCGGTGCCCGCCACTTCCTTCAGGAACAGCTTTGGATCGACGACCTGGAAGTCGAACGTGCCGTACGCGCGCATCCGGACGATGCCGAAATCCTTGTCGCGCATCATCACCGGATTCGCAGTCCCCCACTTGTTGCCGGTGAACAGGCGCGTGACGACGTAATAGACGTCGGCCTTGAACGGCGACTCGAACCCGTATTTCCAGCCCTTCAGGTCCGACAGGATCGGGATGTTGTCGGTGACGAGGTCGTGCTTGCCGGGGCCGAACGTGTCGCCGAACTGGCCGAGATAGACGAACTGCGCGACCTGCGATTCACGCACGATCAGCTGCGCGCCGCGCTTGATCTCCTTGTCCTGGTCGGGAAACCGGAACGAGAGCGTGTCGCGCGAATCGTCGACCCACTCGATGATGTCGATGAACTGCTTCGACAGAAAGTCCATCAGTGCCATGGCGGCCTCCCTGGGAATGACGACGGTGTTGCGGCGCGCGCGACGCTGCGGCGCGCCGCGTGCTCAGTTCTTGGCGGTCTTCGGCGTCGAATCGGCGCGGGCGAATTCCTTTTCCAGCCGGTCCTTCGGCAGTGCGCCGGGAATCACGCGACCGTCCATGAACACCAGGGTCGGCGTCGCGACGACGTGATATTTCTGCGCCAGCACCTGCAATTGCGGCAGCGGCGTTTCGCAGTTGCCGTCGTTGGTCGGCATCGTGCCCTTCAGCATGTAGTCGAGCCATGCCTTCGGCCGGTCGGCCGAGCACCAGATGATCTTCGACTTGCGCGCCGCATCCGGGTGCAGCTGGTCGATCGGATACAGCAGGATGTAGGCGGTCACGTTGTCCATTTCCGCCAGCGTATTCTCGAGACGCTTGCAGAACGGGCAGTCGGCATCGGAAAACACGACGACCTTGCGCTCGCCCTTGCCGCGAACGACCTTGATCGCCTGGTCCAGGGGCAGGTCGGCGACGTTGATCGCCTTCAACGCCTGGACCCGTTCTTCGGTCAGGTTCGTGCGCGTCGCCGGATCGATGACCTGTCCGATCAGCACATACGTCACCTTCGCGTCGGTGTAGACCATCTGGTCGCCGGAAAACACTTCATAGAGCCCGAAGTAAGGCGACTTCGCCACCGACAGCACGTCGAGGCCCGGAAACTTTTCCTGCATCAGCCGCTTGACTTCGGCTGCTTCGTCGCCGGCTGCCGGGGCGTTTGCCGCGCGAACCGCTGCCGGACTGGCCGGCGCGACGGCCTTCGGCGGACTGGCCGGTTCCTTCGTCTGGGCAGCGGCTACGCCGGCCGTCAGCGCGACAGCCGTGCCGACGATGCCGGCGCACAACAGCGAAAATTTATGATTCATTGGGAAGTCCCGGTTGGATGGCGACAGCGCATCAGACAGTTTAACGCATCGCTGGTTGCATCAATAACGCCTTGGCCGCCGGAATGTCGTTCAAAATCATCATTCCCCGGTTGCGAAGCGCGCAAACGATCGGGTTTGCGGTGCTGAACAATCGCCACAGACCGTCTGTCAGCGTTTGCATCGATCTCGTCGGCCAGGCGCGCTCGCGCGCATAGCGCCCGAGCAGCAGCGGCGAACCCGGATCGCCGACCGGTCCGCGCGCGCGCAGCACTTTCGCCAATACCGCAGCATCGCCGTAGCCCAGGTTGAGCCCCTGGCCCGCAAGCGGATGGATGCCGTGCGCGGCGTCGCCGATCAACGCGACACGATCGGCAACCATGTTCGACGGACGAACGAACGACAGCGGAAACGACGCGCGCGCGCCGATCAGCTGCAGGTTTCCCAGCACGTCGTGACCGGCGGCGGCAACGGCAGCCGTGAACGCCGCATCGTCCTGCTCGAGCAATTGCGCCGCCTTCGCCGCGGGCGCCGACCAGACGATCGACATCCGCCGCCCCGGCAACGGCAGCCAGGCCAGCACCCCGCCATCGGACTGGAACCACTGCCAGGCGCGCCCGTGATGCGGATTTTCGGTTTCGAAATTGGCAACGACCGCGCTCTGGCCGTACGCGCGCTGCGTGGCGTCGATGCCCGCCTCGCCGCGCGTCCACGAACGCAAGCCGTCGGCGCCGACGACCAGGCGCGCGGCCAGCGTCTTCCCATCGTCCAGACGGATCTCGGCGCGGTTGCGCCCGCGCGCAAGCGTTACCGGCGCGGCGCCGGCGTGGATCGCCTCGCGCTCGTTCGCCGCCGCCCAGGCGCCGAGCGTCGCCTTCATCAGCTCGCGCTGCTCGATCATCCATGCCAGCGCGCGCTCGCCGATGTCGAATGCGGAAAAATCGAGCTGCGTGCCCTCGCGATCGCCCAGCACGCGCATCGATTCGATCGCAGCGAGCCGATCCGGGTCGATCCGCGGCCAGATGCCGGCGTCGTGCAGGAAGCGCGCATTGCCGGGACTGATCGCGTAGATGCGCTGGTCCCATCCGGTCGCCTCGCCCACCGAGGGATGCTGCCGGTCAACCAGTGCGCAGGAGAGGCCACTGCCACGCAGCGCGACGGCGAGTGCGAGGCCCGGCAGGCCCGCGCCGACGATCAGCACGTCGTACTCGTGCACATCCGTTGCGGTTGCCGCGGGAACGGCGGTCGCGGTCGCGGTGCCGCTCTCGCCGCTCATGACGCGCCGATCGTTTCGATCGAATGATTCTGGTTGGTGTAGATGCAGATGTCGCCGGCGATGGTCAGCGCCTGCTTGACGATGTCGCCGGCGGAAAGCTCCGTGTGCTGCAGCAGCGCGCGTGCCGCGGCTTGCGCATACGCGCCGCCGGAGCCGATCGCGACGATGCCGTACTCGGGCTCGAGCACGTCGCCGGTCCCGGTGATCACCAGCGAAGAGGTCGCGTCGGCCACCGCGAGCATCGCCTCG
>Ga0105240_10015173_pt1 | contig 10486 bp, 14 predicted proteins | sample KBSC54metaG_FD_80426 | JGI IMG/M metagenome (GOLD analysis project Ga0105240, IMG submission 80426) | Corn rhizosphere microbial communities from Kellogg Biological Station, Michigan, USA - KBS C5-4 metaG | ecosystem: Host-associated > Plants > Roots > Rhizosphere > Soil | place: Michigan, USA... | reverse complement strand
GGCTTCCAGGACAGCGGCGTAGCGATGATGCAGTTCAAGCAGGGGGCCGGCGGCAGCATCACGGTCTCGCAAGATATGCTGATGATGGCCGAGGATGCCACCGCCGCCTACGGCGCCAACGTCGTCACCTGCACGGAGCCGGTGAAATATTTCGAAGTGTCCAAACTCGCCGCCGGCCCAAAGCCGGTCACCGTGATCGTCGATGCGAGCTACGCCGACGCCGAGCTGATCGCGAAAGCATGCAACAAGAGCTTCCCCAAGCCGGAGGAAGCCTTCGGCGACCTCCAGCCCGGCGACGCGTTTATGGCGTCCGGGCGCGAGAAGGAGGGGAAGTTCGTGATTGATCTCGTGACACGGAAGATCGCGCCGCAGTAGCTCCGTCGCCCAGAATTGCATCGTCATTCCGGGGCGCGCGAAGCGCCCTAAAAATTCACCTCTCCCCTTGCGGGAGAGGTCGGATCGCATCGAAAGATGCGATCCGGGTGAGGGGTTTCTTTCCGCGAACCAAAGTGCTTTCGCGCCCTCGGATAGAGACCCCTCATCCGTCGCGGACTTCGTCCGCGCCACCTTCTCCCACAAGGGGAGAAGGAAAAGCGATCGCGATCAAGGCAGATACTACCCCGACCGCTTGTTGCTCGTATTCTGGGTGAGATTGCCGTGCGCGGCCTGTTCACGGATGTTGTGCTTCTCGTCGTCGCGATGGCCCTTGGTGGTGTCGAGCGGCACGGTAGGCGTGCTGCCGGGCCCCTTGTGGCTTTGCTCTTCCTCGGGAACTGGCTGGATGGTCTTGGTCAACGGCTTTGTCATGTTGGTCTCCGTTGGTTATGAAACCAACGCGACGCGGGGGATGGAGTTTCGGCACGGCGGATGAGTTGAATGGGGTGAAACCCATCCCTCCGCCCGTCATTCCGAGGCGCGCGAAGCGCGAGCCATGATGTGCAATTGCACATCAGAGAATCGATGACCGTTAATTGTTTGAAATGATCGTCGAGGGGCGCCCAAACAACTCCGGCCCGTGGTTATGGATTCCGGACTCAGTCCTGCGGGCTGCCCCGGAATGACGAGGGTGAGTGATTGCCCGTCGGGCAAATCAGTTCGCGCCATCGCGATGTTGGCCGGCGCTTCGAACCCGAAAATCGCCTGCGCGAAAACTCCGATTTCGCGAACCGCCTCAACATGATCGCCTCTTTCAAGAGGTTCGCGCGAAAATAAATCGCTTCCGATTTTCAGAAATATATGATTGTCTACCGCCATCCCGCCTCGCAAGAGGGACGTTACGGCCAATCGTCACGAAACGTGGAGTGCGGGATGCGATGGACGCTTTTGAGCTGCCGGACGAGCAGCGCAGATGCGGACGGCGAAAGCGTGTGGTCCTGATCTCCCGACGCTGGGATCAAGTCTTGAGCGACGAGTTCAAGGCGACGGTGGCTATCAAAGCCCGGACACCGGGGAGAGCACGCCATAAGCCGTAACCCATTGCGCAGGGAATGCCGTGCACGACGGCGTACCTGTAGTGACTTGCTTGCGTGCTTTTTCAAGTTGCACGCAAGGCTGCGGGTGCGACGTGTACCCGGCATTCCCTGCGCCCTCTTATTTTCGGAGGGACAATGATGATGCATCACTCGGACGCGTGAGCGCCGCGGGAATGTGAAGTCGTGTCTCTTGTCATCGTTGCGATGCCGTAGGGTGGGCAAAGGCGCACTTCGCGCCGTGCCCACCATGCGACGACGGTCTTACCGTGAAATGGTGGGCACGCTTGCGCCTGCGCCCGTTGAGCTACCGCGGTCGTGATCGCTTTGCCCACCCTACGGTCTTCGCGGAGGTAGCTGTTTGAAATTCGAATCCGAAAAAAGTGTGGGGACGCCCTCACATCTTCCCCTGCGCATCCCTCGCATGGCCCTGCGGCTGCTGCTTTTCGTGCGCGTTTGCGCGGTGGCGGCCGTAGAGGCAGCCGGCGGCGGCGCCGAGCATGCCGTGATGGCCGGCATAATGGCCGGCGACCCCGCCGACGATCGCGCCCTTGATGCAGCCCTTGGCGTCGGCCGGCGCGCTCGCGGCAATGGCAAGCACGGCAACGCTGACGGCGGCAAATGCGGTCTTCATGTTGGCTCCCTCCCGGAAATGAGATGTCGCTGCCTTAACCGCGAGCGGTGGTGCGAGGTTCCGTCCCGGATTTCCCTGGCGGAGCAGCGAAGGCGCGGCGGGACCGGATCTGATCAGGGGAAGAATCAGGACGCCGGATCGCTCTCGAAAATCCGGCCATCTCCGGCCGCCGCCGCCTCCCTCTGGCGGGAGAGGTTTAAGGTTTGGTCAGACATCAGCGATCCTGTGATCCGGGATTGAATCAACGCCGTGCCTGGAAAAGGAATCGTCGAAAAGGATATCGTCGCCCGTATGAGGAGAACGGGAGGCGACCGCCGATGTTTCATTAATTCGAGGACATCGGCGACCGCCTTTCGGCTAACGCGGCATCGTTCGCTGGCGCACAGCGATGAACCGAGCGCGTGGCGAGCGGACTAAACAACAAGTCGTTTCGCAGAGAGGCCTGCGCGAATCTAAATCGAATCACGCTCCATGGTTGTATTCGGGCGACGATAAGCGGCCTGGATTGGTGAGGCCATCCGAGGAATTGTGCGATGGACCACAGACGAAGGCCGCGATCCGGTCCATGGTTGGAAGAGCACGATTTTGAGTCGGCGCCAGCGTGTGCGGGGGCAGCAATGATCGAGCATCTTAACCGCCAGCGCGTGTTGAACTTCCTCGAGCTGTTTTGCGCCGGCGACATCGACGGCGCGCTGGCGCGGTGCAGCGACGATGTCGTGTTGATTGCGCCCGCACCCATCGACATCCTGCCGCACATGGGCCCGCACCGCGGCAAGGACGAGGTGCGCAGGACCTGGCAGATTATCCATCGTCGCTATTCGCGCCTGCGCCACGAGGTGCGCGAGGTCGTCGCGGAAGGCGACAAGGTCGCCGCCAGCCTGCGAGCATTCTTCGAGAAGCGCGACAGCGGCCGCGTCGTGCAGTTCGACATCGCAGTGTTCTACACGCTGCGCGACGGCCGCATCGTCCAGATCCACGAGATCATGGATACGTTCGACCTGGTGCAGCAGGTGCTCGAGCGCGACCTCGGCGCGCTGCTCACGGGACGGCCGGAGGTGTGATGCACGCTGCCGTCATTCGGGCGCGAGCGCCTGGCGAGCGACCCGGAATGACAGCCCAACGTTGAACCTGACCGCCCCCAACCGCGACACATCTCGGGATTTTGCGGGCCGGACATATCAATGAAAATCGCGTTGCTCGCGTTGCTGGGGCTGATTTTGGGCGTGCTCGGCGGCGCCGCACTCGGCATAGGCGCCGGACTTGCGTGGGTGGAAATCTTTCAAACCACTGATTTTGAAGGCTATAGCGGCATGCTGGTGTTCTTCACCTTCATGCCCCTCGGCGCCATCCTCGGCGGGCTGGGCGGTGCCTTCCTGTTCGGCCTTCTGGCGTTCCGCGACAACGAGATCGCCATCGAACGGGAGCCGATCAGGCAGCGGGACCCGCAAAGCCGGCGGTAAAGAACCCGTAAATTCACGGAGACTTCGCATCGGAGCAATGCAAAAAAGATGCATTGCATTTATTCCAATTTCGACTATTTCACGTTTCAAATAATTCGTGCAGCAACTTCGCTGGTCGTCGACAATGACGCCCGCCTTTTACGTCGTCCATTGCGGGACGGTTGCTGTCTCTTTCACAGCTGTTGGGAAGCCAGTCAATGACAGAGCATAGTCTCTGGCGTTTTTCGCGCGCATTGCATCGCGCCATCAACGAACGCCACCTCGAAGATCTCGAAGCTTTGCTCGACGAGGATGTCGACTGGGCGATCTATGGGCCGATCGACATGTTTCCTTTCCTCGGCGCCCGGCGCGGCAAGGAGGCCGTGCTCGAGGTAATCAGGCAGATCGCGGAGAATTTCCGCGTTCACCGCTTCGACCGCGAGACCGTGCTGCTCGGCGTCGATTCGGCGGCATCGATGCTGCGCTATTCGCTGACCTCGCTCGAATCCAACAAGCCGATCTCGCTGCGGCTGGCGCATTTCGCCCAGTTCAAGAACGGCAAGCTGCGCAGCATCCGCGTCATCCTCGACACTTTCGACCTGGTCGAGCAAGCGCTGGGCCAAGCGATCCATCTGCCCAGAATGACCTCGGTCGCCTGACCGCGCGACCAAGAGATCGAGGCGGTCCGGCAGCCAGCCCCGCTGGACCCTCTCGCCCAACGGGCGGCGCTTCGCGCCGTCCGTTGGCGCTATCTGCAAAATTGTGCGGGCGCTAACGCGCACGTGAATCGACCCGTCACAATTTTGCGCCAAAATCACCGCATGTTCGGCAACAGGTGCCCCGCAGGGCGGCGCTGCGGGCGGGCGGGGTTATGATTTCCAATTCACACGTGGATCGCGCGAAAGCGCTGCTGCTTGCGGCCGGCTTGACCTTGGCCCTTGCGTCGCCCGCGCTGGCCCAATGGCCACAAATGGAACCGGATGCATCAGGGTCGCTAAACGCCGTTATCACCCCCGATGCCGATGACGAGGACGTGCTGAAGGATATCGACGTCAGCAAGCTCGACTGGGGCCAGCTCGATGTCGACGCCTCGACGCTGCACGACGAAGCGGCGGTTAAGAAGCGCGCGGCCACGGCGGACTCCAGCGATGGCGGGATGACCTGGACCAACAGCAACCAGCCCAACGGCGCGTCCGCCGTCTCGGTCAAGGAGAAGGTCTCTCCGTTCTGGGACACGCGCGTCGGTGCCGACATGACCGTGACCCACGAGCCTACGACCATGTCGGAGTTGCTCGCCGAAAAGAGTGCCAATGGCGGCAACCTGCCTCAATCCGGCGGCAGTGCCTGGGCGGCGGTGACCGCGCCCGGCGCGGGTCCGGTCTGGGACAAGACCGCGGTCGAAGCCCGCGTCAATCCGAACAGCGACCAGAGCAGGCTCGGCACCTCCATCAGCAAGCAGGTGCCGCTGAACGATGAGACCTCGCTGACCTTGTCGAATGGCTACAACATGACCCAGCAGGGCATGGTCCCCGTGCCGGGCATGGCCACGCACGAAGAGCGGACCTATGACACCGACCAATCCGCCAAGGTCGAGCTGACCGAAACCGGCACAAGCCTCACGGCCGGGCAGACGTTGTCGACCTCGGACGACAAATGGCTGCGCAAGGTCGGCGCCGAGCAGAAGCTGTTCGGCGGCGTTACCATCTCCGGCTCGATCGGCGAGACCGCACAGCGCACCACCAACAAGAGCGTCACCGCCGGATACAAGAAAAGCTGGTAGCCGCTTTTTCGCCGCAAAGTCGGCGCCACGGCATTGCCGGGGAATGATCCATCCGCGCCGCAACTTGGCCGCGATGCGGTCAAAATCCGCCGCCCACATAGGGCCGCTCAGCTTTCGTCGTGCGGGGGACACTCGCGCTAATGAACCACGCGAACAGGGAAATGGCCGATGAACGTCATGCCGAAAATCGATGCGACTGAAAATACCGAGGACGACAACAACCTCGCCGCGGTCTCTGAAGTCGAGGCCGGCATCCGCGATTTCGTCCGCAACGATGTCGCCTATCTGCGCCGCCCGATGGCGGTGAACACCACCGAACCTGCGCTCGATCCGAGTGCCGAGGCCACTGTGAACAATGTCAATTCGCTGATCCAGCGCGTCGCCGGCACATCGCTGTCGGAAATCGAGCACCTGATCTCGGAACTGGAATCGCTCCGCGAACTCCTCCATGCCGAAGGCCAGCGCGTTCAGCGCGAGATCTCCGGCTACGCCCAGCTCAGCCAGGCCGCAATGAAATCCACCCGCATGATCTCCGACAACGTGCAGCAATGGAAGCGCACGGCTGAAGGCCTGCGCAACGGCTAATTTGCAACACCTATTGGCAAACCACCGCCGCGTTCCTGATTTCAAGGGCGCGGCGGTTTCGATTCGGGTAAAAGGCGTGTGCCGTTAAGTCGGGCCGCCTTCTCGCGAAGCATGGGGCTTTAAAAGGGGGACATCATGTCGATCGAAACGATTCAGCCGGAAAATTCCGATCGGGCTCCGCTGCGTGCGTCGACACCCCTCGGCACACTGATGCTGCGCTTTTTCGGATTGTTGTTCCTGGCGGTCGCCGCGCTGGCGCTGGTCTGGAGCCTGTAATCTTTGGCGCGGCCGGGCCGGGCGATCGTCGCGTATGGTTAGCGAATCCTGATCAACGGCTCGCGACCACGGCGGGTTCCAGCGTGTAGACACCGTCGGTATAGCCCTTCACCACCATCGTCGCCGTTAGCATCACGGCAACCGTCACGGTTGCGAAGATGAAGCCCACCACTTTCAAGCCGCTACGATCCGCCATCGTCTTCCCCCCGCCGAATTTGCGGGGCTCACTATCAATGTCACTCGTTCAAAATGCGTTAGCAAAAAATTCGTTCCTCGAATTCTTGGCCCGCGTGGCAGCGCTGCAACAAGGCGGTAACCTTGTTTTCGCGTTAAGCGCTTTTGTTCCGCAACGGCACGAACCCGATGGCGAGAAACGAGAACACTGCCTCACCGCGTTGGTTGGTGCCGCGGTTGCGGGCCTGGATGATTCCCCATTCGGGACGCGACTCCGAGATGCGCTTGGTCTCGATCTCGCTCGAAAAGGTAATGGTGTCGCCGGCCAGCACCGGCTTGATCCAGCGGAGCTCACGAAAGCCTGGCGAGGGTCCTCCGACCGCGACCTCCTCGCCGCGCGCGGCCGCTTCGCGATCGGAACGCTGGGTGTCAGCCACCAAGAGCTTCATGTAGACGGTGGCGACGTGCCAGCCCGACGCCGCAAGCCCGCCGAACAGCGAGTTGCGTCCCTCTTCCTCGGAAAGGTGAAAGCGCTGCGGATCGAACTGCCGTGCAAAGCGCTTGATGTCCTCGGCGGTGAAGGTGAACGAGCCCAATTCACGCCGCTCGCCGAGCGTAAGATCTTCGAAGAAGCGCATCAGCCTTTCCCCGCCCCTTCGCGCCGGCTGACAATGATCGGCGACACCATCTCGCATAGCACCTGTCCTCGTGCATTGCGGGCGATGGCCTTGAAGGTGATGATGCCGGTCTCAGGCCGGCTCCTGGACACCCGCGCTTCGGTCACATCGACCTCGAGCGTCAAATCGTCACCCGGACGGAGCGGCGCGAGCCAGCGCAACTCATTGACGCCAGGCGAGCCGAGCGAAGCGGTGCGGCCGATGAAGCCATCGAACATCATCCGCATCATCAGCGAGCAGAGATGCCAGCCCGATCCGGAAAGACCCCGCAGCATCGTGTGCCTGGCCGCCTCCTCGTCGAGATGCATCGGCTGTGGATCGAACTCGGCCGCGAAGGCCAATATCTCCTCGCGCGTGACACGACGCGGGCCATAGGTGCCGAGGCGGCCAACTGGAAAATCTTCAAAGGTGAGGGTCATGAAGCGGGGAAATGCTGGTGAGAAGCCCGATTGTGGCCGCACTTTGCGGCAATCACAACCCATTCGCCCGTATGGCTCACCCTATCCTGCCGGCATCGGCATCTCGGGCGAGGCCTTGTCGACGGCCGGTTTTGGGCGAGACTCGCGTTTGATTCGCTGAGGGAAAGCAATGTTTGACTTTCGGGATTTGTTCCAGTGGGGCCGTTTCAACGGGCCCGCCTCGACTGAAATCGGGGGAGAACGAGCACACACTCATTTTGTTGGGCAAGTTCAGGGCGGCAGCATAGGCCGCCGCTGCAATGGGGGCGGCCATGCTTAACTTCCAAGAGATGTTTCAGTGGGACAAGTTCATCACTCCATCGATCATCAAGCCTGCCTACATGCTGATGGTCGGTCTGGTGGTCCTGTTCGCCCTCTCCGGTATTTTCTCCGGCCTGGCGGCGATGGCGATCAGCCCGTTCAGCGGATTTCTGATCATCCTATCGAGCCTGGTCGGTGCGCTTGTCGGCATCGTATTTGCGCGCATCGTTGCTGAGTTCATCCTGATCGTGTTCCGCATCAATGAGCACCTGGGCGCGATCCGCGACCAGGGCGGCATGCGCTAATTCGCGAAGCGGAAATGCATGACGTCGCCGTCGGCGACGACATATTCCTTGCCTTCCAGCCGCAGCTTGCCGGCGTCGCGCGCGCCGGCCTCGCCGCTATAGGCGACGTAATCGGCGTAGGCGATGGTCTCGGCGCGAATGAAGCCTTTCTCGAAGTCGGTATGGATCACGCCGGCCGCGGCGGGCGCTTTCGTACTGCGATGAATGGTCCAGGCGCGCGCTTCCTTCGGCCCCACGGTGAAATAGGTGATGAGGTCGAGAAGCTGGTAGCCGGCGCGGATCAACCGGTCGAGGCCAGCCTCTTCAAGGCCGAGCGTGTCCAGAAACTCTTTGCGCTCCTCGCGCGAGAGCGTCGCTATCTCGGATTCGATCTTGGCCGAGATCACGACCGCGACCGCGCCCTCCTCCTTGGCGCGCTCGAACACCTGCTTGGAGAAGGCATTGCCATCCTTGGCCGAGCCTTCTTCGACATTGCATACGTAAAGCACAGGCTTTGAGGTCATAAGCCCGAGCATGCCGAAGGCGCGCTCTTCTTCCGGCTTGCGCTCGACAAAACGAGCCGGCTTGCCGTCGCGCAGCAACACCAAGGTGCGGTTGACGAGGTCGAGCTGCTCCTTGGCTTCCTTGTCGTTGCCCTTGGCCTTCTTGGTCAGGTTGTCGACGCGCTTCTCGAGGCTCTCCAGATCAGCGAGCATCAGCTCGGTCTCGATGGTTTCGATATCGGCGATCGGCGCGATCTTGCCTTCGACGTGCGTGATATCGCTATCCTCGAAACAACGCACCACATGCGCGATGGCGTCCACTTCGCGGATATTGGCGAGGAACTGGTTGCCGAGGCCTTCGCCCTTGGAGGCGCCGCGCACGAGGCCGGCGATATCGACAAAGGTCAGCCGGGTCGGAATGATCTGCGCGGATTTGGCGATCGCAGAGAGCTTGTCGAGCCTGGGATCCGGCACGGCGACTTCGCCGACATTCGGCTCGATGGTGCAGAACGGATAATTCGCCGCCTGCGCCGCCGCGGTTTCAGTCAGCGCATTGAACAGGGTCGACTTGCCGACATTGGGCAATCCGACGATACCGCATTTGAATCCCATCGTATCCTCTAACTGATGTTCGTCATGCCCGCGCTCGCGTGCACCACGTCTCGCATGTCATTCCGGGGCGATGCGAAGCATCGAACCCGGAATCTCGAGATTCCCCGGTGCGCAATTGCGCACCTGTGGTCTGGTCCTTCGGACCATCCCGGAATGACGGTGCAAGCGAGCGATGGATCGCCGAGGCGAGCCCAGCGATGACGAGGGCTTTAATTTTCACCCTCATCCTTGACGTCGAAAAATCCCTTCCCCTGCATCACCAGATGCACCTTGTTCTGGAACGTCGAGTCGTGCCCCGCCGCGAGCTGACCGGCATTGTCGGCGACCGCCTCGCACAGGGCCGTAACCCAGGCGTCGTCGGCCTTGGCGAAATCGGACAGGACGTGGTGATGCACCAGTTCCTTGACGCCGGGGTGACCGATCCCGAGCCGCACCCGGCGATAATCATTGCCGATATGTGAGGAGATCGAGCGCAGGCCGTTGTGGCCAGCGATGCCGCCGCCGACCTTCACCCGGACCTTGCCCGGAGGCAGCTCAAGCTCGTCCTGGAACACGGTGACCTCGCCCAAGCCGAGCTTGAAGAAGTTCGCAGCTTCCTGCACGGCGCGGCCGGAGTCGTTCATGTAAGTCGTGGGCTTGAGCAGGATCACACGCTCACGGTCGAGCGTCCCTTCCGAGCTCTCGCCCTGAAAGCGGCGGCGCCATGGTGCGAAACCATGACGCCGCGCAATTTCATCGACGGCCATGAAGCCGATATTGTGCCGGTTGCGCGCATATTTCGCGCCGGGATTGCCGAGACCGACAAAGAGCAGCATGACGCGGCATCCCGCGCGAGAAGATTGTTACTTCTTCTTGTCGCCGCCGCCTGCGGGCGCCTTCGCGCCTGCTGCGGGAGCGGCTGCACCTGCCGCGGGCGCCGCTGCAGCCGGAGCACCGGCCGCGGGAGCCGCAGCACCTGCCGCCGGAGCCGCAGCACCTGCCGCCGCACCAGCTGCGGCCGCAGCCGCCGCCTTCTGCTCTTCGGCGTAACCGGACGGCGGCACGATGGTGACCAGCGTCAGATCCTCGCGCAGCGCGCGAACGCCCTTCGGCAGGGTGATCTCGGAAAGATGCAGCGAGTGACCGATCTCAAGCGTGCCGACGTCGGCTTCGATGTATTGCGGGATGTTGTCGACCGAGCACTCGAGATCGATCGTGTGGGTGACGATGTTGACCGTGCCGCCGCGCTTGATGCCGGGGGCCTGATCGGCGTTTATCACGTGGATCGGCACGCGCACGCGTACCATCGCGCCCTCCCCGAGGCGCAGGAAATCCACGTGGATCGGATTGTCCCG
>Ga0105240_10015170_pt1 | contig 10488 bp, 7 predicted proteins | sample KBSC54metaG_FD_80426 | JGI IMG/M metagenome (GOLD analysis project Ga0105240, IMG submission 80426) | Corn rhizosphere microbial communities from Kellogg Biological Station, Michigan, USA - KBS C5-4 metaG | ecosystem: Host-associated > Plants > Roots > Rhizosphere > Soil | place: Michigan, USA... | reverse complement strand
GCAGCCCGATCTATGGTGGTGGCAACATCATCTCCCCACCTGGCGCGAGCTATCACGGCTTCCGCAGCCGTGGCAACCTGACCTGGCACATCACGCCGGACGCCATGGTGTACTACACCTTCTCGCAGGGGTTCCGTCCGGGGGGCTTCAACCGTTTCTCCAGCCTGAAGTTCGGCAGCATCCCCGTGTGCGGTGACGGCAGCACGCCGAAAGCCGGTCCGGCCGCCGGGGCTTGCGCGGATGGCAGTAAAGCGACCGCCGGCGCCGCGCAGTTCCGCAACCCCTACAGCTACGCCCCGGACACGCTGACCAACAACGAGGTCGGTTTCAAGACCGAGTGGCTCGATCACCGGCTGCAATTCAACGGTTCCGTGTACTACATGAAGTGGAAGGACGCACAGTTCGTCTTCTTCGATCCCACGGACGGCTTCGGTAGCTCGAACTTCGTGATCAACGGCCCCAACTACACCATCAAGGGCCTCGAGCTCCAGTTGCTCACCCGCCCCATCGATGGCCTGACGCTGCAGGCCTCGGGTTCCTGGAACGACTCCGAACAGGACAACGCGGTGTGCCTGCCGGTCAACAACCCGACCCTGTCCAACTACGGCCAGTGCATCGCCCAGACCATCAAGAGCGGCTCCGTAAACCAGATCACCAGCCCCTTAGGCAAGCCGAATAGCCGCACGGCTTTCTCGCCGCCCATGCAGTTCAGCCTGCAGGCCCGTTACGAGTGGGCCCTGCTGAGTGACTACCGGGCGTTCATCTCGGCGGGTGCCAGCCATATGGGCGGAATGTTCAATCAGCCGGCGGGGTATCCGACGCCCGGTGTAGGCTCGACGCCGGTCTGGCCGGCCACGTCGGTGCGCGAGCGTTTCTACCAACCCGGGTATACTACGTACGATGCCTCCCTGGGCGTGACGAAGGATCAATGGACGGTGACCGTCTTCGGTCAAAACCTCAGCAACTCTGACGCCAGCACCTATACCAACACTGCGCAATACATCGTGCAGCAGGTGCCGCTGCGTCCGCGTGTGCTTGGCCTTCGACTGGACTACAAGTTCTAAAGGTGGAGTTGGATCTCGGTGGTGTCCGTGAGCTGACCAAGGCCCGACGCCACCGGGAGGCTCTCGGCGCGCTCGAGCCGCTGCTCTCACAATTCCCGGAAGAACGGGACCTGCTGTACCTGCAGGCCCTGAATCTGCGGTTCCTCAGCCGTTTCGACGAAGCGCTGGGCGTGCTGGAATGTCTGCAGCGGCTCCATCCCCGGTACAGCCGTCTGTACCAGGAACGCGGCCACTGTTATGTCGCGCTGCGCGACGCACCCAAGGCTATCGACGCCTTCCTTCGTGGTGTGAACATCAATCCCGCCCTGCCGGCAAGCTGGAGCATGCTGCAGGGCCTGTACCGCATGACGGGAGACTCGAAGAACGCCGCCACGGCGGCGGAGCACGTCGCCACATTGCAAAAACTGCCGCCGCCGATAGTGGAAGCCACCGGACTGTTTTCCGACGGCGAGCTCACACCCGCCGAGAACATCGTCCGTGCGTATCTGCAGACGCATGGTGACCACGTGGAAGGCATGCGTCTGCTTGCACGTATCGGGCTCGAGCACGATGTGCTCGATGACGCCGAGTTGTTGTTGGAATCGGTTCTGAAGCTCGCGCCCGATTACAGGGCCGCGCGCCTCGACTATGCCCGTACGCTGTACCGGCGGCAGAAGTACGTGCAGGCGCGGCAGGAGACGGAAAAGCTCCTGGCGCTCGATCCTGAAAACCGCGAATACCTCAAACAGTACGCTGCGGCCTGTGTGGGCCTGGGGAACTACGACCTCATCATCGAGTTGTACCGCGGCCTGGTGGCCCGGACCGCGCCCGCCGATCCCGAAGCGGCCGATCTGCACTTGTGGATCGCCCACGCTCTGAAGACGCTGGGCCGGCAGCAAGAAGCCATCGACGAGTACGGTGCAGCGCTGGCTATCCGACCGACTTTCGGCGAGGCCTGGTTCAGCCTGGCCAATCTCAAGACATACCGGTTCCCGCCAGAGCACGTCGAGCGCATGCGCCTCGTGGAAGCCGAGGCGGCAATACAGGCGGTTGATCGCTACCACCTGTGCTTCGCGCTGGGCAAGGCGCTGGAGGATGAGCGGGATTACGCCGCGTCCTGGCAGTACTACGAGCGTGGCAACGCCCTCAAGCACGCCGAGATCCGCTATCTGCCGCAGATCACTGAGACCAACACCCGGTTGTCGAAGCAGGTGTGCACCCGGGAATTCTTCGCGGCCCGCACCGGGTGGGGTGTGCCGGACGCGGATCCGATCTTCGTACTGGGACTACCTCGCTCCGGCTCGACGCTCATCGAGCAGATCCTGGCGTCACACTCGCAGGTCGAGGGTACCCAGGAGCTGGCCGACATCCAACGCATCGTGATGGAGCTGCGCGGCCGGGCGACTGACCTGGACAAGCCCCGCTTTCCGGGTGTGCTCGCGGAGCTTTCGCAGGAAGATTTTCGCCGTTTTGGCGAGCGGTTCATGACCGACACCCGGGCGTTCCGCAGCACGGGGAGGCCGTTCTTCATCGACAAGATGCCGAACAACTTCCGCTACATCGGGCTCATTCACCTGATGCTGCCGAACGCGAAGATCATCGATGCGCGGCGCGAGCCGCTGGCCTGCTGCTTCGGCAACCTGAAACAACTCTTCTCCACCGGGCAGGAGTTCAGCTACAGCATCGACGACATCGCCCGTTACTACCGCACTTATCTCGAGCTGATGCGGCATTGGAACGAAGTCCTGCCCGGGCGCATCCTCAAGGTCCAGCACGAGGAGTTGGTCGACGATCTCGAAGGCAACGTCCGCCGGATCCTCGAGTTCTGTGGACTGCCGTTCGAGGTCGCCTGCCTGGATTTCCATAAGACGCAGCGCAGTGTGCGCACGGCCAGCTCGGAGCAGGTGCGGCGGCCGATCTCTCGCGAAGGACTCGACCAGTGGCGCCACTATGAGCCGTGGCTCGGGCCTCTGCGGGAAGCGCTTGGTGATGCCGTAACGCGGTACCGTGAGTAGGGTAGCGATGCGGTTGCCCGGGCTCGCGAGTGAGACTCGCTGCTGCTGTCAGCCCGCTACTGGGAATGACGTTCCAGCGCTGGGATCAGGTCTGCGACGGTCCCGATGACCAGGTTGGCGCCTGCGGCTCTCAGGATGCGCTCCGAATCCTTCAGACGCGCAGTGCGCGCCTGAGTATCTAACGCGTTCCAGTCATCGAGGGAGAGCCCCACGGTGTTGCCCGAGGCGGCCACTCCAACGGTGAACGCACCGGCAGCCCGGCCTTCCGCAATGCCGGCCTCGGCGTCATCGACCTTCACGACCCGGCTTAGGGGCCACACGCCCAGCTCGGCGCAGGCTTTGTAGATCATCAGCGGAGTTGGACGACCTGCCGGTGTCTCCCCGGAGCAGATCACGTGGTCCGGCACGTAGCCCTGTGCCGCCGCGCGTGCCAGAACAGGCGTCATCATTTCCCGGGTGTAGCCCGTGGAGGACGCTATCTTGAATCCCAGCGCGCGCAGCCCTTCAACGGTCTCCCGTGTTCCGGGAATGAGGGTCGCCGCCTCCGCGGCGTACTCGCGCATGAGCGGACCGAGCCGGCTCATGAGCAACTCAACATCGGACTCATCGGCAGTGTGCCCGCGGGCCGCGCGCCAAGCGGTGGCGACAACGGGAATCTGCAGGAGACTACGGACGTGGTCGGCCTTGGATTTCCCCATGTCCTGCCGAGCCGCAGCGGCCTCTATCGTCACGCCCTCCGCAGCGAAGGCCTCGACCAGCGCCTTTACGGGCGCCTGGCAACCGAAATCAACCATCGTGCCCGCCCAATCGAGAACGACCAGATCGAAACGATCGCGCAGACTCATCTCCCTGCACCCCCTATGTGAACAAGCTCGCTATCACTTCTTCGCCCACGGCAAATCCCGTGGATGCCCCGGCGCCCGAGGTTACGGTCGCGATGCGAACGTGCGGATGCGGCGCGTCCAACAGCACCGACCGGTCACCCGCCGTTGCGTAGGTACCGATCCACCGTTCGAGAACCGGGGGCGGCGTGATGCCGAGCGCGGCCCTGAACTCTTCGAGGATCAACCCGTCAACTGCATCGCTACTGAATGGATCCGGGGTCGCCGCGTAGTGGTGGCTATCGCCGATAACGAGCGAGCCGTCCGCGCTCTGCGCGACGATGAGATGGACCCCGTGCTTCAGGTGCTCGGGCTGCTCGGAGGCCAGTCGAGCCTTGAGGGGTGTGGCGGCGTTGAGTGCGGCGTAACCCGCGTAACGCGCGAGACCCAGATCCGACATCAGCACTGCGGGGAGCCTGAATCCGGGTGATGCCAATCGCAGCATCTGCAACTTGCACCGGGTGACCGAATAGGCTCTGAGCCGTTCGGAATACAGGGCGTTAAAATCGTCTCCCGGGCAGACCGCTACGCGCTCCGCGTGGACTTCGCCCCTCGAGGTGTGCAGCAACGGCACATCGATCCCAAGTACCGCGGTGCTTCGCACGAATGTTATGTCGTGGAACTCCGTAAGCCAGCTAGCGAGGCGGGGAATGGCTTCACGCGACTCCACACGAAGCTCGGTCGTGCTTTCCAGTACGGCCAACATGTCAGGGGCGCTCAACCCTGGACATCGACGCCGCGCTTCGGCGGCCGTCAAAAGCCGGCAGCCTACGGCCATTTCCGTCTCGAGGAAGGCCTCCAGCACGCCCACGGACTCGGGGCGGCGCACCAGCATCCAGAGCCCCTGCTGCAGGATCGGGATATTGGCCGCAGGGGCTACCTCCGCCCATATAGCCCGCGTGCGGCACGCTCGCGCCCACATCGTCCGGTGGTCCTGACCGGTGAGCGTGATAAAACCGAAGTTGCGCACCGACGCCCCGTTGGCTTGCGCATCGCGATCGATTACAACTACCCGAAGGCCGCGCCGAGCTCCGGCTAGCGCGACACCCAGACCAACGATTCCGGCGCCGACAACAGCGAGATCAAACCGCTCGGGAGAATTCGTGGGTTTCACGTCGGCGATACTGGCAGGAATAGTGTGAATTTCTCGTGACAGCCGCGCTGCACGTCGCGCGCTTGGCAATAATGCTCTGACATGAACATTTCCGCTCCAAGGTCGCCAAAATCCCTGCGTTTCTCGCAGGTCGTCACGGTGCTGCTGCTCTTCGGCGGCTATGCGGCGCTGTACTTCTGCAGGGCCGACCTGTCGGTCGCCACTCCGTACATCATCGACGAGCTCGGCGCGAAAGGGATCGCCCACGCGGATGCCGTGATTCGCATCGGCCAGATGACTTCGGCAGGGGTGCTGGCCTATGCCTTGGGGAAGCTGTTCCTCACCGGGCTGGGTGACTTCTGGGGAGGGCGGCTCAATTTCCTGATCGGGCTTGCCGGGGCGACGCTGTTTACCTGGGTCTTCACCACTGGCTCCACGTTGTCGCTCTTCACGTTCGCCTGGTTCTGCAACCGGCTGACGCAGTCGATCGCATGGGCCGGGCTCATCAAGGTGACCTCGAAGTGGTTCGACTACACCTCCCATGGTGCGATCGCAGGCATCCTCAGCGTCAGTTATCTCGTCGGGGATGCGTTGGCGCGGCACTGGATGGGCGGAATACTGAGTCAGGGGTTCGCGTGGCGCTCGGTGTTCTATTTTGCAGCTGCGGTCGGCGGCCTGCTCCTCGTCAGCAACCTGCTATTCCTGCGGGAATCGCGCGCTGAGGCGGGATACATGCCGGCCAAGGCGCACCCTGCAAACCTCTTCGGCGGTGCCGAATCCCGACCCGCCAGTGTCCGCGCGCTGCTGGGACCGCTGTTGCGCAATCGCGCTTTCCTGATCGTGTGTCTGCTGTCCTTCGGAGCCACGATCGTCAGGGAGACTTTCAACATCTGGACCCCGATGTACCTGCACGAGCACACCGGTTATAGCGAAAGCGCGGCTGCAGGAATGAGCGCGGTGTTTCCTGCTGTCGGAGTGATCTCCGTGTTGTTGTCGGGTTGGTTGAGCGACCGCCTCGGTGAGGGCGGCCGGGCGACGGTGATGTTCTTCGGGTTCCTGGCCGCGGCCGTGGTGCTGTTGGCTCTCACCGTCCTGCAACCGACCACCTCCGGGTCGATCCTCGCCGTTGCCATGATCGGAGCAGTCGCGTTCTGTGTTCTGGGACCGTATTCCTACCTGGGGGGCGCGTTTGCGCTCGATTTCGGCGGCAAGCAGGCTGGAGCGGTTTCGTCGGGTCTCATTGACGGAATAGGCTACCTGGGAGGGATTCTCGCGGGCGATACGGTCGCGCGGATCTCAGTGGGTTTCGGATGGAAAGGCGTTTTCGTGGCGCTTGCTGTTGTTTGCGCGCTCGCGGCGGCGAGCTCGGCCTACCTTTACCTTTGGAACACGAGTGCGAGCGCGGTCCGCGCTCAGGCATAACCCTGAGAACGCTCAGTCCGGCCTCGTGTCGACTCTTGGCGTAACTGCGCGATGAGCTGAGTAGTCAGTTCCACACGCTGGTCCTTGCGGGGGACCGTGGATTTCCCAACTCGTGCCGCCGATGAGGCCGACCCCCGGGAACGTCACAGAGCACAGAACCGTCAAAAACTTACCGCGAATCGGGAATAAAACGCGCGCACCGCAAGTCTAGGTTGCGTGGGAACGGTGTGCTGGGGACAGTTGCATCTGGGGCAGGAGCTGCGCGGCCTTTCGGCCGCAGCGCCAACCGGCTTCGACATTCCAACTATGTCGAGCGCCCGCCGCTGCCGTCTATCAGGCTGAGTGTTTGGAGACACGGAGAGTACCCATGTCAGACTTCGGTGATGCCATAAGCGCCGCCATCGCGCAGCTGATGGAGCGACCGGGTAGCCGCGACAACCTCCAGCGCGCGACTCGTGACCTACTCGAGAAGCTGTCTGCACGATGCGTCGTCAAGGCGCCCATCGCTCTCGAGGAGCTCAGGCATAGCCATGACGAGTTCATGAAGAGAAACGAGAGCCGCTGGTACGAAGGGTTCGAGGCGCTGGAGACTCTGACTGCCGTTTGCGTCGAGGCCGGTAGCAGTTTTCAACAGGAGTTCCTCGCGCATGTGGAACTGCAGAACGACATACTACTCGGTGTGCTCATGCGCATTCACGCCCGAAGCTGCCGAACCGCCAGAGAGATCACGGCACTGATGAGAAACGGTTACGCCGATGCCGCGCTCGCTCGCTGGCGGACTCTGCACGAGCTCGCGGTCACGGCACAGGCCCTGTCAAAACTCGGAAGGCCTGCAGCAATGGACTATCTTGCCGCAAGTAACGTAAAGGCCCTGGAAGGGATGCGGGAGTATCAGCAATCGGCGTCCTGGATGGGTATGGAGCCTTATACGGATGCAGAGATGGTGCGCGCGGAGCTTCGCGTGGACCGCATGTTGGCCGCGCAGGGTCGGACAGCTGGAGATTACGGTGGCAACTTCGGATGGGCAAGGCCCTACGTGCATTCCGGCCACTTCGACAAGCTCCAGCAGTTTGTGGACATGGACCACTGGAACCACGAAGACAAGTGGGCGAGCCAGGATGTTCATGCCGGACATCGAGCATCGCGGGCGCCATTGGCGATGAGCGAGGCGAGTCAGGCTTTGCTGCTCGTGGGGGCCAGCGATTCCGGGATGACCGAGCCAGGTGACCGGACCGCGATCTCTCTGTCGCAAGTGACCACGACGTTCCTGGGTACTTATGTCGAGGACGACGTCAGCCCATTGAACTGTAGTATTCCCGTGTTCTGGATTACGTTGATCGAGCAGTTGCTCCATCGCGTCGGTCCAGCCTTTCTACAGGGGGAGAAGCCCGATCGGATGCGGCGCTCGCAGGTCCGTCAAGGTAGTGATGGGTAGCTCGCATGAGAATCGCCGCAGCCCTCTTTCAGCTCCTGGCTTCGGTCGTCGGGTTTATTTCCGTTTATTGTTGGTGGGAGTCAGCGACGCTGAGGCCCCTGAATGTGCGTGCACAGACGTTACTAAAGGGCGAGCCCGACGATAGACTCTTTGATCATGGGGGCGTCAACCTGATCTTGATGAGTTATTCATGGCAGTCGCGCATGAACGCCCTGGCTGCGGCCTGGACCGGGGCGTCCGTGTTGTTGCAAGCCGTCGCCGTCGGCTTGCAGATTGCCTGGCCGTAGCTCGGCACTGCGTGTACGTGCCGCCCCTTGCCGATGGGGTATTCGGCATGAGAAGGATTGATGTCGTTGCGTTACTCGACTGTCACACTCTTGGCCAGGTTGCGGGGTTGGTCGACGTCGGTGCCCTTGAGGATCGCTACGTGGTAGGCGAGCAGTTGCAAGGGGATTGTGTAGACCGCAGGGGCCTGGAAGTAGGTGACGTGCTTCGGCATCTCGATGACGGTGACGCCGTCGCTCGGAGTGATGCCGGCCTCCGGGTCCGCGAATACGATCAGCTCGCCGCCGCGGGCGCGGACTTCCATGAGGTTGGACTTCAACTTCTCGAGGAGGTCGTTGTTAGGTGCAACGGTGATCACCGGCATATCGGCGTCGACGAGTGCGAGCGGGCCGTGCTTCAGCTCGCCCGCCGGATAGGCTTCGGCGTGGATGTAGGAGATTTCCTTCAGCTTCAGCGCGCCTTCCATCGCGATCGGATACAGAGCACCGCGGCCAAGGAATAGGGTATGGTGCTTTTCGGCAAAGCGCTCCGCGAGCTTGTGAATCACAGGATCGAGCACGAGGGTGCGCTCGACCAGGGCAGGTAACTCGACCAGTCGCTGCACCAGACCGCGCTCGCGCTCCGCATCCGCGCCATGGTGTTTCGCCAATGCGATGACAAACATCGACAGTGCCGCGAGCTGCGTGGTGAAAGCCTTTGTAGAGGCAACACCGATCTCCGGGCCCGCACGGGTCAGCATCACGAGCTCGGACTCGCGAACGAGCGAACTTTCCGGCACGTTGCAGATGGACAGAGAGGACAGGTAACCCGACTGCTTGGCGAGGCGCAGCGCGGCCAGCGTGTCCGCGGTCTCACCCGACTGCGAGATCGTCACGAACAGGGAGTTGGGAGGTACGAGCGGGTTGCGGTAGCGATACTCGCTCGCGATATCAACAGCGCACGGTACCTTGCAGATCTGCTCGATGAAGTAGCGCGCCACAGTAGCCGCGTGATAGCTCGTGCCGCACGCAACGATGTGGACATTCTGGGTGCGCTTGAACACTTCTGCGGCAGCCGGGCCGAAAGCGGCCTCGAGCAGGCGTCCGTTGGCCACGCGCTCCTGCAGCGTGTTGGCAATCGCGCGCGGCTGCTCGTGGATCTCCTTCAACATGTAGTGCCGGTACGGCCCTTTCTCGGCCGCATCGGCGGACAGCTCGCTCTCGCGAATCGGGCGGTCTACGGTATTGCCTTCCTTGTCGATGATGCGGATCGCCTTGCGACGGATCTCCGCGACATCCCCCTCCTCGAGGAAGATGAATCGGCGCGTGACCGGAAGCAGCGCGGCCACATCCGAGGCCACAAAGTTCTCTTCCACACCGACACCCACGACGACAGGGCATCCCTCGCGAGCGAGGATCAGACGCTCGGGGTCATTCTCACTGACGACGGCCAGGGCGTAAGCGCCCTCGAGCTCCGCCACGGTCGCCCGAACCGCCTTGAACAGATCCTTTACCGTCGCCAGGTGATGGTGAATACGGTGAGCAATGACCTCGGTGTCGGTCTCCGAGGTGAACCTGTACCCAAGCCGCTTCAACTCCTCCCGCAGCTCCTCGTGGTTTTCGATGATGCCGTTATGGACGATCGCCAGACCGTCCAGGGAGATGTGCGGGTGGGCGTTCCGCTCGCTAGGTACCCCGTGTGTCGCCCAACGCGTATGGGCAATGCCGATCTTGCCGCTAGCAGGAGACTGCTCCAGGGCCTCGTCCAGCGCCCTTACCTTGCCGACCGTGCGTAGTCGGGTGAGGTGCCTGGAGCCGTTCAGGACGGCAAGTCCCGCGGAGTCGTAGCCACGATATTCCAGCCGCCGCAGCCCCTCCATGAGGATGGGAACGATATTGCGCTCGGCGATGGCTCCAACGATTCCGCACATTTATCTATTGCCTCACTTTTGGGTGGAGCCTGTCTGACTCATGATCGCCGTAGCGAGGGCGACCCCCAGCGAGCCGCCAAGTCTTATGAAGACAAGCGGCGATCGTTTCCGGGCGTAGCCCGGAACTATGTAAGAGGAAGAATCGCCGGAATATGCCGCTGGGGGGCGGCCGCAGTAGGCGAGCATGAGTCAGACAGGCTCCTGGCGCGGTGGGTTGCCAAGTGTGCCCTAACTGCCCGGAAAAAGGCGATTTCCTGGCATTCAGGACGTGAACCCCATCGCGCCATGGGTATGGAAGTTGCGGCACTCCGTACCGGTCGGGTGCGCGAGGCGCGGAAGGAAGATTATGAACGTGATTATCTGGTTAATCGTGGGCGGCCTGATCGGCTGGCTGGCAAGCAAGAT
>Ga0105240_10015169_pt1 | contig 10488 bp, 9 predicted proteins | sample KBSC54metaG_FD_80426 | JGI IMG/M metagenome (GOLD analysis project Ga0105240, IMG submission 80426) | Corn rhizosphere microbial communities from Kellogg Biological Station, Michigan, USA - KBS C5-4 metaG | ecosystem: Host-associated > Plants > Roots > Rhizosphere > Soil | place: Michigan, USA... | reverse complement strand
TAATGGAACGTTTGATCGAGCTGGCAAGATTCATTTACAGAAACCTGCCTTTCGTCGAACACGTCGCCCTGATGGGTACGGAACCGATCGGGTTCGCGCGCGCCCACTATGACGACCTGTGGATGGACCCTGCGGACATGGCGCCTGTGTTGGTGAAGGCGGTGGATTTTCTATCGAAGCGCAACGTACGGGTGTCGTTGTATAACCTGCCTTTGTGCGTGCTGCCCGAGCCTCTATGGGCCTATTCACGAAAGAGCATTTCTGACTGGAAACGGCAGTACCTGCCTGCTTGTGAGCAATGTGTCGTCAAGGAGCGTTGCGGCGGATTTTTTTCCTGGACGACCGACAGGTGGACCAGTCGGGCCATTGAACCGGTAAGGGGAGCGTCATGCGCAAAACACTAACGGTCATCGGAACCGCACTCTCCGCTGTGCACGGTGTAGCGCATGCTTCGGACAATGCTGACAAGACGAACCTCGCAGCTCTGGCGCAGCACGACAGTCACTACGCCACCACCTTGGCTGCACCGTTGAATCTCAACGTACGAAACATGTACGCGAGCCACAGTTCACATTCCTCGCACGCATCGCATGCCTCCCATGCGTCGCATAGCTCCGGTAGTGGTGGAACGTACAGATATACGCCGGCCTACACACCGCAACCCGTGTATTCGCCGCCCACCGCGCCCGCAAGATTGCTGCCAAGCACGGACCAGCTGAAACTCATGATTATGCGTGTGCAGGCCGCATTGTTCGCGCGCGGGTACGATCCGGGCGCGATCGATGGAGAAATGAGTGCAAAAACCAAGGAAGCCTTGGAACTCTTCCAAGCGGCACATGGATTGCCAGCGAACGCAAAGATGACTACCGAGACGCTGAATGCACTCGGCGTTGCGTTAACGCAGCAATGACTTTCTACATTCGCAAGGCGATAAAAGTCGGTCCACTTCGATTCAATCTGTCGAAGTCCGGCATTGGCGTCTCGGCAGGCATAAAGGGCTTCAGGCTGGGCACAGGGCCTCGGGGCAACTATATCCATATGGGCCGTGACGGGCTGTACTTTCGTCAAAGCCTGAGCTCACCCAATCGCCAATCCGCGTCTGGTCACGGTAGCTCAGTGCCACAGCTAGCGCCGCGTTGGAATTCTGGTTCGGACAGCGCTTTCGCCACGGTTGGACCGCTTCAAGAGATCGAGAGCGCGTCCGTTGCACAGATGGTCGACACTTCGAGCGCAGACCTTCTGCGCGAGATGAACGACAAGAGACGCAAAGTAAGGATCGCGCCGATTGCGGTCATATTGAGCTGCATGGGCGCCTTGGCGCTATTTATATGGGGCATGTCTGTTGGCTCGGATGCCATGCCTGCCTTGCTGCTTCCGTTCGTTCTCGTAACAGCGGTGCTTTGCTGGTTGACGCACTGGAAAGACGAGCTCAGAAAGACAACCGTAGTCATGTACGATCTTGACCCGGATGCAGAGGCTGCATACGCGAAGTTGCACGAAGCATTCAAAAACATTCAAACATGCGCGCGCTCGTGGCACGTGGAAGCGGAAGGGCAAGTCCACAATGCCAAATACCACGCTGGAGCCAGCAGCGTAGTAAAGCGCACCCCCATCACGTTAACCGTGGGCGCGCCACCGCTCGTTAAGACCAACGTTGCGATACCGCTGGTACCTGTGGGCAAGCAACTCCTCGCTTTCATGCCCGACCGCCTGTTGGTGTTCGAGCCGGGAACGGTTGGTGCTGTCGATTACTCGGTGTTGGTCATTGACTGTGAAGGAAGTCGGTTCATTGAAGATGGGCCTGTGCCCGCCGATGCCACCGTGGTCGGGAAGACATGGCGATATGTGAACAAGAAAGGTGGCCCAGATCGTCGTTTCAGTAATAACCGTGAACTTTCGATTTGCCTGTACGACCAAATACATTTCACCAGCAATACTGGTTTGAACGAAGTCGTGCAGCTGTCATGCCGTGGACCAGGCTTTGCGCTCTGGCCGGCAATACGGTCACTGCAGAAGGTCAACGCGGTAAACAAGACATAACAGACCCACGAGTTGTGCGAGTGGACGGCTTGAACTCGGCGACCGGGAAGAGAGTGCTAGCGTCGACGTGCCGTGGTTGGGCTACAAGCTCACCGCCAATTGCGGAGACTTGGGAGCCGAAGATTCATGGCTCCAAACCCATGCGTCGAATGCTCTTCTCGAGAGACTTAGCAGGTCGGCTGCGCTGCAGAAGACCTCGCGAAGGAAGTCGTAGTCCCGAGAACAGACACCAGCCCGGAGAGCGTATGCCTGCACATGACGGTCTATGGCAATTGACTCTATTCCGACAAGGCACGCTAGGTAGTCAACTGTCTTTGGACCTATGCCGCTTATCGTCCTTAGAGATAAGCTGAACCCAGAATACCTAAAATGCGTGCGCAAATCCTCCGAAGTCTCGATCGAACTACGCATCAGAAACATGACAAGCTGCTCGAATCTTTTGACCTTGGTCGGATGATGCCAGTTTAGAAAAGCAGCAACCTGTCCACTCTCTACGAGCTTTGCAAGTGCAGAAACCCGATTTGCTTGAGGGTGGTCTTCAAGAATGACCTCCACCCGCGGTCGCACGACGGCTGCGTAGTTGAGTCCCGCTTGCAATACTGCATCAGCGACAATTGCGCCCATATGCTCAAGCGTAGGGCGCAAAACCGGAGCGGCTCCACGTGCCCCTTCTGCGCTCGCGAGGTCAGCCACGCGACGCGCAGCCAGCAGAACATCGATAGCCCCAGCACTCATACGAGCCCTGCTTCAATTAAGGCCTTCTGCCGTTCGACACAGTTGGGGCAAGCCCCGCACGGAAAACTGCTCGCTGCTTGGCAGGAGTAGGTCCTGCCGATAGGAACGCCTAATTCGACAGCGCGGCGTACCACCTCACCTTTCGAGCTGTACCTGAACGGCGAGACGAAGCGCACTGGGCCGACGCCTTGGGACAAGCCATCGAGTTTGTTCATAAAATCTGCCGAGCAATCAATCTCCTTGGCGTGATTGCTGTTGATGAACCCGCTGTAGACCTCAAGAAGCGCAAGCGTTTGGGCACGAGCGGCCGCCAGAGCGAAGAACACAAGCGTTCTATAAGGCAAATACAAATCATCGTCTGCGACCGCATCTTGCCAGAGATTTGCTTCCTGGATCAGACGAGAACTGGAGCCACGAAACACGTCAGAAATGACGATGCGCTCTGGGCCCGGCATCGTTGGAGGTAAGACCTCGTTCACCCTTGCCCACTCCATTTCGACGCAGTGTTGGCCGTAGTCGAAGAACACTGGGTGGACAAAGATGCCTTCGGCATGAAGCTGATACGCCACTGTGGTGGAGTCCAAGCCGCCTGATGCCATTAGGAGGACGTGTTTCATACGCGGTACGGACAGGGCTGTCCAAGAACCCGGAAGAGTCCGTTGAGACACTCGTCGAGGTCCGTTGAATAAGCCGCATTCCCGGCGACAACCATCGTGTTGTTGTTCTCGCCCCGTGGGTCGAAGATGATCACTGGTTTCGACAGAGCGAGCGCCCAACCCACTTCAACGAGGGTACCGGGATCTCGGCCAATAGGAACGGCCAAAACAGTGGCGCAATCGTTAAGTATCTCTATGTCCTGTGCAAAGACGGCCTGTCGCTTCTCCAGTGGCGCGTCCTCCGACAGTTCCCCCACCTCTTCGACAGGTCGTCTTAACTTGAAGTTGTGGTATTGAAGCGCATTGATCACTCGATCCACTTCTGGTTTGTCGATATAAGAGAAGTCAGGGGCTGCCAAGTAGATCGCCTGCTTGGGTCGTTCGTGCCATGGCAAGAAGGTTCCCCACAAGGTCCGCAGGGTGGCAAGATCGATTTGCGCATCGCGCTGCGTATCCCGTCGAAGATCGTCTGGGTACGTTGTCTGCGCGTACCGCGTTGCTACCTGCGCACCCCTCCATGCTGCCTCGACGACCCCATGAGTGCCGGACAGACCTGATAGCACCGCCGAGTAGACGTCACCAACACCGACCGAGTTGACGGTCTCGCCAAGCTGAGCAGGTATGCACTCGACTGCATCGCTGTCGAGATCAAACAGCCGGCTGCCACCGCGGTTCTCTTTCAGTAGCAGCCACTGCGCCTGGAGTTGTTTGAGTTGGCTTAAGAAACCTCCCATGTGCTCGGCCGCCTCTCGTGCAAACAGAGGCGAGGACGTCGAAACGATGATGGTACGCAGGTGTCCTCGATAAGAATCGAGCGAAGACAAGTGATCCAAATCGTACGCGACGTCGAAGTCGAAGGCCGCGTCGGCCGAAAATGCAGAACGTAGTGCCTCCAAGGCAAATCGGCCCGGAAACACCAAAATGTGCGTATAGCTCTTAAGCCCATCGAGGTGTTCATTTAATACCACCACGCGCCTATCGCGTAAAAGGTCCTCGTAACCTTGATACGCGACTTCGCGCACATCGCCGATCACGACAACGTTTGGCGCGCCTACGACCTCACCTAGCCAGATGAACTCGGTGCACCCGTGCGCCAGCACGTAATCCTTGACCTCGTCGACCAGGTACTTTGGGCAGATGCCAGCCAGAGCATAAGCCACGCCGCTCGCCCAGAGGCCTCGAGCTGCATGGACAACTCCGCCCAAACGCATTTTGCTTTCGGTACGCGCACTGGATAGCGTCAGGTCTACGTATGCTTCCCCGACGACCAGCAGGCCCGGGCTATCTGCCATGATTACGCCGCTTTAAAGTCGGCGGATGCTGTCGGTAACGGAGTAGCGACAGACACGGTTACCACGCCCACATACGTGAAGCCCGCTTGTAGGCATGCAGCCAAGTAGTTGTGTGAGGTCGGCAGTGCACCCACCTTCGTGCCGCTCGCATCAATGGCGAAGATCCTGCCGTCCAAGATCAGCCCAAGCTGAGTCCCACGGGAAGGCGGACCACCGTGAACCTTGAAGTAGTCACACTGAGCTACCTCCTGCAATGTGCAGGAAAACGCCTGAGAACACCGATCAGTTCCACTGGCGCCACCTGAGCCGCCACTTCCTCTTGAGTTCCTTGACCCGGAATAGTCCGTGAAACTGCCAGAACCAGTGCTGCCCATGATCTTCCCCCCTTTGCCATCGCATTCTCGCCACCGGGGATATCGCGGCTTACGACCCCGTTCTCCCCGGCGGCCATAGTAACGGCTGCTTGGCGCTGATTTTTGGAATCCGGGCCCTGGTAACTTCTGCCCATTCAGCAGTACCCATAGTAGCGCGATGCACTTCAAACCGTACCCAGGTACCCGTAAAGAAATAGACCTCCTCACGGGGATCGCCCCGGTGTTTCGGGTTGATCCTGGCGATGGCAGGGTCGAGCTGATCGGGACTGGCTTCTGGGTGACTGAGGCGGGGCATTTGGTAACCGCCTGGCACGTTGTGGACGAAAATATCGGCTCGGACGGAGTGGATCGTGGTCCTATCTTCGCCATCCAATTTTTTTCAGACCGAAGCGTTGTAGTCCGCAATTTCAGAAAAACGGACAGGCATCCAAACTTCGACCTGGCCTTGAGCGAGACGGTAGTGGCGCCACCACATGTCGAATGTCCCACATCGCCGATAAGCATGTCACTTGATGAACTGAGTATCGACGAGCCGGTGTTTAGCTTCGCCGTGATTGCTTATGAACAAGTTTTTGATGACGAGAAACTGCCTGGTGCGACCACACACTTCTTCTCCAGCGAGATCTCTGTAGGCCCGTCTGCTGAATCAGTCCCCATCAAGTTTGCTGTTCGGCTGAGCTTGGGAAAGGTCACGGACATCTTCGAAAAGATGAGGGATCGCATCATGCTTCCATTTCCATGCATTCAAACGGACGTCGCGATCTGTGGCGGAAACAGCGGCGGGCCCTTGTTCGACGTGCGTGGTCGAATTTGCGCCATTAATTGCACAAGCTTTGGCGGTGACCAGATAGCCTTTCACATTCCTGTTCAGGGTGCACTGCGGCTGCGCGCGCGTACTCAGTCCTTATGCATAGAAGATCAGGCGAGGAAACAGCGAACCCTTCTCGAATTGGCCGCACTGGGAAAGGTTCTATTCGACCCGCCAATGCTGTACGCCGACAAAGCCCCACACTCAATGTTTCGCTGGTTGTGGTATGCGACGAAATGCCTTGCAAGAAGAGAAATGCCTTCCAGTAACTTTCATTGGGCTATTTCAATAGAACCGCCAACTCCACCCGACACCTGATCCTCGGGCCCCATCTCGTTCGTGTGACCACGCGGCCGACGTGGAGACCGTCAATGGCGGAAGCTTGTTTGAGCTGCGTCGCGGTCACACGGCGTTTCGTCCAGCGGCAGCCACAACTGCGCCATGGCGCCGGGTGGATCGCGGTGTTCCTTCAGTGTCGCGCCGCCGCCATGTGCTTCGGCGATCTGCCGAACGAGCGCAAGACCGATTCCTGAGCCGGCCGGCTTGGTGGTATAGAACGGGACAAACAGATCGTCCACTGGTGGCGGGCCGGGGCCGTTGTCCTGCACTTCAATGACGGCCCGTGCGGCATCACGCTTTAAGCGCAAACTAACGACGCCACCATCTCGCGGCACGGCTTCGACGGCATTGCGCAGCAGGTTGATCAAAGCCTGTTCGAGCTGATCGGGGTCGGCGCGCGCGAACACCTGCTCGCCCACATCGACCTGGACGGATAAATGCTGCTCCAGCTTTGCCACCTTCGTCACCAGCGCTGCCAAATCCACGCGGCGCAAGTCTGGTGGCGGCAGCCGTGCCAATCGGCCGTAGCCCGCAAGGAACCGTGTGAGCGCCTCACTGCGATGCTGGATGACGCTGAGCCCGCTACGGAAATCCTCGCGCCAATCATCTGGCAGCGGCTCGCGCGTTGCCACCGACGCCAGCGTACCGGCGATCGACTGGATAGGCGCGAGGGAATTGTTGGCTTCATGACCGAGTACGCGCAACAGTTTTTGCCAAGCTTGGCGTTCCTCCTCTCGCAGCACGCGCCCAACATCGTTGACCACCAGCAGTTGTGCGCCGCGACCTTCGCTGCGCAGCGGGGCATGACGAATCTCGAAGCGACCCGTTCGCTCCGGAAATGCGTACCGGCACACCTGCGCCGCCGGTCCATTGAGCAACGGTGCCAGACCGAGTCTGCCGGCATCGAGGCCGAGTGCAGGGCGTTCTCTATCCTTCAGCAATCGCCTGGCTGCCGGATTTAGCAGGAGCAGGCGTCGATCGTCATCGAACACGAGCACTGCAGTGTCCAGTGCGGCGAGCGTCTTGCGCAACAGGTACGTGGCTTCCTCGAACTCAAGCCGCTCGTGTTTCAGTTTCGAGGCCAGCGCATTTTCGTCGTAGATGACATCACCGAGCACGCCATCACGGGCGCCACGCAGGCTGTAGTCACCCTCGCGCAGCGCTTCCAGCAGACCGGACAGGGTATAAATCGGATAGGCGACACGTCGCTGGTGCCAGCGCAGCAGCCACAGGGTGAGGATGATGGCCACGATCACCAAAACCAACAACGCTCCGACATGGCGCGCGCGGAACAGCAGTACGCCCACCACTACCCATGCGGGCAACACGACCACCAGACTTCCACCGAGCACGCGCCGCTCGAAGCGCGCCATGCGATTCGCGTGCCGGAGCGGCTCAACCGGCATCGGTTGCGAGACCCTGCAGGCTGTACTTCTCGATCCGCCGGTACAGCGATTGGCGGCTAATACCAAGCTCGCTAGCGACGCGCTGCAGGTTGCCGCCATGACGTTCCAACGCGCGCCGCACCAGCACGGCTTCGGCCGCATCGAGCGTCAGGCTGTCGAGGCTCCGCATTGGCTGAGTACGTGCACCCAATGCCAGTACCTCCGTGCCCACTTCGGATCGCTCAACCAACAGTGCCGCGCGTTCCATTAGATGCTGGAGCTCGCGTACGTTGCCCGGCCAGTGCCATGCGGCAAGCGCTCGTTCCGCCGCAGCAGAAAGGCGCAACGCATCGCGTTGGTAATGCTGCGTGGCACGTGCCAGAAACGTGCGTGCCAGCGGCAGGATGTCGTCGGCACGATCGCGCAGCGCTGGCACGTGTACTTCGAGCGTATTGATTCGGTACAGCAAATCCTTGCGGAAGCGACCCGCGGCAACTTCGGAGTCCAGATCCGCGTTGGTCGCGGAAATCAGCCGCACGTCCACGGTCTGGGTGCGCGAAGAACCCAGCCGTTCAAATTCGCCGTCCTCCAGCACGCGCAACAGCTTGGGCTGCTGCGAGGACGGCACGTTGCCGACTTCGTCGAGAAACAGCGTGCCCCCGTCAGCCAGCTCGAAACGGCCGATGCGGTCGCTCTTGGCGTCCGTAAATGCACCGCGCACGTGGCCGAACATCTCAGATTCGAACACGCTATCGGCGATCGCGCCCATGTTGATCTTGACCAGCGAGCGCTCCCAGCGCGCGGAATGCGCGTGAAGGAACTGCGCGACCATGCCCTTGCCTGTGCCGCTTTCGCCCAGCACCAGTACGTTGGCGTCGTTGGTGGCGATGCGGCGCAAGATGCTCAGGATCTCACGCATCGCGGGTGACTCGGCTACGAATTCGTCGTCCGGCGAATGGCGCAGCAGCGCGTTCTCGGCTTCCAACCGCCGCTCTCGACGCCCGCTTGCGGAAAGCGCGATCTGTGCGCTCAACACCGTGATGAGGCGCGCGTTGTCCCATGGCTTCTCGATGAAGTCGGCCGCGCCGCTGCGCATGGCTTCAACTGCGAGCGGCACGTTGCCCCATGCGGTCATCACCACCACGGGCACATCCGGCGCCAGGCGTCGCAGGCCAGCCAATAGCTCCAAGCCTTCCTCGCCGGAGGTAATGCCTCGCGCGTAGTTGAAATCAATCAGCGCGCAGGCGAATTCACGCTTTCCCGCGGCCTCCAACGCCGCCGCCGGGTTCGCGACACCCACCATGGCCATGCCTGCCGATTTCAGCAACAGCCGCAGTGTTTCCCGAACGTCGGGTTCATCGTCCGCCACCAATACCAACGGATCGCGGGCCATCGCGGTTCCTATCCTCTCAAGCTACTTGTCGCTGGTAGCGTACCGCGGCACGCGTCCGGCGGACGATGCGTGCTCCTGTGCTGCCGGGCTATTCGCCCCGCAGGGCCTGCATGGGCTCGACACGCGAGGCACGCAATGCGGGAACCATGCACGCCAACACGCTGACGATCGCAAGGACGACACACGCGCCGATGATCGACGGCGGATCGATGACCTTGGTGCTGCCGAGCGCCTCGACCACCGAACCCATCGCCAACGACAGCGCGAGTGCAAGAACGACCCCGAGCAGGAGCCCTAGGCCAGTTTGCGCAAGGCCGTTGCGCAACACCAGCCGCAGCAGCGCACCGGGTGTCGCGCCCAGCGCCGTCCGCACGCCGAACTCGTGTTCGCGGGTCGCGACCGCTACTGACATCACGGCGTACAAGCCGACCGCCGCCAGCAACACCGCGAGAACCGCAAAGATTCCCACCAGGATCAGGTTGAGTCGCACCGAAGCAGTCGTAGTCGCCACCACGTCACGCATGCTGAAGAAATTGGCGATGGGCTGATTGGGTGCCACCTCGGCCACAGCCCGCCGTACCGCGTCTCGATAGCCGTAAGGATTGCCGCGTACCTGCAGCGCGACGCGCATCGGTTCGAAACTCAACAATGCGCGCAGATAAGAACCCGTCATCTGCGCCAAAGGCACGTACACCACATCGGCAGGGCCATTCAAAGCCCCCATCTGCCAAGTCGTGTCGACCACTCCGACGATGTGCGCCTCCCACGGGTGTGCGGCCCAATTATTGGAAATGATCTGGCCGACTGCGTGGCCACCATAATAGCGGTCCGCGAGCGTCTGATCGACGATCGCCACCTTCTCGCCGTCGCGTACGTCGCCGGAGGTGAACAGGCGGCCTTCGCGCAGATGAATACCGAACAGGTGGAAAAAGTTGAGTCCGACGCCATGAAACTGTGGTTGAAGCTGTTGCCCAGCGGGAGTCACCATGCCCACGCTGAACTGCCCATGGATGCCGCCCGTAGGTAGATTGGTCGTTGCGACGGCACCGGCGACGCCCGGTATGGCCTCCAGCCTGCGGGTCAGGTGTTTCGCCAACCGGTCCACAGCTGCGGCGTCGGGATATGCCGTCTTGAGGGGCGCCATTTCAAATGTCAGCGCATTGCCGGGAGAAAAGCCCAGCGGTGTCTGTTCGGCATCGTAGAGCGTGTGCAGAAACAACCCGACCGCGCACAGCATCGCGGTCGCGAGTAACACTTGCAGCACCACCAGCACCTGCCCGAGGCGATGGCCTTGCCGGGTGATGCCGCTGCGGCCGCCTGCGCGCAGTTCTTCCATGGTTCCGGTGGCGCGGCTGCGCCACACGCCGAGGCTCGTTGCGAGCAGCGTACCCAAGATGCCAGCCGCGAATGCCAAGGCCCACGTCCAGGGTCCGAAACGCAGCGTCGCACCGTTGAGCCAGTCATCC
>Ga0105240_10015168_pt1 | contig 10488 bp, 10 predicted proteins | sample KBSC54metaG_FD_80426 | JGI IMG/M metagenome (GOLD analysis project Ga0105240, IMG submission 80426) | Corn rhizosphere microbial communities from Kellogg Biological Station, Michigan, USA - KBS C5-4 metaG | ecosystem: Host-associated > Plants > Roots > Rhizosphere > Soil | place: Michigan, USA... | reverse complement strand
CAGAAGGGAGACTACCGTCGCGGACTTCCTGCGGCATGAGAGACGGGTCAAAGCCGGTCTCAACGCCAGGATTCTACAACGATTGATATCCTCCAAGGCCGACGTGTACGTTGGGACTGGATCGTTCTTAGACGATCACGCTGTGGCTGTTTATCAGGAACAGGCAAGCAAAATTGCATTACGCTCCACTAACGTCCTCATTGCCACCGGCTCCTCTCCTTTTCATCCGCCGACATTTCGATTTGAGATGCCTGGCGTTTACGACTCCGACACAATTCTCAACCTGGATCGAATGCCCGAAAGTCTCGCGATCGTCGGAGCGGGCGTAATCGGTAGTGAATACGCTTCGACATTTGCCGCGCTGGGGGTTCGCGTGCATCTCATTGAAGGCCGCGACACGCTGCTGCCCTTCCTCGATTCCGAGATCTCGCGCACTCTGGCGGTGGCGATGGAGCGCACTGGGGTCCAGTTTCACTGGAAGAACCGGGTGCTGGCCTGCTCCAAATCAGATGGAGGCCAGCTCATGTTAAGTCTTTCCTCCGGCGATCAACTCTCCGTCGATGCGATTCTCGTCGCTGCCGGAAGGAAGAGCAATGTTGAGAAGCTCAATCTCACCGCGGCTGGTATCACTGCCAGTGATCGCGGGCTGATTCCGGTTGACGAGCATTTCCGGACACAGGCACCGAGTATCTATGCGGCGGGTGACGTGATCGGCTTCCCGGCGCTTGCCTCGACCAGCATGCAGCAGGCTCGTATCGCGATGAAACATGCCGTCGGCTCCGAAATCACTCCAGGTTCTTTCCGCCTTCTCCCAACGGGTATTTACACCATTCCGGAAGTGGGAACGATCGGTGAAACAGAAGAGTCGCTGAGAACCAAGGGAGTTGACTATCTCGTGGGCCGCGGCGCCTATCAGGACACTGCACGTGGACGCATCATTGGTGACCAGCACGGCTTTCTCAAGCTACTCTTCCGCCGTGCTGACATGAAGCTGTTAGGTGTACACATGATCGGAGAGCAGGCCACGGATCTGGTCCATATCGGAATGATGGCGATGCTGAGCGACTCGGCGGCTACGATCTTTGAAGAAGCATGCTTCAATGTGCCGACGCTCGGTGAACTCTATACGCTCGCCGCTTTGGATGCGGCGTCAAATATGGGTGTTCGTGCGCCACGGAACGGTGAACCGGCTTAAGCTGTCCGTTTTTGGACAGTATGCCCCGCCGGCGAAACAGCCACGGTCCGGGCGTGAGGGATGAGGCAGAACCAGCGGGCTCTTCAAGTAACTACGAGATTGTTGAACTCTCCTTCGAGCGGCTGGCTGCAAACAGCATCATCCGGCTAGAATGTACAGAGGCCGTGCGAATAGACGCAGCATTTCGCAGGTTCGACGGAGATGTTTTCTTCATCACGAGCTCGGCTTCTTGTTCCGAAGTCGTAGAAACTCGAAGGCGCAGGGGGTATCGATGAGAGCATTGATCTTTTCCGAAACCGGTGAACCGAACAGCGTATTGAAACTGGCAGAGCTCCCGACGCCGCCTTTGGCCCATGGCGAAGCGCTCGTCCGAGTGCTGCTGACCCCGATCCATCCATCAGATCTGCACATGGTGCGCGGGCGCTATGGCTATCAGCCGGAATTGCCGGCCAGCCCGGGCATTGAAGGTGTGGGGATGGTGGAGGCGGTAGGTCCAGGTGTGCAAGGTCCGCGTGTTGGAACGCGCGTAATTTTCGTTGCTACGTGGCAGACCTGGCGCGAACAGATCATTTGTCCAGTGGACAGACTCGTGCCAGTTCCTGACGGCCTGGATGATCCGGCTGCTGCTACTTCCTGCATCAATCCGTTGACCGCATGGGGACTGACAAGATCAAGTCACAATCTCAAGGAGGGCGACTGGCTTCTACAGACGGCTGCTGCATCGACCGTCGGGAAGTTGGTGCTTCAAGTGGCGCAGCAATATCGATTCAAGACAATCAACGTCATCCGGCGGCGCGAGCAGGAAACGATAATACGCAACCTCGGAGGCAATGAGGTAATCTGCACAGACGACGAGGATCTCAGGGCACGCCTGCAGGAATTGACCGCGGGCAAGGGCGTTGAACGAGCGATTGACTGCGTTGCCGGGGAACTTGGCGCTGAGATCGCCCGCAACCTCGCTCCCGCTGGAACCATGCTCGTGTATGGAGCCCTCTCCAGCCATCGCCAGACGGACCCCGCAAAATTCACCATGCCGGTCTTCGCTCCGCAATTAATTTATCGGACCGCGACGGTTCGCGGGTGGTGGCTGCCGCGTTGGGTGAGTTCCAAGCCGCTAGCCGAAGTGCGGGCCGCGGCGAGCGATCTCCTTACGATGCTCTCGAACGGAGCCCTCACGCCGCCGGCGATTGTGCGGTATTCATTCAAGGACTTTCATGAGGCGCTACGCCTGGCCGACGGTGAGGCGGGACAGCAGAAGGTCCTGCTGGACTTCTCCGAAAGGGCGCCGTGAGCTTTCGGTGAGCTGCGTAAAAGTGCCGTACCCTCTTTCTGCGAGAAATTAGGGTAGCCAGAACTGCGAAAATAGGGACGAGGGTGTCGGTGGATTCGCAGGCTTTTGCCGCGATAGCATACCGCCGCGGTGTGCCCGGTTGTGTGTGCGATTCCATAGCGGTGAGGTCTACCGCTATTTTGATTTCCGCCTGATCTGTAGGAGGAGTTGCTGGCAGCCGACTCGAAAGGCAACCTATTTTGCCGAGAAGGTTCACTCCTCCGTTGGTTAAAATTGCACGCTAAAACAAGGAAGGGCATGCGTCGCCAAGATCGCCTCGTTAAGCCGTTCGTGTTCGTTGCGAAGGTCGGCAATGATTCGACTGGAGGCTCGTGTGGTCGAGCAGTCGTTTTGATACAATGGCTCACGTTTTGAGACGCCATGCGGACATCTCTGAAAAGCACCAAGGGAGGCGCGGATGCGAAAGATGAAGGCGGTGCAAGTATCCAGAGCGGGAGGAGACCTCGAAGTCGTCGAGCGGGACATCCCTGAGACGGGACCAGGACAAGTCAGGATTCGAGTTCAGGCATGCGGTGTATGCCACAGTGATCTATTCACGAAAGAAGGCCTGTTTCCCGGGATTTCATATCCTCGCGTCCCTGGGCACGAGGTCGCCGGTATCGTTGACGCGGTCGGCCCCGGCGTGAAGGGGTGGACAAAGGGTGACCGGGTCGGCGTGGGTTGGCATGGAGGACAGGACGGCACTTGCACCGCTTGCAGAAAAGGAGACTTCGCCAATTGCGCGAACGTGCTGTTATGTGGCCTCAGCTATGACGGAGGCTACCAGGAATACATGGTCGCACCCGTAGAAGCTCTGGCCCGAATTCCGCAAACGCTTGATCCTGTGGATGCCGCGCCGCTCATGTGCGCAGGCGTTACGACATTCAACGCCCTTCGGCATAGCGGGGCAATGGCGGGGGACCTTGTCGCCGTTCAGGGAGTCGGAGGGCTCGGTCATCTCGGGATTCAATTCGCGAAGAAAGCCGGCTATCGCGTCGCGGCCGTGGGCCGGGGCACTCAGAATGCGGCAATCGCACAAAAACTCGGAGCGGATCTTTATATCGACAGCGCTGCCACAGACGCTGCGGCCGAACTGCAGAAGCTGGGTGGCGCAAGCGTCGTGCTCGCCACTGCGCCGAGTGGAAAGGCGATGTCTTCGCTTCTGCCGGGATTAACAGCCAATGGCACGCTCGTTGTTGTGGGCGCTTCCGAAGATCCTCTTGAAGTATCCACCGCGCTCTTGATTCTTGGGAGGCGCAACATCAGGGGCTGGTCGGCGGGAACACCTTCGGATTCTGAAGATACCTTGCGCTTCGCTGAGGCGGCCGGGGTGCGCCCGATGATCGAAAAACTGCCTCTGGAAAAGGCGGGCGAAGGCTACGCTCGCATGATGAGCGGGGACGCTCAGTACCGCGTTGTGCTTACGATGGGCTGAAGCCAGAATCTCACAATTGCTCCAACCTGTCGCTATGCGTTTCGAGAGACTTCCTCAGCTGGAGCGGTGAATTTGGCCGCATTATTCCTGACAACCTCCTGCACTGTTAGTGGCTCTTCCTGGGTCAGTATGCGAACGTCGTCCGACATCCGGTCATACCGTCCCGCGCGGTGAAGATCTGCCATCGTAACGAGGTGATTCACAAGATGGATTGGCAAGCCACCGTCGAGCAGTCCGCGCTTCCACGGCCCGATCGGAATGTCCTGATACGTGATCGTGCGGCCAAGCGCTTTGGAATATTGTTTGGCGTAGAAGTCCATACTTTCGGACTGTGGGCCCGTCAATTGATAGATCTTGCCGATGTGCGGCTGCGGATTGGCGAGGAGCGCGGCTATCGAACGTGCCACGTCTTCAACTGCGACAGGCGAGGTTTTGCCGTCGCCGAACGGTAGTCTGATCTGATTCGATCGCCTCACCGAATCCGCAGTGAGGATCAACAATGAGCCCTCGAACAGCGCTGTTGGCCGCACGTGGATAACCGGAAGCCCGGACCAGTTCAGAGCCTGCTCTGCGAGCCAGTGCAACTTCTGCTGAGGACTCGAGGTGGTCTCAGTGATGCTCATCTGCCCGACCGTCATCTGCGACATGTTGACGAACGCCTTTACAACATGATGTTTCGCAACTGCCGCGACATTCACTGTCGCCGCCAGATAATCGTCCGACACCGACATGCCGAAGTACATGGTCTCGCAGCCGGCAATCACCCTGTGCATCGACTCGAGATCCAGCAGATCGCCCGCTACTACCTCCGCACCCATATCTCGCAACGCCCGCGAGCGCTCATCTTCCGTTCGCACCATCGCACGTACAGCCTTGCCTTCCTTCAACAGGAGTTCGACGACCGTGCGTCCGACGGCTCCTACACGACCGGCCGCGCCGGTGACCAAAATTGGATTTGCCATGATTTTCTCCTACTGTCTACTAAGTTCCGCGAACAACCCGTTTACAACGCGACGCAATAAATCCGTTGGTCTGATGCCATATCTGCCCAATCCTTTCTTGGGAACTCGCTGGATGCCGCGAGTGGGTCTACCGACATTGAATGTGCATGTCGGCAACCATTTTGATCAATTGAATCTGAGTGACTTAGCGCCGCAATGGGAAGCTGCTTATCGGCACAATGCCGAGAAGTCAGCATGGGTTGATGTTCCGGCTACGTTTTGATAAGTACGCGCCGTATGGATACCGTAGTTGGAGTCGCAGGAAACATCGCGTCCGATACTAGCTGAAGGTCACTTCACTGATATCGATCGAAACCATCAGCATTTCCTGGATCGGCCGGCGATCGGGTCCACGGGTATATGCACGCCGCTTTGTCGGCAGTCGAATCCCGTTTGCCTCCAGGTATCCTGATGTTAGTTGAGCCGCATGGAAACCTCCTGCGACATTGACGCTGTAATCATGGCGACGCAGCAGAAGATCCTCGCCGAAGAAAAACTCCTGCACAAGACTGTGGGTCTCGATCGAGCCAGGGAACCAGACGCGCAGGACCCGCCAGGTCTCTGCGCCCTCGCGCCAAGCCTCAATCTCCTCGACCCGAACGCCCTTCATCGCAAATAGAAACGGTGTTGTCAGATAGGTCCACATCGCGTAACCATTGAAATAGGCACGATGCAGCGGATCCCATGGTGTATTCATCTGGTGACCGGCGAACGAGTCCCTGGGGGCGAAACGCTCCGCAACGAGCGTGCCATCAACCTTCTCAACGGCGATTCTTCCCGAAGTGAACATGGTGCGCTGATCGGGAGCGCCGAAGGGTAAAACTGAGGAACGCTCCTCGTGCAACCAGACAGTCATACGACGCGGGTTGGAATCCTGAGGTACTCCCTTGAGCGGGAACAGACCCCCGCCGCTGACAATGGTGGCTTCCACCTTTTCGTACGCGTTCCAGGGATCCAAACCGCCGTGTGCGTCGAGGACTCGTTGTAGCAGTTCATCCATCGCTTCTATTTTGGGTAACGAATGTCTGGCTTGCAAGGGCATGGGGCCAGCTACGGCTTGGCCCGGAGTGCCGATAGCTAACCACCATTTGCTGAGCCTTCGTCATTTTGCTGAAGCCACGGCCTCAGGTTCCACATCAGGCCGTTTCAATCCAGTCGGTTACAAACGGCGCTCGCCGTGCACCTTCAACAGTGCCGCAACGCGATGGCCGCGGAATCCGGCAGAGAACATGGAAGGACAGGAAAAGGCATATGGAAAACCAATCTAAAGGGCTAGCTGTTATCACCGGAGCGTCCTCCGGTATCGGCGCAATTTACGCCGATCGTTTAGCGCACCGCGGATACGACCTGCTTTTGGTCGCACGGAACCAGGAGCGCATGTGGGAATTGGCGAAAAAGCTCGAGAGTAACACGGCAAGCAAAGTTGAGACGTTGGCCGCCGATCTAACAGACTCTAACGATGTAGCCAGACTGGAGCGAATCCTCCGCGAAGACTCCCGTGTCAGCCTGCTCGTCAACAACGCGGGCGTAGGAGCGACTGCTCCGTTACTAAATTCCGACGTTGCCGACATGAGCCGGATGATCGCGCTGAATGTGGACGCTCTGACCCGGCTGACCTACGCCGTAGTCCCCGCGTTCGTGAAGCGCGGAGTAGGCGCGATTATCAACATCGCTTCCGTCGTCGCGATTGCCCCCGAGCTCTTGAATGGCGTGTACGGTGGCACGAAGGCGTTTGTGCTTGGTTTCAGCCAGTCGTTGCACCATGAGTTGGCCAATACGGGAGTCAACGTTCAGGTCGTACTGCCCGGAGCAACAGCCACGGATTTCTGGAGCATCGCCGGAAAACCCGTCGAACAACTGCCCCGGGAAATCGTGATGTCCGCCGAGGATATGGTGGATGCAGCTCTCGCAGGCTACGATCAAGGGGAGTTTGTGACGATCCCCGCGCTCCCGGATGCCGAGCTGTGGGAATCATACGAGGCTGCGCGCCAGGCACTGATGCCCAATTTGTCGCGCGCGAAACCCGCGGGCAGGTATGGCGTCGTGCCAGTGGCGGCTTGAGGCCGCCCCGGAAAACGACAAGGGTGACCGAACATGCTGCGGGTTGAAAGAAAGAACGATGGATGCGTCACACGGCTACTGCTAAGCGGCCGCATTCAGTCCGATGCGATCGGCTGCATACGATCGGCAATGAATGACGTTTGCGCACGCAGCATCCTGAACCTGCGCGAGGTAACCCTGGTGGACATCGCTGCGGTCAAGTTCCTTATGAGTTGCGAAGACGAGGGCGTTGAATTGGCGGAATGCCCTCCCTTCGTGCGCGAATGGATGCTTCGCGAACGCGCTGAGGGAGCGGAGCCAGAACCTTCGAAGGTCGCCTGACTCAATCATTGACCGTACAACCGGGCCAACGGCGCATGCCCCCAATAGCGTGCGCTTCGACCTTGCCAGACAGTATAATGCGGCATGGCTGGACACATTACACTGGGCACTTTCCGGCTTGTTTTGATTGAACTATGAAGGCGGTCCAAAGCCAGAGCCGCGCCCCAGGGGAACTAGGCGCTTTCATCGATAGCATGCCGGCCCTGGCATGGTCCTGTAGCCCCGACGGCTTTACAGAATTCGTGAGCCAGCGATTTCTGGAGTACAGCGGTCTGTCTTTAGACGACGTTGGCGAGGGGTGGAAATCCACGCTTCACCCGGACGACCTGGAAGGGTTCGAAAAGTGGCGGCAGGGTCTCCTCGACTCCCCAAAGGCTGGACAAACCGAAGTTCGCTTTCGTCGTTCCGACGGAAAGTATCGTTGGTTCCAGGTATCGGGGGTGCCGGTACATGACGAGAACGGTAACCTCGACCGCTGGTACGGAATCAGCATCGACATCGATGACCGCAAATGCGCCGAGCAGAAGCTACGCCAAAACGAAGAGGACCTTCGCACAATCACCGATGCCATTCGTCAAACCATCGTGGTCCTCGCTCCGGATGGAACGACAATCTACGCGAACCGGGTAGCTCTGGATCTCACCGGACTCACTGTCGACGAGGTGAACGACAAAGGCTTTTTCGAACGAGCGTTTCATCCTGACGATGTAGACCGCGTACGCGAGGAGCGTAGGGTAGGCCTGTTGGAGGGACTTCCATTCGAGTTGGAAATGCGCATCCGGTTTAGGACCGGCGATTATCGCTGGCAGCTGATTCAATACGACCCGCTGAAAGATGAACGCCTCCGCATCATCCGCTGGTACGTTACAGGAACCGATATTGACGACCAAAAGAGGACGGAAGTGCGCCTTCGGAATGAGAATCTCGTTTTGCGAGAGGAAATCGATCGCACTTCGATGTTTGAAGAGATTGTCGGTTCTTCGAAACCGATGCGCCAGGTTGTAAAGCAAGTGGAGAAGGTTGCGCCGTCAGATTCGACAGCCCTTATTCTCGGCGAAACGGGAACGGGCAAAGAGCTGATTGCGCGAGCGCTGCATCGGAGGTCGAAGCGCGCCACGAGAGCGTTCGTGCGAGTCAACTGCGCCGCGATCCCACAATCCCTGATCGCTTCCGAGCTTTTCGGGCACGAAAAAGGCGCCTTCACGGGTGCACTCCAACGACGTGTGGGTAGATTTGAAGCCGCCGATGGCGGGACGATCTTCCTGGACGAAATCGGCGAACTCCCCATGGAAACGCAGATCTCGATGTTGCGAGTCCTGCAGGAGCGGGAATTCGAGAGGGTAGGGAGCAATCATCCCATCAAGGTAGACGTCCGCTTGATAGCGGCAACCAATCGGGACCTGCCGGCAGCGGTCGCTCGAGGAATCTTCCGCCAGGATCTTTTCTACAGATTGAATGTGTTTCCAATCGCAGTCCCGCCGCTACGCGAGCGAGTGGAGGACATCCCGCTACTTGTGGAGTATTTCGTTGGGCGTTACGCCAAAGGCGCCGGCAAGAACATCCGGCATATTGCCAAGCGCACGCTGGAGCAGTTGACTGCCTACCCTTGGCCAGGAAACATCCGAGAACTACAGAACGTGGTGGAACGGGCGGTCATCCTCAGCGAAAGCGATACGTTCGAAGTCGACGAAAGCTGGCTAAAGCTCGAACCGTCAGATTCTCCACAACTGGGCCTTTCCTCGCCTGTGGAGGGGCTTTCGGCTCTGGCCGATCGTGAAGTTGAGTTGATCGAAGCAGCTCTCGCCGAGAGCCATGGTCGCATAGCGGGACCTCACGGGGCGGCGGCGAAACTCGGTATTCCACGGCAGACACTGGAGTCGAAAATCAAGCGCCTTGGCATCAGTAAATACGGAAACAAGGACGGCCGGTGACCTCCAGCATTCAAATAGCATCGCCGCGCCTGGTCGCGTGCTCATCGTTCGGCATTTTGCTGAGCATGCGGCGCGATGACTGAGCTCCGGCTGTTTCTTTTCAAAGACTTCCGTATGGAGGGGTGGCTGCATTGTTCTATTGCGTGACAGCGTTCAACAAAAGGAGAACGACAATGACGCAAAAAGAAATCCACTTCCACCAGGCAACCACATTGACGCCCGAGCAGTACATCGCCGGCCTCACCGACTTCGGGCCCGGCCGGTCGAAGCTCTTTGGCAACAGCGCCGACGAGTACCTCCAAGTGCATAGCCGCGGCCGCACGGAGGCCGATGTCACCGAGGGTTCGGGCGGCATCTGGGAACGCCTGCACTACGACTGGTCCGATCCCAACCGCGTCGTCCTGACGACGACCGATTCCAACGTGTGGGGAGGCGCATCCGGCCACACCTACACCTTCACGCGTCAGCCCAAGGGCACCACGGACATTGACGTTGTAGTCATGCGCGAGGGCAAGAACTTCAAGGGGCGAGTACTCGGCTTCGTACTGCGGACCATCGGGAGGGGTGTTTTGGAAAAAGCGTTTGCAAATTCCGTGAAAGCTATCGAAGCCCGAAACACCGATGCAAGCGAGTGGGCCGGGTTACGAGCTGGTTGCGCCTCACTATGATAGACGGGCGATCCAGTATGAAGCGAGATTTAGCGAATAGAATGCCGGATTCCCTAGAGAGCCAGAGCCGCGGTGGCGCGCGCGTGATACACAGCGTCGCTCCGCCGACCGGTGGTGACCGCGTCGGCGGATAGTTCCCTTACGATGCAGTTGAGGTGTGGCTGAGGCATAGGGGGTGGCATAAGGTGCGCCAGATCCGTGTTGCTCACTCGCGACTGGCAGTGGAAATCTGCGACTACCTTCCAATTGGGTTGTGTCGGGAAACTGGTCGCGGTGCTGAGGAGGGGAAAAGTTGCTGATGCGCTCGAATCTCGCGGGCGCTAGCATGGCGGCGAAAATGATCGAAGACAAGATATCAAGCGTTCCGAATCCCCAGGCTTCAACAGCCCCGTGAGCACGAGAGTCATGGAGCGATATGGGCCAAGCAGCCCTGGCAAGCATGGCAAAGTTGGGAACCTTGGTAACGAGGATTATGCAACTTACCGATTCTGCTGAGTACGCCTGAGTCCGAATCCCACTCTCTCCGCCATTTAGAATCAATAAGTT
>Ga0105240_10015166_pt1 | contig 10489 bp, 9 predicted proteins | sample KBSC54metaG_FD_80426 | JGI IMG/M metagenome (GOLD analysis project Ga0105240, IMG submission 80426) | Corn rhizosphere microbial communities from Kellogg Biological Station, Michigan, USA - KBS C5-4 metaG | ecosystem: Host-associated > Plants > Roots > Rhizosphere > Soil | place: Michigan, USA... | reverse complement strand
TTCAGGCTGGATTCACCGTGGAAGTGTTTCATCCCTCGAAACACCTTGAGGAACACTTCCTGTGTAGTATCGGCCGCATCCGCTGGATCGTTCACCACCCGGTACACCAATCCATACACCGGTTGCTGGAACTCTCCAATTAACCAGGCGTAGGCCGCTTCCGAACCGGCCTTCAACTCCGCCACGATCGCCGCCTCTTCCTGCGACCGGATCCCGATTGCACTCGCTAAATCACCCAAGGTGGTTGCTCCCGCCATATGGCGATCCCCTGATTATAGGATTTTCCACCCTCGCGCGCCCTGATTTTCTCTCCCGCCCCAGTCCGGCCCGCTTAGTCGCGAATGCTCAAGACCTTACATAACATAGACTCCGTCAACGGCCGGCAGGTTCCCAGTTCTACGTTCTTTGTTTTCAGCGAGTCACCACGCTGCAAAGCCGCTTTCGTACCTGTTGAGGGTGCCCCCTGCCAAAGGTCACCGCATCAAGGTTACTTGCGGCCAGGATTGTAGCGGCCGTTGGCTCGCCATGGGTGCCGCGGCAGAAAGCTTGCATCCACGAAATTTTGAGTCTTTAGGATTACATGTATAATCTTAATCGTCATGCGTTACGCACCCGATCACAAATCCAAGACGCATCAGCGCATAGTTAAGGCTGCCTCCAAGCAAATCCGCGCCCAGGGTTTGAGCGGGCCAGGGGTCGCGCGAGTAATGCGTGCCTCAGGTCTTACGGTGGGAGGATTCTATAAGCATTTTCGCACCAGGGACGATCTTGTCACCGAAGCGGTCGCGGAGAGTCTCCGCGATTTACGAGAACGGATGCTCGGCCCGGCAAGGCAGGCCCCACCGGGAGAGGCATGGAAGCAGATCATCCGGAATTATCTGTCCATCGAGCATTGCGAGCACGCGGAGGTCGGTTGTCCGATCGCTGCGCTTGCTCCTGAGATCGCCCGCACGAAACCAGCTATCAAAAACCGAATCGCGGGATTGTTAAAGCAGCATCGCGACGAGATCCTGCCTTTCGTGCCTGGGAACACAGCCGCCGAGAAGGAGAGAAACTTTACGGTGGCGATGTCCGCGATGGCGGGCGCGATCTCCCGTGCGCGCACCATGACCGATCTTGAGGAGAAGCAAAGAACCCTGGATACGGTTCGAGATTACTTGCTGGCCGGCTGTTAATTTTTTTTTGCATCCATAAGATTATGATCATACTCCTATGCATAAACGCCATACCGGAATTGGGGAGATGAACACGCAACAACCTCTCCCGGTTGAAATTGAGAAAGAACCGCAAACTGCAGTTAACAAAAAAAGGAGAAGTCGTCATGGCAAATACGGTCGTAGCACGAGTCGATGAGTCCAAACTTCCAGTTATTTCCGGAACGGGCGCTTACGTGGCCAGTTTCTTTTTGGCGTGGTTAGCGCTCATCTTTGTCCTTGGCGCGCGCGGGGCATTCGTGGTCCCGGGCGGGGGCCCGCCGCTCGCATTACTGATCGGCCTCGTGGCGCCACTCACGCTTTTCCTGGTCGGGTACAGCGCCATCCGGCCTCTTCGCGAGTTTATTTTGTCGGTTGATCTTCGCGTCATTGCGGGGATACAGGCGTGGAGATGGGCCGGCTTTGGGTTCCTGACTCTCTACACCTACAAAGTCTTGCCTGGAATCTTCGCCTGGCCTGCCGGGCTGGGCGATATGGCAATCGGGATCACTGCTCCCCTGATGCTGGCCGGTCTCCTGCGGCGGCCTGGCTTTGCGGCAAGCAGAAGCTTCGTGGCCTGGAATCTTTCCGGCATTTTGGATCTTACGGTCGCTGTGAGTATTGGAGCGCTGGTCCCGCTGTTCGCTCCAAATCTCTACGGGACTGTTTCGACAGAGCATATGACGCAGCACCCGCGGGTGCTGATTCCGACATACCTAGTCCCGACGTTCCTGATGCTGCATCTGACTGCGCTGTTCCAGGCGCGACGCCTCGCCCGATAACAGGCGCTACCAGGCAGGAGTCAACGTGCTGTTGCTGAGGCTCTGCGCCCTCGCTTTGGGTAATGTGCAGGCTGTAAACAGCTCAGCTACGGCCTGCACAGCCCGCTATCGCACTTACGTAACTTGGTGATGTGCTTTCGATCCGCTTAGATAAATTCTGCGCCGCGTAATGTCCGGTGCGCACCAGCAAGAGCCACGAAGCGGGAAACGTACATTACTCCGGAGCACCCCTCCGAGCCTCCATGGTCCGCTCATGAAAACTGTGAGACTGACGATGTTGCTTGTTTGCGGCCTCATTGCCGTGCTCGCGGCAGACTTTCGCTTTTGGTACCACGTGGCGCGGCGCCCTCGCCCCTATACCACGACAATTCCGCACCTGGAATGGACCCGAGCTCTAGATCCTCTTTACCTCACGTTTACTCCGCCACTTGTCGCTAAGGATGGGACTCTTTACGTTGCCTCTGCGGGCGGCGTTCACGCCTTGGATGCTTCCAACACCGAGCGATGGATTTACCGTGCCAGCGAATCCGATCCCATCCTCAGCGGCTCGTTGTCGCAGGACGACTCCGGAGATCTCTACTTCGCCACTTTGCAGAGGATCTATTCGCTGTCCTCCTCAGGCCTGAAGCGCTGGCAGACTGACTGCCCACGAGCCGCACTCGCCCGAAGTGCCGGAGGGCATGCGTTCGACGCCGATGCCATCTACACCACCTGCGACACCCACTTGGTCGCGCTCAGCAGAATCGACGGTCACGAGACCTGGCGCCTGCCCGAATTGCAAGTCCAGGTTCCGTCGGAGATGCCTGTCGCGCCGCTGCTGTTGCGCCAGCACGAACTGATCTTCAGCCGGGACCAGCACATCGTCGCCAGCGACATGCGCGGCAACATCCTGTGGACGTTCCCTGCTGGGAACCAGGGAACGGCGTATTTTCTCGGCTCCGGCCCGGATGACGTCATTTATGCGAGGAAATTCTCCGGCGAAATGCTGGCCCTGTATTTCGACGGAACCATCAAATGGAGGTTGGAGGGCGTGGGTGGTTTCAACGAGAGTCCGGTGCGCGGGCTGGACGGCACACTGTACGTGATTGCTCCTCAGGGGCCACTCTATGCGATCGATCCGCGACCCAGGCTCAAATGGAAATTTGCGTTGCCGCCCAGCACAAGTGTCATGGGTTACACTGCGCCGGCGCTCGCGCCCGACGGCACCATTTATCAACTGCTTGAAGACCGCGTGCTTGCCATAAGCCCGCAAGGCAAGATGCTCTCAGAGTTGCGGCTCCCCGGAGAGCCGGGTCATCGCGGTTTCCTTGCACTGTCACGCGAGGGAACGCTCTACGCCGTGATGGACAACTCTTTCGTTCACGCGATCCGAATCGCAAACGCACGGTGAAGGGCTGAATCCATTCACCCAAGAAATTCCGCTATTCACCTCATAATCGGCCACTTAAGGCCAAAACCATTGCGCGCCTGGAATATCCTCTGTTAGCCTTTTGACTGGACTTCCTCATCGCAGTTCGCCTCAGCGCGGTCGCGTGGGTTTCCGCGGGTTAACCCCGGTTGAAAAGTCCTGGCCTCTGCAGCATCGCGTGGCTGGCCCGACCAGCGCCCACGTGCAATTTAAGGAGAAACAAACTTGTCATCCAAGACGCGTTACCTGTTCACCTCGGAATCCGTCACCGAAGGCCATCCTGATAAGATCGCCGACCAGATCTCCGACGCAATTCTCGACGCCTGCCTCGCCGAAGACAGCACCAGCCGCGTAGCCTGCGAAACCCTCACCGCCACCGGCCTCGTAGTAATCGCCGGAGAAATCACCACCAAAGCCTACGTCGATTTTCAGCAGGTGGTGCGCGGCACTGTTCAGTCCATCGGATACGACAACGCTCTGCACGGATTCGACTGCAACACCTGCGCCGTGATCTCCAGCATTAACAAGCAGTCCGGCGACATCGCCATGGGCGTAGACACCGGCGGCGCCGGCGACCAGGGGATGATGTTTGGCTATGCGGTGAATGAGAATTCGGATTTGATGCCCACTCCCATTTCGCTGGCGCACAAGCTGACGCAGCGGCTTGCGATGGTGCGGAAGAATGGAACTCTTCCTTTTCTGCGGCCTGATGGCAAATCCCAGGTCACGGTGGAATACGACGCCAATGGCAAGGTGCTTCGCGTGGACGCGGTGGTGATTTCTACCCAGCATGCGGAGACCGTGAGCAACGACGAGTTGCGCTCGGGAATTCTGAAGCACGTGATCCAGGCGGTGATTCCGGCGCATTTGCTGGATGAGGACACCAAGTACCACATCAATCCGACGGGACGGTTTGTGATCGGCGGCCCTATGGGTGACACCGGACTGACGGGCCGGAAAATTATCGTCGACACCTATGGCGGCATGGGACGCCACGGCGGCGGCGCGTTCAGCGGGAAGGATCCGACGAAGGTGGACCGCTCGGCGGCTTACATGGCGCGTCACATTGCCAAGAACGTGGTCGCGGGCGGGCTCGCGGATCGTTGCGAAGTGCAGCTGGCATACGCGATTGGCGTGGCTGAACCGGTCAGCGTTCTGGTGGAGACTTTCGGGACTGAGAAGGTGGATCCCGCGATCATTCCAGATATCGTCCGCTCGCATTTCAAGCTGACCCCCCGCGGCATTATCGAGTCGCTTAACCTGCGCCGCCCGATTTACCGCAAGACTGCGGCTTACGGGCATTTTGGCCGCGCGGACTCGGATTTTACCTGGGAAGCCACGGACAAAGCTGCGAAACTGGCCAGCGATGCAGGTTTGCGGGAGCCGGCAACAGCTCGCAAATAACCAATTCGCCAAGGGCACCGAGGACGGGGGGTTCCCTCCGTTCTCCTCATTGTCCTCTGTCTTGAATGCCTTTACAGAACCGAAGCGGGAATTAGGCTATCCATAAATGGTTACCGAAAGTCCGCGAATCTGAGAAAATAGTGCGGAACGAAATCATCCGTCTGTAATCGACAGCAAAATTTTGCCTCATAGGCACGCGCCACCGAAGGGGAAAGCATGTCAACCACAGCAGTGAATTGCGACATCAAGAACATTGAACTGGCAGATCTGGGGAAGAAACGCATCGAGTGGGCGAACCAGTCCATGAAGGTGCTGCAGATCATCCGCAAGGAATTCATCAAGAACCAGCCGCTGACGGGCATTCGGGTTTCCGCCTGCCTGCACGTAACGGCCGAGACGGCAAATCTGGCCATTTGCCTGCGCGATGGCGGGGCCGAAGTGGTGTTGTGCGCCTCGAATCCTCTCTCGACGCAGGACGACGTTGCGGCCTCGCTGGTGCGCGACCACAACATCCCCGTGTTCGCCATCAAAGGCGAGGACAACGACACCTATTACAGCCACATCTTGGCGGCCATTGATCACAAGCCGCAGATCACCATGGATGATGGCGCCGACCTGGTTTCGATCCTGCACACCAAGCGCACGGACGCGCTCGAAGGCGTGATTGGGGGAACCGAAGAGACCACCACCGGCGTGATTCGCCTGCGCGCCATGGCAAAGGAAGGCGTGTTAAAATTCCCTATCGTCGCGGTGAACGATGCCGATACCAAGCACCTGTTCGATAACCGCTACGGTACCGGACAATCGACGATTGACGGCATTATTCGCGCGACCAATTTCCTGCTGGCGGGATCGAAGTTCGTGGTGGCCGGCTACGGATGGTGCGGCCGCGGTCTGGCCAGCCGGGCGCGCGGCAATGGCGCAGAAGTCATCATCACTGAAGTGGATCCGACCAAGGCGCTCGAAGCTGTCATGGACGGATTCCGCGTGATGTCGATGGCTGAGGCCGCCAAGATCGGCGACGTGTTCTGCACGGTCACGGGCAACAAGAGCGTGCTGACGAAAGAGCATTTCGCGCTGATGAAGGATGGCGCGATCATCTCCAACTCCGGCCACTTCAATGTGGAAATCGACATCCCGGCGCTGGAAGCGATGTCGTCATCGAAGCGCACCACGCGCAATTTCGTCGAGGAGTACTCGCTGAAAGACGGCCGCAAGATCAACCTGCTGGGCGACGGCCGCCTGATCAATCTCGCCGCTGCCGAAGGACATCCGGCCAGCGTGATGGATATGAGCTTTGCCGACCAGGCGCTCTCGGTCGAGTACATGGTGAGGAACTCCAAGAAGCTGGAAAAGACGGTCTACAAGGTTCCCGAGGAGCTCGACAAGCGGGTTGCGAAGCTGAAGCTCGAGTCCATGGGAATCAAGATCGATCGGCTCACGCCGGAGCAGGAGGAATATCTGGCGGGGTGGAGCGAAGGAACGTAGAGCAGTAGTCAGTTCTCAGTTTCTCGAGCTTCGTTCAGATTTGGGGGGTGGCGGATGCCACCCCTTTTTTGTGTGATTTTCGGCCTTTGGGGATCGCCGTGCGTCCCACATTCGTGATGAACTCCTCATTTTCGGAAGCCCGGAAGGTTACGTCTGTACCTGTCTCAGGGGAGGATTTTTGCAAGGTGGTTCGCTATACTGTTCCGAATGGACCTAGAACAAGTAATCGGGGAAATCGAGCGTCTGGAGCGTATCTTCGCTGCCCCGGACACTCGACCGCTCAGCGAGACCGATATCGCGGCTGCCAATCGAAGGCACGATACCCGTCTGGCGCATAGTCCCTGGTTCCGGCTTTGGAAAAGTTATGGTCTCTGCTGCCGTACCGAGCCGCCCGTGCTCGGAGCACCGGAAGTGGAACGCTAGCGGTTATCCCCCCAGTCCCGCCTCTACGAGAAGTTCATGAATCTCACCAGGTATAGCGTGCGGTGTAGGTGATGACCTTTTCGCCATCCGGCTGCACCGTGACTGGGAATTCTATGGTCTGGCTGTCTTTCTTCATATATTTGTCGGAGTTCGCCGCCACAGTCCAGTTCTTACCGCGATAAAGGTGCTCAACAACCCGGATCTCGACGGGCTCCTTTTTATGATTTCGAACCTTGATCTCGAAGGTTTCCGTAGCCGCATCCTGCTTGTTATCGACGGTGTAGTTGGTGCGGCGGCGCTCTCCCGTGAGATCGAATGAGTTGCCGGTATAGATGCGCACGGTTTCGTCTTTGGGAGTGTGGTCGATCATGTTCTCGCCCGTGAATTCCATCTGCCCGTCATCATTGCGGCGATAGAAGCGGACTCGCCCTTTGGGCAGCGGCATTCCCATGTGATTGGCCTGCGAGTTGACGAACTCGCGCATCACCCAGATTTTCGGATTCGATTCGGTGCCGTAGGAATGATCATTGCGTATGTTTTCCCAGTTCCATCCGCCGTAACGGTTGAAGTCAATCTTTGCGCCATCGTAAACATACAACTGCTTGCTGGCCACGCTGGATGCGTGAATGAACTCGACTTGCTTGGTTTCACGGTCACGCAGGGTTGTGGCGCGCTCCAGGGTGTAGAGGTGATATTCGTCGAACGCCTTTTCGGTGACAGCCGGAGCCATAGGAGCAGCCAGTTCCATCGCCACCTTTCGCGCGAGCACACCGTTCATGGCATTCGGTTGAATCTTGTTCACATCTCCCGCCATGAGTTTGATGTGAGCATTCTCGAAGGCCTTGCCCGTCCGGTTATCGATAGTGACCCATCCCACGATGTCGACCACGTCGCCCTTCTCCGGCGCAACGATGTTGTAATCCGCCTGCCAACTCATGCCGCCGGTGATGTAGGAGAACTCAGCGGGAAATTTGCCCGGCTTGTCGGTCGCGAGCAGCCACTCCATCCGCGGCTTCAGAATAGTCTCCGCTGTGAGGTCGGGGAATACCGGCGTTCCAGGAAGTCCGAAGCGCAATTGCCCTGCAACTTCGATGATCGGCTCTTCCGCTCCCACGCCGTAATTGTTGGGATTGAAATAATCCGGGCGCACATAGCCGCTGCGAATCACCTTCCCTTTGATCGTGCTGTGATCGGGCAGCTCAAAATCAATGGTTCGTCCCTCATACAACGAAAGCAGAGACATCTGCGAGACGGGATCCGCCCGGTAATTCTGCTCCAGCACCTGCAAGGAATGCTTGCCGCTGGGGTCGCGCAGGATCACCGAATCCGGCTCCACATGCATGGTGATGTCGTTCATGTTGAACTGGTTCTCACCGGACTTGAGATCCAGCGGCAGGTCCTGCCTTACCACCGCAAAATCCTGGTTGTAAATGGTGAGCGACGGCTGGGACTGCTGGGCGAAAAGGCTGGTGCATAACAACAGGAAACACACGAAGCGAGCGGACATCGACATGATTCTCCCCCAATTGCGTTTGAGAGTGCCTGGGTTCTCAAGCAAACTCTACCCATTAGAAGAACGAAGAAGGGAGTGACTCTTGCGGGGCCAGAGGAGGGATTGCGCGGCGGAATACGGTAACCGACGCGGGGATGACTAAAGTCACCGTGAGATTGCTCAATGGCTCATGAACTCCCCACTCGCTTCGCTCGGGACGGACGAGGCGTCCGCCCCGACATAATCGGTTACTTGCCTTGCTCTTCCAGGAACTTTTCCACTTCGATGGCAGCCATGCAACCCGTTCCCGCCGCTGTGATGGCCTGGCGGTAACGGCGATCCTGCACGTCTCCACAGGCATAGACGCCATGGACGCGCGTGAAGACGTAATTGTGGGTTTTCAGATAGCCGTCCGAGTCTGTATCGAGTTGCCCCTCAAACATTTTCGCGTTGGGCTCGTGGCCGATGCCGAGGAACAGGGCGCTGGTGGGAAAATCCCATACTTTGCCCGTCTTCAGGTTGCGCAGCTTCAGTCCGGTCACTTCCCGCTTGTGGACGTCGTAAACATCGTCCACCACGGTGTCGAGTAGGAACTGGATCCTGTCGTGCTTTTGTGCGCGCTCCAGCATGATTTTGGAAGCACGAAAGGAATCGCGTCGATGAATCACCGTCACCTTGGTCGCGAAGCGAGTGAGGAACAGCGCTTCTTCCATGGCTGAATCTCCCCCGCCGATAACGACAATCTCTTTCCCGGAGAAAAAGAAACCATCACAAGTCGCGCAAGAAGACACGCCGTGTCCGATCAACTGTTGCTCGTGCGGTAAACCTAGCCAGCGCGCCGATGCGCCGGTGGCAATGATCAGAGCTTGCGCGTGCACCACATGATGTCCGATGTGCAACAGAAAAGGGCGCTGGCTCAGATCCGCGCTGGTGAGATGCGCCATGCGATACTCCGCACCAAAGCGTTCCGCCTGCTTGCGCATATTCTCGACCAGTTGCGGCCCCATGATTCCTTCCGGAAAGCCGGGGAAATTCTCCACCAATGTAGTCATCGAAAGCTGCCCGCCAGGTTCGTGGCCCTCGATGACCAGTGGTTTTAGGTTAGCGCGCGCAGTGTACAAAGCGGCAGTGTGTCCGGAGCACCCGGAGCCAATGATGACAACGTTGCGAGTTTCGCTCATGGATTATCAGGTTAAGCAAATTAGATGGTCGACTTGCGATTTTGATTCGAACCGCCCTTCACGCCAGATCACTTGGGCGGCGGCACCGTTTTTCGCATCTTCGAAGTGCCCGATGGGGGAGTTTTCCGGGCCGAATGCGTTTTTGGCATTCCGCTAATTTTCGCCAGTTCCTCGGGTACGACGGACTTCACGCCGAGCAGTTCGCGATAGTGTGCCAGGACGTCCGAGGCGCTGCGGAATAGCGGCTCGTACGCACTCTGATCCGGCGTGGGTCCGCCCTCGGCGGCTTGGCAACGCGCCAGCGCCACCGACTGCTTTCCGAATCGCTCCAGGCGGATGCGGTTCACCGGCGTGTTCGCCGTCAACATGACGTCAGAACTCGTTACCGAGGACGCACTATCCTCCAGAGAAACCTGGATCAGATCCTTGGGGTCGCGCACGTGCAGCACCAGAGTTTCCACCATTGTCTGACCGTCATTGCTGAAGGAATACTGCACCAGCGAAAAAAGCGCCTGCACGGAAAACTCGCGCCGAATCCGGACATAGTTCGCGACCGATGGTTCGCCTGCCACGTGCCCGGGCGCCCCCGCCTCCAGCATGGCAGGCATTTCAGTCAAGGTCGAGCGTCCCCGGGACACTTCAAAATCGGTTCCAAATAAGGGCTCCTTGGGTACGCGCGCCAGCGCCGAGGCGATTTCCTTCTGTTCTTCCGCCGAGGGCGCACATACGTTCAACATGTTGACCTTTACTTGCGGTTGCTGGGAACTGCCGGGCCCCGCCGGTTGCTGCTGCGCAGCAAGGGGCAAACCCAACAACGCCATCAAAAGGAAACTCCAGAGGATCAAAATGGGGATTCTGGGCACGCCGGAATTCTAAATGAGAGGACGCATAAATCTAAATTTCAAATACGTCCCGTTCGCGGGAAGCCCCGCCAAGTCGTAGAATCGAGCTATGGCGAACTTGACGTTAGTTTATGGCATGAGGCTATTGCCTTCGGAAGAAGTCACTGAAGTGGGCCACGCGCCCATCAAGCTGTCCAACGGCCGCGAGGCAAGCGTAGCCATGCATGTGCTGGAAGGCAGCAAGGAAGAGATCGAGAAACAACTGCGCAACAGCCT
>Ga0105240_10015161_pt1 | contig 10490 bp, 12 predicted proteins | sample KBSC54metaG_FD_80426 | JGI IMG/M metagenome (GOLD analysis project Ga0105240, IMG submission 80426) | Corn rhizosphere microbial communities from Kellogg Biological Station, Michigan, USA - KBS C5-4 metaG | ecosystem: Host-associated > Plants > Roots > Rhizosphere > Soil | place: Michigan, USA... | reverse complement strand
GCATGGACCTGACAGCGAATCAATTTCGCAAATACAATGGCAAAACGCGAGGTGCAGCTAATTCCGCTCCGGCCGATTCAATTCGACCAGCCCCGCCGGCAGCGCCATCTCCACCCGCTTCGCATCCACATCCAAGCGCCGCAGATAGTCTTTCGCAAACGGAATCAGAATTTCATCGTCGTCGGGTCCTCGAGCTGCTGACATCCTGCCTTGCTGCCCAGCCGGTTTCACCACCAGGATCGCCACCGGTCCCGCGCTGCGATCCACGTCTTCGATCTCACCGACGACCACCGGCTCGGCGCCCGCAACATCCACCAGCGTGCAGCCAATCAGATCGGCGATGTACACGCCGCCTTCATCGAGTTGCGCCCGCTCCGCGCGCGGAATCGCGACAACGCACCCCGCCAGTTCTTCCGCGGCGGAGATTGAATCGACCCCGGCAAAATGCAAGACGATGCCGCCCTTGTGCATCCAGTGATGCGCGAGTGTGACTTCAAACGCATCGTCAGACACATCCGCGCTCGCGGCTGAACTGCTCTTCAGCAGCCACAACTTTCGCCTGTCAGAGAATTTTTCAGGGAAATCGGTGAGGACCTCAGCGAAAACTTCACCTTTGCGGCCTTGTGTGCGCTTGATGCGCGCAAGCCACACCCATCCATCCCGCGCCATCATTTGCGCTCGGAGTGATGTAAAACCCTGAGGGGTTCGACCATCTACTCTTCGTCGTCCTCTTCCAGAATGTCGAGCGTGTAGCGGTGATGCAGCTTCATGCTCACAGCACCCAGAATCGTCCGAACTGAGCGGGCTGTTCGCCCCTGCTTCCCGATTACTTTCCCAACATCCCCTGGGGCCACCCTCAGCTTAAGGACGGTGTTTTCGTCCCGCTGAACTGACTCAACTGCAACAGCACCGGGTTCGTCTACCAAGGCCCGCGCGATTTCACGGACCAGTTCATCTACAGCAACCATGTCAACTTGGGTCATGAACTTGCCTCTGACCTAACTGTCCAAGGAGAAGCGACTTGGATCGGTGCGCCGATACTATCAGCACACCCCACCTAAAGTCAGCATTTTGTGTGCGCAATGCTAAAAAATATCGCGCACACGATGAATTTGATGAAAGGGATTTTTTAGGCGACCGCCGGTTCGGCGGCTGCGGCCTTCGCTGGGTTTTTCTCAACCAGTTTGGCCACAATAGGGGAGAACTGAGCGCCCACGCTCCGCCAGTAGGCGATGCGCTCGTACTTCAGATCGACTGAAGCCGGGCTCGTGCGGGGATTGTAGGTGCCGACAACCTCGATCGACCGGCCGTTCCGGGCACGATCCTTTTCGATCACAACAACACGATAGTAGGGCTGCTTAGGGGCGCCAACGCGCGCCAAACGAATCATCACCACGGCGATACAAGTCCTTTCAATTTCCGGTGCTCTGTTGCGGTCTCTTCGGAAGTCTCCGGGCCAGCACAGCCTGTGATCGCCCTGTTTCCACCCGGACTCCACTCTCGGCGCACCAGGGTCCCCGTGGACAGTCCTTCCCCGGGGAGTAAGACACAACAACTAAGTATCGCCGATCCAGACCCGTTCAGGCAAGCCGCTCCGCTTCCGCATCAGGTGCCAAACGTGCATGAAACTGCTCAAATCGCTATCCGCACTGCGATTCATCCGGCATACTTGTTTTAACCTTCAACGATCTTGATTCCAGGAGCCGCTGCGGCATGTGGCCATTCTCCACGAAAGAGCCCCTCAGTCCTGACAAACTCCCAATCCCTCAGGCCTGGATCCAGCGTCAGACCTCCGATGAACTGGGCCGGACCATGCACGTTCGCGCCAATTCCGCCTACGGCAAGTTCAAGGGTGTGACAGGCTACAACCAGTACGTTTCGCTGGCCGTCCCTATGATCGATACCACGCGCGCCGGATTTCCCAACCCTGGCGAAGTGGAAGAACTCACCCGAATTGAGAACGACATCTGCGAGATCCTGGAGAAAGATCGGGAATCCATTCTCGTGGCCACCACTACCATCCCCGGTGTCCGGGAGTTCATTCTTTACACGCGCAACCCTGACGCCGTTCAGGTCAAGTACGATAACGACGTCCTCGCCCGCGTCTTCACTCACCGCATCCATCTGAAGATGCAGCCAGACCCCTCCTGGAGTCTTTACAAAAAATTGCTGTGAACCGATTCAAGGGTCGCCCAAGCGACAGGGCTAGTTCACCAAAGTGGAGAAGGGAAATCCTGCCCTGGCAGCCGAATCTTTCCGGGATACAAAAGACTCTTCTGCCTCTTCCTGGTTGAGATAGATCCTGTCTTTAAATCCCTTCCACTCAATTTGCTGAGTAGATGCCAACCACGCGGCATGAATTTCGCGAACCAGGTAACGGTGTTCTTCTTTACCCCCGAGATCCACAAGCCGAAGCTCTACCAGCTCATGATCCCGGAGCGGGGAATGGGGCGAATTGGTGTTCCAGAGGATCTCTGTCATACCTCGATCCTCCGCCTATCCAGTCCATCTGGATGTGAGCTAGCTCACATCGCTGGGTAGGCTACTGGCCTCAGGCTCCGGGCTGTTTTTCGGAAACAGAAACTTCAGCATCGTTCTCACCCGAGCCGCCCAGCTCGCCTCGTCGTGCGTACCGCCTTCCACCTTCTCAAAATGCAAGGTCTCGCCCGGCTTCCACCCGTTCGCCTTCAGTCTGCGCGCCAGATGTTCTACGTCGCGCAGCGCCTTCTGACCTTCGCGATCCCCCACATCCAGCCAGATCCTGGGACGCTCCCACACCTGCGGAGCGTGCTCGTTCAAATACCCAAGAATGCTTTTGTGATTCCACCAGACGCTCGGTGACATTACCGCGAGCTTGCCAAATATCGCGGGATACTTTAGCCCGAGGTACAAGCTAACCAGTCCGCCAAGCGATGAGCCGCCCAGTCCAGTTGTCTCGCGATCGTGGCGCACCCGGTACTCGCTCGCAATCCACGGCATCAGTTCCTGTGTGATCAGCTGACCGTAGGCGTCCGCCTCGCCGCCGCCCATCTGCCAGTTGTACTCGTGCGTGTACTCAGCCAGTCTGCGGTCACCGGTGTTGTAGATACCTACGATAATCAGCGGCTCAATTTCACCCGCTTCGATCGCCGCATCCGCATGCTCGCGCACCTTCCACGTGCGATCCTTCACAAACGAAGTCCGCCCGTCAAACAGGTTCTGCCCGTCGTGCAGATAAAGAACCGGATACCGTCGCTCCGGCTCCTCCTGGTAACCGGCCGGCACGTAGACAATCACATCGCGATCGTTTGGCAGGTGTCTGCTCTTGAATGCTTTATGTAGTCGCAACCGCGGATGCGATGGTTCCTGATCATCCTGCGACAGCACAGCTTTTTCTGTGCATTGATTCTCACTAGATTCCAGATTCAATCCGCTCTATTCCTTCTCGGCTGCTTCTCTCCCTGATCCCGGTTCCCTGATCCCTGCTTTTCCCCTGTTACATTAACAGCTAACCACCGCTTTTCACATCGCTTCCAGGAGCCGATCCCGCACATGAACCGCGAGTACCACAAGTGGTATTCCACCCGGCTCGACCGCGAGATGGAACTGCTCATCTTCGGCCACGCTGGTCTTCCTGTCCTCGTCTTTCCCACGTCCGGCGGCCGCTTCTTCGAGTTTGAAGATCGCAACATGATTTCCGCCGTTGGTGATCGCATCGAGCGAGGAGATCTCCAGTTCTTCTGCGTGGACTCGATCGATATGGAGAGCTGGTATAACCGCAGCGTTCCTCCCCGCTGGCGCATCGCCCGTCACGTCCAGTATGAGGACTATCTCATACACGAAGTTGTTCCTCTTATCCGCAAGAAGAACTGGGACTCGCATGTCGTCTCGCTCGGCTGCAGCTTCGGCGGATACCACGCGACAAATATCGCGCTCCGCCACCCTGACATCTTCACGGGACTCCTCACCATGTCGGGAGCGTTCGATCTCAGCAACTTTCTCGGCGGCTACTACGACCAAGACTGCTACTTCAACCTTCCGACACACTACCTGCCCAATCTCGCCGACCCGTGGTCCCTGGATCACTACCGCCGCAATACCTACATCCTTGCTACTGGCTGGGACGATCAGTGTCTCGGCCAGAACCAGAACCTCGATCGCATCATGAGTGCCAAGGGCATTCCCCACAAGCTCTACACCTGGGATACCTGGAACTCCCACGACTGGCCAACCTGGCAGAAGATGATTCAGGAATACCTGTAGAGCAGAGGTCGACTCATCCAGGACGGTGGCATTAGAGATCCGGGCTGAAGATCACCTTGAGCAGGAAAATCCAGCCCTCCCGGGCGATGCCATATATGATTCCGGCGACTGCCAGGATCATGAGGACCACCTGCATCCACCTGGGCAGTTTGTCGATGCCTCTCGAGATGATTGCCATGGGAGCCATCTTCGCACGTCAGTCACTTTCTGAATCGCTCCGACGCTCTAAGCCTGATCGTCATCCGTACCGAATCATTCACTTGCCCCCGTGCGGCGCCCCACGTAGAAAGGTACTGAGGGCTAAGAGCTGAAAGCTAAAAGCCGGGAGCTAACAACACCGCCATGAGCGAACTGAATCCCTACGCGAAGTTTCTCGACCGTCGCCCGCTTGAGACCATCCTCGGCACCACCTCGCACGAGATAGCGAACAAGCTCCAGATGATCGGCCCCGACCGTACTGTCCAATCACCCGCTCCCGGCAAGTGGTCGCCCGCCGAAATCGTCTGCCATCTCGCCGACTGCGAAATCGCCTTTGCCTTTCGCCTGCGCCAGACCCTCGCCGAAGATCATCACGTTCTTCAGCCGTTCGATCAGGACAAGTGGGCAGCAACCTACAAAGGCATTCCTGCCAAAGAAGCCCTCAACGCATTCATCAGTCTACGCAACTGGAATCTAGTGCTGATCAGAAAGGCGCTCTCCACCTCAGCGTCCAAACCAGTTACGCACCCCGAGCGCGGCACCATGACATTCCAGACCATCGTTGAAACCATGGCCGGACACGACCTCAATCACCTGGCCCAGCTCAAAAACATCACCACGAGCTGAGTTTGCCTGCGCGCTCCCGGTCTCTCCCACTTGTGGACCGGGGGACCATAACTCACCGGCGCAAAACTCTGTAACAGCCGCATGGCCTCAGCGGGGCGATAAGCATCACCATAATCGTCCGGCTTCAGTCCCTGCCGCTACCTCCAACTTTCCTCTGCAAGAACCTCCCGCCCCAACGTTCTACGAACAACTGGCTCGCCTGGGAACCTTTTTCAAGCTCCCGGGGTCCAACGCAATAGCGCTTCCAAGTCCGCAGTCTCCATCTGTGCCCGCAGTACACGGTCTGAGTTTCCACTCAGTCCCGAGGAGGATCGATGCGTCTCTGGGTCACCGCACTTTGTCTGTTGTCCAGCGTTCCTACCATTCAAGCCCAAGCCAAACAACCGCAGCACCCCACGCCGAAGGCGCAGCTGGCCCCACCGCAGGTGGCGAAAGCGCAGTCGGCCCCGCCTCACATAGCAAAATCCCAGTCACCCGCACCGCAGATTCCGCTGCCCGTCCGCAAAGTCGTTCTCTACAAAAACGGAGTCGGCTACTTTGAGCATGCCGGCTCCGTCACGGGCAACCAGGGCGTCACCATCGATTTCACGTCTCCCCAGCTCAACGATGTACTCCAGTCGCTCACGGTCCTCGATGAAGGGGGAGGCCGCATCGGCGGGGTCAATTACAACTCCACCACGCCGCTTGCCGAGCAGCTCAAAACTTTGTCTTTAGGCATGACCGAAGATCCAACCTCCACCGAGCTCTTTAGCGCTCTTCGCGGACAACGGGTAGAAGTCACCGGAGCGCCCGGCGGCGCGATCTCCGGCCGCCTCATGTCCATCGAGACCCACGAGGAGAAGTCCGTCTCAGGCGATAACGCCTCCTCGGTACAGAAGTTCTACCTCACGGTCATCGCCGCCTCCGGCGCTGTCCGCGTCATTGAACTCACGCCGACGCTCAGCGTTCGTCCCGCCGACCCAAACCTCCAGGCACAGCTCGACCGCTACCTCGAACTCCTCTCCACTACCCACTCCACAGGTCTGCGCCACCTCACCCTGAACGCACTCGGCTCCGGCTCGCGCCAGTTGCGTGTCAGCTACATCAGCGAAGTGCCCGTCTGGAAAGCCACCTACCGCATGGTCTTCCCGCGGACGTCGAACGGAAACGCCACCGTCCAGGGCTGGGCCGTCGTCGACAACACTGTTGGCGCGGACTGGGACAACGTGCAGCTATCGCTTGTCGCCGGTACGCCACAAAGCTTCATCCAGCCGCTCTCGCAGCCCCTGTATACGCGACGGCCCGAGATCCCCATCGCCACTGCGGCACAGACGACCCCGCAGACACACGAAGCCGCGGAAGAGAATACCCAAGGAATCACTGCCGGACCGCCTCCGCCGCCAGCATCGCCGGAATTCGCCAAGCAGAAAGCATTGCGACAGCAGCTTCACGGCAGCTTTGGTGGGCCGGTCCAGCAGAATGTTCCTCTCGAAGGCCGGAATTTCGCGGCGCTCGCCTCATTGTCCCCTGGAGTCGCGGGTTCACTTGGCGATGGCGCCGGAGTCTACCGAGCCAGCGACGCCTTGCAAGAAGGTGACGTCTCCACCTCCGCCTTCGATGACTTCTTCGAGTACTCCCTCTCCCAGCCCGTCACCATCCACAAAAACGAATCCGCGATGGTCCCCATCCTCCAGCAGGATCTCCCCGCCGAACACGTCACGCTCTGGAGCCGCAACAACCCACGCCCGCTGCGCGCCGTTTGGCTTGAGAACAAATCCAAGCTAGCCCTCGACTCGGGCAGTTTCTCTATCTTCGAGAGCGGCGAATTCGCAGGAGAAGGCCTCCTCGATCCGATCCATCCCGGCGAACGTCGCCTGCTCAGCTACGCCGCCGATCAGGCCATCCGCGTGAAGATAACCGACCAGAAATCCCGCCGCACCCTGCACCATCTTCAGATCCGCAAAGGCCTCGTCATCGAGAACTATATGGACGTCGCCTCGATGACCTATTCCGCCAACAACACAGGCGACGACGATCGTACGGTTCTTGTCGAGCATCCGCGCCATACCAATGGCTGGTCGCTCCAGGAAGGGGTGAAAGCAGATGACACCACGCCCGACCTGTACCGCTTCCGAATCTCAGTCAAGCCTCACAGCACCGAGAAGCTCGAAGTCAGCGAACGCGGCCCTGAATACACATCTGTCACCATCGACCCCAGCCAGAACACCAATGCCTATCTGCTCGAACTCGTGAAGCGGGTCCCCGAAGCCCAGGCACAGCTCAAACCCGTTCTCGACGCGCAGTCTAAACTCGCCGACCTCGATCAGGCCATCAGCGAATCAAAACAGCAGGAACAAACCGCCGCAGCCGACGAGGCCCGCTGCCGCGACAACCTCACTGCACTGAAAGGGAATGAAGCCGCTCGTCGTTTCGTCGACGAGCTCAACCACGCAGAAGACCTGCTCCAGTCCACACGCAAGCACACCGCCGACCTGGAGCAGCAGAAAAACGCAGCCGTAGAAAATCTGCGCATGGAGATCAACGCCCTCAACTACGACTGGGACGCGAAGATCAGCTAAAAGTCTGTAGCTCGTAGCCCGTAGCCGGCAGCAAAATATGGCTACGGGCTACAAGCTACTGGGTATAGGCCACCGGCTACAAGCTACTATCTGCCTTCCGCATCGCAAACTCAATCACCCGCGCGGTCCTTTCCTCGTCTTCTCCCGAAGAGATCATCAAGTCATAGAGGTGGGGATTCTTCCAGTCTTTCGCAAATCGCTGCTTCAAATACTGCGCACGCTCGCCATCCACATTCTTGATGCGCTCTTCGATGTTCGCCCCCGGCTCCAGTCGCGTGCGCAGGCGGTGTATCCGCACTCGGAGCGGCGCATACACAAAGACGTGGAATACCTCGGCCTTTGCCTGCAGAATGCATTGCGCCCCCCGGCCCACAATCACGCAGTTTTCGCTCTGAGATGCCTGCTCAATGATCTGCCGCGAAAGGTCTGCCATCATGTCGGGATCGAAGCATTTCTCCCTGGCCAGCGCCACTCCTGCTGCCATCGCCGCCCCGCGCATCGCTTGTCGATTGAGCCGTGCCAGCCACCCCTCTACATGCTCATCAAAGCGACTTACCACGCCCGATTCAACCTTTGCCTCACACGCAATTCCATCAATCAGCGCGCTATCCAGAAGCTTCCATCCGAGTCGTTTTGCAATGGACTGCGCGATCCGCCCACCACCGCTCCCAAACTCCCGTGAAACCGTCAACACCCGATACTCCATCGAATGCCTCCTCGCTCACCGAACACCACAACCTACTCCCGGCGCACACACCGAGCAGTGACCCGCCTCACTGACGCTCCATCGATGCGGAGCGCTGCCGTACACTGGTCAGAAGTTTTGTCCCGGAGGTGCGGCATGAAGAAAATCGGCGTCCTGTTCGGCATGGAAAACAGCTTTCCCGGTGCGCTTGTTGAGCACATCAATGCGCGTAACGTTGAAGGGATCCGCGCCGAGTTCGTCCAAACCTCAGCAGTGCACCTCGACAAGCCCGCCCCCTATGCCGTCATCGTCGATCGCATCTCCCACGACATTCCCTTTTATCGCGCCTATCTCAAGCACGCCGCCCTGAACGGCACTGCAATCATCAACAATCCTTTCTGGTGGTCCGCCGACGACAAGTTCTTCAACTACTCGCTCGCGGCGAAACTCGGAGTGGCGGTGCCGGCCACTGTCATACTTCCTCACAAGAAGCACCCCGAGGGCACCACAGATCGCTCGATGCGCAACCTCGAGTACCCGCTCAATTGGGACGCTGTGTTTGAATACGTCGGCGAGCACGGATTCATGAAGCCGGTTGATGGAGGAGGCTGGCGCGACGTTTACCACATTCACAACCGGGAAGAGTTCTTCCACGCCTTCGATCAGTCGCGCGATCTCTGCATGCTCTATCAGAAGGCGGTGAACTTCAACGAGTACTTTCGGTGTTACGTGGTCGGGCAGAGCAAGGTGCGCATCATGCCCTACGACCCGCGCAGACCGCATCACGAACGATACGTGCGGAACCCGCCGGCATACGATCCCAAGTTGCTGGCGCGGGTGGAGAAGGATGCGCTTACGCTGTGCCGCGCGCTAGGGTACGACCTCAACACAGTCGAGTTCGCAGTGGAGGATGGCATTCCGTATGCGATCGACTTCATGAATCCCGCGCCGGATGCAGACCTGCACTCGGTTGGGGAGGCTAACTTTGAGTGGATTATTCGCGAGGTCGCCGATCTCGCGATCGCCAAAGCGGCGAAAGCTCCGGCCGCGCCCAAGGAGTTACGCTGGGCGACATTCCTCGCCGGTACTCCTGCAGTTGGCAGTGCAAAGGCAGCAGCGAAGAAGTCTCCCGCGAAGAAGCCTGCGCCGAAAAAGAAGTCTGCGGCGGCCGGCCCCGGGCAAACGGAAGGGAACAAAGCCCCTGGTCCTGGTTAGCGCGCTCCCTGGTCAGCCCGTGCAGCTCGCTGCCGAGGGTGGCCAGTTATCGAGTCATCGTGGCGAAAGGGTCTGGTACTTCGCGATGCTGTGGCCGAGCGCGGCGCCCATCCACACATCGGAGGCGAAGTGAGCTGACTCGGTGATCCGGGAGAGGCTGATGGCCGTCGCCAGGGTGTACGAGAGAATTGGAACCCAGGGTTTGCCGCGGTGCCGATAGCGCTCTGCGACAACGGTCGCAACCGACCAGACTGCGGTGGCGTGCCCCGAGGGGAAGCTACTGCCTTTCAAAGGCGATTTGCCGCCGTTGAAGAACGTGTCTCCGAAATCTCCGTTGGGGGGCACATCGCTGGGTCGTTGCCGGCGGGTAATGGCCTTGATTGCCAGGTTGATCACTACGCTGTCACCGTAGGCTTCGGTTGCCAGAATGGCGGTGTTCACTTCGCGGTTATCGTGCCGGATATATCCCGCCGTCAGCATGCCCGCGGGCAGAGCGATCACCTCGGCCGTGGTGATCATCGGATCGAAGACGTCGTTTGCTTTGTCCCAGTTCTTCTGATGATTACGGAAATAAGGGGCATCATGGGGATCCGCGTAGATGAGTGCAACTGTGCCGCCTACAACGATGGCGGTGGGCAGAAGGTAGTGCCCTTTGAATAGCCTGACGGGAAAGGTCCACAGGTCTTTCTGGTCGTGGAGGAAATCTCCCGGCATGCTGCGCCAGGTGGCCTCGCGCTGCTGCACGCCAGTGGTGTTATCGACTCTCGGGCTCTCGGTCTGCGACGAACTGGCCACAGCGCTATAGTCCGCCAAAGGATCGGGGGAGGGGGTCAGGCGTGCATTGTCTGCGGCCGCGACGGGCTGAGGCGCGTCGGGTAGATCCACAATGCGCTGCGCGCGGGTCAGGGTCGGTGCGCAGGCCAGGGAAATGAGACAAGCAGATAGGGTAAGGGACTTCTCTAAGG
>Ga0105240_10015158_pt1 | contig 10491 bp, 3 predicted proteins | sample KBSC54metaG_FD_80426 | JGI IMG/M metagenome (GOLD analysis project Ga0105240, IMG submission 80426) | Corn rhizosphere microbial communities from Kellogg Biological Station, Michigan, USA - KBS C5-4 metaG | ecosystem: Host-associated > Plants > Roots > Rhizosphere > Soil | place: Michigan, USA... | reverse complement strand
ATTTTAAGGAGTCACATCATGCGCGAACCACAAATGTCTTTTTTCATCACACGAGTAAAATCGGGCTTGGCGGTTTTTTTAGCGCTGGCCCTGATCGCGCAAAGCGCGCCCGCCGCACCCGCAGCGCCGGCTCCTTCCTTTTGTAGTAGTTTTGCCTTGCCGACCCATGTCGGCTCAATAACCGCTTCTTTCACTCCTGTGAATGTTCCCAACGCTGCGGCTAAAGGCGTTCCGGATGTGGTGCTGATTCAGGATCTGCATGTGAATCGGTCGGTGCAGCTCAATATTTCCAAGATTTTGCATTCCATTAAGACGGCGGGATGGCTGCCGCAGGACATTGCCATTGAAGGGGCTGCCGGGCCGGTGGATGTGGATTTTATGCAGAAGACGCCCGATGCGGAAATCCGCAAGCAGGCGGCCGATTATTTGGTCTCGCAAGGCGAGATGGCGGGCGATATGCATTTTGTGGTGACGGAAGGGGCGGGCCAGCTTTACGGCATTGAAACACCGGCCACTTACGATTCTGTGATTGAACTGTACCGCAAATCGTACGGCCAGCGCATAGATTTAGACCGCCGCTTGGCAGAGTTAGAACGCGCGCTGAACTATTTGTCCCACAACAAAAATGGGACGGTGCGTGAAAACACGACGCAGCTCCGTCAAGATGTCCAGGTGCTCACCCAACTGGTCCGCCAGCAAGTCCCCGTGAATGAATTGTCCAACACCCTGCGCCAAGCCATGCTCGCCATCGACCATCTGCAGATGGTGTTGCCTACGGATCAAGCGCGCGCGCTTTTGCCGCCCTTATCCGCCGCCATCAACTATTACACCCTCGCCCTGATGCGCAATGAGGATATGTTTGCGAATTTAAAAACCCTGCGCGCCACCACACACCAAGCCACTTCCGTTCTTGTGGTCGGCGGTTTCCATACCCCCGGCCTGACCGACCTGCTCAAAAAAGAAAATTTAAGTTTCATCGTCATCACCCCCAACGTCCAAAAGCTGGACCGCGTGGATGAAAAACTCTACGTCGAACGCATGTTAGGCAACCACTTTACGCCGGAACAAATGGCCAACGGCCAGGACTGGGCCGCACTGCTGACGCGTCCGCCGCTTGCCGCGTTATCCCAGCTCAGATCGATATGGGTCGGGCGGGTAGGAGGATTAATCCGATCTCGCTCGCTTGGCGTTTTTGGTGGGATTTTATTTACAGTAGGGTCTTATATGGGCATTGGAGCGCTCAGCACCCTTTCCGCGCAAACACAGGACCCAGTATCGGTGGAAACCACAAAAACAGTATTGGAGTTTGTCGGAATATTCGGTGGCTTGTTTACGGCTTTTTTGGCGGGCCGGTCACTTAAGCAAGCGAACACGCGGTCGGTAAAGCCGGCCATCCTCATTATTGCTGGTTTCGCTGTGGCGGGTGTATCAGGGGTCCTGCGGTACGGACCAGAGGCTCTTCCTTCCATACTTATTTTCAGCGGTGTAGCCATTTATAGTTTGGTTCAAAATTATCGTTCGCGTGGTAACGGCGGGCCTAAAGCCAGAATGCTCATTCCTTTCCTTCTCCTCGCTTCCTTCTTCGGCGGTGATGTACCCCAAGGATTTTCTCAAGAGAAACCCAATGACAATGTCCGGGACTCCCGTATCGCGCATGTGGCCGGTGAAGATGAGGTGTCCGCGCACGTACGAAACAATGCTTTGTTTGGGATAGGAAAAGGGAACTGGCACAACGGCTTTTATCAGCATCTTGATCCCAGTCTTAAAGAGCTTGGTGATGAGTTGAAGCAAGGCATTGCCGATCCGGAAGCCCGCGCTCTGGCGGTCGATACATTGCTGAATTTTGTCGTGCGCCCCATTGACCGCGGTCGCGGCGTTATGCTCCCCGCCGATTTTTATGATCCGTCCTCTGGTTTGACGCAAAATTTTTCAGATTCATCGTATGGCACAGAAACCAAAGAGACGATCACGGCAAGTGTGCTGGCGATGATTCAATCGAACGAAGAAATTTTGCAAGTGGCTTTAGATAAAGGCGAACGAAGACCTTCTGCCTGCGCCATGAGTTGGGCCGAGTTGCGAATAATTTTGAGCGTCACTGATCCTACCGCCTTTGCCACTTATGAACCCAAAGCAAAGAAAATTGAAAACGGCTTTGAGGCTCTGGAAACCAAATGGGCTCAGGAGAACCAACCGCGTAGCATAGGAATTCTTATACTTATGTTATCTGCGCTTTCGTCAACAATTGTCAATTTATTCAAGTGGAAAAATAAAGACAATGCGATGCGCATCATGGGTTCCATCGCGATTGTGGGACTCAGTCTGGCGATTTTTAATGGGTCGGGTATTCTGGCCTTAATAGATGGGCTGGTCCTTTACATGATTTTTCGTAAAGATCCTCTAGTAAGAACAGTTAAGACCGGATTCCTCATTCCTTTTCTTCTCGTCGTTTCCCTCTTGGGTGGTGTCCAGCCGAAAGCGATGGCGATGGGAGAATCAGCGCCAGTAAAGGTCGATATGTATATCGAGCCTGAGGCGCATTTGCGGCAATTAATTCCTGTGTTAGAAGGCCAAATGAGGCAGCGAATGGAAATGGCTCGAACAGGAATTCAGACGGCTGCCTTTGACGATCAAATTGCGAAAACGAAAGCAGAGATCGCGGCTTATGCACACCTTCCTGGTGCCCGCGAAACCGTGACAACGAGTCAGGTCGCTGTTTATGAAAGGGCAAAAAACACGCGAGGCGCACTCCAAGGCACGTTGCAAGAATTGAGCGCTTGGCTTTTTAACCTTTACACGTATCCAGCGTTGGCGATGCCTACAAAAGCATCGTATGGAGATTTTCCAATTGTTGACGAGGCGATACAGAGAGATTATTGGTACAGTAATTTTAACGAGACAAGATCTCAAGTTCTTCGGTCCGCCTTGCGCGAGGGCATTTCTAATCCGGGCACCCTACGTGCTACCCTGGCCTATTTAGTTAGGAATAGCCTTGCCGGGGAGCATCCCGATTACTCCGGGCCGATCTCAAATTTTACGGTCTTGATGCAAATCACCGACCCGTCCGCTCTTGCGATGATGGCCACAGAAGTGAAAGCGGAACTCGGTAATGTTTCGAAAAATTTCGCGGACTTTCGAGAAAACCCGACGGAATATACGTTCCATCCCGAGTACTTCCAGATGTTGATGACTCTCTTACAAAAAGCAAGCCCAAGTGATTTTGCCGCTTACAGTCAACGCTCTGAAATTCAAGCAATTCGAGGCTATCTCAAAAACGAAGCTGAACGTAAAAATCAGGAAAAAAACAGCGAGTTTAACTGGATTTTTCGCATTACGTCCGCGATTGCGATTTTAGCTGGATACATTGTGCGCCGAACAAAAGATGCTGAGGTCTCCGGCGCGTTGGCTGTAGTCAGTTTTTTCAGCGGTTCCATCGCGGTGGTAATGATGGGGGTGATTTGGGGCATTCTGCCAGTCACGTTACTCGTCTCTCTTGGCCTGCTAATTTATTTTGTACGCCATCCTAGAATTCCCAGCCGGATAAAAAGATTGATGCCTATCCTTCTTATAGCCGTATTGGCGCCATTCTCAGGTCTTCAGCCAAAAGCGATGGCCATGGGCGAATCTGCGCAGGTGAAGGTCAACATGTATATCGACGCCACATGGCATTTGGAGCGGTTGCTTTCTAGCTTGGAGAGTGAAACCAAAGCGCTCGTTTATGCCGAAAAATGGGGAGGCACCACGCCCGATATCAACGACCGGATCGTCAAGTTAAAGACGGAGATTATGTCCTATAAAAATCTTGCGGGAGCACGTGAAGTGGTGATGACCCGACAAAGAAATTTCTACGATCGTTCGCGAATCGCCCAAGGACCACTAAAGAAAAAATTGCAGGACTTAAGCGCTTGGCTTTTCAACGTGTATGCACATCCCACATGGGCTTTAACCACAAAAGCGTCTTATGGAGATCTTTCAATTGTAGATGAAGCTCTTAGCAAGGATTATTGGTCCAGAGATAATGCTGAAACTCGGTCTGAGATTCTGCGGACAGCGATACGTGAAGGTATTTCTAGTCCGGCCAGACTGCATAGCGCGCTGACCTATTTGATTGAACGAAGTATGTCAGGCGAACATTCTGAGTACTCAGAACCCATTTCAAATTTTGAGGTCTTAATGCAGATCACAGATCCATCCGCCCTAGCAATAATGGCCGAGGAAGTGAAATTGGAACTCCGTAATATCTTTATACAGTTCAAAAACTTTCAAGAAAACCCCACTGAGTTTGGGTTCAATCCGAATTACTTTCAAACCATGATGGAGCTTTTGCAGAAAGCCAATCTCAGCGATTATGCGGCCTATAATCAACGATCCGAGATTCAAGCGATTAAACGTTATCTACAAGACGAAAAGGATCGCGAGGACCAAAAAAGAATCACGGGGTTTAAATGGCTCTTTAAGGTTACATTTCTAGCCACTGCGTTGTCTGGGTATTTTTCTCGAAAAATAAAAAATCCTGATGACAGAAAGTTATTAAGAACCCTCTCGGTAGTATTTGCGCCAATTGCCGTCGTCGCTGCGGGGCTTACCTGGGGCATCGCGCCCGCTGCAATGATCGCGGTTTTTGGGATGACACTGATTGGCTACTGGCTTTTTCCCAAGAACCGAACATCTAAGGGGTTGGACATCATTCCGATGCTACTGCTCGCGGCCTTTTTAGGCGGGGACGTGCAACGCGGACTTTCTCAGACGGAAAAATCAGGTGAAAACGTCCACTTGTACACCGATTCATTAAAACCGCTTCAAGACGGTATCGAAAATCTGTCGACGAATTTAGCTGTGCTGAACAGCCCCACCGTAAAAGGAGAACCGACGTCGGACCGGGAGAAGCATGAATCAGAGGTTCGTAAAGCACAGGTCCTTTTAGTTGTACTGTCCCACCGGTCCGATGCCCTTGCGAATTTGCAAAAACTTCGCAGTGATGCGACGTTCATGAACCGTTATCCAGAAGCCACTCCCTTCGTCGATCAATTACTACACAATAAAACGACAGGCCTAAAACCCGAGCCAGGGATTTCGGAAATGAGGGACGCCGCCCGCGCTCTTTTTGAGCAAAGCGGAGGGGATAGCTATAGCTATGCGTCAAATCGGACGTCTCCTGAGGCGACAAGAACGCTGTTGGCAGATGAAACACCGCTGTCGGAATCCAACCCCAAAGCCGTGAAAGCGCTGCTGGATGACGCTTATCCGCCATTGGGCGATCTAACGCGCTTTTCTCCAGAAGGAGCGATGGATTGGAAATATCTCACGGAGGAGCCTTTGCGTCCACAAGCCGAAATCGCAAATCGGGTTCGCGAGGAACTGGTGGCCATTGAAGTCGACTCCAGAAAATGGATCACAGCCGAAGGAATCGATCCGCAAACCGGTACTCGCTGGATCAATTTGCGCAGTTCTCTTTTCCGTTGGGAATGGCTGCAAGAAATCCTTCGTAAGAATGATCCCACCTATGCGGCTTATCAAACGACACCGGACTATCGCCGCCTGCGCAGTGCGATCGAAAAAACCAAGACGCGTATGAGAACCGCCGGAGTTGATGTCACGCCGTCCACCTCGATACGGGCGAAGGAACTTCTCGACCATATTGAAAATGCTCGGGAGAAGTCCTATAGCAACTATATTGACTGGAACGCGATGGACGGAGTCATTGCCCTGGTACGTGCGGGAATCGCAGATGCGGACATTGAGGCAAAAGCGGTCGCCATCCTGGTGAACCATTACTCTGAATATCGGCCAGGAATGGGGTCTCCCGGATTGCAAGAACGGCTAGACGCCGTGCTGATGGGCGAGTTCCCCCATCAACAACGGAGTTGGGAGCATTCTGAAAATGTTCTAAAACTGCGTGCCGTCATTAAAAACTTCCGAGCCGAGGCACAGGATAGAGCGGCAACGGATCGTTTAGCAGGGTCTATTATGCTGACCCTCGCCTCCCTTCTATTTTTTGGACGTGCCCTTTATCGGACTTATTTGAGCCGGCGAAACCCAGCGAAACTGGCGACGCTTACCTCAGGGGACCTACTGCCTTTGCCATTTATTATTGGCACAGGTGTTGCTATTCTCGGCGGAGCCGTTGTTGTTTTATGGGGTTGGATCGCTGGGATTACATTTGTGGCCATAACGTCATTTCTAGCAAGTTATGGAAAGGCAATCCTCATTTGGAAGCGAAGCATGTCTCATGTGAACCAGTTACCCAACGAGAAGGCCCATCGTGATCCGTTGGTTAAAGCACTCAATTGGATGGGATTAGGATTCGCCACGATTGCCGGGATTCTGTATTTCGGATGGGTGGCCGTCCTCCCTGCAGTTGCGATCCTGGCGATCTACCTTATTCGTCGACGTATCATGATGAGTGCTTTAGGCGTACCGTTGTTACTGCTAGCCGCTTTCTTTACGCAAGGGTCTTTTCATAATGGACTTTCCCAGACCTCATCTCCGGTGAAAATGGCAGCAGCGGAATTGACGGTGGCCGAGCGCATTCGTGACGATCTGGCCGAAATAGAAGTTTCTTACTATCCATTGAAGAAAGCGCAAGCCTATCGCGAGCTATTGGAAATAGTCCAACGTGGAGATCAGGATATCGCGGCCCCATTGCTCGATCAGGTGATGGATCAGCTCTTAGCGGAATCCGTCCGTCCGAAATGGCATAACGATATGGAAGGGATGCAAACGGAAACAGAAATTAAGCACCTGCTATTTTCCACCATCCCGACACAACAAAGTTCACTGTTGCACGAACGCGTGGTCGCTGGAATTCTGCGTGCGTTGACCAAGGCGGAAGATGCGTTTCGTCAAGGACTTGCCGTGGAGAAAAAAGGTGGTTTTTGGAATCAGGCGGCCGCTAGTCAGGGATCTGATTGGATGAAATGGCTTAATACATTAAAGACGGCCGATCGCGCAGAGTGGGGGAAATATATTTCTACTGATGGAATAAAGGATCTTCAACTAGAATATGAAGCATCGGCGCGGAGATATACAAAGCAAAGTATTACTTACCTTCTGGGTTTACCGGGAAGTCTTCTAGCTATAGTGCTCGCTTTATTGGGCATTTCCAAAATTGAAAATAGTCGAAAACAAAAACGCACGGGAGTAAGCGCTAGCTCAGAAAAAGGAGTGGGATTAATGCCACTTTTGGGTGTGTTTAGTGCCGCGGGGGCCGCGGTTTTAACAGCAGTGACCAAAGTGGGTCGCGAGCATCTCTCGTCCGGTTTCGAAACGGTTCATCAGGCGGCGCTGGGCGTGCTTTCGGCGCGGCAAATGGATTTCAGTTTCCTGATGGCGCCGTCCCTTCCCGTGATGGTTGCGGCGGGGGCTTTGATGGTGTTGGTGGTGGGCGTCATTATGGTCCGCAGCAAAAACAACCGGCTGACCCGAATGCAAGCGGCGGCACTTTTGCCGCAACTGATGCTGGCTGGACTCTTGAGCACGGCGGCGCATGCGGTGAGCGGGCTTGCGGAAATCGCCATCGATAAGATGATCAGTAACCAAGAAGTGGCCGAGCGCGCGCGTCAAAAAAGCCAGGCCATGCTAGCCAAAGCGCTTCAAGCCGCCGCGGCCTAATCGTTACATCGCGACGATGCAAACGAATAAAGCAGACCTAGGCTATAGGGCCTAGGCCTCACCGGACTAAAAAATGACGCCTTTTTTCCCTGTAGCCCTAGGGAAAAAAAAGAAGGGGGATGCTACTCTTATGGCAGTAGCCCGCGGCGGTGTCGCTGCAACGATGTGACTTGCCGTCAGTGAAGTGATGGCGAGCCATCCCACCGAAGTAGTGGCGGTGGATGAACAACGAACGTTTGGTTTCCGGGGCGGAGGGCCCTTAAGCCGAACGTTTTTTATTTTTATCAAGGAGAAGGGCGGCGCGGGACGAACGTGCGCGCATCAAAAAAAGCCACCATGCTTTTCGTATTCTTTATCTGACTATGTATAAGCCCATGAATTCCACACCATCGTTCTTAAAAGCATGGCTTGGCGTGATGGTATCGCTGAGCCTTCTAGCCTCGAATGTTGGCGCCTACGGGCCTTCTATCTCTTTGCCTCACGCGTGTCTAGCCCCTTTGCCTGCTTTTCAAGAGCAGGCCTTAGTGGGACGTTTATTTTTATTCGGAGGGACCATCATTAGAACGCTTCCCTTCCGATGGAAAGGGTTGCGACGATCGGTCCGAGACTTCGAACATCATGGAACTGTGCCGACGCGCAATGAGTTTTGGCATTGGACGTGGATCCGTAGCGCGTTACTTTCCATCGTGGTTGTCGATGGTCTTTTGGGGTATGCGCTTTTGCATCCCTCTTTTTTTATGAGCCAGGTAGCGCAGGGATTTTCGCTGGTGGAACTGATGGCGTCGGTCATCCTCTTTATGGGTCTTGGCGGGTTACTGGATAAAGATCATGCCGGGTTAGATCTCCTACGCGGATTAGCAGGGTCACGGCAGCCGGACGCGGACTCTCCGCGTGGGGAGCGCGCCGCGCTTCTGCTAGCCGTTGCTGTAATGCTGTTAGTTGGGCCGGTGATGGGGCCGGTTTATAACTCCACTCCGCATGCGCAATTACTCGTTTTGATTTTCTGTATGCCATTGGCGATGGTGGCCGTCATTCCCGCGCTTCTTCTTATCGCGGATATGTGCAAGGACAAACTAACAACGCGGATCAGTGCTCGCGCTATGGTGCTTACCGCCATTACGCTGTTCATGCTTGGCTTTGTCTCTTTAGTTGGATATTTGTGGAGTAACCCTTTGAAACAAAGTAGGACCTTAGGGATGAAGCAACGTTTTAACGCAGCAGCCTAGATTCTTCTAGGTCTATACGTATTTTTATTCCAATAGGCAGTGATATAATGAGCGTAACATTCATGAAACAATGGGCCGTTTATCGACGATCGTTTAGGTTTTCTTTGGCGCTAATTCAAAGTGCGGGAGTTTTTGCTCAATCCCCGGCTTTTGTAACATCGCCATCGATTGTGATTCCAGAATATGTCACCAAAACGTTCTCTATCCCCGTGGACATCCAATTAACGGAAGACGATCTGGTGAGCCTGGCGGAGCAGCTGCATGAGAAAAATATTACCGAGCTTGATTTGCGCGGGCATCGGGAACTCTCCAGCGATTCGTTGAAGCCGCTTTCCGCTCAAACCCAATTGGTTAAGTTGAATTTGCATTCGACTGGCGTACGCGATGACGGCATGCCTTATTTAGAGGCCATGATTAATTTGCAGGAATTGGATTTGGGCGATACGCAAATTTCTAGCGATGGCATGGACTCGCTTGCCAAATTGGTGCAGATGAAGAAGTTGGTTTTGTCAGGCACGGAAATTGACGATAAAGCCGTCGAAAAATTAAAGCCTTTAAAAAATTTACAAGAATTGGATTTGGGTTCGACCAGTATATCCGGCGCCAGTCTCTTGCCGCTCAAAGAGTTTTCGCAATTGCAAACGGTGGATTTAGGCCATACAAAAATTGTCGGGCCCGTGCTCAAACCGCTACGCTCCTTACTGCACTTAAAAACAATTCATCTCAACAACACGCACGTCAACAACGACGCCATTCTCGCCCTGCGCGGCTTGCCTGAACTGCAGATGTTAAATACAAGCTGCACCGAAGTAACCGACAGTGGCCTCGATGCATTCCGCAGTATCCGCGGGTTTCAGCCTCTCAACGTCTGCGCCGAATAACAACAGCCAGCGGCAGCCGCCGTTCATGCCAGCCGTAGTTTTCTTTATTAGAGAGCGGGGAGCTCCGTGCCGGCGTAGGAATTGGCCGTGCGTTTGAAGCTGGGACTGCTCGACACAGAAATAATGATGCGATTGCCCTGCGCAGGGAGCTGACCGATGGCGTAAGCAATATCCAACCGAATCAAACTTCCCGCGGAAGAACGCGTGAGCCCGATGCGTAAGCCCACGCCGATGTCGGAATGAAAATCTTGGGTGCGAAAGGGATTGCCTAAGGGCTGGACTTGGCCACTTTCGGCGAAAATGGCGCCGCCTAAATAAAATAAGCGCAAAATTTCATCCGGATAAAACAGACGGCTTTCGTAATTCATCAGCATGCTTTTGTTCCCGGTATAGGATTGAATTTTAAAGCCACGTAAACCCGTGTCACCACCCAGCTGCAACACATTTTGCGTGTCCGGATGCTGGAGCCAGGCGCCTTCGGCATGCAGGACATGCGTTAAGGGCCAGGCCGTAAGCCCATGGCGATACCCGTTAAAGGTCGCGAAATAAATGGTGTTGTCGAGTTTGTGGCCTGTCCCTGGAGAGTCACTCACCACATAGCGCCCCAGAAATCCGTAGGACACCAAACAAAATCCGTTAATCTGTTCGCCAAAACCAAACGCATGTTGACCTAAGACGGGCACAGTATTATCGGTAGCGCCCATACTGCGCGCGGAATATCCGGATCCAATGACAAATTGATGACCCAAATTCACGTCCTCCACACGTCCCGCTTT
>Ga0105240_10015157_pt1 | contig 10491 bp, 11 predicted proteins | sample KBSC54metaG_FD_80426 | JGI IMG/M metagenome (GOLD analysis project Ga0105240, IMG submission 80426) | Corn rhizosphere microbial communities from Kellogg Biological Station, Michigan, USA - KBS C5-4 metaG | ecosystem: Host-associated > Plants > Roots > Rhizosphere > Soil | place: Michigan, USA... | reverse complement strand
GCGCACGGCGTCGCGACTCGCGGCCGGCAGGCGCCGGTAGACCCCGATCATCATTGTCCGGGCACCCCGTTCGCCGGGCTGCTCGATCATCGGCGTCCAGGGCGACGCCATCGCCCGGATATCGGCGGCGACGTCCACCTCCTTGATCCGGACGCCTTGCGTATGCCACCAGATCTGCGGTGCCTTGTGCCGCTCGCCGGCGCTGCGCAGGTCGAGCACCACGTCGATGCCGCAGTCCGCGAGACGCGCCGCATCCTCCGGCCCGACTCCGCCGATCGCCTCCGATCGGAAGAGATGCCCCGTCGCGACACGACCGCCACCTTCGACCGGAAGGCCGCCGACATCCCGGAAATTGGGTGCACAGCGAAGCAGCGGGCAGTCTTCCTGCAGCAGCAAGGCCATGGCCGTTCCTTCCGAACCGTGAGGCGGACATTCCCCTGTGTCGGCGGATGATGTCGGCTTCAAGACGATCGCGTGAACATCGAATATGCGTCACGGCGCGCGGACTAGCGCGAGCCGCCCCGGCATCACTCGGCGGTCGACGGCCGCCTCTCGGCAAAGCGGCTGCGGTAGGGCGGCAATCCGGGCACGTCGGCTCGCAATCGGATGACACCGCCCACCCGATCCGCATCGCCGTCGCCGCCGGTGGTGACGTAGAGATCACGCCCGTCGGGCCCGCCGAAGGCAAGGCTGGTGACCCTCGGAACGGGCAGCGCGATGCGCCGATCCACTGCGCCGTCCGGCCGGAACCGCACGATCGCCGCCTGTCGCCAGAACGCCACCCAGATATGACCTTCGGCATCGACGGCGAGCCCGTCGCAGTCGTCCAGCGCTGCCAGCAGCCGGCGATCGACGGGCAGGCCGGCGGCATCGCGTCGCCACGCCCAGAGGCCGACTGTCGATTCCGAATGATAGAGCGTGCCGCCGTCCGGACTGAAGCCGATGCCGTTCGAGGTGACGACGTCGTCCCGGAACAGCGTGAGCGTGCCATCCACCGAGAGATGGAAGAAACGTCCGCCAGAAGGCTTCTCGCCCCGCTCGAACACCGCCGCGAAGTCGATCGTTCCGCCGAAGAGGCCGCCCTGCTCGTCGGCCTCGATGTCGTTGATCGCGATGATCGGTTCGCCGCCCATCTCGGTCAGCAAGGGCCGCGCCCCGCCATCGGCGCCGACCAGCACCAGCCCACCCTTGCCCGAGCAGATGCAGGCGCCTCCCTGGTCCAGCGTAAGGCCGCCGATCCAGATGCGATCGGTAAGACGTGTCCGCACGACGCCGTCACGGATGCTGTACAGGCCGCCACCGGTGAGATCGCTGAACCAGACGGTGCCGTCCTCCTCGACGCGCGGCGCCTCGCAGAAACGGAAGCCGGCGATGACGGTCTCGAATTCCGGCGTGCCCGCCCCGGCGTTCACCCGCGCCCGCTCCAGGGATGGAAGGGCGGCATGGCGGAGGCACACCCCGAAAACACCGGCGCGCGTTTCTCCTGGAAGGCCCGCACGCCTTCTCCGCCATCGCCGGCTTGCGCATGGAACATCGCCAGGGATTCGACCAGATGAGCCTCAAAGGGGTTCGAAAGCGCGGGATTGTGCCACAGCATCTGTCGCATGAGCGCGGTCGCGACGGCGGACTTGCCGGCGACGAGCGAGCGGGCGAAGGCGACAGCCTCCTCGATCAGTGTCTCGCGCGGCAGGACAGCCCGCACCAACCCGCCGGCCAACGCCTCCCGCGCGTCGAAAATCTCGGCGCGATAGCACCACAGCAGCGCCTGCTCCGTCCCCACGATCCGCGGCAGGAGCCAGGTCGAACACGCCTCCGGCGTGATTCCCAGACGGCCGAACACGAAGCCGAAGCGCGCATCCTCCGCGGCCAGACGGAAATCCATCGGCAGCAGCATGGTCGATCCGATGCCCACCGCCACGCCGTTCACGGCGCCGACGATCGGCTTCAGGCAATCGAGCATAGCCAGCGCGACGCGGCCGCCCGTATCACGCACGCCATGGAGAAGGACGGGATCGTCCCGACCATCCCGCAATGCATCAAGCGAGGGCGCGGCGAGTGTCTCGTCGAGACCGAATACGTTGCCGTCGACCGACAGATCCATGCCCGCGCAAAAGGCCCGGCCCTCGCCCGTGACCACGATCGCGCGAACCGCATCGTCGCGGCTCGCCCGGCCATATGCGTCGATCAGTTCCTCGCACATCTCGACCGTGAACGCGTTGAGCCTGTCCGGCCGGTTCAGCGTCAGCCGCAGGATGCCGTCGTCCAGCTCGTAGCGTATCGTCGAATAGGTATCCGTCATGCGCCGATCCTATCCGCCGGCAACAGCCGCCGCCACTATTCGAAAGAGCGGACCGGCCGGCTGCCGCCCCAGTCGATCGAGGCGGCTGGCATGCCTCGCCCGCTATTCGGCCAGGGCCGAGAGCGGCGTGATGATCCGTTCGCGCGACACCGAAAAGAGCGCCTTGGCGCGATCGATATCGTCCTCCAGCAGCGCCTCGGTGATCGCCGGATAGGGATCGGCGACCGACCGCGTCACCTCGAAATCGACGTAGCTGATCACCTGCCGGGTGTAATAGGTGAAATGGACCTTGCCCATCGACCGGGCGAGATAATGGTTGCCGGACATCTCGATCAGCATGATCTGGTAGTCGCAGAGCGCCGCGTTCAGCCGGAAATAATCCTGCGAGGCCGCCGCCGCCTGAATCTTCTCGTTGGCGGCGGTCAGCCGCTCCCGAATGCCCGCATTCCGGGTGCCCGGGAAATCGTCGAGCGCGACGAACAGCAGCCCGACGATCACCTTCAGCATCTCGACGATCTGGGCCGGGCCCATCCGGCGGACGCGGGCGCCCTTGCCGGGCACCAGTTCGATCACGCCGTCGCCCGCCAGGATGCGTAGCGCCTCGCGCACCGGCACGCGGCCGAGGCCCAGCTGCTCGCACAGGTCGCTCTCGATCAGGCGCTGGCCCGGCACCAGGCGGCCGTCGTTCAGCAGCCCGTCGATCCTCTCCACGGCCTGCGACGTGAGGCTGATGGCGGGCGCGGAAGGCGATGGTTGTTCGGTCGTCACGCGATATCCCTGTCTCGGCCCAGCCTACCAAGCGATCCCATCGATGGAACGCCCCACGAAGCGGCTTGCCGCTCGATCTACATTTTTGTATACATGATTACGATACGCTCAACAACGACAACACAGCATCCGGCCTTGCCGCCGGCCAGGAGCAGGATATGCGCGACGAGCGGGCGATTGGCGATCTGACGGCGGAGCTTCTCGATCCCGAGAATCTCTCCTGCCCCCATGCTATGTGGCAGAAGCTGCGCACCGAATGCCCGGTCGCGCGCGTCGGCCTGCCCGGCCCGACCGGCGGCGCCTATCTGGTGGCGCGCAAGGCCGATCTGGAGTTCGTCGGCAAGCATCCGGAACTGTTCAGTTCCGAGGTGGGGCATGAGGTCTGGCGCTGGGGCAGCGATCTCGGCCCCGAACTCTCGCCGATCCTGCGCGACGGCGGCTACGATCTCGTCCACACCATCGTCTCGTCCGACCCGCCGAAGGCGCACCGCTATCGCAAGATCGCGCTGGAGGCGCTCGGTCCCTCGCGGGTGAAGGCCCGCGCCGCGCAGCTGCAGGGCATCGTCGACGACCTGCTGGCGGCGCTGCCCGAAGGCGAGCCGGTGGATTTCCGCGCGCGCTTCGCCGTGCCCTTCCCGCTCAAGGCGATCCTTGCGGTCTTCGGTCTCGGGCCCGAGCATGAGAACAATATCTATCAGGCCAGTTGCGCGCTGCTCAGCCTCGTCGATCCGATCACGCCGATCGATCAGGCCAAGAGCGACGTGCGCGACATCGTCGCCACCCAGAAGCTGCTCGCGCCGCGGATCGAGGCCTATCGCTCCGCGCCGGAGGACAATTTCCTGAGCTTCGTCGCCAATGCGCGCGACGAGAATGGCGATCTGCTGTCGATGGCCGAGGCGCTGTCCATGGCGTTCGTCACGCTGGCGGGCGGCAACGAGACGACGCGCAACACGCTGGCCTCGGCGGCGTTCGAGCTGGCGCGGGACCGGGCGCTGTGGGACCGGCTCGCCGGGGATCCGGCCAGCATCACCGCCTTCGTGGACGAGATCGTGCGCTTCGCCTCGCCGGCCACCGTCACCGCGCGGCAGGTCGCGCAGGACACGGAGCTCGCCGGCACGCGGATGGAGAAGGGCGCGGCAGTCTTCCTGCTCTGGGGATCGGGCAGCCATGATGAGACGGCGTTCGAAAATCCGGGCGAAATCCGCCTCGATCGCGCCAACGGCCGCACCCACACCTCCTTCGGCGCGGGCATCCACCATTGCGCGGGCATCAGCCTGGCGCGGACCGAGATCGAGATGGCGGTGCGATCCTGGCTCGCCGCGTTCGACCGGATGGAGCTGGCCGTGCCCGAGGCGGAGGTGCGCTACGATCCCGTCTTCGCGATCCGCGCGCTGCCCGAACTGCCGCTGATCCTGACGCGGCGGCGCTGATCTCCCACAAGAAGAGAGGATGGACGGCATGACCAGTTCCCGCATGGCCTATGCGCCGGGCCTGACGATCGAGGATGACGGCAACCACCGGCCGGGGTCCGAGCCGAAGTGGCAGGAAAGCTCGCTCGTCTCCTATTGCGATCCGGCGCGCGGGCTGGCCGGTTTCCAGCGCATCGGCATCCATCCCAACCGCAACGAGGCGAGCCTCTACAGCTGGCTCCAGATCGACGGGAAGATCGTGTCGCAGGCCAAGCGCACGGCACTGCCGCTGCCTGCCGGCCCGGTGACCGGCACGACGCTCGACGGCGTCTCCTTCGAGACGCCCGATCCCCTGCAGACCTGCCGCATCCGCGTCGATCGCGACGGGGTGCAGACGGACGTGCTGTTCGAATCCTTCACCGGCCCCGTCCAGATGAACATGGACGTCGGCGGCGCGACCGTCGGCAAGGGGCATTACGATTCGATCGGGCGCGTCACCGGCACCTTCACGCAGGGCGGCAAGGTCCGCGATTTCGACGGCGTCGGCTTCCTCGATCACAGCTGGGGGGCGCGCGACGGCGGATCGATCCTCGGCCATCGCTGGATCATGGCGGCGCTGGATGCCGGCAACCACATCAACACCTTCCCCACCATCGGCCCGCGCGGGCGATCGATGCTGGGCTATGTGATGCTGGACGGCGAGCTTTCGTTCACCGCCGACGTCCAGTCCGAACTGTCGGTGGCGGACGATCATCTGCAGCTGAAGGCGGTACGCGCGACGATCACCGACACGCTCGGCCGCACGGTGGAGGTGAACGGCCGCGTCGCCGGAGAGTATAGCGTGCAGCCTTACGGGCAGGGCTATTTCGTGGCGCACATGCCGGTGATGTACGAATGCCGGGGGCGCTATTGGCCGGGCATGGTCGAGTGGAGCCCGATGCGCTTCATCCCGCCCTGGCACCGCGAGAAGCTGGGGCTCCGCAAGGACGATGAGTGGCTCCGCTGGAACGGCGAGCAGCCCTGAGATGGCCGCGATGCCGCCGAGCGCCAACGACCGGACGCTGAGCCGCTACCTGCTGAGCGCGGCCCACACCATCCGCCTGCAGATCGCCAACGGCTTCGACGGCGACGCGGTAGCACGGCTGAGCGAGACCGCCGCCGTCGTCGCGCGGGTGGCGCAGCAGATCGAGACACGCAGCATGGAGGCGGGGGACGCCCGCGCCGAATATGCAGCGCTCCTCGCCGCGCAGGCGAAGTTCGAGGGGTTCGGCGCGGCGAGCGCTTCGGCCTTCACGTCGGCGGGGCCCCGGCGCGTGGATGCGGCGCGGATCGAAACCTTCCTGCGCGACCACCCGCTCGGCGGGCCGCGCGTCACCGTCACCGCCGCGCGGCTGCTGGCGGGCGGACGCTGCAAGATTACCGCCCTGGTCGAGCAGACCGGCGCCACGGCCCTGCCCGCCTCGATCGTGTTGCGGCAGGATTGGGACGGCGGGGCCACCGACACGACGGTCGCCGCCGAATATGCGCTGCTGGAAAAGCTCCACGATCGCGGCGTCCGGGTGCCCAAGCCGCTGCTGGTCGAGCATGGCGACACCGCGCTCGGCGCGCCCTTCATCATGGTCGAGCGGATGGCGGGGCGGGTCGAGGGCGGGCTCTACGATCCGCCACCCTCGCGGACGCTGATGCTCCAGCTGGCGGAGCAGCTCGGCCGCATCCATGCGATGCCGCTGGCCGAGGTCGCGCCACTCTTCGCGCATCTTCCGCCCCAGACGGCGGCCGATCCCGCCGAGGTGGAGGCGTTCGCCGAACTGCACGCCCGCGTCGGCATCCGCTCGGCGCTGGTGGAGGCTGCGATCGACTGGCTGCGTGCCCATATCGCGCTGGCCGGAAGCGACCTGTCCCTGATCCACAACGATTTCGGCTTCCACAATACGCTCGTCGAGGGCGAGCGGCTGACCGCCGTGCTCGACTGGGAGCTGGCGCGCATCGGCCACCCGGCGAGCGACCTCGGCTACATCAAGCATTTCGTCGGCAAGGTCGTGCCGTGGGAGGACTTCATCGCGCATTACGTCGCGGCCGGCGGCGTCGCCATCCCGGCGGAGACGATCCGCTTCCACGCCATCTGGAACGCGGTGCGCCTCTATGGCCTGATCATGCAGGCGCGCCACAATATCGAACTGGGCCGGGTGAACGACATGGAGATCACCTACGCCTGCGCCGACAACGTCATGCTGTTGATCGCCTTCCTGGGCCGGGAGCTCGACGGCGCGTCACCGTCGACCGACGCCACGCAGTAGCGCCGGCCGAACAGCGACATGGAAGCGAAGTCGGCAGGCCGCGATCGTTACCGCGACGCGATCACAAGCGGCGTCAGGCTCGCGGTCTGATCCTGCCCGGCGCGCGATGCCGCCGCGATCCGGGCTTGCCGCTGGAAGCCCCGCTTGAGCCTGTCGACCGTATCCTGACTGGCCGCGAAGAACACCCAGGCCTCCATGGGCCGATCATGGCCGACGCCCTCCGGAAGCGGGTGGAGCGTGGGTATATGGTTCACCGCGTAGACGGCAGCCCGGTCCAGTTCCCCGGAGCGGGAGGATTGCACGACGGAGACGCCGGCGGGCGCACCGCTCTCGCTGCAATGGAAGGCGACGCGCACCGCGCCCTCCAGATCATCGTCCCTGCCGACCTGGGACGGGTAGGCAAGGTGGGCATCCAGCCCCTGCGCTACATGAGCACTCCATTCGGCGACGGACGAGCCCGCCGTCACGGTGATCGCGCTGGGCGCGGTTGCGCCATGTTTCGCCATCGCGGCCTGCGGCGCGAGCGACAGCGCGGCGCACAAGAGCGCCTTCGTCATTTTGCTGTGCATAAGATTCTCCGTGCGAGTGAACGCGCGGCAGCGGTCGCGATGACACCGACCCCGGACCGGCTTTTCCGCGTAAGCAATGACGCCACCGCCGGTCGCACAGGCCATACGCCTGTCTCATTTCGGAACAAAGCCGGATATCGAGTAATTTCTAGATTAATAGAGCCGTGATGATCGAAACAAACAATTTCCCGCCAAGCCAGATCTTGAAATTAAACTATAATGGTCAATGCCGCATCCCGTGCGGCTACCGGACCTCAGGCTTTTGTCCAGGGCCGTGACACGCTCATGTCGGCCGCGCCACGCGCGCCAAGCAAAAGGCCCGGCACCGTCATGAAGCTGTCGGTCACCGGGTCGGTGCGCGCCCAGTCGATCAGTTCGTGGCGTTCGGCGATGCGCCAGGTGCCGGCGCGCTTCTCGTAGCGATCGACGTAGCGCCCGGCGACGAACAGGTCCTTGTCGTCGCCGTCCTCCGTAATGCGGTGCCAGGCGATGAAATAGACCTCGCCGTCGGCCGCGTCGTCCCCGTCGAAATGGATCTGGATCTGGCCGATCAGATGCTGGCTGGCCTTGAGATCGCGGAGGAACTGCTGCGCGAAATCGACGAAGCCGTAGGTTGACCCCTTGAACACGCCGCAATCGACATGGCCGTCCTCGTGAAAGGCCGAGCGGTGGAGATCGGGAAGCAGCCGGTCCTGCGCGCGCATGTAATTGTGCACGGCCTCGGTGATGTCGCGCCGCGCGGCGAGATCGCGGACCTCCGCCTCCAGATCGAAATCGCTCATTCCAGACCCTCCTCCCGTTGCACCAGAACATCGCCCTCGGGCCAGCGCATCCACGGCTGCGCGCTCGCCGTCCAATAATGGGTGGTGGGTTCGAGATCGGCGGTATCGTCCAGCGTGCCGCCCTTCACGAACACCAGCCCCCGCGCCGCCGCACGCGCCGTCTCGGTGAGCACCGGCGATCCGCAGGTCGGGCAGAAGCGGCGATGCACAATCTGCCCCGACGTGCCGCGATCGTCGTAGGTGGCGAGTTCGCCCGCCAGCCTCAGGTCGCTCAGGCGGAAGACGAGCACCACCGACAGCGCGGACCCCGCCTGCTTCTGGCAGTTGCGGCAGCTGCAGGTGACCTGCGCGAGCGGCGGCCAGTCGACCTCGTAGCGGACGGCGCCGCACAGGCAGCCGCCCTCCCGCCTGTCCGGCATCAGGCGGGCCCGATGTGCAGCACGGTGAGGCTGCGGCTCATGAACAGCCAGCGATCGCCCTGCTTCACCCATTCGTCGTCATAGCGGTTGAGCCAGCGTTCGGTCTTGCCCTCGGTGTCGGTGTTCACCTCGTCGGTATAGGTGTGGCCGTGGGCGCGATCGCCCTCGATCGCGATCGCGCCGCAGCGCTGGAAATTCACCTGCTTCGGCCAGCCCGGCATCGCGTCCAGCCAGGCCTTCAGGATCGCCTCCTTGCCCTCCACCCGCTCCATGCCGGGGATGGCGGGCAGCTTCCACTCCGCGCCCTTCGCCCAGTTGGCGATCCACGCATCGGCATCGCGGCGGGTAACGGCATCGCCGTAGCTGGCGACGAGCTCGTGGATCGCCAGCCGATCCTCGGCTGGCCCGATGAACGCCATGGACTTCCTCCTCCTTGGCCGGAGCTAGAGCCCCAGCACGGTTTTCGCGATGATCGTCCGCTGGATCTCGTTGCTGCCGCCGAAGATCGTCCAGGCGCGGCTGTTGAGATAGGCCGGCGCCGCCACCTGCGCCGCCTTGCTGCCGATCGGCTCGGGGCTTTCGTTGCCGTAGAGCGGTCGCGCGGTGGCGAGCTGCAGCCCGGCATAGCCGTGCAGCCGCATCGACAGCGCGTCCACCTCCTGCCGCAATGTGGAGGCGACCATCTTCACCAGCGAGGTCTGCGGGCCGGGCGGCCGCCCCTGCGATATCTCGGAGAGGATGCGCAGCTCCGTCACCTCCAGCGCCTGCGTCTCCAGCTCGATGCGGGCGAGCGCGCCGGAAAAGCCCTGATCGTGGATCAGCGCGCCGTTATAGCCGGCCGGCGCCTTGCCCGCCGCCTCGCGCAGCCGCTTGAGATCGGCGATCAGCGCGGGCGCAAGGCAGGAGCCGCCGCGCTCGTTCTCCAGCAGGAACTTGGCGATCGTCCAGCCCTGCCCCTCTTCGCCGACAAGGTCGCTGGCCGGCGCCTCGACATTGTCGAGGAACACCTCGTTCACCTCGTGATCGCCGGCAAGGCCGATGATCGGCCGCACGCTGACGCCGGGCTGGCGCATGTCGATCAGGATGAAGCTGATGCCCCGCTGCGGCTTCACCGAGGTGTCGGTGCGGGCGAGGCAGAACATATGGTCGGCGAAATGGGCGTGGGTCGTCCAGATCTTGCTGCCGTTGATGACGTAGCGATCGCCGTCCCGCACCGCGACCGTCTTGAGGCTGGCGAGGTCCGACCCTGATCCCGGCTCGGAGAAACCCTGGCACCAATAGTCCTCCGCCGAAAGGATGCGCGGCAGGTAATGCGCCTTCTGCTCCGGCGTGCCGAAGGTGTAGAGCACCGGCGCCAGCAGCTTGAGGCCCAGCACCGGCAGGCCCGGCGCGCTGGCGAGCGCGCATTCCTTCTCGAAGATGTAGCGCTGCGTCGGCGTCCAGCCGGTGCCGCCATGCTCGACCGGCCAGTGATAGCCGAGCCAGCCCTTGCGGTGCAGGATGCGTTGCCATTCGCGGCCGATATCGGGCTCGGCGAAGACGGTGGGCGTCGCCTCCGCGCCCTCGCGCAGATGCTGCGGCAGATGATCTGCGAGGAAGGCGCGCACCTCGTCGCGGAACGCGCGTTCGTCGGGGCTCAGTTCAAGATCCATGGCGATTGCGTAGCATCATCGTAACGCGCCGTTCGGCTGCGACAAGCGCTAGGGTCCATGCCCCTGAAAGGCGGACCTATCCCTAATCCGAGTAGCCGCATCGCGCCCCCCGCCCCTTTATCGAAACGGTGGGAAGCCCGCCTTCCCCAATCATCCGGCGAGGCCGGAGGCAGAATGCGGGGGAGTGCGTGAACTTCGAACTCGACGAAGAGCAAGGGATGGTGCGGGATCTGGTCGCGCGGTTCGCGGCCGATCGCGCCGGTCTTGACGAACGCACCAAGGCCCGCCGCGAAACG
>Ga0105240_10015156_pt1 | contig 10491 bp, 6 predicted proteins | sample KBSC54metaG_FD_80426 | JGI IMG/M metagenome (GOLD analysis project Ga0105240, IMG submission 80426) | Corn rhizosphere microbial communities from Kellogg Biological Station, Michigan, USA - KBS C5-4 metaG | ecosystem: Host-associated > Plants > Roots > Rhizosphere > Soil | place: Michigan, USA... | reverse complement strand
CTTCTCCCTCCCGGGAGCCGTCCCCGGTCCGTCACCCTCACCCCGAGAACGACCGGGGGCGGTCATTCTCTTCGCCCGCTCCGGAAACGCTGTCGCCATGAGTCTCGCCGTCACCCTCAGCCGCGCCCAGGAGGGTGTGGCCGCTCCCCAGGTGATGGTGGAGGTGCATCTTTCCGGCGGACTGCCCGGCACCAACATCGTGGGCCTGCCCGAGGCCGCCGTGCGCGAGGCGCGCGACCGGGTGCGCGTGGCGATCCAGAACACCGCCTTCGAGTATCCCAACCGCCGGGTCACCGTGAATCTGGCCCCGGCCGAGCTGCCCAAGGATGGCGGCCGCTTTGACCTGGCGATCGCGCTGGGCATCCTCGCCGCCGGCAATCAGGTGCCGCGCGAGCGGCTCGATAACTGCGAATTCCTCGGCGAACTGGCCCTGTCCGGCGCCCTGCGCGGCGTATCCGGCGTGCTGCCGGCGCTGATGCGTGCCCGCGCCCGCGGCCGCAAGGTGGTGGTGCCGCGGGCCAATGCGGCGGAGGCGGCACTGGTTTCCGACGCCGATGTGCGGGTGGCCGATTCGCTGGCCGAGGTCTGTGGCTGGCTGCGCGGCAGCCAGGATCTGCCGCTGCCGACGGCGGCTCCCGCCAACGACGACCTGGCTTTCGACGCGCCGGACCTGCGCGACGTGCGCGGCCAGCGCCACGCGCGCCGCGCGCTGGAGATCGCCGCCGCGGGCGGGCATCACCTGCTGCTGGTCGGTCCGCCCGGCACCGGCAAGACCATGCTGGCCGAGCGCCTGCCCGGAATCATGCCGCCGCTGAGCGAATCGGAGGCGCTGGAAACCTGCGCCGTGCTCTCCGTGGCGGGGCAGGGGATGGAGGCCGGGTCATGGCGCCGCCGTCCGTTCCGGGCGCCGCATCACACCGCCTCCGGCGTGGCCCTGGTCGGCTGTGAATATGCAAAGTCAATGCGACTGGAGCGAAGAGGGTGCGACTGTGGAGCCGTGTGATTCCTCAATCCAATTTCTTAACTTTCTGGTCGACGTCTGTGACTCTGGAACAGGCTGCGTAATACCCGGGCGCCTTGCGGCATGGTTAGGCATTCCAGAGGATGAGCTGATCGAGGCGACCGCTAACTCGGTTGCTGGGAGCTGGCCAATCTTTGCAGATCAGGTAATTGCCGTACTGGATGCATTACATGGGTCCAGCGGCGATTTGGAAACGACCATGAAGCGGTTCGTTCGAGGGCACGCCAGCTTTGGTGCGAGTGGGATCGAGCTAGTCAGATGTGGGCAAGCGGGGGCCTGGGTGCGAGCGCTTAGGTCGGGAGACTCAACATCAATGGCGCGGCATTAAAGTCGATGTGCGTGGCCGAAGCGAATACGTTATCCATGCCCCTTCGGTCTTCCTGGTGTTCTGCGTGGCAAGTCGGGAACCCACTTCCTTGCAACAGCGGGGGGCGCTGCATTTAGCGCCAACAGGGCGAGGCGCACAATTTCGGTGCGATTGAGGATCATGCCTTGCATAGCAAGAGCGACACGGATCCGTTCAATTCGCGCTAGATCCTCCGCGTCGAGCGCGAAGGACGTGGGGCTGATCTTGGATCCTTGGCCCATAGTCAAAAACCTGATATATCAATAATAATAAAACTACAATATCAACTTCTGCGATGGAGTGCGGGATGCGCATTGACTTCCGGGCCGATACGATTGCCGAAGATCAGGACGTCGGGAGACAGGCCATAGAATCGGCAGCGCATACCACAGCCGCAGGTTACGACCCGCTGGCTGCACTTGGGGTAGCGGCAGACGCGACCCTTTATCTTGATCGCTGCCAAGTCGATACGCCGCCAGCCTTGGTGTCGAAGGTTTGGGATGTTGTTAAGGAACATCGGGCGAATGGCGGTTTGGTCGTCGATTTCGGCGCCGGCGATGCCAGGTTCGCCGTCGCGGGGAAGTATCGAGAGTACATGGGCTTCGAGATCGACCGATCCCGCTACGCTTCGGTTTCTCTCCCGCGGCGAGCGCGCATGGTTAATGCGTGCGCCTTCTCGCGGGAAGTGTCGGGTGCGGATCTGTGCATCGGAAATCCTCCGTACGTACGCAATCAAGACCTCCCATTGGGGTGGCGGCAAGAGGCTGCTGCGTCGATCGAGCGCAGAACCGGGGTTCGGGTTTCGGGACTCGCTAATGCGTGGCAATACTTTTTCATGCTTTCGCTCGCGAGCACGAAGAACGATGGCTTGGTCGCGATTGTCATCCCGTTCGAATGGGTTTCACGGCCATCATCAAAAGCCTTGCGCACTTACATCGCCGAAAACGGTTGGGATGTCAGCGTTTACCGACTGGCCGACAGTACGTTTGATGGCGTTCTTACGACTTCGTCTATCACGATCGTCGAAAAGCAGTCCAAGGGCGGGCAATGGAAGTACTTCAGGGAGGAGCTGGACGGCACGTTCACTAGAATGAAATCACCTACGGGTGGACGCCGGGCCCTTCTGCCTTATCGAAGAGCTGACCAGTCAAAGCCATACGCTAAACGCGGGTTGAGCCCAGGAACGCAGGAATTTCTTACCCTAACAGAGTCGGAGCGTGCCCATCTTGGCTTGGTCGTGGGCAGGGACGTGGTGCCTTGCATCACTTCGCTTCGGCATATTTCTGCCGATGTGAAAGTGCTTTCCGAGAGTGTGTTTAAGCGACACTTGGGCGATGCCGCCATGTTCATCGGAGACGTAGAGCTTCTTGGCCCCCGGCGCGTACGCCAGGCCATCCGGGTAATCGCCGGCCGGTGCGCGCGCGAGGATCTTCAGGGTCTTCGGATCGATCGCCACGACCTCGTTCGTACCGGTGGCCGTGGCGTAGACCCGCCCCAGCTGCGGCACGACCAACACGCCGTGCACGTCGTCGGTGTCAGGGATATCGCCGATGACCTTTCGCTGCTGCGTATCGACCACCGTCACCACGCCGTCGCCCATGTGCGCCAGGTACAGGCGGTGCGCGGCCGGATCCAAGCTGGCGTAATCCCAGCGCGTGGCACGTCCACTCAACAGAATCTCGGCCACCGTCGAGGCTGTGCAGATTTTTGTGTAGTCGAGATTCTTAGGTCTGAGGAAAACGCCCCTCAAATTGAATGCTAAAACGATTAAGCGCTGCCTTCCAGTCACGGACCGGCAGCGACCATCTTTTGCTGATGTTGCGCAGGCCTAAATAGAGTAGCTTGATCAATGATTCGTCGGTTGGAAACGCTCCGCGGTACTTGGTCAATTTACGCAGGCTCATATTCACCGACTCGATGGCGTTGGTGGTGTAGATGACCTTGCGGATCTCCGGCGGATAGTCGAAGAAGGGAATCAGATGGACCCAGTTGCGTCGCCACGACTGACTGATTGGCGGGTACTCCTTGTCCCACCGTTCCTCGAACTCCGCCAGCCGCTGCTCAGCCTCCTCTGCCGTCGCGCAGCTGTAGACCCGTTTGAGATCAGCTGCAACCTCGAGTCGTCGCTTCCATGACACATAGTTGAGGCTGTGCCTAACCATATGCACGATGCACAGCTGGACCGTCGTTTGTGGAAAAACGGACTCGATGGCCTCTGGAAAACCTTTAAGCCCGTCGACGCAGGCGATAAAGACGTCTTGCACGCCGCGATTGCGTAGCTCTGTCACCACCTGAAGCCAAAATTTGGCCCCTTCCGTTTGCGCCAGCCAAAGACCTAGTACTTCCTTCTCGCCGCTCATGGTGATTCCTATCGCCATATAGACCGCTTTAACCCGTACGGTGCCTTCTCGCACTTTCACGTGTATGCAGTCGAGATAGATGATCGGGTAGACGGCATCTAATGGTCGGCTCTGCCACGCCTTCACTTCCTCCACCACCGCGTCCGTAACTGATGAGATCAGACTGGTAGAAACTTCAGCCCCATACATCTCCTCTAGATGGGCCTGGATGTCGCGGACCGACATGCCACGGGCATAGAGCGACATGATCTTGTCGTCAAATCCGCTCCAGCTCCGCTGATGCTTCGGAACTAACTTCGGTTCGAACGTACCTTGTCGATCGCGAGGAACTTCAATCGGCAGATCTCCGAACTCCGCGCGAAGGGTCTTTCGGCTGCGGCCGTTACGCGTGTTGCCCGTAGCGTTGGCCACCGGCTCGTGCTTGTCATGCCCGAGGTGGTCGGTCATCTCTGCATCCAATGCTCTCTCGACCATCAGCTTGGTCAATTGCTTCAGCAAGCCATTTTCGCCAACCAGGTCCTCGGGCTTCTTGTAGTTCGCAAGCAAGCTATTAAGCAATTCGTTGGGCACGTCGTGTTTGCGTGAGCTCATGATGTCTCCGGATTGGATGGGTGTTCTGTGCAGAGAATCCGCTTACACAAAAATCAGGACACCTTTCATTCCCTCTCCTTCACGAGCCAGGGTGTACGACACATGACGCATGCTGACTTTCGTTCTTGCGCAGCTGCCGCGCGTCGCAATAGTTCGCCGTGAAGCGTACTGGGCGAAGTGCGATCATTTCGATCAAGCGACGGACCTTTTCGGTCCGATCGATGCGTATCGAGGCCCAACATGTCCTGCCGGATCGCGCCTTCCCGCTTGGGTTTGGCATCGAAAATGGAGAGCGGTACGTCGCCGTTTCAGGAAGAGCGTGCAGTCGAGGTCCTCGCCATAATCGCTACTTACCGAATTTTCCGTCCATCCACAACGCCTGAGCAGCAGCGCCGCGATACATCACCGAGAACATATGCGCGCGGCCGTTCTGGCGTACCGGCGAGATTCGTCTGTGCCATGGCTCGCGGGAGCATGAGGTTGGATGGAACGTAGCGACACGCATCGCTTCGCTGGAAATTTAGCTGCGCTAACTTCGCGCGAAGCTGTCAAGCAAAAGCTGCCGAGAGGTTCTGGCTAAGGAGTTGCGAAATGAGCGATTGCCCAGCAATTGTGTCGAGGAACTCCGACGGTGTGCGATTGCCAAGCGCAGGTAACGGAGTGCTGATCCAACGGCCGGTCCACTGGCATGGATCGAACTCGCGAGGGTCACCGCACAGCTCAACCATTTGTTGAACCTGACCAACCAAGCCTAGCGCGCCAAGTAGATGCTCACTATCTGAAGAATTGAGTGGCGTCCTCTCTCGGCGTCGTCGCTCGAATATGCCTTTGCGTATGCCGAGGTAGCCAATTAAGACTTTGGCGTCGATGCGCAGATCTCTAGCCAGAACATCTATCACCTCCGGTGCGATGCCATTTCTGGCGATAACCATGCGGTCCACCAACGAAACTCCATAGAGCTCCTGATAGGGAATCGAGTGGCGGCGGTGGCGCCACCGTCCCGCGAGCAGGGCGGTGAGGGACGTCGTATGTTGCACGGTGTGGGGGGCTGATGGCTTCATACTTTCCTGACGCCTCCTATCTCTCTCACGATTACGACGGTCGCCGAGAAAAATCAAGCATATCTAGATCGCGATTGCGCCACCTGCCTACGCCGGGCGGCTAGAGTAGCCCTGGGGCTCCAGTTCGCGCCGCTACTTCGTACGGAGGTACGTTGCTTGCATCGCCGTCAACTTTCTAAGCTAACAAACACTCGCCGGCACCTTTCGCGGACCTTCAGTGAGGAAGGGAGCCGGCCGATATGCCCTGGGAACGATATGGCCCGGAAAAGGACGTCGATGTGAGTACAAAGGGCGAGCGCCGCCGCGATTCGGTACCGTTGATCCTCCAACAGCTGAAGGAAGAGCCCGGACCACTGGTATTGAACTGGCTGGGGTCATTGCGCAAGCGCAGCGCTCGGAGCGGTCAGCGTTACAACATCCAGGCGCAGTTTCGCCGGCAGCTGGAAGACGATGCGGCGCTGGATGTGGACATACCCATGGAGGCGTTCCATCTTCTGGCAGTGGGCTCGCGCTGGAGCTACGGGACCTTCAACGGTTACGCCGGTGGGCGCACGTCCTGGGTGCAATTGGATCTTCCAGCGCTGGATGTGCAAGGGCCGCATCGCGCGCTGAAGCCGCACGAGGCAATGCCGGACTGGACCTATCCACTGCATGGCCTAGTGCATCCGGGTTCGGTTCGGCTTATTCCCGTCATCGGTGGGGCAGACTTAATCTTCCCCATCGCGGAGATGGTGCGAGTTTGGTACCTATTCCATCCGGCCATGTTGCGGGTGATCCTTGGCGACGGCATCACCCAGCCCTGGGCGATGGCACGCAGTGACCTGCCGTGGGATCCAGATGAGACGCGCAAGACAGGCGATGGCGCGCACGTGACGTATGACATGGCTTTTGGAGACGGCCCGATGAAACGGCTTGCGCGGCTGCTCTTCGATGCGCATGCCAGGCAGAAAGCAGGTGCATTCTCGCGGCGCTTACGCGAGTACAGTGAGAAAAATGCCTTCCCCTTTCCGTACACGGTGCCGCCACTCCAAGATCGGCCGTTTCTCAAGATCCACTACATCGATATCGAGGAGTGGGACGATAACCCATCGAGGCGACTAGTGCTGTCCGTGCTAGCCGTCCGCCACCCGCCGCCGTATCGCTTCATTACCTGGGATGCCAAGCATGACAACCGGCACGATCCCAACGCGGATCCGGATCGTCCGATCATCAGGCCGTTCAGTGCGCCGGGCATTATCTCTGATGGAGAGGGAGTAACGTTGGCTGGCGAAGGCGCCGACTCACGTGTGGAAAGCGTGCGAACGCACCTGTTGGGATTCGATGACGATGCCTACGATGTGCCGACCGAACGTGTTCCGCGTCGGCCGTCGACACACCGGGCGGGCGGGCGGGGGCCGGATCCAGTGCAGGTCACACATACCGCACCGGACACTGGTAGTGGCGGTGAGGCCGGCGTGGCGGAGCTCGCCGGCGGTGACATGTTGCCACCACCCTCGGAGGAAAGAAGTCGGGGTGGCCCTCCTATCGCATTGATCCGCATGCGGACCGTGTTTGATCGCGCAATCGAGCTGTTGATACCGCAGTTGCCAGGCTGGACCGTGGCTTATCTCGCACTTGCAGGCATGGACAACGGCGTGTTGGAGATCGCGCAAGAGGCGCGCGCGGATTACCGTTTTCTGATCCTGCATGCGCGCAGTTCCGGGCGACATGTTTATGCGCTGCACGGCACGCCCGTCGATGAGGAAAAAGCGCACCAGTTGTTTGCGTGCAGACAGCCATCGTCACAACCGCTGACCACCCAGCAGTTCACTCAATGGTTGAGTGGCGTGCCCTACGCCGGCCGGCCTATCTGGGTCAATAAGGAGCCAGATGGGCTGAAGCTAATCCCGTATGCCTTCAACCACAAAAGGCATGATGCGTCTTTCGATGAAATAACGTGGATTCAGGCATTCGCAGCGAATGTCGCTAAGGCTGTTCTAGCCGTCGCTCTAGGATAGGTGTTGGTCGCGTCGGTATCGGATCGCCTTGGTCTGACGCATATCACGCGTGTCGCACTCGCTGCACGTGCCACTCTGGCATGGGTATCTGCGAAGTTACTAGCGGAGAAGGAGCGTCCGCGCTATGCGGCCGTGCGCGCAGAGTGCATGTGAACATCATGCGCGTGACAAAGCCGGCTCAATCTCTGCCATGACGTCGGTGAGCCATGACGGATTGGCTGCGTCGGTAGGCTCAAAGCGGCAGCGATATACGTGGCTACGCTTGGCGTCACGCAGAAATTGCGCTGGCCAGTCGTGGAGGTAGGCTTCGAGCGCAGCGAGAGGCTGCTGACGAGTCCACAACCGCCAGTGTTCGAACGGTGTGATCGGTCGCGCTGAGGCGGCCCATCGAAGGCAGCGAATGGTCGAAGCATCCGTGAGGCCGTTGAGGTAGCGCCGGCCATACAGTCCACGCAACAGGACGCGTGTTCCAGCAAAGAAGTCAGTCGCCGAAACATCCATGGTCCCGATTCGTGCAAATCCACGGCGCATTGCCGCGTGACACCGATGCTCAAACGCGAATGCGCGCATGACCAGCGGACGACGCGGTGCGGCCGCAAGGTTGGCGCCGCAAGTTGGGCAGGGGAATCGCCCGGCCATAGCCAGCTCCACTCGCGCGAAGGTGACCGGCGCGTCGCAACGTGGGCACGCATCCCAGAGGAGGCATTGATGCCGACTACAGGCAATCTCGAAAGCCAATCGCCCTGTGATGCGCACGGCCCCATCTTCGGCCAGGCATTGTGGACAGTACGCATGCCCGTGGTGCTGTTGCGTGCGATGAAATACACCCACTGGCGTGATCCACGGTAACCATCCGTCGATGGTCAGGCGAGGGTAGAGTATCCCTTCGTAACGACGAAGCGTGGCCGCCTCCATGCGGTTCGTGCTTAGTCCTAATAGCGATGCGCATCGATCAGCCAGCAGGATCGGAGCGAACCGGTCGACATCACGGGGCCAGAACGCCCGTCCCCCGAGTAGCTGGCTCGTAAGTGTGTGATTGCTGATGGCATTGGCCCAGGCGAAGCGGTGAAGCCACCAGGACAGCGCTTCATCTCGAGCCAGCTGCGGGTGCGCGCACCACTGCAAGCTGGCCGGTGCCATCGCGCTATACCCGGGCGGTGGCGATTCGGCGGCGGCGGTCGCTGGGCGGCGTCCACCCGATGCCTCGTAGGAGGTCCTGGGTGATCGATTCTTCACCCCTGTGAAGCGCTTCGGCCACAGCCATGCAGAGCAGGTCACGCACCTCGCCGAGCAGGCCTTCGCTCAAGCCCAGAATGAGTGCGGCCGTATCGCGCTGCTGCAGGCGGGACGGCTCCCTCAAGGGTAGCGTCGCCTCGAAGCTGGCCAAGAGGCGGCGGTACTCACTGTCCATGCGCCAGGTAGGCATCCAGATAGGCGTCAACCGATTCGCCAGCTGCTCGTCCTTGCTGACGGCGACCTGCGCTTCCGTGGTACCAAGCACTACGATGCACAAGCGAAGGATGTTGCCCAGGTGCTTAACCACGTCTATGACGATCCGGCGGCGATCGTTGCGTGGGCCCAACACGTGCTGGAATTCGTCGAGCAGAAGCACTCGGCATCCGACGCTGTCCAGCAGCGCACGCACCTGTCTTGCCTTTTCACTCACCGGATCCCGTGCCCGGAACGGCTGCCGCAGGGCAAGGAAAATCTCATCGTACAACCGGCTCTCGTCCGGATTGGGCGGCACCTCGATCCGTACCACCGGGATGATGGACGCATCGCCCTCAAGGTTGGCGTCCATGGGATGACGGGCGAGGAACTCCAGCCCAACCGCCGTCTTGCCACTGTTGGAATCGCCGAGGATCTGCAGGCCGGGCATCCGATGAGACGGCGGGTAATCGAGCAAGCCCTCGAGGCGGTCTAGGATCGTGTCGGCCGCGGCATAACTGAACCATTTTGGCCGGCGCATATAGGCCAGACGTTCTTTCGCCGATAGCAGAAGGATGGGGCGTACGCTTTCGTCGACATGGTCCATATCAGTGCACCACGCGAATGGCGAAGGGTTTTGCCGGAGCGGCATCGTCCCAGTCATCGCAATCTGGCGCGATATTGGTCGGTGGCCGTGACACGCTGGCCTGGGCATCTTCGGCCTCGCGGCGGCTGACCCGGTCCCGTTTCTTCTGCAGGGCTTTGCGCGCCTTTACTGAATGCGATTGCGCCTCGGCCACCAGTTGGTTGAGGCGTTCGTAGGTCTCGAAAATGAGATCCTCGTCCACCATGCGCCGGCCTTCCTTGCGAAGCTGCGCCCGTACCTCTCGCAATTCCCACAGACTGATTGATGGATATTCCAGGTGCCGGTACGGGATTGGGTAGTAACGATTAGTCGTCGGGTCGAGGAAGTAGACCACGCTGATGTCGCGAGGATCGCGGCGCACCACGAAGCGTCGAGGGCGCTTGGTCGTCGGGTCCATAGCGCGGATCCATGGGTCAAGCACCGGATCGTAGTAGGACACGCCGTCGATACGCAGACCGTAACTCTGGATCGATCGCTCGATCATCGGCATGAAATCCAGTCGCAGCCGCTTCGCGTCCGCCACAGGTGGCGGCAGACCAACACCGGGCGTCACGCCGTCACCGAGCACGCCGAGCTCATAGCGTTTGATGGGGGGGCGGTCGATACTGGTATGGATGCGCTGGTGGTACACGTTGCAGATGTACTCAGTGAGATAGCGCTCCAGCTCTCGAAGTGTCAGGACGGCCTCGGTGTGCGGGGCGTACGTGCCGCGGTCCTGCGTGTTCGAGAAGGTCGTGCCAGGCAGCAGATGCACCTCTTGGTTGAAGGTGCCCATCAGACGCTCGATGTGGCCGCCCCAGTTGGGCGTCTTCACCTTCCGCCACTCGACGCGGAAGTGATACGACTGAGCGGCACGGGTAATCATTCCGCCTCGGAATTCCTTGGCGTTGTCGGCGTGCACGGCGGAAGGCATGCCCCACATCGGCCATCGCGTCTGCACACCGATGACACCCAGCCAGCTTTCCTTGGGCAGGATCGCGTGGACTAGGCACATGCCGACTGTCACCTCACTGGGGGCGTCCAGTGATAGATAGAAGCCTG
>Ga0105240_10015155_pt1 | contig 10491 bp, 5 predicted proteins | sample KBSC54metaG_FD_80426 | JGI IMG/M metagenome (GOLD analysis project Ga0105240, IMG submission 80426) | Corn rhizosphere microbial communities from Kellogg Biological Station, Michigan, USA - KBS C5-4 metaG | ecosystem: Host-associated > Plants > Roots > Rhizosphere > Soil | place: Michigan, USA... | reverse complement strand
CGCCGCGGTGAAGTGCTCGACCACCTCGCTGGCGTTCTGGACGGTGATCTCCAGGTCGGCGGCCTCGCCCGGCCCGAGCGCGATGGCGTCGGGGACGACGGTCACGCGGACGGCTGTGGTGGTCGTCACGGTCGCCTCAGTTCTCTGTCGTGCAGCCAGGTCATGGTGCCAGCGGGCCCGGTACGAGCGTGTCGGTGAAGTCGTTGTCCTTGCGGCCGCTGGAGTCGGTGAAGTGGTTGTGGCCGGTTATCTCCAGCTTGCCGTAGGCCAGCTCGATATGCAGTGTCATCACCTCGAAGCTGAAGGTGTACGTGACGTCCAGCGCGCCGTTGGACCAGGCGGCGGCGGCGTTCCCCCAGTCACACAACGGTGTGCATTCCCCCCAGCCGTGCACGATGCCCGCGACGTCCGACGACGACGTGAACTGGAGTTGCGCGGTGTTTCCCGTACTGGGTGCCACGACCCACGTGCCGTCGTACATCGACGATGCGAACGGCAGCTGGTTGTAGACCGACGTGTCGTTCGGGCTCCCGATGGCGACCTGCGTGATCTGGCCGTTCGCGATGGTGAGGTGGACCTTCGTCGAGCTGCTCGAGAATGTGGCGTCGAGCGCACCGCCCGACAGCGTCGCGGTGACGGTGCCCCAGTCGCAATAGCTCGGGTGGCACATTCCCCAATCGTGGAGGCTGCCCGACGTCGGAGATGTGGCGGTGAACTGGATTTCCGGTACGTATCCGGTTTGGGCGTTGGCGTTGCCCCACCAGCCGTTGAACGCGTACGCGGTGGGGTTGAAGCCCACTGACACCGACTTGTTCGCATCGAGGGTCAGCGCACAGCTCGCCGCAGAGCCCGAACAGGCGCCGCCCCAACCGCCGAAGGAGTAGTTCGGGTTCTGGGGAGTCACTGTCAGGGTGACGGCGGTGCCCTTGTCGATGGTCGCCGTGCAGACGCCGGGGCAGTTAATACCGCCGCCGCTGACCGACCCGCCGGCCGGTACGGACACGGTGAGTTTCACTTGCGGGATCTTGCTGACGGTGATGCTCAGCGAGGTCTGGACAGATGTGCCGTCCTGCATCGTCGCGTGGACGACGATCTGGTAGCCGCCGGCGGTCGTCCAGGCGTGCGTGGCCGACGTGCCCGCGCTGTTCCCGCCGTCGCCGAATTGCCACGTCGCCGTGGCCACCGTGCCGCGGTCCGCGCTGACCTGCAGGTTCACGGATTCCTTGACCACCGGGTTCGGGTCGGTCAAGGTGATCTTCAGCGTCGGCGGCGGTGCCGACGAGGAACTCGGCGTGGACGACGGAGCCGACGAAGGAGGCCCGACCTGGGTCGGCGCCGAGCTCGGCGGCGCACTCGGCGGTTCGAACGGCCCCGTCGGCAGCGGAGCCGTCGGCGTCGCCGACTGCCCCCCGCCTGGCGGCGACGAAGAGCTCTGCGTCGGCGGCCGGCTCGGCGGCGGGGTGCTCGACGGCGGCTTCGACGGCGGCGCCGAACTCGACTTCGGAGGCTGCGGCACCGAAGGCGCCGCCGACGTCGACGGCTGGTGCCCCGGCAGGCCCTTCGTCGGGTCCGCCGGGTCGTACTTCGCGACCTTGGTGACCACGCCGTCGAGGTTGATCACGCCGGCGCGCTCGCTGTTGGGGTCGTTGAAGAACACGATGCCGTCGCGGGTGAGCAGCTGGAACTTCGCCGCCGGGCTGAGGACCTGGGCCGTGGCCACGATGGTGCGCTGGGACAGGTCGATCACCCAGACCTGGCCGGTGGTGTAGTCGGGGACGAAGACCCGGTCGCCGGACTCCACCGCCGCGCCGAGGTCGTTGTCGTTGCTGTCGAGGGCGACCGCGTCGGAGCAGTTGTGCGCCGCCAGGTCGCAGATGTCGAGGACGCCGCGGGAGGCCACCACGTACAGGCGGTCGGTGTGCGGGGAGCCGCTGACCGCGATCGTGTCGGTGGGACGGAGGTCCAAATTCAGGGTGCCGGTCGGCGAGCCGTTCGCGGGATCCACGGTGACCGCCTTGCGGCCGGCCGTGTCCACCACCACCGGCTTGCCGTTCACCAGCGCCAGCAGGTCCTTGCCGGGCGCGGCCACGCTCCGGTGGACCTCGCTCGTCCCGTCGGCGACGCGGGTCAGGTCGCCGGTGGCGCCGTCGACGAGCCACAGCCGGCCGGCGTCGTCGAGGGTCGCGGCCCCCGCCGAGAGCTGCGCGGCCAGGGACAGCTGCGCGCCGGTGGTCGCCAGGGTGTGCGGGTCGGCGGTGGTCAGCAGGCCGCGCTGGGTGTCCAGGGCGTAGACCTGGTGCGGGTCGGCGAAGGCGGTCAGCCCGGAGGTCGCCCCCTTGATCGGCGTCGCCGGGGCGGTCAGGGAGAAGGTCGCCCCGTCCACCCGGCGCAGCGTGCCCGCGGTCTCGTCGATCGCGTAGGCCGTCGAGCCCTGCTGCACCACGTCCAGCACGTGCCCCGCCGGCGCGGCCTGCACCTGCGCGGCCACCTCCGCCGACGCCCCGTCCAGCAGGGTCACCTGTCCGGCCGCCGAGGAGGCCAGCCAGGCCGAGCCCGGCAGCAGGTGCACGTTCTGCACCGGGTAGCCGTGGCCGGCCCCGAGGAACACGGCCAAGCCCACGGCACCCACCGCACCGAGTCCGTACGACCCGGTGCGCATCGCCCGCTTGCGACTGCCTGAAAATGCGGCCCAGCGCCAGGCACGCTTCATGGCCGGCCCCCTCATCCCTTCGTCAGAACTGCCATCGCCCGGCGCCGGCGGCGGGTGTCCACCGAGCGGGCGACCAGCGGGCGCGGATCGAACCAGGCCCCGAACGCCCGCAGCAGCCCCCGGGAGCCGCGCAGCTCCCGGCGCAGGCGAGCGCTCAGCGCCCACGCCTCTGCGACCATCGCGTCGTCGGGCTCCATCGGGTTGTACGCGGCGGACACCATCAGCGGCGCCAGCGCCGCCACCGGCGCCGCCCGCTCGCCGAACCGCTCGGCGGCCCGCCAGGCCACCTCGGCGGCGGTGTTCGACGCCGTCATCGGCAGGCCGTGCTCGGCCAGCCGGTCCAGCGCGTCCTGCCACGCCCCGATGATCCGCGCGGCGCGGCTGCCGGTATGGCGCTTGCGACGGCGGCGCAGCTTCTCCATCGCGACCGTGATCGGCGTCAGCAGGACCAGCGCGCCCAGCGCGATGAGGACGAACAGCGCCCAGTCCAGAGCACTGACACCGCCGCCGGGCGCGGCCTTCAGGTTCGGGTCCACGGCCGGCTGCGCCGGCTTGGGCGTCTGCGTGTTCTGAGTGCCCGTCGTGTTGGTCTTCTGCTTCGGCTGGGGCGCCACCGGGTCGGTGTGGTGCTGCGGATCGGTCGGTTCGAACGCCACCCAGCCGTAGCCGGCCAGGTCGACCTCGGGCCAGGCGTGCGCGTCGTGCGCGGTCACGGTGTAGGTGTCGCCGTGCTTGTGCGCCGGGTTGAGCAGGTAGCCGACCGCGACCCGGGTCGGGAAGCCCTGGCTGCGGGCCAGCACGGCGAACGCGGCGGCGAACTGCTCGGCGTAGCCGGCCTGGTCGGCCGGGTCGGTGCCGAACAGGCGGCGCAGCGCGTCGTAGGAGTGGCCGGGCCGGGTGTCCAGGTCGTACGGCAGTTTCCTGAGATAGTCCTGGATGGCCGTGAGCTTCGCGTAGGGCTGGGCCACCGACCCGGCCAGTACCGCGCCCTCGGCCCGGATCTCCGGCGGCAGGCCCGGCGGGAGCGCGGTGTCCGCGGCGGCGGCGCCGGCCTCGGACGGGACCGCGGCGGCCAGGCCGGCGCTCGGCGCGACGTCGGCGGTCAGGTCGTAGTGCAGCCCCGCGATGCTCGGGGCGTCGGTGGCCAGCGTCGCGGAGTCCGGGCTGTAGCCGAACCGCGGCGCGGTGACCTGGACCGGCACGCCGACCTCGGGCAGGTACGGCCCGGCCAGGCTCTCGACGCTGACGCTGAGCGTCACCCGCTGCGGGCTCGTGATCCCGGTGTCCGTCGGCAGCTCGCGCCCGGCGAGCAGGAAGCGGTCGCTCGACGTCCACAGCGCGCCGTCGTAGTCGTCCAGCGCGGCGGTGCGGACCCGGTCGACGTCGGCGGCACCGCCGGAGACCCGGACGGTGAACAGGTCGTGATCCGGCCCGCGCAGCTGCGGATTGAGCAGTACCAGCGGGGACAGCGAATCGCCGATGTTCAGCCGCACCGGCACGTGGTCGCGCAAGTCGTAGCGGCTTTTGCCGGACGCCAGCGGCACCAGGTGCGCACTGGCCACCGCTACCGCCGCCGCGAGCAGCACCACCGGCAGCCCGAACAGGAGCCGGCCGGCCGCCGAGCGCAGGCCGACCCGGCCGTCGGCACCGTCGGAGCCGTCCGCGCCGCCGGAATTGCCGGAACCCGCCGAACCGTCCGCGCCGCCGGCACCTCCCACGCCTGCCTGGCCGACCGGTGCCCGGCGCGGATCCGTCGTGCCCGCCCGCACCAGCGCCACCAGCGCCAGCTCGGCCACCAGCGCCGCGGCCAGCCCGGGGTTGTTCACCGGCCGTCCGGCGGTGAACAGCAGCCCGGCGCCGAACGCGACCACCGGCCCGATCAGCGGTGGCAGCACCGCCCGGGTGCGCAGCAGGAGCGCCGTGGACGCCGCGGCGGCCACCCACGCGATCAGCGCCGGCACCACCACGAGGTCACCGACCGCGTCGGCCGGCAGGTTGGTGCTGAGCATCTCGGACCAGCCGGACCTCAGACCCGTGCCGAGCGCGGAGAAGGTGTGGCCGGTCGGCACGCCGTGCTTCAGCGTCTGCCGGTACACGGCGAACACCCCGACCAGCGTGAATCCGGCCGCTGACAAGACCAGCTTGACCGGCGTCGGCCAGCGGCGGGGCGCGGTCACGGCGGTCATCGCGACCCCGCCGGCCGCGGCGGCCGAGGTCCCGATCAGGAACGAGCGCTCGCCGAAGTACCGCAGATACGCCAGATTCGCGGTGAGGACGGCGGCGCACAGCAGCAACGACTGTGCGTAGACCGAGAGCCCGGAGCCGGATTCGACCACCGGCGCGTCGACGTACCGCCCCACGGCCCGCGGCGATTCGGGCTCCGGCGCGCGCTCCGGCTCGGGCCGCCACAAGGACTCCTCCGGCGGCAGCGTCGGAGTGTGCAGACCTGCGATGACTGTCATGCCCCCACCAGCGTGTTCCAGGACAGCGCGAACTCGTCGAGGGAATGCGCCGAGAGCGAGACCACTCCGGGCGGCGCGGGCGCGGGCACCCCGAACTGGCCGAGGAACTGCACCAGGCTGATCATCAGCACATGGCGGCGGATCGCCGGCAGCACGGCGAGCGCCGCGGCCTCGGGCTGGCCGGTGATCACGCCCAGCGCCTCGCTCTCCCCGAACGACACCAGACCGGGCAGCGCCGCCAGCCCCGGATCGTCCGGCGTGGCGGTGGCCGCGGCCAGCAGGTCCAGCGCGGCGGTCGCGCCCTCGCCGCCGCGGTCGGCGGCCATCGACTGGCCGCCGGTGGTGCGCACCTCCAGCGGGAACCCGTCGCGGATGGCGGCCAGCGCGAGCGAGGCCGCGGCGCTGACCGCGTCCTCGAAGGAGCCGTCGGCGTAGGGCCGGGAGCTGGTGTCGAGCACCACGATCAGCCGCGGCTGGTTGGGGACGACGTTGTGCCGCACCATCAGGTCGCCGGTGCGCGCGGTGGACTTCCAGTGGACCAGGCGCCAGTCGTCGCCGGGGACGTACTCGCGCAGGCTGTGGAAGGCGATGCCGCCGTGCTGGGAGAAGCTGGACGTGGGGCCGTCCATGTCCCGGGTGTGCCCGGTCGGCACCGGCGCGACGTGCCGCACGCGCGGGTGGACGAAGAGCGTTGAGTAGGTGTTGTACGCCCGGCCGATCTGCATCAGCCGCAGCGGATCGCTGTGCCCGATGGTCAGCGGGCCCACCTGGTACACGCCGCGCGCGGCGGTCGGCAGCGGGTAGGTGCCGGTGAACGTGGCGCCGGGCGCCAGGCTGGGGATCGGCACCGGCACGCGCCAGGCGGCCACCGCCTCCTCGGCCCGGATCGGCGGGCTGCGCCGCCGGGCCTCGTTGGTCAGGGTGATGACGCCGAACGCCGCCTCGCCGGCGGTCACCCGCTCCGGCCGGATCTCCCGCGTGGCGGCCAGGTCCGGGCGCAGCAGCATCCACAGCGCGGCGATCACCAGGCAGGCCAGCGCGGCCAGGGCGAGGGCCACCAGCTCGGGATAGTCCGCGGCCACCCCGAGGGCCAGCAGCAGCACCGCCGCTGCCGCCATGCCGACTCCCGAACGGGTCAGCATCGCCGGCTCACACGCCGACGGGTGTGGCGGGCACCGGCACGGCGGTGAGGATCCGGTCCACGATGGTCTCGGGCCGGTGCTCCTGGACCGCCGCCTCCGGGGTGAGCACGAGCCGGTGGGCGAGCACCGACTGCGCCATCCGCTTGATGTCGTCGGCGGTGACGAACGAGCGCCCGCTCATCGCCGCGGCCGCCTGCGCCGCCTGGGCCAGCGCGTTGCTGGCGCGGGGGCTGGCGCCGAGGCGCAGCTGCGGGATGGTGCGGGTGGCGCCGGTGATCGTGACGATGTACGCCTGCAGCGCCGGCGCGACGTAGACCCCGCGCACGACGTCGATCATCTGCTGCAGCTCGTCGATCGTCAGCACCGGGTCCAGTTGCTCGGGGAGCCGCCGGGCCAGCGCGTCGCCGACGATCTGCACCTCGTGCTCGTGGCTGGGGTAGCCGATGCGCAGCAGCATCATGAACCGGTCGAGCTGCGCCTCGGGCAAGGAGTACGTGCCCTGCTGGTCCACCGGGTTCTGGGTGGCGATGACCAGGTTGGGCCGGGGCAGCGGGTAGGTGACGCCGTCCACCGTGACCTGGCGCTCGGCCATCGCCTCCAGCAGCGCCGACTGGGTCTTGGGCGAGGCCCGGTTGATCTCGTCGCCGAGCACGATGTTGGCGAAGACCGGGCCCTCGCGGAAGGAGAACTCACGCCGGTTCATGTCGAACATCTGCACCCCGACCACGTCGGAGGGCAGCAGGTCCGGGGTGAACTGCAGGCGCCGCATCGACCCGCCCACCGACTGCGCGACGGCTTTGGCCAGCGAGGTCTTGGCCACGCCGGGCACGTCCTCGATCAGGATGTGCCCCTCGGCGAGCAGCCCGACCAGCAGGTCGGTCACCACGGCGGTCTTGCCGTGGATGAAATGCTCGACATTGCGGATCAGGTCCACGGCCCGCCGCTGCACCCACGCGATCTGGTCGTTCTGCGTGGTGCTGTAAGTCGTCACGTGTTATTCCCCCCAGAAGAGATCCGCCACCGTCTCACCCGATGCGATGCGTCATGGGCGGCCGCGGTCGTGCCGGACGCGCGAACGCCGGGCTTCTCTCAGCAGTAATGCTAGCGCGCCCCATATTGTCAGTGCACTGGTTTGAGCGCCGCCCAGGGACAATAAATACCCGCATAAGGAATCACCCTTAGGGGTCATTGCAATTCCAAGATCACATCGGAAATCGGGCGACAATCCAAGATCTGAATCGGCGCGCGCTCCGAAGGCGTCGCAATATACTGCCGCCGTGAGATATCCACTGGGGGTGGACGTCGGCACCACTTACACGGCGGCGGCGATTTGGCGCGACGGCCGGGTGGAGTCCGTCCCGCTGGGCAACCGGGCCAACGCCATACCGTCGGTGCTCTTCGTCCGGGACGACGGCACCCTGCTGATCGGCGAGCCGGCCGTGCTGCGCGGCATCGCCGAGCCGGAGCGCCAGGCGCGCGAGTTCAAGCGGCGGATGGGCGACGAGGTGCCGCTGCTGGTCGGCGGGGCCGGGTTCACCGCGCCGGAGCTGACCGCGCGGGTGCTGCGCTGGACCGTCGAGCGCGTCACCGAGGTGCAGGGCGGGCCGCCCGGGCACGTGGTGCTCACCCACCCCGCCGAGTGGGGGTCGTTCCGGCAGGGGCTGCTGACCGAGGCCGCGCGGTCCGCCGGGCTGACCGACGTCGGGCTGCTGCCCGAGCCGGTGGCCGCCGCGACCTGGTACGCGGCGCAGGAGCGGGTCGAGCAGGACTCGCTGATCGGCGTCTACGACTTCGGCGGCGGCACGTTCGACGCGGCCGTGGTGCGCAAGACCGGGACCGGCCTGGAGCTGTTCGGCCAGGCCGGCGGGGACGACTCGATCGGCGGCGTGGACTTCGACCACGCGCTGCTGCGGCACGTGGCCGGGGCGGCCGGGGTGGACCTGGGCGCCTTCGACCGCGCCGATCCGGTCGCCGCCACGGCGGTGGGGCAGCTGTTCAATGCAGTGGTCGAGGCCAAGGAGGCTCTGTCGCAGGACACGGAGGCCGTGGTCCCGGTGGTGCTGCCCGGGTTCACCGGGCAGGTGCTGGTGACGCGCGCGGAGTTCGAGGACCTGATCCGGCCGGCGGTGCGCGAGACCGTGAGCGTGTTCTCGCACGTGGTGCGGCGCTCGGGGGTGGATCCGGCGGCGCTGCGCACGGTGCTGCTGGTCGGCGGTTCGAGCCGGATCCCGCTGGTGGGGCGGCTGCTTTCGGAGGAGCTGGGCGTGCCGATCGCGGTGGACGCGCATCCGAAGCACACGGTGAGCCTCGGGGCGGTGATCGCGGCGGCGCCTCGGGGGGCGGGGGTGGGGACTTTCGAGATGCCTTGGCCGCCTACTACGGGGACTTTGGGTGGGGCCGGGCAGGGCGGTGGGGGTGCTTCGGGGGGTGGGCCGGGGTCGGCTTCGGGGCCGGGGGCCGGGTCGGCTTCGGGGCAGCCCAAGTCGACGTCTTTCCTGCCGGTGCCTGGATCGACGGACTCGCTGCCGGCTATCCGTCCTGGGACGTTGTTCCTTCCGAATCCGGGATCGACCGAGTCTGTGTCCTTCAGCGCTCCGGCCGCAGCTCCTGTTGTCGCCGAGCCGGTGGACCTCGCCGCTTCGGCGTTGACGGCGGCGGTGGACGTGCCGGTTCTGGTCGCGGCGGTGCCGGTGATCGATCTGGACGTCCGGCCGCATCCGCAGAACGTCATCCGGACCAGCAACCGGGACGCGGCGGTGGTGCGGACCGGCGGGACTCGCAAGCTCAAGCCCCTGATCGGGCTGACGGCTGTGGTCGCGGCGGTGGCGATCGTGGTGGGGGTCGCCGTCACGATGAAGGACAAGTCCTCGGGCAGCGTCACAGGTGCTCCGGGCGGTTCGGCTTCCGGGACTTCCGCCGGCTCAGCTTCCGGCGCCTCAGCTTCCGGCGCGCCAACCGCCCCGGCTGCCGCAGCCGGGCTGCATCTGGTCGGCGGCGCGGTCGGCGGCGGGGCGTCGCAGGGTGCGGACACGATGCGGGCGGTGGCGGCGCTGCCCTCGGGTGATCTGGTGGCTGTCGGCGTGACGCTGGACCAGGCTCCGCGCGCGTGGGTGATGCGGCGTGGCGGCAGCGCGTGGACTCCGGTCGCGGCACCGCCCGCGGACCGGTTCGCGACGCTGGCCGACGTCGCGGCCACGCCGTCGGGCGCGGTCGCGGTCGGCTGGACCGGCAGCGGCGCGCACCGTCGGGCGGCGGTGTGGAGCACGCGGGACGGGGCGTCGTGGAAGCTGCTCGACGCCGCCGGCGACTTCAAAGCCGACAGCGGCGTCACCGAGCTCACGGCGATCACGGTCACCGCCGACCACCACCTCCTCGCCATCGGCAAGGACACCACATCCGATCCGGCCGACGGCGACGCGGCAGTCTTCACCTCACCGGACGGCACCGCCTGGACCCGCGTCCAGGCCACCGGCCTGTCCGGCCCCGGCCCCCAGGACATCCGCAGGCTGACCCGCACCACGGACGGCCACCTGGTCGCGGTCGGCTCCGCACTGTCCGGCGCGCACCAGGCCCCGGCGCTATGGACGTCGGCCGACGGCGTGGCATGGCAGGCGGCGGCGGTCGCCCCCGACGACGCCACGGCCTCGCTGCAGGCCATCACGCAGCAACCCGACGGCAGCCTGCTGACCTGCGGCACCACCGGCGCCGCAACCAACGCGACCGTCGCCTGCTGGACCGAGCACGACGCGCAGCAGGCCTGGCAACCGGTGACGGTGGCGGCCCCGCAGAACGCCCCGGCGGTGTACCTGTACGACCTGCTGCGCACCCCGGCAGGCCTGGTCGCGGTCGGTGCGGCGCGCTCCGGCACGGCCATCGGCGCGGCGGGGTGGACGGTGACGCAGGGGTCTTAGCTGCGAGGGGGCGAGCTCGGCAGCTGCGGCTGGCACGGGACACATTGGCCGCCGCAGCTCGGCACTCGGCACCTCAGTAGTCGGCGGCTCGGCAGCTCGGCAGCTCGGCGGCCCAGCAACTCGGCAGCTCGGCGACCCGGCAGCTCGGCAGCTCGGCGGCCCTGCAGCTCGGCAGCTCCGCACCTCAGGACGCGGGGGATCGCGCGGACGGTGGAACGGCGGACCAGCGGCCCGGCAGCTCGGGAGCTCTGGAGCCCGACCACGTG
>Ga0105240_10015153_pt1 | contig 10492 bp, 7 predicted proteins | sample KBSC54metaG_FD_80426 | JGI IMG/M metagenome (GOLD analysis project Ga0105240, IMG submission 80426) | Corn rhizosphere microbial communities from Kellogg Biological Station, Michigan, USA - KBS C5-4 metaG | ecosystem: Host-associated > Plants > Roots > Rhizosphere > Soil | place: Michigan, USA... | reverse complement strand
GGACTTTTAAGAGCTCTTCGCGCGTCTACCCCGGCACGTTCTCGCGGAGTTCCTTGAGCCAAACTTCGGCCTCAGAATCGCTCGGCGCACGCCAATCCCCGCGGGGCGAGAGTGACCCGCCAGAGCCCACCTTAGGTCCATTCGGTATGGCTGAACGTTTGAACTGGCTGATCTTAAAGAAGCGGTAGACGAAAACCTTGAGCCATTTTTTGACGGTGGCCAGGTCGTACTCGGTGCGTTTTTCCTCAGGCAACAAGTCGGGCCATTCACCCTGCTTCTTATCGCCCCAGGCCTGCAGCGCGAGGAAAGCGACCTTGCTCGGGCGAAACCCGTAGCGCGTCACATAATACAAGTTGAAATCCTGCAATTCGTAGGGCCCGACGCTTTCGGAGGTCTTCTGCGCCGGCCGAGTGGAATCTCCGTCGGCATGGGGAACGAGCTCAGGTGAGATCTCGGTGTCCAGGACCGCTTGCAAAGTTTTGTTGGTTGCCGGGTCAAACTGGTGGGAGCTGATGACCCAGCGGATGAGGTATTGGATGAGTGTTTTGGAGACCGACACATTGACATTGTAGTGGGACATATGATCGCCCACACCATAGGTCATCCAGCCCAAGGCCAGTTCGCTCAAATCCCCGGTTCCCAGCACGATCCCGTGATGGAGATTGGCCAGGCGGAACAAGTGCGACGTGCGTTCACCCGCCTGAACATTCTCGAAAGTTACATCGTAGACCTGTTCCCCACGGGCGAAGGGGTGGCCAATGTCCTTGAACATCTGCTGGCAGGCGGGGCGGATGTCGATCTCATGCGCCGTCACTCCCAAAGCTTTCATGAGGTTGCGAGCATTGGTGAGCGTCAGGTTGCTGGTGGCAAAACCCGGCATCGTGTATGCCAGGATATTGGTCCGCGGCATTTTCATCCGATCCATGGCTTTGGCGGCCACGATGAGTGCCTGGGTGGAGTCCAGACCGCCCGAAATGCCGATGACCAGGTGCTTCGTGCCGGTGCTCGAAAGGCGCTTGATCAAACTGTGCACCTGGATGTTGTAGGCCTCGTAGCAGCGTTGATCCCGTTCCCGTGGATCACTGGGCACGTAGGGAAAACGCGCCACCTGCCGGCGCATCGGTATCTTCCCCTCGGGCACCCGAAATTCAAAGGGAACCCGGCGGATGGATGCTACGCGCTCACGGCAGTCGCTGGCCGATTCGTTGAAACTCGTGCTGCGCATCCGGTCCTGCGCCAGTCGTTCCAGGTCGATATCTGCCATGATAACCTGCTCGCGTTCGGCAAATCGCTCGGATTCGGCCAGCAGATCGTTGTTCTCATAGATCAGGGCATGCCCGTCCCAGGCCAGGTCGGTGGTCGATTCGCCCGGACCGGCGGCCGAGTAAAGATAGGCGGCGATGCACTTGCCCGATTGCGCCGCGCATAAATCCCGCCGGTACTCGGCTTTTCCTATGGTAATGTTGCTGGCAGATAAGTTGGCCAAAACCGTCGCCCCGGCCATCGCCGCGTAGGTGCTGGGTGGGATGGGGGTCCATACATCTTCGCAAATCTCAAGGTGCAGCCGGAAACCAGGAACCGTTTTGGCCTCGAAGACCAGGTCGCTGCCGAAGGGAATTTGATCCCCTAAAAACTCGACCTCCCGACGTACCGCATCACGCCCCGATGTAAACTGCCGCTTCTCATAAAACTCGCGGTAGTTGGGCAGGTAGGTTTTCGGCACTAACCCCAGCACCCGGCCGCGATAAATCACCACTGCGCAATTGAAGAGCTTCGCGTCAAATTGCAGGGGCGCGCCAACCATCAACACCGGCGAGAGTTCGGTGCTCTCCTTGACCAATCGAGCCAAGGCTGCCCGGGTCCCTTCCAACAGGGCGTCCTGGTGAAAGAGATCTTCGTTGGAATATGCCGAAATCCCCAATTCCGGGAAGAGCGCCAGCGCCACGTTTGCCTCCGAGGCCTGGCGTGCCAAGCCCAGCGTCCGTTCCACGTTAAAATCCGGGTCGGCTACGCGCAGTGAGGGGACGCATACGGCCGCCCTGATGAAACCGTGTGCGTAGATGGAATGAAACCGCTCGCGCATAGGAATGACTTACCTGAAAAGGGTATGGGTTCCAATGGGAAAGTGAGCCGGTCGAACGCCCTCATGGCTTACTCAGTGCCGTTAATCTCCGGCCAGGCCCGATATTCAGATCTACCAAGTCATCAGCCCCTCAAGTCCATAGCTCCCTCGTTTACAATCGCAACCTTTGCCACCATGATGAAAGCATGACACCGGCCAAAGCGCCCACTCACATCGTTCCTCGCTTCGCGTGATGAGCCGTTCTGCTCCCAGCTCAGGCCAATCGCCTGCACCCGGCCCCAAGGGAATATTGCGCCGGGTGAGCCTCACCCAGTGGATCCTCTTTTCCATGGTGGCGGGTATCCTGATCGGATGGCTTTTCCCCGAGTTCTCGCAGAACCTGAAGATCATCTCCAATGTCTTCCTGCGGATGATTAAGTGCATCCTGGTTCCACTGGTTTTTGGCATGCTCGTCGTGGGGATCGCGGGTCATAGCGATGACCTCAAAGCCATCGGGCGTCTGGCCTTCCGATCCATCCTCTATTTCGAAGTGGTCACTACGCTGGCCTTGGCCGTAGGCCTGGCGGCGGTCAACCTTGCCCGGCCGGGCATTGGGGTGCACCTGCCCGTCGGCACGGCCGGCACGGAAGGGTTGGCACCCGCCCAGGTCACGTTCCAGGGCGTCATCGAACACCTGGTCCCAAAGAGTTTTTTCGAGGCGGCGGCAACCAACGACATCCTCCAGGTGGTGTTCTTTTCAGTCATCTTTGCCGTTGCCCTGACACAGGTGGGGCCCAGATCGAAGGACACAATGGTCCGGTTTTGCGAGGCTCTGACCGAAGTCATGTTCAAGTTCACCGGCCTGGTGATGAGGTTCGCCCCCTTTGGGGTGGGCGCGGCGATGGCCGCCACCGTCGGACATAGCGGCATTGGCGTGTTGCTGAACTTGGGTAAGCTCATCCTCACGCTCTACGGAGCGTTGCTGGCTTTTTGCGTATTGGTTCTGGTGCCAGTCGCCTTCTTTTTTCGCATTCCCATTCGTGGTTTCTTTCAAGCCATACGTGAACCGGCCCTCTTGGCCTTCTCGACCACGTCCTCCGAGGCGGCCATGCCCGATGCAATTACACGCATGATGGGATTTGGGGTACCGCGCCGGATCGTTTCGCTCGTCCTGCCGTTAGGGTATTCGTTCAATTTGGATGGATCGACCCTGCACCTCGCGGTCGCCTCGGTCTTTGTCGCGCAGGCGGCCGGAGTCGAGATGACGCTGTCGCAGCAACTCCTGATGATGCTCACGCTGATGCTGACCAGCAAAGGGATGGCCGGGGTGCCTCGTGCCTCGCAAGTCATTCTGGCGGGCACGCTGGCCTCGTTCAACCTGCCCCTCGAGGGAGTGGTCCTCATCATCGGCGTCGACCAACTCCTCGACATGGGCCGCACCACCGTCAACCTCATCGGCAATTGCCTCGCCACGGCTGCCATGGCCCGGTGGGAGGGCGAGTTTAAACCGGGCCTCGCCGCCGCGCCTTCAAAGATCGAGCCCTAAGCGCCGCCTGATGGCGCCGAGCTGACCAAGGCCGATGGGGTGCTTCGTGCGTCCCCTCCGGCTCTCCAGCTCTGCCCGCGATAGTAAGCAGGTCAGTCCCTGAACGCCTACTCAACGGCTGACCCGGGTCCCCCGGCTTCGTTGATTACGACGGTTTTGATATTTACGAACTCCTTGATGCCCTGCCAGCCGAGTTCGCGACCATAGCCGGACTGCTTGATTCCGCCAAAGGGCAAGTGAGGATCCGAAGCCACCATGCCGTTCACGAACACCATCCCCGCTTCAAGCTGATCGACAAAGATTTCCTGCTCCTGAACAGCATTCGTCCAAGCGCTGGAGCCCAAACCAAACGGGGTGTCGTTCGCGGTGTTAATAGCCTCCTCAATCCCATCCACCTTGAAAATTGAGGCCACCGGTCCAAACAGTTCCTCTCGATGCGCGGGCGACCCGGGTGGTATTCTGCTCAGTACAGTGGGTTGGAAAAAATAGCCCGCACCTTCTAGGCGTTTCCCCCCGCACCGGACTTGCGCACCCATCTCAACCGTCCGGGTGACTTGTTTCTCTAACGCCTCCAAAACCTCCTGGGTGGCCAAGGGCCCGATCTCGGTGCTTTCATGTAGCGGATCGCCCACGACCAGCGATGACATGCGTTCGACGAGCCGGCTCTCGAACTCTGACGCTATTCGCCGGTCCACTATGAAACGCTTCGCGGCGATGCAGGACTGCCCATTGTTCACCGTCCGCGCCTGGACTGCCGTGCTGACGGCCCGGTCGAGGTTGGCACTGGGCATGACGATAAAGGGATCACTCCCGCCAAGCTCAAGGACGGTCTTCTTGATGTGCGTGCCCGCCGCCGCGGCGACGCTGCGACCGGCCTCCACGCTGCCGGTAAGGGTGACTGCGTAAATTCGTGGATCCGCAATCAGATCACCCACCCGGGCCGACCCAATGAGCAGCGTCTGAAAGCAGCCGTCCCTAAAACCAGCCTCGCGAAAGACCTCCTGGATGGCCAAGGCGCAGCCGGGCACGTTAGAGGCGTGCTTCAGCAACCCCACGTTCCCGGCCATCAACGCCGGCGCCGCGAATCGGAACACCTGCCAAAAGGGGAAGTTCCAAGGCATGATCGCCAGCACCGGACCTAAGGGTTGGTGACGGACGAAACTGCGGTTGGCGCTCGAAACGTTGTGTTCGTCGGCTAAAAATCGCGCCGCGTGCTCAGCGTAAAACCGGCACGCCAGACCGCACTTTTCCACTTCCTGCAAGGCTGCGCGGATGGGTTTGCCCATCTCCAGGGTGATCGTCCGCGCAAAATCCCGTCTTCTGATGTCTAAAATGTCAGCCGCGCGGCACATCAGCCGCGCTCGCTCGGCGAAAGGCTCCTGGCGGCCGGAAAGGAAAGCCTCCTTCGCCGCGATTAGTTTTCCTTCCAGTTGGTCCGGCGTATCGGCCTCATACCGACGCAAAACTCGACCGGTGGCGGGGTTAATACTCGTCATAGCTTGGAGAGGCACCTGGTTTGCAGTGCTCAATGATCCCGATTTCATCCAATCCTCCTTTTGGCCTTAAGCCTTCGATTGTGTCCGGCTACTGTTCCGCCCGGTCACCCTCGAAGGCGAGCCACGGCATGATTGCCTCCGGGCGCTCGCTAAAATCCATGTTCTGCACCACCCAATCCTTGTCCCCGCGATAGACCAGGAACCGGCCATAAACGACACCGCGTTCGAAATTAATCGAGACGTAGAATACCTGGGAGTCATGACTAACGGTCTTGCACTGGATGGTCTCATGGGATCGATAATTTCCCAGTGCGGGAATGATACTTCGAAAGAAGCGAGCTCCCAGCGTGGCTTTGTTACTGCCTTCCAGTAAACCGCCTCGTTGCCAGGCGATCAAGATCGCCTCGACACCCCCGCCCTTGGCCCAAACGCCAAAACCAGCCTCGAGGATCGCGGGAACAGGTGGATTCGATCCGGCCGCGCTGACCCCAACGGGAATGGGCGCCAGAAACAAAGCCAGCCAGACCGTGAAGGGCGTTCGCATGAATGGAGTTCTCATTGTTTTCCTTTTCGTCAACCTGGTTGGTTTATTCGGGTTCTGGGGTCCGGTTAGCCGGAGGCGCCGGTGCCGCCATCGCCCCCTGGCGCTTAAGCACCGCCTGCTTCAGTAAATACTCAATCTGTCCGTTCACGCTCCGCAAATCTTCGGCCGCCCAGGCTTCGAGCGAGGCCCAAAGCTTGGGATCCATCCGCAGCAGAAATGACTTTCGTTCAGCCATGGGCTCTAGGATCCTGGCGCATTCTCACCCGGCTGCGTCGTTTCATACGTCAGTGCAGGTCTGACCAGCGCTCTTCTCTATCCGTAAAGTGTCCCGGTGTTGATGACGGGGTGCACTTCTGCTTCGCCGCAGAGCACCACCATCAGATTGCTTACCATCGAGGCCTTTCGCTCGTCGTCAAGCACCACAACCTGTTTCTCCGCGAGCTCGCGGAGAGCCATATCCACCATGCTCACCGCACCATGCACGATCTTCTGACGGGCAGCGATTACTGCCTCGGCTTGCTGGCGGCGCAACATGGCCTGCGCAATCTCCGCCGCATACGCAAGGTGGGTTAGGCGCGCCTCTTCCACGGCAACACCGGCTTTCTCCAAACGCGCTTGCAGCTCCGCGCGCAAGGCCTGCGAAACCTCGTCCACCCCGCTCCGCAGCGTAATCTCGTTCTCCTCGCCGTGGTCATACGCATACGCGCTCGCTACGTGCCGGATGGCCGACTCACTCTGGATCCGCACATACGTCTCATAATCGTCCACGTCGAAGACCGCCTGCGCTGTATCCTCCACCCGCCAAACGATAACCGCCGCGATTTCCACCGGGTTGCCGCGCTTATCGTTCACTTTAAGCCGGTCACTGTTGAGATTTCGGACGCGGAGCGAAATCTTATTACGACGTCCCTTGATATCGGAAGCTGGGGGCTCCATCCCTTTTTCATTCGCCGCGGCCCGGTTCGCCATGGCTCGCAGCCCGCCCGCCCGCGCGCCGTTGGAGTAAAATGGGTTGCCCCAGTGAAACCCGCTTTCCCTCACCGTGCCTTTGTAACTACCGAAAAGCACAAGCACTCGCGCTTCATTGGGCTGCAAAGTGAAAAAACCGGCCATCGAGATGATAGCCACGATCATCCCCAGCAGTCCGATCACAAATAAACTCCACCTGGGATGTCCGCCGTACTGGTCAGCGACGGCGATTGAATAGATAAAGAGAGCCAGGCAGCCTAGCTCCAGCGCTATCAACACAGGCAGCATCAGCCAACCGCTCTTGACCCTCACCGCTCGTTCCCGATTCGTGTTTAATACGGTTCCGTTCATAGTATTTCGTTTCCTCAACACCTCTATCGAAGTGGTATCTAAGTGATATCATAATGAAATCAAACGTCAAGGGCTACTTTGAACCGGTAAAAACGTGGGGCTCAGGCAGGATCTCGCTCGATCACGAACGCAGCCTGCCGTTGGTTCCATGTGGAGCAAGCCGGGTCCGGCAGGGAGACGCCGCCCGAACTAGGCTATCGGAGGCCGGCACTATTTAGCGCAGCCGTCCGCAGCTGCGGGGTCCTCGGGCGTTCCCACCCCGCAATTATCGTTCACTCTCCCTTTCCCTTCCGGTTTGTCTCTTCGGAGTTGATGGGCTTCATGGTCAACGGATCCCTCATCGGGAGCACGGTGAGGTGGCCCTGCACCAATTCGGTCATTTTGACTGGATGGTCGGGGTAGCCCAGTAGAACCTGTTCCTTTTGGCCTACCACAAGGATCACGAGTTTCTCAGGGAGAAGATACTTTTTGGCCACGCGAAGGACATCATCTTTGGTGATCGCGTCGAAGCGCGCCCGGTATTCCTTCCAATAATTGGGGTCTTTGGCGTAACGCCCGGTGAACTCGTCCTGGGCGAAGGTATTGGCAACCTGCGCCTTGGTGCCAAACGTTCGAGGGAACCGGTCGATAAAACCACGTTTTGAGGTGGTCAACTCCTGATCGCTCACGGGTTCTGAGGCTATCTTCTGCATCTCCTGGATCACAATGGAAGCAGCGTAGGCGACAGTGCGGGACTTGGATTGAAAGCCCGCCGAGAAGGTCAGCGGGTAATAGGTGCCGCCGGGGAAACGAGAGTGCGCATCATAGGCCAAGCCTTCATCGGAACGGACACGGTTCATGATGCGAGACGTAAAACCACCGCCACCCAGGATGTCATTCATGACTACCACAGCGAAGTAATCCGGATCGTCGCGCATGATGCCTGGCAGCATCATGTCCACGCGGCCCTGGTTGACGTCTTTATCCACCAGGTAAGCGCCGGCACTCGCAAAGGTCGTGTCGGTGGGAATAGGCGCTGGGGTTTCCCCGTTGGAGGGCCAATTCGAAAAGAGCGCTTCGAGTTTGCGAACCATTTCGCCGCGATCAAAATCGCCACTGACCGCGACCACAAAATTATTGGGGTGAAACGACTTTTTCTGAAACTCCTCGATGTCGGCGCGGGTGATGGATTCGAGCGAACCGGCCGTTGAGTAACGGTTTTGCCAGAAGGTATCGCCGTAGGCCAGGAAGCCGGCCTCCCGCCCTTCGATCGCGCTGGAATCATCGTTGCGTTGCTTCATGCCCTGGAGCAGTTGTTGTTTGCGCAAGGTGATTCGGTCATCCTGAAATCGCGGCGCCGTCAGCACCTCGCGCAGAATGGATAGGCCTTCCTCCAGGTCTTTGGAGAGCAGGTTCAGGCTGACGCTGCCTTCGGTATCCCCGACTGCCGAATTGAGGTTTGCTGCCAGGAAAGCCAGTCGCTCTTCCAGGTCTTCCGCGGTGCGCGATTTCGTCCCGCCGCGAGCGAGCAGGTAGCCGGTGAGATCGGCCAGCCCTTCCTTGCCGACCGGCTCGAGGTAGTCCCCCGTATGCACATAGACGTTGATGGTGACCAGCGGGAGCTCGCGGTCTGGAACTACATAGGCAATCGGCCCGCTTTGGAGTTTCACGCGGTACTCGGCCGGCGCGGGCGGATCGTACACGAGGGGTGGGAAACTCAGCTTCTCCGGGCGATCAGGAATTCCTGTGGACCGGTCAGGGGCGGGCGAGTTATCGGCTCCCCAGGCGGAGCAGGCAATCATGGTCGCCCCAGCCACGCTGCCAAGCGCTGCCATTTTCATTTTCAAAATCGCAAATTTCATGGCTTCACCTGTTTTTCTTTCATGTGTGGCGCCGTCCCGGGCTTTCTCGTGTAGCTGGCGACGGCGCGGCTCTCTCGCGTCAGGTAAGTGTTCGCCACGCGCAGGACGTCGGCGGCGGTGACGGCCTGGATCTTCGGGCCGGCGGCGTTGATCTCGCGCCAATCCCCTTCACCATCGCTCCGGATCAGTTGCATCAAAACCGCAAAGTTCGACGTCAGGCGGCGATATTCGGCGGCGGCAAAGTTGTTTTTTACTTTCTGTAATTCCTGAGCGGGAACCTCTTCCCTTTTCAGTTTTTCAATAGCTTCGTAAATACCCTGTTCGAGTTCCTCGGGCGTATGGCCTTCGCGCACTTCACCACCGGCGTTGAACAAGCCTTCCCACTTGCGCGACTCTTGCCGCGCATAAGCGTCCGTGGCGATCCCGCGTCCCAGCACCAGGCCCTTGTACAAACGCCCGGTCCGGGTGGAGAGAATCTGGCCCAGGATTTGCAGAGCGTAGGAATCCTTGTGCTCGAAGGGAACGGTGTGCCAAAGGATATCGACCTGGGGGTTGGTGTCGGCTTCGGCGTTCATGCGCTTCTCTGCGGCCTGTTTGACCTCGAGCGTCGCTACGTCAGGGGCTTGCTTGGGGCCTCGCGGTATGCGTTCGAAGTACTTCCTGGCCAGGGCTTCGGCTTGCTTAGCGTTGAGGTCGCCCACCAGGATTAACGTGAGGTTCTGGGGTGCGTAAAATGTGGCGTAGAAGTCATCGGCCTGGGCTTTGGAAATGGCCGAGATATCCGAGGGCCAGCCCACCACCGGCCAGCTATAAGGCGAAGACTCCCAAAACATGGCGTTGAACTCTTCCTCAAATTTTCCGAGCGGGGTGGAGTCGGTGCGCATGCGGCGCTCCTCGAACACCACGTCGCGCTCAGCGTAGAATTCGCGAAAGACGGGATGCCACAGCCGCTCGGATTCCATCCACATCCACAATTCCAATTTGTTGGCCGGCACATTCACGAAGTAGGCGGTCATGTCTTCGCTGGTAAACGCGTTCATGCTCGAGCCACCCTGTCCGCTGTACATGCGGTCGAATTCATTCTTCACCAGCACCTTCCGTTGGTCGGTGATGAGTTGATCGAATTGCTTTTCCAGTTCCTTGTAGTGAGCGCTCTTGCTTTCGGGTTTGAGCAAGTCGTCGATTTCCCCATGACGATACTGGGTGCGCAAAGTACGATCCTCCTGTCTCATCTGATCGCGGACCCGTTCCTGGGCGCCAATGATCTCCAGGTCCTTCTGGTAATCTTTGGTGCCGATGGTGGGTGTGCCTTTGAACATCATGTGCTCGAACAGGTGCGCGATCCCGGTCATGCCGGGTCGCTCGTTCGAGCTGCCGACGTGCGCCACCCAGCCACCGGCCACGGAAGGTTCGTCATGGCGTTCGACCAGCAGCAGCCGCATCCCGTTGGAGAGTTCCTTCTCGACCACGGGCACCTGCTGTGCCCGCAGGAGCAATGGACCGGATAGCCAGGCAGCCGCGAGACAGCCCATGGTAAGCTTCACCAGCACCTTCGTGGCTGAACCGGGCCTGATCAGGAAATAAAGTATCCTCATAATTCCAAGTTTACTGTTCCATTCCTCAGACCAGGTTACAACCGTCCCGTTCAACGACCAAGCTTCGAAATGGCGCAGACGGCACCTC
>Ga0105240_10015151_pt1 | contig 10493 bp, 7 predicted proteins | sample KBSC54metaG_FD_80426 | JGI IMG/M metagenome (GOLD analysis project Ga0105240, IMG submission 80426) | Corn rhizosphere microbial communities from Kellogg Biological Station, Michigan, USA - KBS C5-4 metaG | ecosystem: Host-associated > Plants > Roots > Rhizosphere > Soil | place: Michigan, USA... | reverse complement strand
GTCTCGCGCGGAGTTCACTGGGTGAAACCCGAACTCGTCGCCCAACTCTCCTTCGCCACCTGGACTCGCGACAATCTGGTGCGACAAGCCTCATTCAAGGGGCTGCGTGAAGACAAGCCAGCGAAAGAAGTGGTGCGCGAGAAAGCCGAAGCGCCTGCTTCTTCAACAAAATCGGCAACAAAACCCGCCTCGCACCACAAGGCCCCTATGTCTACACCGAAGAGCTCCGGGACAATAGCTAAGTCTGGCAAAACCGACCTGCCCATCACGCATCCCGACAAGATTCTCGACAACGAATCGGGAATGACCAAACGCGATCTTGCGGAGTATCTGATCGCGGTGTCGGATCGCATGCTTCCCCACGTGGCCGATCGACCCCTCAGTGTCGTTCGCTGCCCGGAAGGAAGCGGCAAACCCTGCTTCTTCCAGAAGCACATCGGCATGGGCGTGCCAAAAGGCATCAGCAATGTACCGGTCCCGAACAAGAAGAATGGCGGGGTCGAGCAGTATCTGACCTTCAACTCGGTCGAAGGGCTCGTCGGCATGGCGCAGATGGGCGTGCTTGAGATCCACCCCTGGGGCTCGAAAAACGAAACGCTCGAAAAGCCGGATCGCATCATCTTCGACATGGATCCCGATGAGGCGATCGACTGGAAGATACTCGCTGCAACAGCGAAGGAATTTCGCGCGCGCCTTGAGGATCTGGGCCTTCAAAGCTTCCTCAAAACAACCGGCGGCAAAGGCCTCCATGTTGTCGCGCCCATCAAGCCCGAGTACGAATGGCCCGAGGTAAAAGACTTCGCCCACAACGTGGTTCTTGGAATGGAGCGCAAGAATCCGGCTCTCTACGTCACGAAGATGACAAAGGCGATCCGCAAGAACCGCATCTACCTCGACTATCTGCGCAATGATCGAGGCTCAACTGCCATTGCACCCTACTCAACACGTGCCCGTTCCGGCGCTCCGGTTGCTCTTCCTCTCGAGTGGAAGGAACTGAGTTCGAAGTCGCGTCCAGTCTTCCATGTCATGGACTTCGACAAATGGAAGAAGCGTCTCGACAGAGATCCGTGGGCCGAGATGCTCAAAGTAAAGCAGAGGCTCACGGCGAAGGCGATTAGCGCCGCTCAATCCTGAGATCCATTACAGTTCAATGCAAAAAGAAATCGGGCGCACTCAATGTACGCCCGACCGATGTTCCAGATCAATCGAACCTCACTGCTGCTGTTCGCGGTGCCCTGTCGGCTGTCCGCTCATATCGTTGCTCATAGCGTCGCTCGACTTTACATTATGCTTCTGCGCCATCTGCTGCGCCATCTGCAGATGTTCGCTGATCACCTGTGCCCCTTGACTCGCCGCGTCCTTGATGCTCGTATCATTGCCAGAGCTGGCTTCCTTCTTGAATTCCGAAAGATCCTTTTGGTGATCCTGCACCATCGCCTTGATGTATGCCTTGTCGAACGCATCTCCTGAGAGGCTGTTCAGCTTGGCCTCCAGAGCCTTGTCCTTGACTGGCACTCCGTCCGGGACGTTGATGCCTTGCTGCTGTGCAATCTGCTTCATTTGATCGCCCAGCTTGGTGTGATCGTCCACCATCTTCTGGCCGAACTGCTTCACGTCGTCACTGCTGCCCTTCTGCGCTGCAAGTTGCCCGAGCTTAACCTCAGCATTGCCGCCCTCTAACGCAGAGCGCACAAACTTCTTGTCAGCAGAGCTTGCGTCTGTTGTGTTCTGAGAAAACCCGAACTGACCGCACAGCAGCACTGCCGCACTCAGCGCACATATTGAAAGAAAACACCCGTTTCGCTTCATGAATGGACACCTCTGCGAATGTCTTTTATGCATCCGCGTGTGCCTGTTGATGCCCGCAGTGCAAAATCAAGTTGTCTCGGCGACCGCACCCGGATAGATGCAACCCGCGCAATTCAAAGAACATCACACGGGCATCTGTACGTTCTCGCGATTGGAGACTTCGTATGCTCTGGACAATTTTCGTGATTTTGTTGGTACTTTGGCTGCTCGGTTGGATCGGCTTCCACGCGCTCGGTGCCTACATCCACATCGTTCTGATTCTCGCGCTCGTCGTGCTCTGCATCCAGCTCTTCTCGGGTCGCCGAGCAGTTTAGGCAACGCGAGGCAACAAGCACTCACGCGGAGATCAATCGTCTCTGCCCTTCAATGAGTCGCCGTAGTATCCAGACTTGTGTCGGATGTTAAATGCATCCGGCGCTGCCCGCGGAATTGTAACCTCGATGCGATGAAACTCGCGCCCCGGCTCCTGACTTCGCGGATAGTACCCGATTAGATATTGCGTGCGCAGGTCTTCGCTGACTTGCTGGAATGCCTTGTCAAGTCCGCCCTCATAGGCGTAGAAGCTCTTGCCGCCAGTGTCTTCAGCAAGCGTAATCATCGCGTGCTCACCACCGATATCTCTGCCGGCGCTGGCCTCTATTGGCACGTCGATAATCGCGTAAATCATCACCTCATTGCGCAGAGCCTGTTCTCTGGCTGTCTCATACGTATCTTCATTCAGCGTATCGCCGCCGTCAGAAACGAGCACGAGCACCTTGCGGCCTTCCCGCTTTCCCAACTCTTTCGAACCTAGATCGATCGCGTTGTATAGAGCAGTGCCCCCAGCCCCGCGCATTGATTCCAGCCCGTGGTCGATCCGAGAGAGATTATTTGTGAAACTCGTCAACTCCGTGACATACGTATTGAACTGAATCACGCTCATTCGATCCTGCGGCCGGATCAAAGCATGCACAAACTTCTTTGCAGCCAGCTGCTCGATTCCACGGTCCTTGTACGTGCTTGAACTGGTATCGATCGCCAGCGTCAGATTCAGCGGCATCTCCGATTGCCGCTCGAAATGCGCGATCTTCTGCGGCCGTCCATCCTCGAAAATCTTGAAGTCATCCTGGGTCAGTTGACCAACGATCGCTCCCGTCTTGTCAGTCACGTTCACAAAAATGTTGACGAGCTTGACGTCGAGCCGAAGTGGCTTGTCATCTTGCGCCCACAGCCGAAGACTCAGACCTGTCGAAAGGATCGCGAACATCGCACCCGCTGCGAATGATCTACGCCGGAGGCCCATCGGCGCCCTCCGCCGCGTGGCCTTCTACGGCATACCCGGCCGGAAAGGCTTCGCCATCAACCCATACGGCCCCATCCAAAAACGTTTCTCTCTTCCAGATCGGCACTGTCTTCTTCAACGTGTCGATGAGCCAGCGGCTCGCGTCGTAAGCCTGTGCCCGGTGCGCCGACGCAACGACAATCAGCACGCTCGTCTCGCCCACCTGCAGACGACCTAGCCGATGAACGATATCAACGTGGCGAACACCGAATTTGTTCACCGCCTCCGTCGCCAGTTCGCGCATCTGCTTTGTCGCCATATCCTCGTACGCTTCATAGTCCAGGTAGAGCGTCTGCCGGCCGCGCGAGTTGTTGCGCACAATGCCGTCGAAGATCACGACCGCGCCATCCTCACCCTGCTTGGCATTCCGAACAAGACTGTCTGCGTCGATCACTTCACGCGTTAGGCGTACTGCAATCTCTCCATCCGCAGCACCACCCGAGACTGGGGGAAGCAAGCCAACCTCGTCGTTCTCACTCAGAACCTGATTCCGGTGCGCGTATTCCGCATTCACGCTCACTGCAATGCCCAGTGACTCCACCACAGGCGCATGATCACCCAGGCGGGCTAGCAGATCCGCCACCGTCGAGCCACCCGGTAGATCCAGAGCGAACGGCTCTGCACCAAGTGATTCCTTGAGAACGCCAAAGGGAAGAATACGCACGTGCATCGTGAACAAGAATACCGCCTCGGGAGTTAGACGCAGCAACCAGCCAGGTAGTGTCGCGCGCACGTGCCCCGAAGCTTAAGGTCGAAGAGCCCGCAAAAAGAAAAGGCCGGCTTGTTGCGCCGGCCCTCATGTCTTCATGGTCTGGTTTTACGCTGCCGCAGAGGCCCCAGCCCCCGTTGCAAGCGGCGCAACCTCAGGCTTGGCATTCAGCAGCGGCAGAGCCACTGCCAGAACGTCCTCGATCCGGCTGGCATAGTGGATCGAAACACCCTCGATCATGTCGGGTGTCAGATCTTCCTCTACGTCCTGCCTGTTATCGGCCGGCAGAATAATGTTCTGTACCCCAGCGCGCCGGGCAGCCAGGAACTTCTCCTTGATTCCGCCCACCGGCAGCACGTTGCCGCTCAGGGTGATCTCGCCCGTCATGGCGGTCAGCGGACGAACCGGAATATCCGTCAGCAGCGATGCCAGTACCGTCGCCATCGTCACGCCTGCAGACGGACCGTCCTTCGGAATGGCTCCGGCAGGAACGTGGATATGGAGATCCAACTCCTTGTTGAAGTCCTCGGGCAGGTTCAGCATCGCCGAGTTCGACCGCACCCAGGTGAGCGCCGCCTGCATAGACTCCTGCATCACCTCGCCGATCTGGCCCGTCATGGTGAAGCCGCCTTTGCCCTTCATCTTGTTTGCTTCGATGAAGAGAATGTCGCCTCCAGCCGGAGTCCACGCCAGACCCACCGCCACTCCCGGCCGCTTCACGCGCTCGGCGATCTCGGTATCCACGCGCACCTGGATATTGCCCAGGAACTCCTTCAGCAGATCCTTGTCGACGGTGATCTTCTCGTTCTTGCCCTCAACCACGCGCCGCGCTTCCTTGCGGCAAACGGTGCCGATCACCTGCTCCAGCTTGCGGACGCCTGCTTCGCGCGTGTAGTGGCGGATCAAGTGCCGGACCGATGGCTCCGGGAACTCGATCTGCTCTTCCGTGATCCCGTTCTCCTTGATCTGTCGCGGAACCAGGTACCGGTTCGCAATGTGGAGCTTCTCCTCCTCGCTGTAGCCCTGCAGGGGGATGATCTCCATGCGGTCCAGCAGCGGCGGCGGAATCGGGTCGAGCATGTTCGCCGTGCAGATAAACAGCACCTTCGACAAGTCGAACGGCACGTCGAGGTAGTTGTCGCGGAACGCATTGTTCTGCGCCGGATCAAGCGTCTCCAGCAGCGCCGAAGCCGGATCGCCGCGGAAGTCGCGCCCCAGCTTATCCACCTCATCCAGCATGATCACAGGGTCGTTGGTTTCCGCCCTGCGAATACTCTGGATAATCTGCCCCGGCAACGCGCCGATGTAGGTGCGCCGATGCCCCCGAATCTCCGCCTCATCGTGCATGCCGCCAAGCGAAACCCGCTGGAACTTCCTGCCAAGCGCGCGCGCAATCGACTTCCCGAGACTGGTTTTGCCCACACCCGGAGGTCCAACGAAACACAGGATCGGCCCCTTCATATCCGGCTTCAGTTCCAGCACAGAGAGATAGTCAAGGATGCGGTCCTTCACCTTCTTTAGGCCGTAGTGATCCTCGTCCAGGATCTCGCGCGCCTTGCCAATGTCCACCTTCGAGCCGGAGCTCTTCGCCCAAGGCAGAACCGCGAGCCATTCAATGTAATTGCGCGTAAGCGAGTAGTCGGCCGCCATCGGAGACATGCGTCCAAGGCGAGACAGTTCCTTCATTGCCTCCTTCTTGACGTCCTCCGGCATGCCGGCTTCTTCTATTTTCTTGCGCAGGTCCTCGACCTCGCGCTGGCCTTCATCCTGTTCGCCGAGCTCTTTTTGGATGGCCTTCATCTGCTCCCGCAGGTAGTAGTCGCGCTGCGATTGCTGAACCTGGTCCTGCACCTCGCTCTGGATCTTGGTGCGAAGCTGCTGAACTTCGATTTCTTTGGCCAGATGCTTGGTAAGCAGTTCGAGCCGAGCCGGCACGCTTGCGTTCTCAAGCAGCGCCTGCTTGTCGTCGGTCGTCAGGAACGGCAGAGACGAAGCCACAAAGTCCACAAGCCGGCTTGGATCTTCAATATTGCCCGCAATCGTGCGGAGCTCGTCCGACAGCGTTGCTGACTCCGAGACGATCTGCTGGAATTGGCCAACGACATTGCGCACCAGGGCTTCGATTGCCGCCGTGGTCCCGCCCTCGGCATCCTCGACCGTCTCGATCTCGGCGATCATGAAGGGCTCTGTCTGAACGTAACGCACCAGCCGGACTCGCTCGACGCCTTCGGTAAACACAAATCGGCTCTGGTTGGGCATCCGCACAACCTTGTGAACCGTGGCTAACGTGCCTACATTGTGCAGATCCGTCGGCTTGGGAGCGTCTAGTCGGGGATCAAGCTGGGCAGCCACAATAATCGAGCGCTCCTCACCCAGCGATTCGATCAGCTGAATCGAACTTTCGCGCCCAACTGTAAGCGGTAGAACAGCATGCGGGAATAAAACGGTATCACGGACCGGCAACACCGGTATCCGCCTGGGTCCGGAAAGACGTTTTTGCGGATTTTCAGGCGGCAAAATGGAAGGCTGACTTGGCATTGAGTGTCCTCTTATCAACTTTCCTTATTAGACAATACAGAGCTTCGAAAGTTTCAAGAATCTGCCCGACCCAGAAACCCCCTGCAGCGCCCTGATGTCCTGGTTACGAGTTCTTACCAAATCGAGTTCCTTGCCACCAAAAACTTGAGCCGCGCTTCGAGCAGTCGCGGCTCAACTGTTTTATCGGCTTCTCTCGGGAAAGGCTGAGACTCGTGCATTGCGGGCAACTTTCTATCGATTGCCAAGTCTACAGCGGAGTTCTTTTCTTTTGCGCTATGCGTCGCCTTTTTTGATAGCAGATTCGATCCGCTCCCAAAGATTGTCTTCGGGCTGCTGATCCTGGAAGAGCTGCTTGGCCGCATCGGCGATGGTCTGCAGGTCCTGGTAGAGCCGGAGGCAGTCGTTCTGGCATTCCTTGATGTGCGGATGGTTCCGAACATCTGCCCCGGAACCCACGAGCTCGGCAAGCTGACTCTGAAACTCCTCGCAGCTCATCGGCTTTGCATCGATGGTCATCGCTTTCCCCCTTTACGGAGCGATTGACGCAGCGCATCGCGCAGCTTGAGCCGGGCTTTGTGGAGCTGTGATTTACTGTTACCCACCGAACAATCGAGCATGGCCGCTATCTCATTATGCTCAAAGCCCTCCACATCGTGAAGAACAAAGATGAGCCGATAGCCCGCCGGCAACGCGGCAACAGCCCTTTCCAGCGCAAGCCGGTCAATGGATCCAGTAAGCGACAAGTCCGGCGCGCCGAAGCTGCGGCCTGGACCGTCGTCATACGACGGTTCCATCGCTTCGTCCAGCGACATCAGCGGCAGGCCCTTCTTGCGAAGGTGCATCAGCACGACATTAATCGAGAGTCGATGCAGCCAGGTCGAGAAGGCCGAGTCTCCGCGAAACGTCGCGATCTTGCGATGAAGTTGAAGGAATGCTTCCTGCGTCAAATCCTCAGCCTCTGCCACATTGCCTACCATGCGCAGGCAGAGGGAATAGATTCTCCGCTTATGGAGTGAGTACAAGTGAGCAAACGCGTGGTGGTCACCAGCCTGTGCTCGCGCCAGCATCTCCGCATCGGGAGAAAGGGGAGCTTGGGGCTTGACGACCTCGGTTGCAGATTCCTGAGGCTCGGCCGCGCTGTCCTCCTGGACCGTCGGCGCGGCGGAGCCCTCACCAGTCTGCTTCTGAAACCTGGTACGTGGCATGCGCTTCCTTTGGGGAAAAGTATCGGTGGTGGCTGTAAGAATCGTCTGTTGCTGCGCCAAGCTTCTTTCCTCGTTAGTATAAGGTGCAGCGGTTGAAAACTTTGAGCTGCGGCGAGAAGAAACCGATTAGGCTCTCAAGTTAATTAGTTGGATGCAACCAAATGCCTTGGCGTGGGTCTATACGGCTAAAATTCTGGGAGATAGAGTGCGTAAGACAGTGCCGGCAAGGCGGCTCGGCTGGAGACGGATGCAGGGGGTGTCGTTCTTATCTTTTTTCCTCCTTTCCGCCGCCCTCTTCGCCTCATCTCAGAGCTCGGTAAATCCCCGCCCATCGCACCTCAGCGCCGCCCTGCACCTCGCACCGGCTCTGTTTTTCAGTGAACTGATCAGCACCACCCCCGACGTCTCAAAACCACCGCTCGCTGGTGAGTCTCTTGAACCCGACCGGCTCGCCGGGTGGCTGGGGCGGCCTGTGCGAGAGATCGCTTTTCAGGGCGTCGCTTCGGAACGGCTCAAGCAGGTTCAGGATCACCTTCCGCAGGAGGTGGGTGCACCCCTCGAGCGGGAGAAGATCGCTGAATCTCTCCGGCTGCTTTACGCCACGGGACTCTTTCAGACAATCGAAGCCAACGCTTCTCAGCAGGGTGGCGGGGTCAGGCTCATCTTCACCGGCTCAGCGCGGGAGTTCATTGGGGTGGTCACGGTAAACGGCGCAAAAGGCGCAACCATGAACGCCCAACTCGTCGCGGCTAGCCGCCTGAACCCGGGTACCAGGTTTTCCGAAACGCGTCTTGGTGCAGCTCAAGGGCGTATGCGGCAGGCCCTGGCCGACAACGGCTTCAACGAGCCAAAAATCACCTACACTCTCAAGCGTCATGAGGAAGAGCAGCTCGTCGATATCGATTTCGTAGTCGTATCGGGTGCACAGGCGCGGGTCGGATCGGTAGCTGTCGAGGGCGATTCCGGCATGACGCTTGAGCAGTTCCGTCACTCGGCCCACCTTCGTGCGGGCGCGAAGGTTAATCACGACACCAATAACCGCGCGCTCACCGGAGTCCTCAAGCATTATCAGAAGCAGGATCGCCTCGAAGCCGACCTGAAGCTTCAGTCTCAAACCTACTCGCCCGGTACCGACAAGACAAACTACAGCTTCGCCGCAAACCGTGGACCTGTCGTTAAGGTCGGAATCGAAGGGGCAAAACTGAGCTCCGATCGCCTGAAGCGCCTCGTTCCCGTCTATGAAGAAGGCACGGTTGACGAGGACCTGCTCAATGAGGGCAACCGCCGGCTCCGCGACTATTTCCAGCGGCTCGGATACTTCGACGTGAAGGTTGATCACATCGTTCGCAGCCCCGAAGGCGCCGGCACCGTAAACATCACCTATACCGTCGATCTCGGTTCACGACGGCGCGTCGAGCGCGTCACGGTGGCCGGAAACCATTACTTCGATTCCGACACACTCACGCAGCTTCTCAGCGTGAAACCTGCCGATTACCTCGATCGCCACGGCACCTATAGCCAGGCCCTTGTTGCGGACGACATCGCAGCGCTGGAGTCCGTCTACCACAACAACGGCTTCTCGCGGGTGAAGATCACTCCTGAAACCCTCGGTGGACAAGATTCGGCCGCCCCGAATGCAACGGCCACACCGCGAAGGTCTACCGAACCGCTCTCGGTCATCTACCAGATCGACGAAGGCCAGCAGCAGCGCGTGGCCGTGCTTCGCCTCGACGGAGTAGTCGCGGCAGACGCAAACAAGCTGCAGGGCTTGATGAACACTGCCCCCGGTCAGCTATTCTCGCCGCAGAATCTCGCCGGCGACCGCGATGCACTGCTGACTGATTACCTGAGCCGCGGCTTCGACCAGGTACAGATCGAAGTCGAAAATAGGACCGAAGAAACGGACTCCACCAAGGTCGACGTGATCTTCCACATCCGTGAAGGCAAGCAGATATTCGTCCGCAAGGTGCTGCTCTCAGGTCTGCACTACACGCGCCCAGACACCGTCGCTAAAGCAATCACGCTCCATCCCGGCGACCCTCTCAGCCAGACCGCGCTCGCTGACATTCAGCGAAACATGTACGAATTTGCGCTGTTCAATGAGGTGAACACAGCCATTCAGAACCCGAACGGAGACGAGCCTTACAAAACAGTACTGGTTCAAACGACCGAGGCTCGCCGCTGGACACTCACTTACGGTCTCGGCTTCGAGGCACAAACCGGTACACCGCAAAATAACTGCGCCGGCCTGCAAAAACGAGGCGAGAAATGTTCCCCGAACGGCCGTCCTGGCCTCAGCCCTCGAGTGCTGCTCGATGTCACGCGCAACAATCTCTTCGGACGCGACCAGTCGGCGTCGATTCGCGGCACCTACGGCCTCCTTGAGCAGAATGTGAACCTGCTTTTCCAAAATCCTCACTTCCGCGGCAACCGCGACTTCGGTTTCACGTTTTCCGGCGGCTACGCCAGCAGCCAGGATGTCTCAACATACGTCGCCTCCAAGCTCGAAGGCGGCTTCAGATGGACCGAGCACTTCACCAAGCCCAATCCGCTTCTCTCGCGAGCCAATACCTTTATCTATGGCTACGACTTCCGCCGCGTGAAGGTCTCCGAGGAGAGCCTTCAGGTATTCCCCGCCGAAATTCCTGCCCTCGCCGCCGCCGTTCGTGTCGCAGGCCCTGCCGTCACCTGGATTCGCGACACGCGCGACTCCGCGCTCGACTCGCACCGCGGCACCTACACCACGTTTCAGGATTTCCTTTCCAATCACCGGCTGGGGTCCGAGGCCGAATTCAATCGCCTCGATCTCTCCAACTCCAGCTACTACGGCTTCGACAAGAATCGTTTCGTCCTCGCGCGCAACACTCGCTACGGACAGGAGCGCGCATACGGCCCGCCTTCTTCCCTGCTG
>Ga0105240_10015148_pt1 | contig 10493 bp, 8 predicted proteins | sample KBSC54metaG_FD_80426 | JGI IMG/M metagenome (GOLD analysis project Ga0105240, IMG submission 80426) | Corn rhizosphere microbial communities from Kellogg Biological Station, Michigan, USA - KBS C5-4 metaG | ecosystem: Host-associated > Plants > Roots > Rhizosphere > Soil | place: Michigan, USA... | reverse complement strand
CGCACCGTGCCGTCGAGGAAGCGATAGGCGAACCAGCCGCTGTCGTGCAGCCGTTTCAGCGTGGGCTCATCCATCTCGACGAACAGGCCGTTCGCCTCGACCGGGTGGCGGGCCGGGAACGGCGTCAGCGCCGCCAGCTTCTTGGCCATGGCGTTGGCGTGAGCCGCATGGCGCAACAGCGCCCCGTCCTGCAGCATGCCGATGAACGGCGCGGCGTAGAACCGGCCCTTCGAGGGCAGTTGGCCCGCCTGCTTCAGCCTCGCGTCGAACCGACGGGCGATCGCCCGATCGAAGATCACCACCGCCTCGGAAGGCGGCATGCCGGCCTTGGTGCCGCCGACCACCAGGAGGTCCACGCCCAGGCCCTTGATCGCCTTCAGGTCGAACCCTGCGGCCGCGGCGTTGGCGAGCCGCGCGCCGTCCAGGTGCACGCCGTACCCCTTGGCCTTGGCCGGCGCGATCAGCGTCCTGAGCTCGGCCGCGGAATAGACCGTGCCGTACTCGGTGGCGTTGGTCAGCGACAGGGCGGCTGGCGGCTGGCGATAGGAGACGTCCGGCGCCGCCAGCGGCTCGACGAGCGCCGCCGGGTCCATCTTGCCCGACGCCCCGGGCAGCCGGATCAGCCCCAGGCCCTGGCCGAAGAACCCCGGCGCGCCGGTCTCGTCGGTGCAGACGTGGGCGTGCTCGTGCGCCAGCACCGCCTCGAAGGGCCGGCAGAGCGCGGCCAGCGAGAGGGCGTTGGCGGCGGTGCCGGAGGCCACGAACCGCACCTCGGCGTCGGCGTCCAGCAGCTCGCGCACCAGGTCGGCGGCCCGTGAAGTGATCGGGTCCGTGCCGTACCCCGAGGTGAAGCCCTGGTTCGCGGCGACCACCGCCTCCATGGCTTCGGGCGTCGCCGGGGCGGTGTTGTCGGAGGCGAAGTCGTAGCGGGCCATGGCGAGGCTTTTCGGCGAGCCGTCGGCTCAGGGCAAGCCCGGAGAGGCCTCAGAGGCCCGTCGCCCAGGCCCTGACGTCGTCGGCGAACAGCTCGGGCTCCTCCATGGCCGCGAAGTGGCCGCCGCGCGGCATCTCGGTCCAGCGCTGGATGTTGTAGGCGCGCTCGGCGTAGCTGCGCGGCGGGGCGGTGTAGAGCGGCTCGCCGGGGAAGTTGGCGAAGGCGGTCGGCGTCTCGCAGCGCTCGCCCTCCTTGAAGGCGACGCCGCCTTCCTCGAGCAGACCCCTGTAATACCAGGCGCCGGTCGTGAAGCTGTCGGTCATCACGTAGAGCATGATGTTGGTGAGCAGCCGGTCTTTCGGATGCGCCTCGTCGAACGGCTTGGTTCGCAGATCCGACCAGTCGTGGAAGCGCTCGGCGATCCAGGCCGCCTGGCCCACGGGATTGCCGGCCGCGAGCCAGGCGAGGGATTGGGGCTTCGAGGCCTGCAGGCGGAAATAGGCGCCCATCACCTCCATCGCACCCTGCTGGCGCTGGAGCCAGGCGGTCTCGTCCTCCGACTTCGGCCCGCCCTGTGGCCGGAAACCCATCATGTTGAGGTGGATCGCCTTGGCGTGTGCGCCATGGTCGTGGCCGAGCCAGGAGGTGACCAGCGCGCCCCAGTCGCCGCCTTGGGCAAGGTAGGTCGAATAGCCCAGCACCTCGGTCATCAGCGTGTCGAACAACCGCGCCGTCGTGCGCTGTCCGACCGGCCGCTTCGGCTTGGAGGAGTAGCCGAACCCGGGAAGCGTCGGGATGACGAGGTCGAAGGCGTCGGAGGCCCGGCCGCCCGAGCGCGAGGGAAACGCGAGCTTTTCGATCACGCCCCAGAACTCGTAGTGCGATCCCGGCCAGCCGTGGGTCATGATCAGCGGCCGCCGGCCGCCGGCTTCGCCCACCACATGGACGAAGTGGATGTCGAAGTCCTCCACCCGGGCGATCAACTGCGGATACCGATTGAGCTCGTCCTGCGCCGCGCGCCAGTCGTAGTCCTCGGTCCAGTACTCGCAGAGGCTCCGGAGATACTTTGCGTCACAGCCATAGGCCCAGCCGTCGGGCGCCTGCGGAGCGAGCGGCCACGGATAATCGCGCACCTGGTCGAGCACCCGGCGCACTTTCGACTTTTTCCAGTGGACCTCGAACGGCTCGGGCTTGGGCATGGGGTGCTCCTTCGGACGAGACCCTCGACGCGTGACGCCGCGGCGGTCAAGCTCGGCCGCAGAATCGGTCGCTCAGCCCGGCCTCAGGCCCTTGGCGAGCGCGGCGGTCAGCGCCTGTTGCAGGCCGCGCGCAGCGCCCGGCGGCAGCTTCCCGGCAAGCTCGAGCACGATCGCGCCGTGGGCGGCGGCCCAGAACATCATCCCCACCTGTTCCGGATCGCCCACCAGCACGCCGTCTGCGACCAGGTCCTTCACGTAGGCGCTCATCGTCTCGCGTGCGCGCCTGGCGGCCGCCACCAGGTCCGGATAGTCCGCCTCGCGCGGCTGGTTGAGGTCGAACATCAGCTTGTAGGTGTGCGGGTGGCCCAAGGCGAAATCGATGTAGGCCTGGCCCACCGCCGCCCCTCTCGCCCGCGCGCTGCCGGTCCGCGCGCGGGCTTTTTCCAGGGCCTCGGCGAAACGGTTGAAGCCGTTGGTCCGCACAGCCGCCAGGATGTCGTCCTTGTCGCGAAAGTAGCGATAGGGCGTCATCGGCGAGACGCCGAGCTCGGCAGCCAGCTGGCGCATGGTCACCGCGTCGGGCCCCTTCTCGGCGAACAGCCGTTCCGCCGCCTCGCACAGCCGGTCCCGGAACTCGGCGACATCGGTCTCGGACAGGACGCGCGGCATCGGACCTCGGCGCTCGGACAAAAGTGGCGCCAGAGCTAAACCGTACAGGATGTACTTACAACGTAAGTCTTTTCACTCGGCGGCGTCAGACCGGATCGGAGCTCTCGTCACAGTCGATGTCATCCACCAACCGGGCGCCCTGCCACAGTTCGACGGTCGGCGCGCCCTCCTGGCAGAGCTCCTCGGCTTCGGCGCGGGCGCTCTGGTCGTCATCCGCCTGAATCCAGGCGGCCCCGCGGATGTGGCGACTACGGTCCACACGATAGGCGCGATACGTCGGCATCTTGAGAAGCTCCGCCAGCGAAGCCTACCGAACGGCCTGAATTCAAGACGGTTGCCGAACCGCTTTCGGCGGATCAAACGAGCGGCTCAGACCAGCGCGCCGTGGCAGTGCTTGAACTTCTTGCCCGAGCCGCAGGGGCAGGGGGCGTTGCGGCCGGTCCGCTCCCAGTCGGTCGGCAGGGCGCTCACCGGCAGGGCGGCGCGCTCCGCGTTCGGCACATTGTCCGGCAGGAACCCTCGCTCGACCTCGTTCTCGCCGGTCAGCGGGTTCATGTGGACCTCGAACATCTGGCCGGCCGGCGGGGGCGGCGGCTGCTCGAACTGGAACTCCACCGTCATCAGCCAACGGGTCACGCTCTGGCGCAGGTCCACCAGCAGCTTCTCGAACAGGGTGAAGGCTTCGGTCTTGTACTCGTTGAGCGGATCGCGCTGGCCATAGCCGCGCAGCCCGATGACGTTCCTCAGGTGGTCGAGGTGCATCAGGTGCTCGCGCCACTCGTGATCGATCATCTGCAGCAGGAAGCTCTTCTCGATCATCCGCATGTGCTCGCCCACCAGCGCCTCGCGCTCGGCGGCGCGGGCGTCCGCGGCGGCGTTCACCCGCTCCTCGATCTCCTCGTTCGCGATGCCGTCCTCGGCGGCCCAGTCGCGGATCGGCAACTCCAGGCCGAGGATTTCCCGCAGGTGCTCATCCAGCCCCTCGACGTCCCACTGCTCGGCGTAGGCCTTCGGCGGCAGGTGCAGGGTGACCAGATCGCTGATGGTGTCGCGACGCATCTCCACGACCACGTCGGAGACGTCGGCGGCGTTCATGAACTCCGCACGCTGTTCAAAGACCGCCTTGCGCTGATCGTTCACGACGTCGTCGTACTTGAGCAGGTTCTTGCGGATCTCGTAGTTGCGCTGCTCGACCTTCTTCTGGGCCGTGGCGATCGCCGAGTTCAGCCACTTGTGGGTGATCGCCTCGCCTTCCTGGACGCCGAAGGTGCGCATGATCGCGTCCAGCCGCTCGCCGGCGAAGATCCGCAGGAGGTCGTCCTCGCACGACAGATAGAACTTCGAGCGGCCGGGGTCGCCCTGACGGCCGGTCCGGCCGCGCAGCTGGTTGTCGATCCGCCGGCTCTCGTGGCGCTCGGTGCCGAGCACGAACAGGCCGCCGGCGGCCAGCGCCTGGGCCTTGGCCCCGGCGATCTCGTCCTCGATCTCCGCCCGCTTCTTGGCCGACATCTCCGGGGTGACCTCGATCCCCTCGGCGAGCTGCGCCTCGCGCCAGTCCAGGACGCGCATGTCGACGTTGCCGCCCAGCTGGATGTCGGTGCCGCGGCCGGCCATGTTGGTGGCGATGGTCACCGTGCCCGGCACGCCGGCGTCGGCGACGATCTTCGCCTCCTGCTCGTGGTAGCGGGCGTTCAGCACGTTGTGCGGGATGCCGGTCTGCCGCTTGCCGTCCAGCTCGAACTTGTGCGCCTTCAGGAGTTCGGAGAGCTGCTCGGATTTCTCGATCGAGACCGTGCCCACCAGGATCGGCTGTCCACGCCGGTAGCAGTCTTCGATCTGGCCGATGATCGCCTGGTTCTTCTCCGCCCCGGTCCGATAGACCTCGTCGTCTTCGTCGATCCGTGCGATCGGCCGGTTGGTCGGGATCTCGGCGACATCCATCTTGTAGATGTCGAAGAACTCCTGGGCCTCGGTCGCCGCCGTGCCGGTCATGCCGGAGAGCTTGGAGTACAGGCGGAAGTAGTTCTGGATGGTCACCGAGGCCAGGGTCTGGTTCTCGGGCTGGACGACGACCCCTTCCTTGGCCTCGATCGCCTGGTGCAGGCCTTCCGACAGCCGCCGGCCGTGCATCATCCGGCCGGTGAACTCGTCGATCAGGATCACCTCGCCGGCGCGGACGATGTAGTCCCGGTCGCGCAGGTAGAGCACGTTGGCCCGCAGCGCCTGGTTGACGTGGTGCACCACGCTGACGTTGGCGGCGTCGTAGAGGCCCGCGGAATCCTCGGCGAGATGCCCGCCGGCCAGCAGGATCTCCTCGATCTGCTCGGCGCCCTCTTCGGCCAGCATCACCTGGCGCTGCTTCTCGTCGTGCTCAAAGGTCGTGGGGTCCTTGATCAGCTCCCTCACCAGCCCGTCGATGGTCCGGTAGAACTCCGAGCGGTCCTCGGTGGGCCCCGAGATGATCAGCGGCGTGCGCGCCTCGTCGATCAGGATCGAGTCCACCTCGTCGACGATCGCGAAATTGTGGCCCCGCTGGACCATCTCGCTGGCGTCGTAGACCAGGTTGTCGCGCAGGTAGTCGAAGCCGAACTCGTTGTTGGTCCCGTAGGTGATGTCGGCGTTGTAGGAGGCCTGCCGCTGCCCCTGCGAGAGGCCGTGCACGATCACCCCGACGCTCATGCCGAGGAAGCCGTAGATCTGGCCCATCCATTCGGCGTCGCGCTGCGCCAGGTAGTCGTTGACGGTGATCAGGTGCACGCCCTTGCCGGCGAGCGCGTTCAGATAGACCGGCGCGGTGGCCACCAGGGTCTTGCCCTCGCCGGTCCGCATCTCGGCGATGCCGCCCTGATGCAACACCATGCCGCCCACCAGCTGCACGTCGTAGTGCCGCTGGCCCAGCGTCCGGCGTGCGGCCTCGCGCACGACCGCGAAGGCCTCCTCCAGCAGGTCCTCAAGCGTCGCGCCGTTGGCGAACCGCGCGCGGAATTCCTCCGTCTTGGCCCTCAGCTGCTCGTTGGAGAGCGCCTGGATCTGCGGCTCCATGTCGTTGATCCGGCCGACACGGCCCAGCATGGTGCGGACCTTGCGGTCGTTGGAGGAGCCGAAGAACCGTTGGAACATGGTCAAGCGGAGAGGTCCGGACTGATGGGCGGCGGCAGGCCGCACAGGCCCGAAAAATCCGCTCATTTGAAGGCGCGCGAGACTTAAGCAGCGCCCCTCTCAGTGTCAACGCGGCCCCCGCTCCTCCCCCGTGCGAAACGGGGGAGGGGGACCACGAAGTGGTGGAGGGGGCGCTGACGCCGCGCGGCGTCTCCGCGCACGGCCCCAACGCCCCCTCCGTCGCAGTCGCGACACCTCCCCCGCGTCGCGGGGGAGGAGCCAGGGTTCACAGCACCTCGAACAATCCTGCGCCGCCCATGCCGGTGCCGATGCACATCGAGACCACGACGTTCTTCACGCCGCGGCGCTTGCCTTCCTGCAGGATGTGGCCGGTAAGGCGCGCGCCGGTCATGCCATACGGGTGGCCGATGGCGATCGAGCCGCCGTTGACGTTGTAGATCTCCGGATCGACGCCAAGGGTGTCGCGGCAGTAGAGGCACTGCGAGGCGAAAGCCTCGTTGAGCTCCCAGAGCTCGATGTCATCCACCTTCAGGCCGTGGCGCTCCAGCAGCCTGGGCACCGCGAACACCGGCCCGATGCCCATCTCGTCGGGCTCGCAGCCGGCGACCGCCCAGCCCTTGAAGACGCCCATCGGCTCCAGGCCGCGCCGCTCGGCTTCCTTCGCCTCCATGATCACCACGGCGGCCGCGCCGTCGGAGAGCTGCGAGGCGTTGCCGGCGGTGATGAACTTGCCCTCGCCCTTCACCGGCTGCAGCTTGGCCAGGCCCTCGAGCGTCGTGTCGGGGCGGTTGCACTCGTCGCGGTTCACCTCGTAGTCGACGATCTTCTCCTCGCCCGTCTCCTTGTTGACCTGCTTCATCTTGGTCTTCATCGGGACGATCTCGTCGCGGAACTTGCCGGCCTGCTGGGCGGCGGCCATCCGGCGCTGGCTCTCCAGCGAATACTCGTCCTGGTACTCGCGGCTGATCTTGTAGCGCGCGGCCACCACGTCGGCGGTGTCGATCATCGGCATGTGGAAGGCCGGGTACATCTGGGTCAGCGTCGGGTCGTTGTTCTCCGCCGAGCCGCGGCCGGGGGGCATGCTGATGCTCTCCACGCCGCCGGCCACGACCACCTCGGCGCCGTCGTTCTTCACATAGTTGGCCGCCGCGGCGATGGCGTTGAGGCCCGACGAGCAGAAGCGGTTGATGGTGACGCCGGCGGTGGTCACCGGCAGCCCCGCAAGCAGCGCCGCCTGGCGCGCGGGGTCGCCGTTTGGATGGGCCACGTTGCCAAGGAAGACGTCCTCGACGGCCTCCTTCTCGACGCCGGCCCGGTCGACCGCGTGCTTGATGGCGTGGGCGGCCATGCTCATGACCGGGGTCATGTTGAACCCGCCGCGGGCCGACTTGGCCAGTCCCGTCCGGGCGTAAGAAACAATGACGGCTTCGCGCATTTGAAATGATCCTCCACAAGAATTCTTCGGCGGCCCTGACGGGGTCGATCTGAGCGCTCCGTCTAACCTTTGCATCGTGTGGCGCAAATGGCTAGGGACGGGGCGCGCGCCAGCGCGATTTCCATACCGCCGGCCGACGCGCGCAAGACGCCGCCGCATCAGGACAACTCAGACGGGGGGCCGGTCATGAGCCGCAAGCCGAGGACCGCCAAGGCGCTGGAAGTCGCCGCCAAGCCGGTGGAGGTCGTGGGCCAGGCGCTGGAGCGCGCGTTCGATCCTCTGACCAGCACGCTCAAGCGCGCCGCGCTCAAGCGCGCCGACAAGCAGGCCCGCCAGTTCGCCCAGGCCACGACGGCGGCGGCGCCGACGAACAAGGCCGAGCGCGCCGATCTCATGGTCTCGCCGCTCGCGGTTCCGTTTCCGAGCATCGCCCCGGTCGGCGGCGTCGAAATGGCCGCCGGGCGCGCCGGCTTCTACAAGCCCGAGCGCGACGACTTCGTGGTCATGATCTTCCCGGAGGGCGCGAGCTGCGCCGGCGTCTTCACCCGCCACGGAGTGGGCTCGGCGCCGGTCGACTGGTGCAAGCGGCACCTTGCGACGACCAAGGGGGAGGGGGTCCGGGCGTTGGTGGTCAACGCCGGCTGCGCCAACTCCTTCACCGGCAAGCCGGGCGCCGATGCGGTGCGCCGCGTCTGCTCGGCGACAGCCAAGCGCTTCGACTGCCGCCAGCGCGACGTGATGGTGGCCTCCACCGGCGTGATCGGCGTGCTCTTGGACGACTCCCGGATCATCCACCGCCTGCCCGAGCTCGAGCACCGCATGGCGCCGGACGGCTGGCTCGCCGCGGCGCGCGCCATCATGACCACCGACACCTTCCCGAAGGGCGCCTACGCCGAGGCCGCGATCGAGGGCCGGACGGTTCGCATCGCCGGGATCTGCAAGGGTTCGGGCATGATCGCGCCTGACATGGCGACCATGCTGGCCTTCGTGGTCACCGATGCGGCGATCTCGCCGGCGGCGTTGCAGATCCTGGTCTCGCTCTACGCGCGCAACACCTTCAACGCGGTGACGGTGGACGGCGACCGCTCGACCAACGACACGCTCCTGCTGTTCGCCACCGGCCAGTCGGGCGCGCCGCGCATCGGCCGCGCCGGCGACCGGCGGCTCGCCGATTTCCGCGAGAAGTTGGAGGGCGTGCTGCTCGACCTCGCCCTGCAGCTCGTCCGCGACGGGGAGGGCGCCTCGAAGTTCATCAAGGTCACGGTGAGCGGCGCCGAGAGCCACGCCTCGGCCCGCAAGATCGCCCGCACCGTCTGCGAGAGCCCGCTGGTCAAGACCGCCTTCGCCGGCGAGGACGCCAACTGGGGCCGCATCGTCATGGCCGTCGGCCGCGCGGACGAACCCATCGACCGCGACAAGCTCTCGGTCAGGTTCGGCGAGCTGTGGGCCGCGCAGGACGGCCTCGTCGCGCCGACCTACGACGAGGTCAAGATGAGCGCCTACATGAAGAACAAGCAGCTGGAGGTCGGCATCGACGTCGGCGTCGGCCGCGGCTCGGCCGAGATGTGGACCTGCGATCTCACCAAGCGCTACGTCGAGATCAACGGGGACTACCGGTCTTAGCCTCCGCCCGGCGCTCGGCGGCGATGCGGTCTTCGTGGTGAAACGGGCAGATGCCGAATCCCAAGCCCCTCCTCCTGGTCGCCGCCGCGGCGCTCGTCGACGTCGACGGCCGGGTGCTGATCTGCCAGCGGCCGCCGGGCAAGGCCATGGCGGGGCTGTGGGAATTTCCGGGCGGCAAGCTTGAGGCGGCCGAGACGCCGGAAGCCTGTCTGATCCGCGAGCTCGAGGAAGAGCTGGGCATCGCCGTCACTCTCCCCTGCCTCGCGCCCTTCGTGTTCGCCAGCCACGCCTACGAGACGTTCCACCTGCTCATGCCGCTCTACCTGGTCCGCCGCTGGGAGGGCCGCGTCGAGAACCGCCACCACGCCGCGCTCGCCTGGGTGAAGCCTTCGAAGCTCGCCGACTATCCCATGCCGCCCGCCGACGCCCCGCTGGTCGCCTGGCTGAGGGACCTGATCTGATGCGCCAGGCGGCCCACACCATGGCCTTGGACACGCCGGGCGCGGGCCTGCGCGAGATCACCCGCGAGGTCGTGCGCTGGATCGCAGAGCAGCAGATGACCACGGGCTTGCTCACCCTGTTCTGCCGCCACACCTCGGCCTCGCTGCTCATCCAGGAGAACGCCGACCCCGACGTCGCCCGCGACCTGGAGGACTATTTCGCGCACCTCGCGCCGGAGAGCGCCGCCTACCGCCATCAGGACGAGGGCCCCGACGACATGCCGGCCCACCTGCGCGCCGCGCTCACCCAGACCCAGCTCTGCATCCCGCTGGTTGGCGGGCGGCTGGCGCTCGGGACCTGGCAGGGGATCTGGCTGTTCGAGCACCGCGGCCGCCCGCACCGCCGCGAGATCGTCCTGCACCTGATCGGGGAGTGACTCCTCAGCACTCAAGACAAGCCCAGCCATGACGGAATAGGAATTGGAAGAAAGCGAGGGGCCATGATCCGCAAGCTCACCATCCTGGCCGCGCTGCTGGCGCTCGCAACGCCGGCGGCGGCGCAGACCGGCGGCGCCTGGTTCGGCGTCCCGCTGCCGCCGGCGGCAAGTCCGCCCGACCGGCCCACCTTCCGGATCGGGCCCGAGCCTTATGGCCCGGAGCCCTTCGCCGGGCGGCCGAAGGACGACGCCGGGGGCGCGCTCGCCGCCCCGCGCCTGATGGCCGATGTCGGCGCCATCGTCGGCTTCTCGCTCGAGCGCCGGGCCGCGGGCGATCTTCTGTATGGCCGGATCAGCGGGACCGAGGGCGAAAAGCGCACCGTCGACTGGGCGGTCGCACAACTGAAGGCCGCGGGCCTCGCCGGGGCCCACGCCGAGCCCTATGTCTCCGAGCAGCCGCTCTGGTGGCCCACCCGCGCGCAGGTGCGGCTGCTCGGCGATCCGGCGTTCGGGCCCGGCAGCGTCGACGTCGTTTTGCAGACCGCGGTCCCGCTCCGCGCCTCGAAGACGCTGCCCGCGCCTGTCACCGCGCCCTTGATCTTCGTCGGCCGCGGCTCGGCCGCCGAGCTCGCCCAT
>Ga0105240_10015143_pt1 | contig 10495 bp, 3 predicted proteins | sample KBSC54metaG_FD_80426 | JGI IMG/M metagenome (GOLD analysis project Ga0105240, IMG submission 80426) | Corn rhizosphere microbial communities from Kellogg Biological Station, Michigan, USA - KBS C5-4 metaG | ecosystem: Host-associated > Plants > Roots > Rhizosphere > Soil | place: Michigan, USA... | reverse complement strand
CGAGCAGCGAGAATTCCGCGTTAAACTCAGCCCCCAAGGCGTCGGGCGCCTGCAACTTGATTGCTTCCTTGCTCAAGTGCTCGGCGGGCGCAAGATTACGTCCCGGAAACGACCTTCGCGTGCGGGCATCAGTCACGAGGACTTCGTATTTTCCAAACGAAAGGTGGTAATCCCAACGAATCACTTTCTCAGTGCCGATCAGAGCGCCGTCTTTGAGCAACGGAATTTCGACGTTATCGTTGGGAAGCAGTTTGCATGGAATAACTCGCTCGAGCACCGCATTCGCCTGAGCTCCGGAAGGCATTTTCGCCTGAATCCAACTCTGAAGAGCGTCGAGGAATTTCTTTCCGGCTTGCTCACCCTCGAACCGCTCCGGCGTGTTGCCCCAGGCCTGAAAGACTGCGTAAGCACAGAGAGCGTTTTGCATGACGCGACGCGCAGTCTGACTTCCATAAACTTCCTTCACCCAATCGCGCGTCATGTGCCAGTCGTCCGTAACCTCGTGATCGTCGAACATCATGTAAGTCGCGATATTGGCCAGGCCCTTGCGAACTTTCGCAACGCCTTGTGCCGTAATCGTAAACTTGAAGAACGACTCGATGAGTTTGACGTATCTGTTAGCGACTCTTTTGGCTGCTTCGATTCGCGCGGCTTCTTTCTTCTGAGGCTGTCTGCTTACTGCGAGGTGAAACCGATCCGCAAGCTGCGTGAATAGCGCGTCGTTCGCTGGAAGTTCTTTATAGAAATTCTTCCTAAAAACGGCTTCAGCCGTTCGCACCGCGTCGTCTCTGTCATCTTTATCCTCAGGCTTTGCTTTCTTAGCCTTCCTGAAGATCTCCTCTAACTTCGCGACCTCCTGCGTAAATTTCGGATCACGAAAAATGGCGGGCCAAACCTTGTCTGACCAAACAAAAAGATAAGAGGCGAAGTATTCGCCGAGGCCGAAAAGATGGTTTCCCGTCTTTGCCGTGAATTTCAAACCTTCGTTTAAAAGATCGAACGGCTGAAGTTGGTCCACGCTATCTCTGAAACCAAGACATCGTTCGTTCTGGCGAACCGTACGCAGACCTGGATAAAGCTGGCTTGGATGCTTGAAGACGCCAGGCTTTTCGTTTGGGTCTTTTTCCGGGTTAGCCAGGTCGATTTGCATGAGGTCGTCACGCATCCCCGGCAGCTCTTCTTCCCAGGTTGGCGCATTTCCCGTAAAGCCCGCCAGCAACGCATCACCTGCCATGCCCACGAGATTGAGCAGGATGTCGTTTCCCTCGTCAGCGTAGATTTGATCGCCGGTAAGAAAAAGCTGGTGTGGCCGGCTGCTGGTCCATTTTCTGTTGGTCTTGTCCCACGACTTGTCGAGCAAGTCGTCGAGGTTTGGAGTGGCATCGTAACCAGAGCCGACGAAGTTTCGACAGGAGCCGTGCAAGATACGCAAGTCATTGAGTTCTAGCGGCGGTACTACAAAACTTGGCAATGGATCCTGATCGCCATAGACGAGATCGGCGCGATGAGTGGCGAGCGTCTCATTGTTCCACGCGAGGTCGTAGTAATAGATGCTGCCTTTCAGGAGCCTTTGCGGCGACGCACCCGGCTTTGCAGTTACAGCAGCTATGTGCAAGTTAGCGCCGAGAGGCACAGTTGCGAGTGAGCCGGAAAACATCACGTTGCCCTTTTGCCCGTCGGGTTTCCTGTCAAAAATCGTGAGCGTCACATCTGCCGGCGACTTCAGTGCGAGCCAAACAGTGACTTCATCGGGCTGCACCTTTCTTACAATCGGTCCACAAAGCAGCGACGGCAAGGCAGCCAGCCAGGCCGGGTCGGGCTGCCATGCGGTGTTAGGTATCAACGCATTGAGACGCGAAAGTTCCTCTTGTTTTTCGGGGGTGTCGGGCGGCGACACGGCATTCGCGCGAGCCTCGAAGAGGTCTTTGAAGGCGAGTCGGATGTCATCAAGCCGCATGGCGGTTTAGTAGGGCTTGTTAGTTCTTCACTCTTAGGACAAAGCGAGGTCGAAGACACTTACGTCGGGGGAACCAGGAAGTCTTACCGAGAAACTGTGGGTGCCACTATAAGCATTTCTCGCTAACAAGGGAAGAGTCTTTCACGATTTAACTAGCAAGGCGTCACCAGGCCACAAAAGGCACAAACGTAAGCCACAAAAAAAGCACAAAAGGAGCGGAGACGTCGAAACGCCTCCGCTCCGATTTTGCGTTTGATCTAAAACGCGTTACTGCAGTGACACGTCGTCAACTCTGAATATCGTTGGCAACGTGATGTCGTTGGTGCCGCGGAATTGAATCCGCACGGTCTGTCCGGCAAACGAACTGAGATTGAACGGTCCTCTCAGGACGTACACTCCCGCCGTGCCGCTATTCTGATTACTGAACGTCGCAAGCGTTGCAAGCAATGTCCCGCCCGTACTTCGTACTTCAATGAAGAGACGATCGAAAACTGATGCTCCAGCCGCTTCGTTCGTTGTGATGTTTAGCCAGAACTGCAGATTCGTACAACCGTTAGTCGGAACAGTTACCGTCTGGAACAGAGTCCCACTGGAACTATTCACTCCGTTGAGGATCATGTAGGCAGTTCCGCTGTGTGGGAACGATCCCGTGCTGCGGGTTACCTGGCCACTTATCGTCCACGGCGTTGTACCGGTTTCGAATCCCGGGTTAACGATCGCGTTTGTACACCCGCCTCCAGTGCCGGCCTGCGACACGCTGTGCGTCAAACCAGCAATCGTTAATGAACCGTTTCTCGAAAGCGAGGAGGTGTTTGCGGCAACGGAGTAACTCACTGTGCCACTGCCAGAACCACTAGCACCGGACGTGACCGTGATGAACGAGTTGTTGCTCACAGCGGTCCAGTTGCAACCCGCTGATGTAGTCACCGTCACGTTTTGTGTTCCACCGGCCGCCGCAAAACTCGCGCTGGTCGGATTGATTGAGAAGGAACAAGTGCCTCCGCAATCTGCCGGTACGTCAGTCGCGGCCACATGCGTTGTGCCGTCGTTACCAACGGCCGACACGCCCATGCCGTGACGTGCAAACACTGTCCAGATCGCGCAACGATTTGCTCCGCCATTCAGGTTCTGATCGGCCTGAATGATGCCGTCGCGCGCGTTCAGGAATGATGGACGAGTGGGTGTGAACTTCATACCGTTGAGCACAATAAGGTCTGTTGTTGTGGCGCCAAGCTGCGTTCGCAGATCCCAAAGAGTTGCAGCCCAGACTTCGCCGTCTCTGTGAACTTCGAAGCCTCCGGCGCCGACGTCGGCGTAAGAGTCGTGCACGGCTGCGGCAGGAACGGTATAAGCAGCACGCCGAATGCCGGCTGGATTATTGGTGACGTACTCGCCAACAGCACCATCGTTGTTGATTGTGATGGCCCAGTAGTCAGACCAGCCTTCACCCATTGCGCCTGACTGTGTACCACTCAAGGCGGTACTGCCGTTGCCAATCAGCCGGTTTGAGATGCCGTGTCCGTATTCATGGAACACAACATCGCCATCAACAGAACTATCGCGGTCAGGAGTGGGCGCGGTGAACAGGAACTGTTGCATGCGCGGACGCGAACCGTCTGGCGGTGTCGCAAAGTTTGCATTGTTTGTTCCCGAGCCATCCTGGGCTTCCGCTCGAACTGAGTCGTTTCCGGTACCGCCGCGGCCGAAGTTGTTTGTTTGGAAGTTGCGCGCTGTCTCGGTAAAGCCAAGGTTGTACGAGAAGTCGTGCATGACGTTGTTGTAGTAAAAAAGATTCGTCACAACAGCCGCCTGCTGTGTCCTTGGATCGACTGTAGTAGAGAACGGAAAGGTGAAATCCTGGTTCGCTGCTGATGCGTGACCATTCGAGAGCCCCGCGCTGTTATTAGCGTCGGGTAGGTTGTCGGCATTTGTATCAAGGTAGGCCTCGACGTTGTTGCCAGTGGTTACGGTCGAAGTTCCCATCCAGCCTGCCGCCGTGTTGATGGTGGTGTCTCCGACGAATGAAACGAGGACGCGTGCGCCTTTGTCAGGCGCTTCGGTGTAAACCGTGCCTTGCGCTTCAAACAGATAAAGGTTGTGACGAAGCAGAAGGTCTCCCGTGTAAGCGTCGAGTAGAATTTCATACCACTCTTCGGGGCCGACTTCCGCATAGACGTGCCAGGCCAAACGACTCTCACCACCAACGTTCACTACATTCTGTTCTGAGAGTACGTCCTCGAAATTTAGATCGATTGGATTGGCGAAGCGAGACATTTCCGTCGCCGACGCTCGCGCATAATTCTGTACAAAAGTCGGGAAGACACTTCTGCCCGCATGTTCAAACGCTTTCGCGATCGCGTTTGCTTCGCTCATTGCTCCACGGCGTTGGCGCGGTGGGCCATCGGCGAGAAATCCTTCGCGTACATTGAGTACTTCGCCGTTCTTATTAACGACGATTTGCACTTGTCCTTCAAAAACCTTCAGACCACCGACGGTCTGCGTATAGTTGAGAAAAGTAGTTCCCCTGTCGTTATCTTCGTTTTCCAGTTTCAACTCCTGAACACTGGTGCCGGAGAGTGCGAAGAGTGAGTTATTTCGTTCGAGAAACCTGCGGGCGACGTTATCCGCGGTATCCGATTGTGGTTCTGAGAGAGTGTCGCCATCGATGAAGAAATTCTTCATTGCGCCTGCTTCGTTAATTACCGCGCGTAGATTTGCGGCCTTCTCAGTTGCGAGAGACGAACGAAGTTGCTCAACTGCGGAAGCTCGAGAGCGAGTGCGAGCGTTCTGCATCGCAGCTTGCTTGCCTGAAGGTGAGCTAAGGTCTATGTCATTAAACTCGGCACGGCCAGTCAGGCGAATGTCGAAGTTTGGCAGGCCGCGGCCGGCCGATCTTTTTTGGGATCCTACTGACGTTTGCTGTGGGGCAGCGTCTGACTTCCATAACGGTAAGACTATGGCAGCCGCAGCGGCCACAGCGAGAACTGCGAAGATCAAAATCTTACGAATCATTTGCGCCTCCTTTGGCTTTGGTTGAGGTAAGGCAGCACTCGCCCGTACAAGGTGGAAACTGCCTACTGCTTGTCTTTTAAACTTCTACCGTGAACTTTCGATCGAGAACCCCTATTGAGAACAGTGTTCAGCTGTTCAATGTGAGGTCATGAGACTTGCACGGGCTAAGTTGAATTACGATGGGAGTAGGTCTTGTCTGGAGCGGGGGACGCACAGACTAGCAGATTGCTGTGAGAGTGTAAATCTGAGAGAGGACTCGACGATGGGCGGCCACGGAGTGCCGCCCCTACAGTTTATTTTGCGCTCTCCGAATGAACTGTAGGGGCGGCACTCCGTGGCCGCCCATCGTCGAGACTCTGCTCTTGAGTTTACAGTCAATTGCTGATCTGCTAAGTTACGCCTTCCCGAATTGACACGAAGCAAGGCCAGTTCTCACCGTAGTTCAAACACAAGTTGGTTATCATCCTCGATTGGTAATTTGGCTTGTGGTTCCTCTGGCGAGTTCCAGCCAAACCTCAACCCACTTTAATTGGAGGCACACATGACTCGTTATATTTTGTTTGTCGCATTTCTCGGCGTTGCACTTGCATCTGCCCTGATGTTTCCGTTTGCTAACTCCAATGCCTCGCGGGCCGTCCCGGATAAAAGTATTGGCTCTCCACAGTCCGCCCGTACCGGACCTCTGCCGGACTATGACGTCCGGCTTGCTGGGAGAGGCGAATTTACCGATTACGATCTCAGTTCAGCGTCAGCCAGATCGGCTGGCCTAAATGTCGCTGCCCAAGCCCGGGCTGCGGCCGTTGCTCGTTTTCAATCGAAACTGAACCCCGCCGTAGCTCAAAAGCTACGCGCTAAAGCGAATGAGACCGGAGCACTCAAAAACCTATTCATTGAAGGCGCAACGCTTTCTGAGCCGCGTTCAGATACAGCGGATAACATCGCACGCGGATTCCTCGGTGGAAACACTGCGCTATTCGCGTTGCGGAATGCTGATAGCGGCAACCTCAGGTTAATCAATGAAGATAACGACCGCGGAACCACCTTCCTGGCGTACGCGCAGACCGTTGGTGGTTTGAAAGTCTTCGAAGGAGGAGTTCAAGTTGCCGTAAACAGAAATGGAGAGGTTTTGTCTGTGCGCGAAGGTTTTCTGGTCGACGGTCAGACTGCCGACTTAAATCCAACTGTGGATGAAAACCAGGCCATCGTCAAAGCCTTCGGCTACGCCGGGAGAAATATTGATTCTTCCCTCGTTGAAATTCGAGCCCGCAGCGAGAAGAGCGAGAACTCAGCATTCGCGAATCCGCTGGGAACACAACTGGAAGACGTACTCTCAGAACTGAATGTTTTCCGTGTAGGCAACTCGGCCAGGTTAGCGTGGCACATCTACTCTGAGGTAGGTCCTGACGAGTGGTATGAATCATTGGTCGATGCGCATAGCGGGGAGCTTTTGCTAAGACATAACCTCTATGTGTTGGACGCCCAGGGCACTGTTTACACTGAAGCGCCTGACAAAGGTGCGCGCCAACTCGTGTCATTCGTCGGCGACACGGTGATCAATACCAGCTTCGGATGGATGGGAACTGCGACGGTTACTACTGGCAACAACGTCGAAGCCTATCTCGATACCAACGCTGACAATGCGCCGGATAATAACAACGGTTCGGGTCTGTCAGTGGGCCATGCGTCATCGGCCACGCAGGACTTCACCTTTCCGTTCTCCACCGCTGTCGATCCGCGAACACAGCAGGCGGCAGTTGTGACGAATCTTTTCTACTTCAACAACGTCATGCACGACTTCTCGTACAACCTTGGTTTTACAGAGACGGCGGGCAACTTTCAAACTAATAACTACGGTCGCGGTGGTCTTGGTAACGACTCAGTGCGCGCTGAAGCGCAAGATGGATCTGGTACCAACAACGCAAACTTCGCGACACCGCCCGACGGCCAGCGACCGCGCATGCAGCAGTTTCTTTTTACTTCACCTAATCCGGATCGCGACAGTTCAGTTGACGGTGATGTCGTGTTCCACGAGTTCGGTCACGGAATTTCCAATCGTTTGATTGGCAATGGCAGCACGGCGCTTCAGGGTACGCAGTCAGGCGCTATGGGCGAAGGTTGGTCAGACTACTGGGCCATCACAATCAACAACGATGGCGCAGTAGGTGAGTATGTTACGAACAATCCCATTGGAATTCGCCGCGCAGCTTACACCGTGCCGGCGGCGACAGTGCACGATTCGTACGCTGACGTCTGCTTCCGTGGTTGTGAAGTTCACAAGGACGGCGAAGTTTGGGCTGCGGCGCTCTGGGATCTAAGAACACAGCTTGGAGCAGTCACAGCGGATCTGCTGGTGCTGAACGGAATGAAGTTCACACCAACTCGTCCATCATTTCTGGATGCCCGCGACGGCATTCTACAGGCCGATCAAAACCTTAATGGCGGAGCGAACTTCTGCGCCATCTGGGTCGTTTTCGCACGTCACGGTATGGGCGTTTCGGCTTCGGGGAACGATGGCCACCAGCACAATGCCGCTACTAATGTGCCGCCAGGCTGTTAGAGTGGTGTGTGTAGCTTAAAGTGAAGAGGCGGGTGCACTGTGCCCGCCTCTTTTCATTGGCAAATTAAGCCACAGATGACACAGATGATTGCGGATTTAATTGCTTCGAACACTCACCCAGCCTGCACCTGCGACTGAATCAGAGAAGTCATCTCATCCGTCAAGGCTTCGCGATTCTTGAAGAGATCCCAAACCATCCCTGTGGCTGGCAACTCGTTCGCTCCGGCAATTTTCCGCGTCAAGCGAAAACGATCGTTGGGGCTCGGATGCGTATCGTCCTGGCTCGTCTCCCGATTCAGCAATTCATCGATCTCCTGTTGCAAATCGGGGTTTTGATCCCCACGCAGTTCATAAAGGTTCTGCAATGCTCGCCGCGCCTCAACAGATGCGTCGATCTCTTTACCGGCCAGGTGATGAAATTCGGCACTCTTGCATACGACGTGGGTCAATCCTTCCTCGAACGCGAGTGGTCCATAATTTAGTGCTGCGACTCGATCGGCAAGCACTTCCTGCAATCGAGTAGCGCCGTGGCTAATGCGACGAAATATGAAGTGATAGATGCGCAGGAACTGAAAGGCGATATTCAAGAGGCTCGCCTGCTCATTTGCGATCATCGCATGCGCGAACTTCATCATGTCGTTGTTGACTCTGATTGCTATGTCGCCACCGGCGGTGTCGCGATGCGTGAAGTGCCCGTATTCGTGGGCCAGAACTGCGCGAAAGCCGTTCTGCTTGAAATCGTTAAGCACACCGACTCCAAGAATGAGTATCCGCAGCGCCTTATCCTGTGAACGCTCTCTGAAAGTTCCTTTCTCGTAAACAGCAAGATCGGTCCCTGGAGTAATTCGGATTTCGTCCACAGCTCGTGTGTTGACCGCTGCTGCCACGGTGCGAGTCAGATCCCATAACGCGGGGGCTTCATCGTAGTTCAAGCTCCTTCCGGGGTCGACGCTTTCAACCTTGATGAATAGCGAACGCACCAGCGTGAAGATAGTGATCAATGCGCCGATGACCAGAACAGCAACGAGCTTGATCGGAATGCGTCCCAGCATTAAGAACGCATAGATGATCGACGCCGCAACGATTATCACGAGGAAAATCACCACAGGTAGCGAGATGTAATAGTAAAGGCCCGCGAAATTTATGAGTCGTCGATACCACTTCCTGAGAGTCAATTCTGATTCTGCCACTGGGCTGTTAGGGTTGGCCTCCTCAAGAGAAGTGAGCGTCTTACGAGACATTAGTTTGCCGATAAGAAAGAGCGCTGTGAGACCAACAATCCATGCTCCCACAAGATAAAGGGAATAGATTAAGTACTGCCACACTCTCGCTCGTGTGTGCACTCCCGAATCCAGAAACTGTTGCGCAATTTCTGCTGGCAGTCCCAGGCTCTGGGCCACCTTGATTTCGTTTTCAGCCGTTATCCATTTCTCGTCATAAGCCGCAAGAATGGCACTGTAGTAATGTGCCGCCACTGACTTCGGGTGTTTGTCGGTTAGCTGCTGGGTGACGCGGCGAAAGTCATCGATCTTATCAAGCTCCATCGCGAGTTGTGCCTGCAGTGCCAGGAAGTCCGGATCGTTGGGTGGTTGGGGTAAATGGCTGGCTTCTTTGAGCAATGCATAGGCCTGTACCTTTTGCTGTCTTGTTCCCTCCTTTCCAACACCGGGATAAGCGAATGATTGCGCGAGACTGATGAGATTTTCAGGAGAGCGTCTGACAGCTACGGCCCGTTCCATAAAGTCAAATCCCAAATCCGTCTTTCCAGTCGCAACGAGACACCAGCCCAGGCGACGAAGTGCGGCGTCAAAATCAGGGGCCTTTGCACGAACACTCTGAAAAAGCGTTACAGCCTTTTCGTAATCTTGAGCATCCATCGCGTCGGTTGCCGCCTTGAAGTCGGCCACGCTGTGCGGCGCCACGGTTTCCAATTCTGCCCAGATAGCTTTCTCTTTTTCCATATCACGGCCCTGTTGCGCCGGTGTTGATGAAGCGAAAAGAATTAGGAGAAGAATTAGGGAGGTTGCTTTGAACATAGGGAAATCCTTTCGGACAGAATCGACGTTAGGTGCGCGAGTTAGATGTTAAGGCAGCGCGAGGTCTGCCAAAGCACTTGTACCCCATCCACTCACAGTAATTCAAGAGAAAATCTTAGCGAGCACTCTGATCATCAATAACCTATAGCCAACCCGTCTTTGCGTGAATCGGATGCACCCATCAGAGTCTTGTTCAAGGAGTCAATCATAATTGCCTGACCGCCGCCCATAGATGATCTCAGTATGCCGGGAGGCGAAGCCCGACGGTGGCCCAGGGCCAATAGCCGGCTAATCACTGTGGCCGGAATTTCATCCTCGAGCAAGACGTCCCTGCCGCTCATATAACGGTAGCGCGGCGCGTCAATCGCCTGCTGGAGTCCCATGCCGAGATCGATGATGTTGACTAACACCTGAACATGTCCCTGAGGCTGAATGCCGCCACCCATAACGCCGAACGACATGAACAGCTTGTTGTCTTTGAAGACCATCGCCGGAATGATCGTGTGAAAAGGACGCTTGCCCGGCTCGAGATGGTTAGGGTGGGCGCGATCCAGTGAAAACGAACTGCCGCGATTCTGAAGTACGATCCCTGTATCGCCGGCGACAATCCCCGATCCAAACGAGTCGAAAAGACTGTTAATGAACGACACGGCGTTGCCGTCCTTGTCGACAATTGTGAAGTAGGTAGTGTCGCTGCCGAGATTGATCTCGCCAGGGCGTGGTGAATCAAGTGCTTTGTTCGGATTGATGAGGGCGCGTCGTTTGGCTGCGTAGTTTTTCGACAGCAACTCGACTACAGGCACTCTGGAGAACGCCGGATCGGCGATGTAGCGATTGCGATCGGAGAAAGCAAGTTTGGTAGCTTCAATCAGCGTGTGATAGTAGCGAACCGGTTGTCTACTCAATGCTGCAAGATCGAAACCCTCGAGAATG
>Ga0105240_10015141_pt1 | contig 10495 bp, 10 predicted proteins | sample KBSC54metaG_FD_80426 | JGI IMG/M metagenome (GOLD analysis project Ga0105240, IMG submission 80426) | Corn rhizosphere microbial communities from Kellogg Biological Station, Michigan, USA - KBS C5-4 metaG | ecosystem: Host-associated > Plants > Roots > Rhizosphere > Soil | place: Michigan, USA... | reverse complement strand
TTCTCCTTTGTAAATATGTATACCAGGGCAGGTTCCGCGGCAGCGATAAAGGAGGCGGATGGGGCGCCTGTCAGCAGGCTTTTCAGGCTGGTAACGAAAGAACCTTCGAAATGAAGACCGGTATTTATTTCAAGCCCTTTTTGGGTATGATAGGTTCGGAGGTAGCCGCTGTCGACGAAGAAAATACGTCTACAGGTATCGCCTTCCTTCAGCAGCGGCTGTCCTTTTTTGCATTCCATGGGGCTGGCGGCGGCGCAAAAGCTGTCCAGATCTTCTTTAGAAAGGTGCGTGATGGCTGCGGCCGTTGTCTTGAGTCTGTGGAATGCGGGGGTCAATAGTTGGCTATTTTCAGTAGTTGGGGAACATTTTTTACAATGATCTTTCTGCCCCTGGTGGCAATGATCTCTTCTTCCTTCCACTCGGCCAGGATCCGTAGAACATTCTCCCTCGTCGCTCCAACCATGCTGGCCAGATCGTCCCTCGACATATTTATTTCAACGGGCATGCCTGGCTGAAAATCCACTTTGTATTTTTCTCTCAATATGATCAGCTGGATGGCCAGCCGTTCGCGAAGAGGGCGGCTTGCAAATAATGCAATGCTGTTGACCAGCACGGCAAACTCATGGCTGAGCGTCTTCAACAACCGCCTGTTCAAAATGGCCGAATGCTGCAGGACCTCCAAAAAATCCTCTTTGGGGATAAACCCTATCTTACTCTCCTCCAGTGCGGCGGCAGAATCAGGGTATCTGTCCTCTTCCAGGATGGCATGGTAACCTATCAGCTCGCCCGTGTTGGCAACATAAATGATCTGTTCCTTTCCTTCCTTATCCAGCTTGTACTTTTTGGCCATGCCGGACATGATATAAAAAATGCCCGTGGGATAGGCGCCTTCGCGGAAGATGATCTCTCCCTTGTCATATACCTGTGTGCTCATGTGCATGGTAAGAGAGGTCCAATCTTCTTTTGGCAGATCAGTCAGGATCGATTGACTTTTAAAGTCCCATTTGTCTATAGGGAAGATGCCTCTTATACTCATTCTGAGTTTAAAATTCACTTTTTTTAGTAATAAACATCACTTTTTAGGGTAGTCTGCATTACAGCGAGGGCTTGCTGCAGCCAGTACCTTTGCAAACATGTTCGAGACGGATGCTCAATTTCACAACCTATATCCCCCTTCGATACGACAATTGGCAGTGAGGCACTGGACTCCCTTACATGTGACACAACGGGTGGTCCAATATCTGACGCCGACAGGCAATGACAATGTGCTGGATATTGGCAGCGGAGTAGGTAAGTTCTGCCTGGCGGCGGCCCATTCGGCGCCATCGGCGTTCTTCTTTGGTATCGAGCAGCGTAATGATCTGGTGAAGCATGCTGAAACAGCGTGTGAAGCGTTGGGCCTGCCCAATATCCGATTCATACATGGCAATTTCACGCAGCTGGATTTTAAGCTGTTCGACCATTTCTACTTTTATAATTCCTTTTATGAGAACCTGACCGATACGGACAAGATCGATGACCGGATAGACTATTCCGTAGAGCTATACAATTATTATAACAGGCAATTGTATAATAAACTAAGGGAAATGCCATCCAGGACCCGGATCGTTACTTTTCATAGCATGGAAGATGAGATACCACCCGAGTATCGCCTGGTGGAAACGCAAATGGATGGCCTGTTAAAATTCTGGATCAAAAACTGATGTCGACTATATGCTAAGACCCAAGCTCCTGGAGACGTTGAAACATTATGACCGGCAACAGCTCGGAAAGGATATAATGGCGGGTGTGATCGTAGGTGTAGTCGCATTGCCGCTGGCGATAGCGTTTGCCATCGCCTCGGGTGTCTCACCGGAGAAGGGGCTGTTTACGGCTGTTATTGCGGGATTTATCATTTCCGCACTGGGAGGCAGCAGGGTTCAGATCGGCGGACCGACGGGCGCCTTTATCGTCATTGTTTACGGCATCGTCCAACAATATGGAGTGGGAGGGCTTACGATAGCCACCTGTATTGCGGGCGTGCTGCTGATCCTGCTTGGGCTGGCCAGAATGGGCTCTGTCATAAAATTTATTCCATATCCGCTGATCGTAGGGTTTACCAGCGGGATAGCCCTGATCATTTTTTCATCCCAGATAAAGGATCTTCTGGGTCTTACTATCACGGGGAGCGTGCCAGCCGACTTTCTTTATAAATGGAAGGTGTATGCGGAAAATATTGCTTCAGTAAACAGCTATTCCACGCTGCTGGCGGCTGCAACCATTGTCATTATCATTTTCTGGCCCCGGGTGACGCATAAGATACCGGGATCGCTGGTCGCCATCCTGGTGACGACTCTGGCCACTCTGTTCTTTCATTACCCTGTGGAGACCATCGGCAGCAGATTTGGGAATATCCCTTCCTCCCTGCCGGCACCGTCCGTGCCACGGCTGGATATCGAGACGATCAAGGGACTGATCAGACCTGCATTTGCCATTGCCCTGCTGGGGGGGATCGAATCCCTCTTGTCGGCTGTGGTAGCGGATGGGATGATCGGGGGCGATCACCGAAGCAATATGGAGCTGGTGGCCCAGGGTGCTGCCAATATTTTTTCTTCCGTCTTTGGGGGTATACCTGCTACGGGCGCTATTGCACGTACGGCCACGAATATAAAGAACGGAGGACGTACCCCTGTCGCGGGAATGGTACATGCCGTCACGTTGTTGTTGATCATGTTGTGTGTAGGCCGGTGGGCAGCCCTCATCCCTATGGCGACCCTGGGAGGCATCCTGGTGGTAGTGGCGTATAATATGAGTGAATGGCGGAACTTTCTTTCCGTCCTGAAAGGACCGAGAGGAGACATAATTGTGCTGCTGACTACCTTCTTTCTCACCGTTCTGGTGGACCTTACGCTGGCCATCGAGGTCGGGATGGTACTGGCCGTCTTCCTCTTTATGCGTAAGATGATCCAATTCAGTGATGTCGTTGCGTTGAGAGGGGAGCTGGAGGATAGGGGCGATGGTGCGGCGGAGCGGGTTGCGCTGCCTGCACATGTGGAGATATTCGAGATAACAGGGCCGCTGTTCTTTGGGGCGGTGTATAAATTCAAGGATGCTATAAAATTTATCGAAAAGCCTCCCAAGGTGTTTATTATCCGTATGCGTCATGTGCCTATCATCGATGCCACGGGTATAAAAGCCATCCAGGAGGTCTATAAGGAATGCAAGCGGCATGGGGCGAGGCTGATCCTGTCGGAGGTACATAGCCCACAGGTGATGAAGGAATTGAAGGATGCGCGGCTGCTGTTTGCTATCGGAAAGGCCAATATAACGGATGATCTCGATGCATCCATAAAAAGAAGCAAGGAGCTATTATGAATAATGAACTAACTCCGGAGGTCCTGGATGAGTTAAAGAAAAAGGGCTTCAAGTATGTGATCGTAAATGCCTATGCGCATGACAATCGTCCGGATTATATGGAGCCGCATTACTTTGTGCTGGAGCCAGTGAAGCAGCTGCCGGATGATGTCAATAAGAAGGGTATTTATGAACCTATCGAAAGCCCCTTGCTGATGGAGTGGGCTATCCATCCCCATGAACGTACCAGGATCTTCATAAGGATGGGACAAAACCCATAAATTTACGATAGAATCAAATCTATCGTATGCGATCTTACTGTCTGGCCGTCCTTTTTATGCTAGCGACCTCGATTGCGGAGGCGCAGGTGACCCAACGAAATTTATTGCAATCCTATATTCCGGCGCTGTCATCGGAGCTGATACCAAGGGAGCAATTTCATCCTTTCCCTCAATCTCCCGCGGAATGGCATGCCCTTCTTCCGGACACCACGGTGCGGAATATTATCAAGAGCGGGGAGGACGCCCTTCATTTCGAATTTCGTCCGATACCGGCGACCCTGACATTGGAGTTTGTCCGGACGGGCAACCGGGTGCGGTATGAGAAGGCTTCCTTCGAAAAAAGGAATGCGTTATGTGCGCTGGTGTATGCGGAGGCGCTGGAGGGGAAGGGAAGATTTGCGGATAAGATACTGGATGGGGTGTGGTCTATCTGTGAAGAAAGCTATTGGGGACTGCCGGCGCATCTGGGGATACAGAAGGCGGGTGCGGGGCTGCCTGATGTGGAAGATCCTACGGTGGATCTTTTTACGGCGGAAACGGCGGCTGTCATGGCATGGACCGACTATTTCGCGGGGCCTGTGCTGGAAAAGATATCGCCCCTGGTGCGCAAACGTATCTATTATGAAGTCAACCGGCGGGTGTTCGTACCCATGCAAACGCAGAAATATGGATACCTGGGAGCGGGCCGCAGTGATGTAAAGCTGAACAACTGGGCGCCCTGGGTGATGTCGAATTATCTGGCGGCGGCGCTGGTGCTGGAGAAGGATGAGGCGAAGCGGATCGATGCGGTCGGAAGGGCGATGCATTATACAGACCAATATATCAATGGGCTTGGGGATGACGGGGGCTGTGACGAAGGGCCGGGGTATTGGACCGCGGCCGGCGGCTGTGTCTTTGATGTGCTGAACCTTTTGTCGGATGCCAGCAAGGGGAAGATCAATATTTTTCATGAACCTAGTATACAAAAGATGGGCGCCTATATTTACAAGACGCATATAGCGGGGAAGTATTATATCAATGTGGCCGATGCCGCGCCGCAGATCACACCGGATGGGGTGATGTTGTATTATGCGGGAAAGGCCATGCAGGATACGCTAATGATGGGGTTTGGGAGCTGGATCTATCATCAGTATCCTTCGGGGGGTGTGTCGTATGAGCAGTTTCATCGTATGCGTACGCTGTATGATTTTCTGGTATTAAAAGAGTGTGCGGCCTATGCTCCCGCAGCGCCCGCTGTCAGGGATTGCTGGTTCGCTGATGTACAGCTGATGGCTGCGCGTAATGAGAAAGGGATGTTCGTAGCGTCGCATGGGGGACATAATGCGGAGAGTCACAATCACAATGATGTGGGTGATTTTATCGTCTATGCTCATGGGGAACCTGTCATCATCGATGTGGGGTCGGGTACGTATACGGCGCGGACTTTTTCCAGCCACCGGTATGATCTCTGGTTCAATACTTCGGCTTATCATAATCTGCCTGTTGTCAATGGGTATCAGCAGAAGGATGGAAAGCAGTATGCCGCGTCAGGAGTAAAATATGAAGCGGGGCGAGGGGGCAGCTCGCTGGTCATGGATATCGGAAAGGCTTATCCGCCGGAGGCGGGGATACAGTCATGGCGGCGGACGGTGAAGATGGGAAAGGAAGGCGTTGCTGTCAGTGATGTATATGCGATGAATAAACCTTTAGAGAACCTTACGCAATCTTTTATGACTGTATGTCACGTGGAGCCGGGTGCGCGAGGGAGGATCGTATTTGTCACGGATGCGGGTGAGCGGGTATGGCTGGATTATGACGGGGCGGTCTGGGATGCTGCGGTGGAAAAGGTGGACTTTGATATTCCCGAGGATGAGGGGGTGCGGCAGCATTGGAATGGGAGGGCGGTGTATAGGGTGCTGCTGAAAGCGGTGAAGCCGGCGCCCAAGGGGGAGATGAAGTATACTATTCGGGCTGGGGACTGACACGAGCATAATGTTTCCCTATGATGAATGCGATGGCTGGTCCGAGGAAGAGGATCATGGGGCAAAATAGGAGCTGCGTCAATGGATGTCAAGCAGGCGGGCTCCTTCCACCTTCAGGGTTTCTTTGTCCTGGAGGAATACGATGACCTTGCAATCCGCAGCTGTCAGGCCGGTGGGAAGGGACAGAGATAATGAGCCTTTGCTTTTTGTCGAAGACTTCAGGTCTCTGACAATATTGGCATGATGGAGCTGTCGGCCTGCGTTCTCTCCATTCTTTACGGCGGTGGAGGCCTGCAGCTGTATGAGGGCAGCCTGTAGTGTCGCCGGGCTCTTGCCTGTGCCTGTCAGTGCGTAGTCGATGGTAACCGTCCTGGCTGTGCCATGCGCGGTGGCGTCGATGGGAGGGTTGGTGGTATGGGCCAGCTGGTAGTCGATGGCTTGCCGGAGGCGGTCTTTATCGGAGCCGACCATTTGGGTCCGGCCATTGACGATGACCTGTGGGGTATAGATGCTGTTGAGCATGAGGACCTCGCCATACTGCTTCTGGCGCTGTGTAAAGCCGGCCTGGCTGAAGGGATCTTTCCAGCCCAGGCGGTCCCAGTAATCTACATGAAAGCTAAGGATATAGACGCCGGCGGGGTAGGTCTTTGGGAGGGAGGCGACGAGGTCGTCGGCGGGGGGACAGCTGGAGCAGCCTTCGGAAGTGAAGAGTTCGACGAGGGCATAGCCGTCTTTGGCGGGGGTGAAACCATCGGATGCGGGAACATGGCTGACGGGCGCGGGAGGAATGGGCCTGCCTGAGAAGAACAGGAGGCAAAAAATGCCCAATTTTAAGTATTTTCCCATAAACATTATTTCCCCATATGAACAAGCGATTGCAGCCTTTGTTGGTGACGGTCTTAGTTTTTCAAAGCATTACCGTCCGGTGTCAATCAATTACCGTCAGCTGATCCATCAGAGCTTACGGTGAGCATCTTCCCGGGTTCCGAGTCTCTGAAGGAATTCACACAAACGTTTGTGTTGGGATCTCTCAAAGAAAAACCTCTACTTTTAAGCATGGCCTGCCAGCACGATACAGCTCTGATCAGCCGCCTGAAAGGGGGCGATCTCACCGCCTTTGACGAGCTGTATCTCAAGTATTATACGCTGCTGTGCGCCAGCGCCTATTTCTTTTTGAAGAATGGACAGGAAGCCAAGGACCTTGTCCAGAGCCTTTTTCTCGATATATTGGACAGGCAGCTGTATATTCACTTCCATGACGATATCAAGGGGTATCTTTTTCTCGCTGTCAAGCACCGGTGTATCAACCATCTGAAGAAGCAGCGGGTGCAGGACAGGACGAGAAGAGGCTATGCCGCGTGGCAGGAAGACCTGGAGGAGACCGGCTATGAGGAAGGTGACTATGGGCGGCTGCGCGCTGCCCTGGAGGAGATGCCGGATCAAAAGAAGCGGGCGATCCAGATGGTATATATTCATGGTAAAAGATACCAGGATGCGGCTGATTCCATGCGTATCAGCATCAATTCGTTGAAGACGCATTTGAAAACGGGGCTGAAGCTCCTGAGGGGCGAGATGTCGGGGACGTCAGGACATTTAAATAAATAGTGGAGCGGATTAACCCGCCGGGACCGAAATATTGTAGCATTATCAGATGAGCACTACTAAAGAACAGGTATTTCAATTATTTGTAGAGAAGCTGTCCGGGAGCATCAGCCTCGAAGAGGAGCATGTCCTGGAAGAGCGGCTATCGTCTGATCCTGTGTTCCGGAGGGAGTGGCAGCAGCTGGAGGAGAAGGCGTCGGAGCTGGGGATGGGGGCGTTCCTTTCGGAGCTGGATGCGGAGGAGGGGTTGCGGGAGCTGAAGGGGCGGGCGGGGTTGGAAGAGCTGCGGAGTGTAAGAATGTTGGGGGGCGAAGAAGGACTGCGGGGTCTGAGGACTTCGACGGGCCGGGGGGAACTGCAGGAAGTGGGACCGACGGGTCTGGAGGCAAGCAGGACGGATATCGAGGCGCCGGAGACCACAATGAGCCCGGCGGCTGACATAGGCAGGCGGGTCGGGTACAGGAAGGTGCTGGCTGTTGCGGCTGTTGTATTATTGGCGGTGGCGGGGGCATGGCTGCTCTTTCCCCGTACGGAGAGAATAGCGGATAAGGGTACCATCGCGACGCTGGTAAAAGAGCATCAGTCCTCTGTGCGGCTGGAGCTTGGCAATGGGCGGCAGGTGGAGCTGGGGCAGGCCAATGCGGGCAAATCCATTGCCGTGGGAAATACTACTTTACAATCAGGCGTCGACGCCCTTCAATATACTTCACAGGATACTTCTTTAAGCACGTTATCGGTGCCGGCTGGAGCTACGTACAGGATCGTCCTGTCGGATGGCACGGAGGTATGGCTGAATGCGGCCACCCGTCTGAGATTCCCCCTGAAGTTCTCTTCCAGCCATCGTGACGTGGAGGTGGAGGGGGAGGCCTTTTTTAAAGTGGCGAAGAATGTCGTTGCCCCCTTTGTCGTACATACATCATTGACGGACATACAAGTGCTGGGTACTTCCTTTAACGTAAATACGTATGAGAAGGGGAATGTGCGGACGGCCTTGATAGAAGGGAAAGTTATTACCCGGCGTCCCGACGGTGAGTCGCTGTCGCTGGATCCGGGCTATGTATCTGAATATGAGGTATCCAATGGGTTTTCTTCCACGACCTTCGAGCAAGAAGACGAGCTGTCCTGGATGAATGGCGTCTACTATTTCCACGATATGACCATCGGGCACCTGGCGGAGGTGGCTTCCCGGTGTTACGGGGTGCATATGGTGGTCACGGGAGAGGTTAGGAATCAATCTTTGACCGGGGTGATGGAGAGGGGTAAGCTGTCGGAATTTCTTCAGGATCTTGAGACTACTGCGCATATAAAATACTATTACTCCAATAAAGACCTATACTTAGAATGATTTTCTGCCTTCGGGTGTTTGAAAGGTACCTTTCAGCAGAAAATGGCTAATGATGGTCCTTCGGACAGTGGACCTGTGGTCCACTAGCCTCCTCTGAAAAAAATTTCTTTTTCCCTTCACCCGACATAGGAGTTTGCATGTAGCTTATTAAAACTGCTAGTATGAGGGCTTTTCTAAGGCTGACTGCCATTCTTTTGCTTTTATCGATGATACCGGGGCTCGATGCAAGGCCACAGCCTGTGGCGCCGGATCTTCATTCCATCGTAAACATCTCTGGAGAAAACATGTCTGTGTCGCAGGTGCTGCGTAGCATTCGCAAGCAGACGGGGCTGAGCTTTTTTTACAGCAATCAGCTGCTGAACGACAAGGAGAAAGTAAGTCTCCATTTCCGAAAGGCCCGGCTGGACGAGGTATTGGATTACCTGTTCAAGGGGCGCAATATCGGCTATGAACTACGAGGCAACCGGGTATTGCTGAATGAGAAACCAACTCCGGCCAAAGTGGCGGCGGAGTCCCCCACCACCCAAAAAACAAAGGATACGGTGGATGTAAAAGGGCAGGTGATGGACTCCGAGGGCAAGCCATTGCTGGGCGCCAGCGTGATGATCAAGGGACAGATCGCCCGGGGTGTTATGACCGACGAGTTCGGTATTTTTTCCATTAAGGCAAGCGCCGGAGATATACTGCTGGTATCGATGGTGGGCATGCAGCCGGAGGAGATAGCGGTGCCGGCAAAGGGGACGATCAAAGTGACGCTGAAGATCCGGACGGATAAGATGTATGAGACAGTGGTGGTGGGCTACGGCAGGCAAAAGAAGATCTCGGTGACGGGGTCGGTGGCCAGCGTGGATATGAACGACATGCGGATGCCGGTGCGGAACCTGACGAATGCGCTGGCGGGCAAGGTAGCGGGTATTATTTCCGTGCAAAGCAGCGGCGAGCCGGGGTATGATAATTCCACCTTTACTATCCGGGGTATCGGGACTTTTGCGGGAAGCGTTTCACCTCTGATAATTGTGGACGGGGTGCAGCGAGAGGATGTCAACAGCACGTATGCCGGGGCGTATAATAATATCGACCCGGAAGATATCGCCAGCATATCCCTGTTAAAAGATGCATCGGCTACGGCCGTGTATGGGGCCAAGGCGGCCAATGGGGTGCTTATCATTACGACCAAGCGCGGAGTGGCGGGTAAGCCAAGGATCTCCGGGAAAGTAGAGTCGGGTGTGTCGGGGCTGACCAAAATGCCGAAGATGCTGGATGCGGTGAACTATATGAAGCTGTACAATGAGGCGAAGATCAATGATGGAGGTACCGCACAATACAGTAATGAGACCATTCAAAAGACGGCCAGCGGGCTGGACCCCTACCTGTATCCCAATGTCAACTGGCTGAAGTCGATGTACAAGGACTGGGCGCCGTATTATAATGCCAATGTGAATGTGACGGGTGGCGGGGATGCGATGCGTTATTTTCTCTCCGCCAGCTTCTACGACCAGGATGGGAGCTATAAGGTGTCGAAGCTGAATGGATATAACCCCAATCTCAATTTTAAAAGATATGATTTCCGCAGCAATGTGGACGTGAATATCAGCAAGACGACGCTGCTGTCGCTGAACCTGGATGCCATGCTGGTCAACAGCCGCTACCCAGGCGTGTCTGCGGCGAGTATCTGGTATAGCGCTTATGCCACCAACCCGCTGGTATTTCCTATCAAATACCCGGGCAATAAGTGGGCCGGGCCTGTGAACAACGGGGGCGTCAATCCTTACAACAACTTACAGAATTCGGGATACAGTACAGAATTCCGGCCTACGATACAGTCCGTCATAACGCTGGCTCAGAAACTGGATGTCATTACGAAGGGGCTTAGCGCGACGGGCCGATTCTCCTTTGACAGCTACAACGAGACAGACATCAACCGTACGGGTTACAATGACCTTTGGTATGCGGGCGGCAGGGATGGGGAAGGC
>Ga0105240_10015139_pt1 | contig 10496 bp, 8 predicted proteins | sample KBSC54metaG_FD_80426 | JGI IMG/M metagenome (GOLD analysis project Ga0105240, IMG submission 80426) | Corn rhizosphere microbial communities from Kellogg Biological Station, Michigan, USA - KBS C5-4 metaG | ecosystem: Host-associated > Plants > Roots > Rhizosphere > Soil | place: Michigan, USA... | reverse complement strand
TACCATTCACCAGCCAAAACTGTAAACCACCACCTCACAAGGGCTGGGGAATTTTCGACCGGAATAATGGGGAATTTTCAACCGGTATTGACAAAACAAACGGCTTATGGATTTCCTGCCATGTCGCTGGGTTATACTCTGCATCGAGAGGCGCACTCCACCAGGACTAAGCAATCGGCACTGCGAAAAGCCAGTTGCCTCGCCACCCCTCCATCGATCCTTGACAACTGAATCGCTCCCAGCCAGCGTCTGCCCGCCCGGTTCGCTTCCGCGAAACGAACCCAAGCGCGCTGGCACCAACGAAGCCAAGCCGGTCGTGCTGAACGAACCCAAGCTCGCGGTGCCAAACGAACCCAAGCTCGGGGTGCCAAACGAACCCAAGGCCGCACTGCCAAACGAACCCAAGTCGCGCGCTGCCAAACGAACCCAAGGCCCGCGGGTGGCAATGAATCCAAGCCGGTCGTGCTGAACGAACCCAACTCCGCCGGTGCGAAACGAACCCAAAGGTCGCCGCGCCAAACGAACCCAAGCCCGCCGTGCCAAACGAACCCAAGCTTGGCCGCAACCGGCCCACAACTGATCGCTGAAAGCTGATCGCTGAACGCTATAACACCGTAAACGTATTCCCTGCCGACATCGTCGTGCTCGACGTGCCGTTCGACGAGCTCACCTTAACCAGCCGCGCACCCGAGTCCGCCGACCCCGAGATCTTCACCGTCGCCGTCAACTGAGTGCCCGCCGAGTTCACCTGGATCCCGCTGACCGTGAAGTCGCTTGCCCCCTTGTTGCCATTCCCGCTGCCGTTACCGTTCCCGTTGCCCTGCCCGGTCACCTGCACGAATTTCACGTCGTTCACCCCCGTCAGGTTCGTGCCGTTGATTGTCACACTGATCGTCGCTCCGGCCTTCCCCGAATTCGGCGACACCGACTGAATCACCGGCGCGTTCGCCGCTGAATTGCGGTCGCTGTGGTCGTTGCCGTTGTCGTCCCCCTCCATGCTGGTCTGCACTGCATTGATCTTCGCCGTGACCTTATTCGTCGCAAGGTCCACCAGCGCCAGCGTGCCCGAGGCCTCATTGCTCACCACCAGCAGATTGTCGACCGTGTCGATCGCCAGCGCCCGCGCGCCTAGTCCCACCTTCACCGTCGTGGCAGTCCCCAACGTGCTACCGGTCAGCGGGATGATTGAGATCGATCCGCCCGTCTGGTTCGCTACATACAGCTTCGATTGGTAGAAGACCACGTCGCTCGATCCGCCGGAATTGTCAGGATTGGCGTTCACCGTCGTCATCGTTCCCGTCGTCAGATTGAGCACGACGACCTGACCGTTCGGCCCCGCGGCCGGCACCGTAATCAGCGCCAGCGAAGAACCGGGCACCACCGTGATCGCCTCCGGCCGGATCGAAGCGCCCAGCGTCAACGCCGTCCCCACCGTCTCCGCACTGACATTGATGACGCTCACCGTGCCATCGTCTTCGTTCGTCACATACGCCCTGCCGGTCGTCGCATCGACTGCGACACCCACCGGACCGCGGCCCACATCCAGCGTCTTCACCACCGCTCCCGTCTGCAGATTGACGATCGACACGTTGTCGCTATCGCCATTGACGACGACCGCGAAGTTCCCGCTGATCGCCACGCTGCGCGGTCCCGACCCCACCGTCACTTCGTTGCTCACCGTAAAGTTGGACAGATTGACGATGGCGATCTTTCCGCTCCCGGTCTCCACCACCACGGCCTGCGTCCCGGTGCTCGAAACCGCGACTGCTTCCGGCCCCGAACCCTCCGGCAGCGCAATGATATGTGTGACCTGCTTGGCCTTCACATCCACCACGCGGACGACATCGTCATTCTCGTCCGCCACCAGCACCGTGCTCGTTCCCGGCACATACGCCAGGCTGGCCAGTTCGCGGCTGCGATCGCCCTGCTCCGGCTCATCGGAGAACTCGCCCTGCCCCTGCGCCGGCAGCACGACCACCTGCACCGTGTTGCTCGTATTGGCGCCCGATGAAACCACCAGCGGCACGCGGCCCGCGCCCGCCAGCGACGCCGGCAGCATCACGTTGATCTGCTGCAACCCCGCACAGCACGGTGCTGTTCCATAGAACGTCACCTGCACGGCAAGCCCCCCGATCGTCACCGTCGGAGCCGTCGACAGGTTCAACCCCGTCGCATAGATCGCGAGGTAGGTGCTGGTGTTGGCCGTCATCACCCCGAAGGCCCCCGACAGGAACGTGACGGCATTCAGGATGGCGCCATCGCGCGTGCCGCTGCCGAACAGCGAAAACAGCCCCGGAGGCGCATTGGCGCTGATCGTCACCGTGAGCGTCTGGGTGCTGCCCGGCGACGTGATCGTCACCGTCTCGTTTCCGGCCGGTGTACTCGGATTCACAACTCCATTGATCTGGGTCGGCGACACGTAGAAAAGCGCCGCAGGCGACCCACCGATCGACACACTAACTCCAGATAGGCTGTTTGGCGGAGTCTTGACGTTGTCAGTCGCCGCCACCCCCGTCGCCAGGTTGGTCCCGAATATAGTAAAAATGCTTCCAGGCGCTAGACTTACGTTCGAAAGCGAGGCCGCATTCACAATCCTCAGGCTCTGCGCTTGAGCCACCAGGCTCACCATTACCAATCCCGTTATGACAGCAACTTTCCTCATGGAAGTCTCCTCTGGCACCTACGGTTCGCAATCCCGGTTCCATATAGACTATCCGTGATGTCAGCCACCGTTCCTCCCCCGCATCCCGATCACCTGAAGTTCCTGGCGGTCTACGGAGCCGACATTACGAACCTCGCGATGGCGGTTCGCACTCTTGTCATGGAAGAGGCAGCCGGCGCCTCCGAGTTGATCTACGACGCGTACAACGCCGTTGCTTCGGGCTACAGTTTCACCGGACGGCCCAGCGATGCCTGCATCCACATCGCGGTGTACGCCAAATGGGTCAACGTGGGATTCAACTATGGCGCGGCGCTACCCGATCCCAAGGGCCTGCTGCAGGGTACCGGAAACCGCGTCCGGCATATCCGCATCGCCTCCGAAGCCGACCTCGCCCGCCCCTGCGTACGCCGTTTCGTGAAGGCCGCCGTCAAGCGCGCCATTCGTTCCGAGAAGGCCGCGCCGTCCGCCGGCAGCCACGTCCGCGCTATCTACCCCAAGCGCCGCCGCCCTGTTTAACTACGCGATCGGAGCCCCGAACGTAAGAGAGGGGTATTCGCGCAGTTACGAGTTCTACCTTCCACTCGGATGCGGCGACGCCCGCACCGCGCGTTCGAACGCCCAACTGCGGATGTGATTGATCTGCTCTTTCATCGTGCGCGAAAGAGGCACAATCTTCACCGACACCTTGATCAGATCCTCTTCCGTCAGGTCGCGATCCGCGAGTCGCGCCTGCGTCATCGACGAGACTACGCACTGCTCGATTTCCGCGCCTGTCCAGCCCACCGTGAAGCTGACCAGATTGTTAAGGTTGAACTGCCTCGGATCCACTCCGCGCCGCGCCAGGTGGATGCGGAAGATCTCGATGCGCTCGTCGTCGTGCGGCAGGTCCACAAAGAACACCTCGTCGAAGCGGCCCTTGCGGATCATCTCGGCGGGCAGCAGGTCGATGCGGTTGGCCGTCGCCGCCACGAATAGGCCGCGCGTCTTCTCCTGCATCCAGGTCAGGAAGAACGCGAAGATGCGACCCTGTTCTCCCCCGGACTCGGCCGACGTCACGCCCATCTCGATTTCGTCGAACCACAGCACCGCGGGCGCCATCTCCTCCATCATCTTGCAGGTCTGCACGAACACGCCTTCCGGCTTGCCATGCCGGCCGGAAAAAATCTCGATCATGTCGATCCGGTACAGCGGCAGTTGGAAGCACGACGCGATGGCCTTCACGCAGAGACTCTTGCCGCAGCCCGGAATGCCCATCATCAGCAGGCCCTTGGGCACGATCTCGTTGGTCAACTGGTCGCGCATCTGGAACAGCTTCTGGCGCTCCACCAGCCACTTCTTCAGCCCTTCGAGTCCGCCGACCTCGCCCAGGTTGGTGCCGTCGGAAACGTAGTCGACTACGCCGCTGCGGCTGACCAGCACGCGCTTCTCTTCGAGCAGGTAAGGCACCGACTCGGGTCCGAGTTTGGCATTCGCGGCCAGCGCGCGGCGCAAAGCATACCCGGCCTCGTCCAGCGTGAGCCCCAGCAGCGCCCGCGCCAATTGTTCCAGCAGCGCCTCACCGGCTCCATCCAGGCTGTGCGGCGCCAGCAGCGGCGAATCTTCCACCAGCAGGTCTGTCAGCTCGGCAATGTCCGGCGGCAACAGTTCGAGAAACATCAGGCTGCGCTCGATCTCCTCCGGGATGAAGCGCACCGGCGACGTGATCACCACGTACTTCCGCTGGTCGCGGCAGCTATCGTAGATGTCGCGCAGGCGGCGGCGCGCCTCGGCCGAATCGCGCAGCGGCTCGTGAAAGTCCTTCAAATGGAAGATCGCGGCGCCCGAATGCGCGGCGATGAAGTCCAGCGCGGCGCGCGCCGATTGCGTCCCCGGTTCGACCGCGCCCCCATCGCGCCGCAAGCCATCCGTCAGGCTCCACGTCCACACCGGCAGGTCGGCCGACACGGCGCGCAGTAGCTTGGCCACCCGCCGCTCTTCCGGCGTTAGAATGTACGTCAGCGGCCGTCCGGAATCGAAGATCTCCCGAATGGTTGCCGCTGCCCTGCTCGCGGCAGTCCGGGTCTGGATTGCTGTTTCGTTTGGCGTAAGCGCCCTCTCCTGGATTCTTTATTATGACGAACGCGGGCGCCACTTAGTCTGGTCACGACGAATGGAGGCGTTTCGCGGCATCGACGCGTGCCGCGCGGGTCGCCGGTATGGCCGATGCGGCCAGCGCAGTGGCGAGCACCGCTATCGCGGCCAGCAGCATGGTCGCCGGATTCCGCGAAGGGATTCCGAACACCAGGTCCTGCAGGCCGCGCGCTGCGACCCAGCCCCCGGCCAGCCCCAACCCTACGCCGATCAGCGCCAGTCGGAGCGCATGGAAAGTGGCCCAGCGCAGAATCAAAACGGGACGAGCGCCCAGCGCCAGCCGGATCGCGATTTCGGGTTCGCGGCACGCCACCCAGTAGCTGAGCAGTCCGTAGATGCCGACCGCCGCCAGCGACATGGCCAGCCCGGCGAACATGGTCAGCAACAGAGTGCTGAACCGCCGGCGCGCCAAGCCGGCATCCAGCGTGTCTTCGATACGTCCGAGCCGTTGCAGCGGCAGATTCGCATCGCGCCCTCGTACCGCCTGGCGCACGGACGCCATCACCGCCGAAGCATCGCCGGCGGCGCGCACCATCACCGTGCGGCCGCGGCCTGAATCAAAGGCGGACGGCCGGAAAATCTCGGGCATGGGCGCCGAATCGAGTCCCGACTGCCGAATGTCCGCCGCGACCCCCACGATCTCGATCAGGTCGCCCTCCTGGTATGGTCCGCCGACTTTGATCTGATGCCCGATCGCCGCTTCGCGCGGCCACCACGTGCGGGCGAGAGTCTCGTTGACAATCGCCACGTGCGCCGCGGCTGCGCGGTCGGTCTCCTCGAACTCGCGGCCTTGCCGCATCGGGATCCCCATCATGCGGAAGTAGCCTGCCTCTGCCCGGTTGAATAGCGACAGCGGCATTTCGTTCTGCGGCGGCGCCGGACGGCCCGCGATGGAATAGAACCAGTCGCCGCAATCGCCCGCACCTGGCGGACACGCTACGGCACTGGCGTCGGTCACGCCGTGGATGCGGCGAAGGTCGGCGATGAGGCCGGAATAGAAATCGGCGACCGCCTCGGGCGTCTTATACGACGCGGCCGGCAGTTGCAGCGAGAACGAGATCACGCCCCGCGAATCGAAGCCCGGATTCGCCTGCTGCGCCGCGATCAGGCTGCGGATGAGCAGCCCCGAGCCGAAGGCCAGCACGAATGTCAGAGCGACTTCGGCCACCACCAGCAGATTGCGGAAGGCCTGCCGCCGCCTTCCGGTTCCGGTCCGCGACCCCTCTTTCAATGCGCCTGCCAGATCGATCCTGCCGGCGATCAGCACGGGAGCGATGCCCGCCGCTAATCCCGCGGCCAGCGTGATGCCGCATGCGACCAGTAGAACGGGGATGTCGATGCGGGTCTCGGCGAGCCTTGGAATCGCCGCCGGCGCGATCGCCAGCAGCGCGCGCAGACCGACGCGCGCGAACAGGATTCCCGCAAGTCCGCCCGTTGCCGCGATCACCGCCGTTTCCGTGAGCAGTTGCCGCACGAGCCGCATCTGGCCGGCGCCGATCGCCTTTCGAATGGCGAGCTCACCGGCGCGCGCGTTATTCCGCGCCAGCAGCAGGCTGGCGACATTCGCGCAGGCGATCAGCAGGATCAGCACCGCGGCTGCCATGACCACGAGGATTGTGTCTCGTATGTCGCCGTAGGTGTAGTCGGTGAAGAACGTACCGTAGCTCCGATGCTCACTCTCTGTTCCCGGATCGACCTCGCCCAGATGGCGCATCACTGCATCCAAGTCGGTGCGCGCCGCTTCGAGTGTGACGCCGGGTTTCAGACGGCCCAGCATGCGAATGGATCCATGCTGCCGGCGATCCGTGGTATCCGTCACGCGGGCGAGCGACACGTAATAATCGGCGTTCCACGGTTCCCACAGGGGCGCTGCGACTCCGGCCACCTCGAAGGGGCTGCCGTTCAGGACCAGAGTCTCGCCGACGATGTTTGGCTTGCCGCCCAGTTGGCTGCTCCAAAAGCGGTGATTAAGCACGATCACCGGTGCGGCGCCGGGCCGGTCGTCGGCATCGTTGAAGAGTCTGCCAAGCAGCGGATGCATGCCGAACAGATCGAAATAGGGCCGCGTCACCATCATGCCGCGCGTCACTGTCGGGTCGCCGCGTCCGGTGAGCGTGCGCTGCGTGGATTGAAACGCCGCCATGTCTTCGAAGCTGTGATTGCTGTCCCGCCAGTGTTGGAAGTTCACCCACGTCACGCTGATGCCCTTGGCGCGCGCGGTGCTCTCGCCGAACCAGACCAGCCGATCGGAGCCGGGATAGGGCAAGGGCTTCAGGAGCACGGTATGCACCACGCTGAAGATCGCGGTGTTGACGCCCACTCCGAGTGCGAAGGCCAGGATCACGACCAGCGAAAACGCCGGTGACCGTCGCATGGCGCGAAAGCCGTAGCGGATGTCCTTGAGCAGACTGTCGAGGGATGGAAAACCCCAGGTGTCGCGGCTTTGCTCGGTGATCAGGGCCGGGTTGCCGAAAGACCTGCGGGCGGATGGTCCCCCGTTTTCCGCTGCCATTTCAAGGTGGGTCCGGACCTCTTCGGTGAGGTCTTCGTAGATCCCGGGGCGTCCCATGATCCAGGCACGCAAGCGGGTCAGGAACTGGCGCATATCAGCCCTCCGGATTCAGCACGCGGCTCATCGCTTCGGCGAACCGCTGCCATTTCGAACGTTCGGCAATCAGTTGCTTTCGTCCGAGCGGCGTCAGCCGGTAATACCGGGCGCGGCGCGCATTCGGCGATACTTTCCACTGCGCGGACAGCCAGCCGCGCTGCAGCAGTCGCTGCAAGGCGGGATACAGCGATCCGTTATCCACAGCGAACTCGTTGCCGGACTGCCGTTCGAGGAATTGGGCGATCCCGTACGCGTGATTCGGCCCGGCCTGCAGGCTGCGGAGAATGAGGACTTCCAGAGTGCCCTGGAGGAACTCCAGTGGATCGTCTACCGTAGACATACTATCTGTATAGCACAAGAAATCAGAAGTCAGCGGACGTCTCCGGCGGTGCCGGATAGAACAGAGTGTGACTTCAGTTGCAGTACCTCCGCGCGGACCGCATACCGGACATCGAGGCCGAAATCGCTAAGCGGTCGCGCCATATCAGTCGATCAGGCCGTTGCGCACCGCGAAGCGGACCAGTTCGTTGATGCTGTGCACGTTCAGCTTTTCCATGATGCGGCCGCGGTGCGCGTCCACAGTATATACGCTCAGGTTCAGCACGACGGCGATTTCCTTGTTGGTCTTGCCTTCGGCCAGCATCTGCAGGACCTCGCGCTCGCGACTACTGAGCAGGTCGATGGGGTTGGTGACGTGCTTCCGATAGTCGTCCAGCACGGCGTTAGAAACAGCCGGACTCAAATAGCTTTCGCCGCGGGCCACGGCGCGAATCGCGTTGACCACGTCAGCCGCGACGGAGTCCTTCAGTAAATAACCACGCGCTCCCGCACGCAGAATCTCGCGGATATACACATTGTCCTTATGCATGCTGAGTGCGACCACGCGGGTGTGCGGCGAGGACGTGGATAGCCGCCGCGTGGCTTCGATGCCGTTCAGTTCCGGCATGGCGACGTCCATCACCACGATGTCCGGCTTCAGGCTTTCGGCCAGTTCCACGGCTTCGCGGCCGTTGCCGGCTTCGCCCACAATCTCCATGTCCGACTGTGCGCCGAGGATCATTTTGAAGCCTTGGCGCACTACCGCATGATCGTCAGCTAACAGGATTCGAATGCGTTTCATGGTTCAACGGAAGCCGCACCTCAATTAAAACACCCTCGCCGGGACGCGAGTGCACCGTCAGGTCTCCGCCTGCACTGCGCGCCCGAGCCCGCATGCCGCTCATTCCCAGGCTGGCCGGGCGGCGTGCAGTGGCCATCGCCGGGGGTGGAGTCGGCGGCAAGCCCTTGCCATCATCCTGGATGCTCAAACAGATGTTGCCGCTGTTCGATTCCAACCGCACGCGGACATGTTTGGCGGCGGCGTGCCGGGCGATATTGGTCAGCGCCTCTTGCGCGATGCGGAACAAATGCGTCTCGGTTTCGTCGGGCAGGCGGCCGGCGTAGTTGGACTGGAAATCCACGTCGATGCCGGTGCGCGCGGAGAAGCCGTCGGCCAGCCAGCGGACGCCGGCCTCCAGGCCGAAATCGTCGAGGATGGTCGGCCGCAGAAGCTGCGACATCTGCCGCACATTTCCGATCGCCTCGTCCACCAGTTTCATGCAATCGCGCAGGCGGTCGTCGGGCGCGGGGCGCTGCAGTTCGAGCGCGGCGAGGTTCGTCTTGACGGCCGTGAGCGACTGGCCCAGCTCATCGTGCAACTCGTGCGAGAAGCGGCGCGCCGTGGCCTCCTGGTCTTCCAGCATGTGCCAGGAAACACGGCCCAGTTCGGCGGTTTGAAAATCCATGTCGCGGATCAATTGCGCCACCATGCGCACGGTCACGACGGCGAAGATAATGGCCAGCAGAACGCTGGCGGCGGCGAATACCAATGAGGTGTCGAGCAGACGTTTGCCCCGCTCATCGATCTCGCGCTGCGCCTGGATCACCTTGCGGTACTCGACCTCGATCAGACGGGCCACAACGGCGATGAAGGCTTCGTGGTCGCGGAAAAGATCGAGCGATCGAAACGTCGCGAGGTTCTCCACGGAGAGGATACGGCGGGCCTCCTGCGAGAAATCGGTCGAGGTCTGGCGCAAGCGCGTCCACAGTTCTTTTTCGGGTGTTTGCGCGCCTTCCTCCGAGATGCGATCGATGTCACGGTCAGCCTCGTTGAGTTGGTCCATGACGCGGTCGTAATCGACGGAATCGGGATCCCGTGCGAGGACCGAAAACACCTCGCTGAGGCTGGACTGCTGTGTGTGGAGTTCGGAGATCAAGCGGTTGGTGACGGATTGCTCGCGGACCAGGTTGGCCGCATTTTGCTGAATGGAATCGATGTTGCGCACGGCCACCAGGGCGGCCGCAATCAGCAGCAGGATTACCAGGCTAAAGCCCGCCAGCAGTACCCGCAGGATGTTCTGGTGCGTGATGGGTCGCGGGGACATCGCGATTTCAGTATCGCTCGGAGCGGGTGCGGACTGTAACGAATCCTAACAAACCTTAATCGCCGTGTAGGCCAATTCGGGGGCGTCGTTAGCCTGCGGCGTCTATCGTGTTTCTGGCCGTCCGGCGCCATCATGGAAATGTAGCGGGCAGAGCCCGCGAGGGAGAAAAAAACCATGAAAAATACGATTTTTGGACTTGTGTTCGCTGTCGCGATGCCGATGATGTTCGCCGCCCAGACCACGCCGCCAGCCACCGCCGGCAGCCAAGCCCAGACCCCGAGCAAGAGCAGCGACAACACCACCAAGAAGAAGAGCAAGAAGGGTTCGAAGAAGTCCTCGAAGAAGGGCTCCGACACCACCGCCAGCAAATAACTCGACGCGGCTCTGCTTTCGTAACGGTGCAAGAAAAGGGCGATCCGGCCAACAGCCGGGTCGCCCTTTTTGTTTTTGGTGCCATAGCGGCGCGGCGAATGTTGAAGGAAGCTTAATCGCTGTACAGGCCAATTGGGTGGGGTTATTAGCCTGTAGCGTCTATCGAGTTTTCAAGCGTTTGGCCGCATGATGGGATTGTAAGCGGGCAGAGCCCGCGGGGAGAAAAGGAACCATGAAAAAGACCATTTTTGCTACTATCGCCTTCGCAGTTGCTTCGTTCGCTGCCCAGACCACGCCGGCC
>Ga0105240_10015137_pt1 | contig 10496 bp, 11 predicted proteins | sample KBSC54metaG_FD_80426 | JGI IMG/M metagenome (GOLD analysis project Ga0105240, IMG submission 80426) | Corn rhizosphere microbial communities from Kellogg Biological Station, Michigan, USA - KBS C5-4 metaG | ecosystem: Host-associated > Plants > Roots > Rhizosphere > Soil | place: Michigan, USA... | reverse complement strand
GGAGGCTGCGGTCATCAACCTCTCCACCATGACCCGGATTGTGCAGCGCATGGCGCGGAAGAAATTGGTGCGCTGCAACCCGCGGAACGATGACTATCGGATCACGGATGTATTTCTGACGGCACTGGGAAAAAGAAAGCTTGCGGCGGCGCGCAAGATTACCGCTCCGGTTTTCGCGGCGGCGATTGGCAACTTCTCAGAACGCGAATTCAGCGACACGATCGACGCGTTGGACAGGCTTTACACCAATCTTGGCCCGTTACTGCATCCAGCCGGGAAACCCAGGTGACGCCGCGAAGCCGGATGGATCGATGAGGGTGCTGGGAAAGCGCCCCGTCAGCCGAAACTGACGGGGCAACAATGGGGCCGGGCCGTAGGCTTTCGAAGGGGCCCGACGCGGCGTGTTTATAAGAGACGCGTCGGGGCGAGATCAAGCAATGTGCCCGGCCACTTTGAGAATTTCCCTGGGAGTTGGTTTATATGACAAATGTGTGTCGTCTATTAGTCGGTAGTTTACAGCATTACGTTTGCGTCATTTTCCGGATTTCCTGCGGACTGCAGCGTCTTTCGCATGCATCCCATCAATTTTTGATTTTGCTGAGTGCACCAAATGGAATTGTATAAATCTTATGCGGAACGCGGACGGACTGCGTGGTGGCGCTATCCGTTGACGCTCGCGGCGAGCCTGCTGTTCGCGGTCGTCGCCCTTGCGCTTCTTGGTGTCGCGCTTGCGGTAATGCGGTTACTGCCTCCGGACCTCGCGCAGCAGATGCAGAGTTCTGACAATCCCTGGATCTTCTTCACCGCGATCGCGGTGGTATTCGCCGCTCTGGGCGCAGGGCTGGCTGCCGCCGCCGTTCTGGTACAACGCAAATACCCCGGCGATATCATTGGCGCATGGCGCTGGCGGCTATTCCTATCGGGCTTGCTGATGTGGCTGGTGGTACAAGCGATCCTGGCCGGGATCGACTTTGCCATCGCACCTGCTGGCTTTTCCTTGTCCGGCCATGGGACGCCGTTTCTGGCTCTTTGGATTTTCGGTACGATTGCAATTCAGACCTTTACCGAGGAATTCATCTTTCGCGGTTTCATCACCCAAGGCCTTCTGCTTGCTCTTCGGCGTCCCTTGCCGGCCGCATGCGTGAGCGGCCTGGTGTTCGGCGCCATGCATATTCCCAATGGTTGGCCGCAAGCGATCAACGCGACTTGGTTTGGCATCATTTGTGCCTTCATCGCCATTCGTGCCGGAGGCATCGCGCTCACCAGCGGTATTCATCTCGCCAACAATTATTTCGGCGCCATGGGCGTGGTGTCGGGCGGCGATGTGTTCAAAGGCAGCCCCGGCCTTTTGATCCAGAACACCCCCCATCTTCAGTGGTGGGATCTCGCAATGGCGGTCCTGGTGTTGGCTATTCTTCCATGGTTGCTGCGGGCGCTGCGGCTTTTGCCGGATGCCGCAAAGGCTTAGTTGCGTTAACCATGTTTGCAGCTAAATTCCCGGCGCGAATTGTGAACGGCACGCGGAAACATTAATGTTCTTCGGAATACGGCGTTTTTTCGAAGGGAGCGCCCGATGCCGATCCGATTCAAAGTCCGTCACATGCTCGCGCAGGGCGTGCGCCGCTACCTGCGCAATCAACGCGGCAATATCGCCGCGCTGACGGCACTCCTGATTCTGCCGCTCGCGGCGCTGTTGGGGATGGCCACCGAAGGCGGCAGCTGGTTTCTGATCACGCGCGCCATGCAGAACGCGGCGGATTCCGCCGTGATCGCTGCGGCGACCAATGGTGGCAATGCCACCAGCGGAACGGACTATGTCAATGAGGGAAAGGCGATCGCTGCCAGCTATGGGTTCGTCAATGGCAGCAATCAGGCGACCGTTACCGTGCCCGCACCGGCAAAGTATGCATCGGTGGCGTCCTGCGCGGCATCGAATTGCTACCAGGTGACGGTTACAAAGACCGTTCCACTCTATATCACTCAACTTATCGGCTTTACCGGAAATACCGCGGGGGGTGCAGCCGGGGGACAAAAGCTCAGCGCCGTGGCGCTGGCGACCCTCAAAACCGTCAACGCTCCCTTCTGCTTGACGGCGCTGGGCAACGGAAACGCCTTAAGGGCGAACGGTGTTCCTTCCTCGAATATAGCCTGCAACATTCAGTCGAACGGAGATGCGGACTGCAACGGGCATGATTTGACCTCGGGCTGGTCGAACAGTGTCACCAATACCAACTCTTGCGGCACAAAACAGCACAAGGGCGTAGGGACGATCGGCGATCCTTATTCGAGTCTCGCTTCCAATATCCCGGCCAACCCTTGCACTAATTATTTCTCTGCTCCGACCAAGAAAAACGATCCGCCGCTTCCCTCCAACAATCAGTGGACTACGAATTCGCTTCCCACCACTCCACGCTGCGGCGACTATCAGCTGCAGAATGACATCACACTGTCCACGGGCGGGACGCTTGTCATTGAAAACGGCAATCTCGATCTGAATGGATTCACGCTCAAAACAGATACCGGCGTTGGTTTGACCATCATTCTAACCGGAACCAATTCGGCCAGCTATTCGCATGGAATCACGGGTGGGGGAACGCTGGATATTTCTTCGCCCACCTCGGGCACCTGGTCGGGCATGACGATCTATCAAGACCCGAATTTGCCCGCACAGAGCATGACCTACACTGGCAACAGCCCGACCTGGAATATTTCCGGCATTGTATACCTCCCCAAGACGGACTTCACGGCAAAGGGAGCGGTCAACAAATCCACCAACGGATATTCCTGTTTCACGCTGGTGGTCAAAACGATCCTGGTCAGCGGTACCGGCGATTTGTTCTATACCAACGCACAATCGCAATGCGCGCAGCAGGGCGCCAGTTCGCCTACCAGTCAAGCATATGTCGTGGGGGCGCTGGTTTACTAATGGCCATATACCGAAACCATGTTGGATTGATCGCCATCGGAGCCTATCTGAAAGGCCGGTCCGGCGCCGCGGCCGCCGAATTTGCACTCATTCTGTCGTTGCTGGTCCTTCCGTTGCTGAACGCTTTCGATATCGGCGTCTATGTCTATCAGCGCATGCAACTGGATAATGCCGCGCAGGTGGCGGTGCAGGCAGCGTGGGCGCAGTGCGCGCCTGCTGGAAAGGTGCCCGCCACGGTCAACAATTATTGCCCGGGCTTGAGCGCGGCAATGACCACGGCGGTGGCGACCACGCCGCTGGGATCCGGCGTGACCCTGGGTGCGCCCAGCGAGCAATATTGCTGTCCGGGGGCCGGGACGATCACCTGCCAAGGATCGGTGGCAACCACCACGCCAACCAACTGCTCGTCCGGTCAGGCGCCAGGCGATTATATTTTCATCACGGCCTCATACTCTTATTCGGCACTCTATCCCAGCGTCTCCGTGGCGTCCCGCTTGACCTCGCCGATCACCCGCACGGCATGGATGCGGCTAAGCTGATCATGCGCAAGCTCTCGCTTCATATTTGCGAAGAAGGTGGCGCCAGTTCCGCCGAATTTGCGCTGGTATTGTTTCCGTTCATCGCTTTGGTTCTGAGTATCCTCGGCGGTTCGATGATGTTTTACGCCAACCAGTCGCTGCAATACGCCACGCAGGCGGCGGCGCGCTATTATTCCGTGCAGACTACCAACACCGGCACTGCGCCAGGTACCTCTACGATCGTAACCTATGCCAAAAACGCTTACACGGGCCCCGGCATCTCGCCGAGCTTCACCGCCGCACGTGGCGGATGCGGCGCCAATGGTTTTCAGGTAACCGGCACGGCAAATTTCCCGCTCAATATCGGCGTGTTGAGCAGCACCATCGCCTTGAAATCTCACGCCTGTTTTCCCTGAGAGTTGTTAATCGAAAACGCTGTTAACAAGGCGTAAACCCGGCCTTGCTTTAATGCTGGCATGCCGCCCGCTCCCGCCGATCTGCTCAAGATCACCGGCCTTGCCAAACGCTTTCGCGCCGGCGGAGGTGTGAGCGACGTTTCTTTTTCCGTGCCGGCCGGGGCGGTCACCGGCTTCATCGGCGTCAATGGCGCTGGCAAGAGCACGACATTGCGCTGCGCGTTGGGTCTGCTCAAACCGGACGCGGGCCAGATTTTCCTGTTCGGCGCTCCTTTCGATTTGAAAGCCCGTCAGCGTGTTGGGTTCCTGCCGGAGGAGCGTGGGCTCTTTCCGCATGAACGAGCGCGTGACGCGATTGCTTTTCACGGGCGCCTAAAGGGGATGGAGAGGAAAGCGGCTTTCGCTTCCGCCGACCAACTCCTGGAACGTGTCGGGCTTGGCGCGCGTAAGCATGACCGTATTGCATCTCTCTCGAAGGGCAACGCGCAACGCGTGCAAGTTCTGACGGCGATGGTGCATAATCCCGAATTGCTGTTGCTGGATGAGCCGCTCTCCGGCCTTGATCTGATCGCGCAGTCCGAATTGCTCTCCCTGCTGGCGGCGTTTCGGGGGCGAGGCGGCGGTATTTTGTTCTCAACTCACTCTCTGGCGGCAGCCGAATCTATCTGCGACCGGGTGGTGATGCTGTCCGCCGGGCGGACGATCTTTGAAGGTGCTGTGCCCGATGCTTCGGCGCTGGCTCCGCATGGCGCCATCGTAGTGACTGCCGATGCCGAAGGGCTCGGCGCGGCTGCGGCCATGCTGGGTGGCCATATCCTGCCTATGGCGGGGGGTGCAGGCGAAGCAGCGCGCTGGCGTGTTGTGCTGCCGTCCCATATCACCCATCCCGCTCTGATCCGTGCCTTGTCCGAGCGAAGTGTGCCCATCTTCGCCTTCGAGCCCATCAAGCCGGGCCTGGAAGGTGCATTCTGGCATCTGGCGCAACGGCGGCCTGAAAGTCGCGCGGCATGACGGATATTTTGGACCCGCAGACAGAGCGCCGGCTGCAGCGCGCCCTCGACATTGGCGAGCGGCTGTTTGTGGGTTTTCTATTCGCTATCTTTCTGGTGAATCTCTCTCATACGATCCTCCTGCGGCCCTACAACATCCTTGCAATCATCTCCGAGGGTATGACCGTATATTTTATCGTGGTTCGGCGGTCCGCCTTGGCGATGACAACGCGCCCGCTGGATTGGTTCGCGGCCCTGACCGGAACAGCGCTACCCATGTTCATAAAGGCAGGCGAGGTGTCGTTGGCACCACCGATAGTCGGTACCGTGATCATGTCCGTGGGCTTGACGCTGGCCATATGGGCGAAAGCGAGTTTGCGGCAGAGTTTCGGAGTGGCGGCCGCCAATCGCGGCCCGGTCAGCAGGGGGCCATATTGCGGCGTTCGCCACCCCATGTATGCCGGATACTTATTGGTCTATGTGGGTTTCTTCCTGAACAATCCGCTCCCATGGAATGCCGCCATATATATAGCGAGCGTCGGATTTCAGATCGCCCGCATCATGGCCGAGGAAAGGGTTCTGACCTTGGACCGGAAATACGCGGATTATCGGGCGCAGGTCCGGTACCGCCTTGTGCCGGGGGTTTTTTGAAATGCCGGTTCGGGAGGACGTCGCTTGACCTCGCCGGTCCGGTTGATTGCGGAACGTGAATTCCGCACCTATGTCGCCACCTTGAGCTTCTGGGTGGCACTCGCGGTGGGGCCGCTGGCAGCCGGTGGCGGATTGATGTTGGCGCAAAATGCCCAGCATCCGGCTCGAACGACCCTTATTCAAATCGTAAGCCGGGATGCAGACGTGGCCCGGGACGCGAAAGCCGCGCTGCGGGACGCAGCCATGCTCGAAGGACGGCGCTTCGCATTCGGTGGATCTGATGTCCGCCTGACGATAACCTCCGCCGCGCCTCGGTCGGTTGAGCTTGCCTTCACAGAAAATTTTCCGCTTTCCGACACCGGCCAGGCGCTGGTGATGCGCACGCTGGAACGGGACTTCGTGCGCCAAACATCGGATGCGATACCTTTGATGGTTCGTCAAAAGGCATCGCATGCATCCCATGGCCCCGATGCGGCCGCGGCTGCGCGGTTCCTGTCGATGTTGATCCTATGGCTGACCCTCACCGGTTCACTTGGCATGCTGCTGCAGACCGTGGTGCGGGAAAGGGCGACGCGGGCCCTGGAAAGCCTTCTCGCAGCCGCTACGCCAAGGCAGATCATGATCGGAAAGCTCCTGGGCGTCGGCAGCGTCTCTCTGTTGATCCTGGTTTCGTGGCTGGGATCCACTGCGGCACTTTCCCTGATTGCGCCGGGAAGCGGACTTGCGCCCGCCATCATTGCGGAACTTGCCAGGCCTGAACTGCTATTGCGTGCTGCCGTCATTTATTGCCTGGCATATGCATTCTACGGGTCAATCACGGTGGCGCTTGGCGCGATGGCGCGGGACAGCGCTTCCGCCCAGAACATTGCCCGCCCCATGTTCGCTATTCTGGTGATCGCCTTCTTTGTAGCACTAGCATCGGCCTTCAGCGGCACGCCGTCACCGCTCTCATGGCTCCTCTATGTGCCAATGTTCACGCCTTTTCTGTTACTCATTCAGCCGGGCGCTGTTCCGGTAGCGATTCAAATCGGGCTTCTTGTCTCAATTGCCGTGATTTCTCTTTTTGCCGGGCGTTTTGCCGCGAGCCGCTTCACATTCCGCGAAGTTTCGGCTGGGCGTTCGACAATAGGGCTGGTGCATGAATAGCACCTCAAATGAATCCGTAGAGCCGGATTCCAAGAAGATGGCGGCGGCACTGATGCCGCTATCCCGGGCCACGTTAACCCAAGTCAGGCAAGACGCACCGTTATACGCATTGGTCGGCGCTTATGCGTTGGTCGCCTGGATACTCTCTTTGTATCTGGGAGAAAGTCAGAGATATCGACCGTTTCAGTATGTCATGCTGTGGATGATATTGAGCATTCTTGTTCTCGCAGTCACATCTGCCGTGCGCGCTTTCTGGATCAATCCCGGCCGCCCGCTCTCTTCTTTCGTGTCTATGGGAAAAAAGCATTGGAATCGGGATTTTCTCCAGAGGCTCCCCGTTATTCTGGTGACAGGTACATTTTACGGGGTCTTCACATCCGTCAAAAATATGCTTCCGGACATTCATCCCTTTTCCTGGGATCCGACGCTGGCAGCAATCGATTATAAAATGTTAGGTGATCAGGATGGCTGGAGTCTTGCTGCAGCCATTATCCCGGACGGCCTTCCGCTCAAAATCATCGATATAATTTACAGCCGGGGATGGCTCATCATAGTAATGAGTTTGAGCGCTTATGTGGCAGCATCGCCGACGATGCGGCGCTACTGCCGTCAATATTTTCTGACATTTTTTATAAGCTGGATATTCGCAGGAAATATTTTGGCATGCATTTTCATGTCTGGCGGACCGTGTTTCTACGCTGAATTTGTCGGCGATCACCTCCGATTTGCCGGATTGATGCAGTCGATCTCGGGTACGGGATCTGCGGCCGTGCAGGATTATTTGTGGAATACGCATGTAAACGGATGGAACAACCTCGGCGCGGGAATATCCGCATTTCCGAGCGTCCATATGGTGTCCATGACTCTCGTCACGCTCTTGCTTAGGAAGATGAGTGTGCGTCTGTGTTGGGTGGGAATCTTCTTGACGATTGCGATGGAGTTGGGATCGGTCCGCTTGGGCTGGCACTATGTCAGCGATGGTCTTGTCGGCATTGCCATTGCTGTAATGATATGGCGCTTCATTCAAATGGTGGAGCGGTCCGTCGGCCGGAGCGACGTGCGCTTGGCATAGTCATTCCCCGCGCCCAGTTTCTCAAACTGCTCCGAGTTACGGCAGGTGCTTGGCTTTGGGTACAAGGTTCTAACTGACAGTGACCAAGGCGGGCACCGTTTTTTTCTCATTTTTCGTGGCAACAAGCCGGTTGCCGGCAAGGGTCGCTATCCAAATAGCGAAAGCCGCAACCGCAAGGCCACCGATCACGTCCACCACATGATGCCCACCCTGTATAGGCGTGGAGAGGATGACCACCGTGTTAAATGCAAGGAAGGGATAGAACAGAAATCTGGTTTTGCGGGCATACCATGTCGCGATAATGGCCTGTGCGGCGTGAAAGGAGGGGAATCCGACAAGCCCCTTGACGGTCAGTGGAGATATATGCCCCGGACCGTGGGTCCATAGATGCAGAAGCAAGCGGGCATAGTCGGCGTTCAATGCCAGAGCGCTTTTCAGGGCTGGGGTCGTTGGAATGGTGTAGACCGTGAAGGCTCCGAATGAAGGCATCGATATCCATGTAATAACGGTGACTATCCCGCCGATCACGAGCGCCAGACAAAGTTGTTCGGTCAATCGGGTGCGGTCATTCCATCCCCATAGAATCATGAGCAGCAGTGTTTCGTATAAGGAAACGCTGTATGCGACCTGAAAGATGAAATTCAAAGCCGGATGGCTGGTGGTGAATAGCATCAACTCGAGCCAATCCACGCCCAGCGCCCGGTCGATTGCGGCCAAGGGTTCGTCAATTCTGGGCCCGGCAATGGTAAGGCCGAAATAACTGACAACATTGACGCTGGCTGCGAAGATAAGAAGGAATCCCAATCCGAACAGCATGCTTCCGATGCTTGGATTCTTTCTAATGCGTTCGTAGAAAACCGAACTGAGCAGAAAAGCGAGACTGAACGACGCCAGCAATCCATATGACTGCATGTCGACGTCGAAATGTCCGAGGATCTTCCAGACGATTTCGCCTGCAATGATTGTCCCTAGGATCGCAAACAGAGTCGTACGCAGAGGGTTCGGCATCGGCAGCTTTTCTTCAGATCACGCGAGATCGGAGAATAAGTGTCTCTTCGCGCCATGCGAGCGAAGAAGAAGGGTTTGGCTAACATCGCGGGGCAAGAAACATCATTCGATGCGCAATTTATTTGCGTGCGCCGCCATCGCGATTTCATATTCGGCTGCACGAAAAAGTCGCCTACATGCGAATGCGAATACTCGCAACAATGGTGCATTTTTCCGGGTCGAGAAATAATTCATTAACTATATTTTCTGACGAAGACTGCGCTCATAAATTGATATCGCGTCGCACCTGGTGAACATTAACCAGTGGAACAAGAACTGCTGCTAGTTCAATGCGTTAACGCCTGATTGAGCTTTACAACTCGTAAAGCTTTTGCGAGTGTTTTTACAGGGTGCTCATCAAAGCATCTCGTCGTGCAAGCGCTTTTCGAAGGAGTGGCTGCAAGGCGCAATTCGCAACAATGGGGTGTTTCATGCGTAGCATCATCAAATCTTATCTTTCCGACGAGTCCGGCGCTGCAGCGGCTGAGTATGCGCTGATCCTGACCATCATCGGCACGGCGCTAGCCGCGGCGGTGATCACGCTGGGTGGCGACATCGCGACCGCACTTACCAAGGCGGGTACCGTTATCGCAGCCTATAGCTTTTCCACGTGAGCTGAGTTGAGCGGCACCTCAGGGTGCCGCTCAATCGTTCCTGCTTTTGATCTTTTAGGAAGCGGCCAACGGCAAATGCCGAATGCCTCGGCATGACCGGTTGGCAGGGTGGGTGGATATGTCTTCTATTTCCTTGCGCACTATATCGACACTGGTGGCCGCTGTTTTTCTGGGCCTGATAGCAGTCGTGCTGACGCGTTCCTATCTCAGCAACGCGGTGCGTTCAAGTCCGGAAGTCGCGACCAGCAACGGCCCGGCTATTCCTGTGGTGGTCACCGCCGCCAACGTTACGCGTGGCGCCGTACTACAGACGCCGATGCTCAAGGTGGTCGCCTATCCGGCGAATGCCGCGCCTGCAGGCGCTTTTCATTCTGTCGCCGAGTTGACCGGTGGACCGGGACAGCAGCGCCTAGCCCTGCGCAGCCTGGTTGCCAATGAGCCGCTCTTGCCCGGAAATATTTCGGGGCCCGGTGGCAAGCTCAATCTTTCCGGCACAGTGTCGCCCGGCATGCGAGCGGTGAGTTTGCGTTCTAACGATGTGGCGGGTGTGGGCGGTTTCGTCCTCCCCGGCGATCGTGTCGACATTCTTCTCACCCGCTCCACCGGCAGCGGTACCGAAAATTCCAATACGCTCACCCAAATACTCGCGGAAAATGTCCGAGTGCTCGGAGTCGATCAGTCCAACAATGACGAGGCCGACAAGCCGGTGGTCGCCAAAGCAGTTACGGTTGAAGTGACGCCGGAGCAGGCCACCAGCATTTCACTGGGTCAGCAGGTTGGCACGGTTTCCCTTACTCTGCGCCGGGTCGCGGACGACGCACCACTCACGTCCAAAGTGATGAGCGTGGCCGATCTCGGGCCTGCGCCCAAGAAAACCGCAGCAGCGGCCGCGCCCACTGTGCGCGTCATTCGCGGGATCGAATCCTCTCGTTTCTCTCTCGGTGTCGGTGGTGGCCTGCAGAAGGCTGCCGCGGAGATGCCAACAGCGGTGAAAGCGCCATGAGCACAACCAAGATTCGTTCCGGATTCCTGAAAGCTCTCTTCATCTCCGCCGCGATCGTGGCGTTGGGCGGAGGCGCCAGTCTCGCGGCCGACGCCCCCGCCAGCCTAACCAGTG
>Ga0105240_10015135_pt1 | contig 10497 bp, 5 predicted proteins | sample KBSC54metaG_FD_80426 | JGI IMG/M metagenome (GOLD analysis project Ga0105240, IMG submission 80426) | Corn rhizosphere microbial communities from Kellogg Biological Station, Michigan, USA - KBS C5-4 metaG | ecosystem: Host-associated > Plants > Roots > Rhizosphere > Soil | place: Michigan, USA... | reverse complement strand
TCTCGTCCTGGCCGAGGCTTTTGCTGCTACCGCTGTGCGGACTGTTAATGCCGAACCACGGAATGTTGCTGGCCGAAATTTCTCCATGCGGTTCCATGAACCAGCCGGAAAACTCCGAGAACGGCAGGAACACTTCGGTAGCGATCAGCGAGGTTTGCCCGACCTGCATGTCCCACACAAACTCGCCGCCGGGCCGGGTGATTTCCGACATGACAAAACGCATCGCCGCGTTATATGTTGAGTTACCCTGGAAGTCATCCTGCAGGCTGAGACCGAAGCGCACGTAGTTGGGGCCGATGGAGTTGCCGCGCGCATCCAGTAGCAGTCCATAGCGGTCGTTCTCCTGCACCACCTGATAGTCGAGCGTATCGAGACTTCCCTCGCCATACAGCGTGGTCATGCGACGCGCGAGCGCATCCGGATCAAGCGGCTTGCCGGTCAAATCGTCAAACAGACTGTTGAGGCGCTGCGAATAGTTTTGCGAACCGGAATCGACTTGCACAAAGTCGATGCGCGGCGGCGCGCTCTGCCGCGCCTCCTCTCGGTGGCTGGCGTACAACCGCGCATCTTGCGCAGTCATGGCGAGCGCGGCGAGACGCTCGGCCGAAGCGCGTGCCGCACGCTCGCCGACGGCAATCACGCGCTTTACGTTGCCGAAGTCGAACGACGACGAGTCCCCCAACGACGGGGTGATTAGAATGTCCTGCGGCTTGAGTTTCTCGAGCTGCTGCCGCGAATTCTTCTGGATCAGAATCGCGATCATTTGGTTGGAAATGACCGGCACGCTGTTCAACTTGTCACGAGTCAGCAGGGGCGATCCGACATCCACGACGATCAGAATGTCAACGCCCATGGCGCGGGCGACATCGACAGGAAGGTTCTCACTGATACCTCCATCGACGAGCAGACGCCCGTCCCTCTCGACGGGAGCAAAGACTCCAGGCGCCGACATACTTGCGCGCATTGCGCTCGTGAGATCTCCCGAGCTGAGCGTCACAGAGTCGCCGGTCTCCAGGTCGGTCGCCAGCGCTCGAAACGGCGTGGGCAGCTCGTCGAAATTGGTAATACGCGCCACGGGCAGGGTGAGGCGCCGGAGCATCTGATTGAGCTGCTGGCCCTGGATGAGTCCTTTGGGGAGCTGGACCTTCCAACCGCCACGGATACCCAACGGAAACTTAACCAGGAAGTTCTCATCCTCCTGTTTGCGCCTAAGGGTAAGATCCTCACGCGGCGGCTTATCACGGAAGGCGTATTGCCAGTTGAGGGAGGTCATGATCCGCTCGATCTCGCGAGCGTTGAAGCCACTGGCATACAGACCGCCCACGACGGCCCCCATGCTGGTGCCGGCGATTGCATCGATCGGCACGTGCTGCTCTTCCAGGACCTTCAGCACACCAATATGCGCGACGCCCCGTGCGCCACCGCCTGAAAGGACAAGCCCAATGCGCGGCCGATGCGTAGGCTCAGAAACCGCGACAGAGGGCTTGTCAGGCGCATCCTGCGCCGCCACGGCGGCCGCAACCGCAAGCCAAAAAGCGGCCCCCATAACGCCTAATACCCCAAGACGGGGCCTGACCGCCCGTGATGAAATCACGGCGCAAGGATACCAGCATGCCGCCAGCCGGATAACCTATACGCCACTGATGCCGCTTGTGAGCGCGCAAGGCGCGCGACACAAGCCCGAACCTCGCGCCTCTTTGTGCGTTCGACACCACGTGCAGCCCCTCTCGCCGCGAACACTCACTCTCATTGATAATTCCCTCATGAACGAGAAGTCCTGCGGCGCTACCTCCCGCACGCACTCCATAGCGGCCCGCGCCTTTCGAGCCGCAATTCTACTGGCAGCCGGTGCGCTCACGATGACCGCGAGCACCGTAACGAGCGCGCAATCACCAAACGCCAGTGACTGGGGCTACTACGGGGGTGACCCATTCGGGCAGCACTTTTCTAGCCTCGCGGAGATCAACCGCAAGAATGTCTCGCACCTCGCTGTGGCATGGACCTATCGTACCGGAGAAAACGGCGCGGGCTTGGCGCGCGCCAGCAAACTGTCGTTCGAGGCGACTCCCGTGCTCGCATTCGGCCTCCTCTACCTCGAGACCCCTACGAACATTGTAATCGCGCTCAATCCGGAGACGGGCAAACAACAGTGGCGATTCGATCCTCACATCGATCGCTCACGTCCTTACGCCGAAACGAGCTCACGCGGTGTGAGCGTTTGGGATGACTCCGACAGCAAACATCAGGGGCTGTGCGCGCGCCGAGTGTTTACCGGAACATTAGACGCCCGTCTGCTCGCGCTGGATGCCCAAACGGGGACGCCTTGCAAGGACTTCGGCACGCAGGGGCAAATTGACTTGACTCGCGGTATACGCATCGTCGACCGATCTGCCTATGTCATCACATCGCCGCCGGCTATCTACGGGGATGTCGTGGTTGTAGGGTCCGCGCTTGGCGACAATCGCGCCGCCATTGTCGAGCGCGGTGTGATTAGAGCATTCGACGCGCGCAGTGGCGCGCAGTTGTGGGCATTCGATCCGTTACCAGACTCGCCGTCTCATCCGGCCGCCGCGAGCTGGGCGCCGGCACAGGCAGCCGTAGCCGGCGCGGCTAACGCATGGGCGGTAATGACCATCGATGAGGACAACGGTCTCGTCCTGGTTCCTACCGGCTCGCCGAGCCCCGACTTCTACGGCGGCGCTCGCTTGGGTAACAATAGCTTCGCCGACTCCCTGCTGGCGTTGGACACGAAAAGCGGCAAGCTGGTTTGGCAACAACAACTCGTCCACCACGATTTGTGGGATTTCGACCTCGCCGCACAACCTGTGTTGGGAGACATCGAGGTGCAAGGGATTCCCGTGCCGGCCGTCATTCAGGCGACCAAGACCGGCATGTTGTACGTCTTCGACCGCGCCAAAGGCGCGCCCTTGTTTGCGATAACCGAGAAGCCGGTGCCGCCCAGTTTCATTCCCGGCGAGCAGGCTTGGCCAACACAACCCTTCTCCTCCCTGCCCTCGCTCGTCTCGCAGAAGCCGCTCGACCCGGAGCAAGCCTGGGGTGTTACATTCTGGGACCGGGGCAAATGCCGCGACCTCATCGCCGCGCATCGCAATGAAGGCATCTTCACTCCGCCCGACACTCACGGCACGATACTGTCGCCAGGTTATATCGGCGGCGTCAATTGGGGTGGAGTGGTGTTCGACGAGGGGCGGCAGCGGGTTATCGCGGCGGTCAATCATCTGCCGATGCTCGCGACGCTCGTTCCGCAAGCGCAGCTGGCGGGACAGATGCGCTCGGGCAACTTTCCTAATTCTGAGTTCGGCACGCAGACCGGCGCCCCGTATGGCGTGCGCCGTGAGCCGCTATTGTCGCCTTGGGGCTTGCCCTGCACAGCCCCGCCCTGGGGGACGTTAGTCAGCGTCGACCTGCGACGCAACCGCATAGCTTGGCAGGTCCCGTTGGGCTCCACGGAAGGCTTTGGTCCGTGGTTCGCGCCGACTCGAAATTTCGGCATGCCTCACATGGGAGGACCCATCGGCACCGCCGGCGATCTGGTGTTCGTTGGGGCGGCAATGGACAATTACTTCCGCGCCTTCGATATTGAGACCGGGCGCGAGTTATGGAAATACCGTCTGCCGGCCGGTGGCCAAGCGACGCCGATGACGTACCGCGCCGGCCGCAATCAACGGCAGTTCATTGTTATCGCTGCCGGCGGCCATGGCGGATTGAAGACGCCGCGCGGGGACTATGTCATCGCTTTCGCGCTGCCGAGCACATCGCAACCGGGAAGTTAGGCGGTTTGCGCAGCAGCCACAAGTTACGTTTGCGGAGATCTGAATGCCCCTTTCCCTACTAGTTCTGTCCATCGCGATCCAGGCCGGCCTCATCATTCACGTCATCAAGACGGGCCGAAACCAGATCTGGATCTGGGTGTTGGCCATGTTGTCGTTCGCCGGAATCATCGCCTACATCGCCGTGGAGATCATACCCGACATGTTTCGCAGCCAGACTGCGCGACGAACCGCACGCGGCTTCAAAAGAGCGATGGATCCGCAAGCGGATCTGCGTCGCTACGAGAGCGAAGCCCGGCTGACGGGCAATGTCGCGACCCGGCAGCGCTACGCAGACGAGCTCCTACGTCACGGTAAATATGACGAAGCGATCGCTCAGTATCGCGAGGCACTCACGGGCCTATACGCACATGACCCCAACCTGATGCTCGGCGTCGCGCAGGCGCAGTTCGCCAAGGGCGATGCCGCCGCCTCGCGCACTACGCTGGATGATCTCATCCGACTGAACCCGGACTTTCGCTCACCACAAGGCCATCTGCTCTATGCCCGCGCGTTGGAAGCCGAAGGTAACTTCTCCAAAGCACTCGAGGAGTACCAAGTCTTGGCGCCATCCTATCCCGGCGCCGAGGCGGCCGTGCGTTACGCGCAGCTGTTGCAGTCGCAGGGACGGCGCGAGGAGGCGCAAAAGGTTGCGCGCGAGTTGCTAGAGCAGGCGCGCATCGCGCCGCCCCACTATCGCAAGGCACAGAAATCCTGGCTAGATGCCGCTCAACGCCTGATGTAGAGTGCGGTGGCCTGACCTGGTTGCGTGAACCCCATGCCAAGTCAGCCTAACAATTCGCGTGCTCGTAAATTCGTTGATGTCCCGGAGCACGCGGTTACGTATAAACGTGAAGCATCACACACGACGACGCCTAAAGAGCGCTCCTAGCGTCAAGCTCCCAGCAACCATCAATGTAAATACGTCGATCGCGCCGCCACCGCCGCCGCTTGACGAAGCGCTTCCGCCATTCGACCCACTGGCGGTAGCGTTTGAGGAACCTCCGGAAGACGAGTCAGAGCCACTCATGGACGGGTTAACAGTTACCTGCGCGGAGCCGCTGCGACCATTGTCAGCAGCTGACACTGCCGTAATGGTCGCCGTAAACGTGGCGGACACCGACCCGGGTGCCGTATACACACCGCCCGAGGTAATAGTTCCGACGGCAGAGCTGCCGCCTGTAACACCGTTAACTTCCCACCTCACCGCGGTGTTCGAGGTGTTCGCAACGGTAGCGGTAAAGACCTGCGTTGCGCCCGCCTGCACGGTCGCTGTCACGGGAGACACGGAGACCGTTACCGGCGTCGCCGAGACTGGGCAGCTTCCATTGTTGGCCGATGCGGGCGCCGTCGTTGTTGCAGAGGTAGGGCTCACTGTCACCTGTGCTGCGTCGGTAAGCCCGGCATCATCAGTAACAGTTAGCCGTACCGTAAATGAGCCCGAAGACGGCGCCACAACAGTTGCTGATGGGCTGTTAGCACCCTGCACTGTTGCGGAACCGCTGACAACCGTCCAAGTGTAACTAGCGATCGTATGGTCACAAGCGGCCGCGCTACCCATAGCGGACAGGGCTACGTTCTGGCCAGCACTAACGCTGGCTGACACCGCCACCGCGGCAATAGGGCGTAGAGCAGCTCTCACCGCTCCCGGAGCATTGGCCATACCAGCTCCGCAGGTCTGCGTGTTGCAATTACACTCGGCTAATTGAATATCCGTGGACGTGGTCGGCACGTGGCAGTTGGGCACGGTCGTATCCGAGGAGACCGGGAATGGCAGGGCGCCCTCCTTCAGTCGAGCAATCAGCTGCGGCGCCGTCAGATTGCTGTTCGCGCTCGCCATCAATGCCGCGATACCCGCCACCATTGGCGCCGAGAAACTGGTACCCAGGCTGGGGTTAGCCTCGCTGGAGTAATCATTGGTGGCCGGTATCGTGGTGCCATCGTTAGTTGTCGTGTAGATCGAGTAAAAACAGATCCCCGATGTACCGCAATTGCCCGCGGGCGCGCTCAATGCAATTTGCGGCCCGAGACTGCTGTAGCCCACCTTGGTCCCGACATTGCGCAACCCGGCGACCCCCGCCACACCAACACAGTTAGCCGGAGCATCCACTGCCCCGCCCTCATTGCCCGCGGATATGACTACCAGAACGCCGAGCGCTAACACCTCATTAATCACAATCTGCTCAGCGCCCGTACAGGTACCGGTAGCGCCCAAACTCATATTGATGATTTGCGCGGGATGCGTGTTGTCCGGAACACCGTCTACATGTAGACCGGCCGCCCAACGCATACCGTCCAGGATGTCTGAATCAGCGCCACCGCATTTGCCAAGCACACGCACCGGCAGAATCATCGCGCCCCAGGTGATGCCGGCGATGCCGGTCTCATTGTTAGTGATAGCTCCCAAGATACCGGCCGTGCGGGTACCGTGCCAGGAACTGTTCTGCACCGTGCAATTGGCGAACTGTGAACTCTGAGTGTCCTGTGTGGAGACCCAGTCGCCGGGATCGGAAGCATCCGCATCCCGTCCGTCGCCGTCATTGGCGACCGCCCTATTGGAGATGAAGTCATATCCGGGCAACAACCGTGGACCACCGGATGGCCCAAGATCCGGGTGGTCGAAACGTACGCCGGTGTCGAGATCGGCGATGACAATACTGCTGCGTCCGGTAGTGGTGTCCCATGCGCTCACTGCATCGATCGCAGCAGGCTCCATATTCTGCTCGTACCATTGGTTTGTGTAGATTGGGTCGTTAGGAATTGCATGCGGGTAGCGCCTCTGGTCAACCTCGACGAACTCGACAGCCGGGTCGGCTCGCAGACGCGCCAGCATCGCAGCCATGCTTGCGCCTTCTCCGGGCATGACCTGCATGAGATGCAGTCCCGTGGTGATTCTCCGGGTCTGCTTCAGCGTTATGTTTGAACGCTTAGCGAGAGCCTGTACGTCGTTAGTTTCCGATTGCACCTGCCGATGCGACATTCCCGCGATAGAGTGCAGTTTCACCAGAAAGCCCAGCATGGGGGGTTGCTCGGCGCCCGCCGGCTGCTTAAGCACCGGGTTGTTCTCCGTAGTACCCGCGCTGGCCGGAGTAAAAGTCAGAGAAAATGCGGCCAGAACGCTGATCAGATAGGAAGGAAACGGATCCATGCGCTGGCTCTCGATCGATGGGGGCAGACGTCGCCCGTCAGCCACACCATAGCGCAAGTCGCAAGCAGCCGACCGTGTCGGCGTCAAGCAACGATAGCTTATGCCGACATTTAACAGTGAGAAACCGCAACCCGCGGCACGGCAGCTTGTTAGTGAGACGCTCGTCTCTTGACAGCGGCCGCCGGCACCTGCTGGGTGATGCAATGGATGTTGCCGCCGCCGAGCAATACCTCACGCGCGGGCACCCCGACCACCTTCCGGCCGGGGAAGACTTTCCGCAGGCGCGCCAACGCCGCCCGATCGGTGCGGGTATCGAGCAACGGCATGACAATACCGCCGTTGGCGATGTAGAAGTTAACGTAGCTCCCCGCCAACCTCATGCCCGGCTCCCGAGGTTGTGTTCCTTCGCGAGCCACTACTCCGGCGGCCTCCTCCGCGGCGAGGGTTAAGGGGCCGGGCATTGGCAACTTTGTCACTTTCAAGCGCCGGCCCCGCGCATCTCGCGCATCGCTTAGGCGCTCCCAGGCATCGAGAGATATGGCGTACTGGGGATCCCGCTTACTGTCGGTCCACGTAAGACAAACCTCCCCCGGACGCACGAAACAGGCAAGGTTGTCGACATGCCCATCTGTCTCGTCGTTAAAAACGCCCTTGCCGAGCCAAATAATGTTGGACACGCCCAAGTAGTCGCGCAGGAGGCCTTCGAGCCGCTCCTGATTCAACAGCGGATTACGATTGACATTGAGCAGACACTCCTCTGTGACAAGCGCGGTTCCTTCACCATCGACATGGATCGCACCGCCTTCGTTGATGAGGGGCGCGCGATAGCGGTCCCGGCCCTCGATCTCCAGCACCTTGCGCGCCACGAGATCATCCTGGTCCCACGGAAAATAGAGTCCCCCCTGCAAGCCGCCCCAGGCGTTGAAATGCCAATCTACCCCGCGCACCGCGCCATGGCGGTTGACGACGAACGTCGGCCCTACGTCGCGCATCCACGAGTCATCGTGCGACATCTCAATCACCCGCACTCGAGGATCGAGCAGAGCGCGGGCGACTTGAAACTCACTCGCACTCACACCCACAGAAACAGGCTCGAACTCCACAATCGCCGCGGCTACAGCAGCAAATGCAAGCTGTGCTGGACGCGCCGCCTCGCGCCAGTTATCCGGCCTCTCCGGCCACAGCATCCAGCACCCCGCATGCGGCTCGAACTCGGCCGGCATCCAAAAACCATCGGCAGCGGGCGTGCTCGTCAATGTCTGAGTCATTTCCGTAAGCGGCTGTGCTTGTAGCCGTAGAAAGCGTAGATGGCCATGCCGAGAATGGTCCATAGCACCAGCCGAATCCAGGTAGCCGTGCTCAACGCCAGTGTCATTCCCAGGCAGACAATGGTCCCCAGAATACAAGTAAACGGCGCCCAGGGAACCCGAAACGGTCGTGGCGCCTCAGGACGCTTCACTCTCAGCACCAGCACTCCGGCGCAAACCACAGCAAAAGCAAGCAAGATGCCGATCGAAATCAGGTCCGCGAGCACATCGAGAGGGAAAACTCCTGCGATTGCCGCAGCGCCGACACCGGTCCACACCGTCGCAACGTGAGGCGTCTTAAAGCGCGGGTGGCATCTGCTTATCGAGCGAGAAAGTAACCCATCGTCCGCCATCGCTAGCAGGATGCGCGGTTGGCCGAGTAACGATGTCAGGATGACTGACGTCATGCCAATAATGATACCCACCTTCACGAAGACGCCGAGCCAGGACAACTGCGGATGCGCATCGAGAGCAACGGCGACCGGCTGGTCCACATTGAGCTTCGTGTAGGGAACCATACCCGTGATTACTGCCGCCATCCCCACGTACAGCAAAGCGGAAATGAGCACTGCCGCAAGAATGCCCAGAGGCAAATCGCGTTGCGGATTACGCGCTTCCAGCGCAGTGGTCGAAGCGGTATCGAAACCCACATAAGAGAAGAAGATGATCGCCGCCCCTTGCACTACACCGCTCCAACCAAAATGTCCGAACTCACCGGCGTTGGGGGGCACATACGGATGCCAGTTCGCCGTATCAACGAATTTCAGCCCTGCAATCATGAAGATGACAATGACCCCGACCTTCAAGGACACCATAATGGTGTTTGCGCGAGCCGAGTGCGCAATGCCGATGTAGCAAACCCAGCTCATCGCGGCGACAATGAGAATCGCCGGCAGGTTGATCAAAGCGCCGGTCGCGACCAGATGCTCGTGCGCGTCTTGCTGGAACGGCGCGTTGACAAGCAACGCCGGCAGATGAACGCCAACGTCCCCCAGCAGGTTCACCACGTAACCAGACCAGCTTACAGCCACCGCTGAGGCGGAGATTCCGTACTCCAGCAAGAGATTCCAGCCGATGAACCATGCCAGACCCTCGCCGAGTGTGGCGTACGTATAGCTATAGGCGCTGCCTGGAACCGGCAGAAATGTAGCGAACTCCGCATAACAAAGCGCTGCCAGCCCGCTGCCGAAGGCCGCGATGAGCAGAGATAAAGTGACCGCGGGACCGGACTGCTGAGCCGCGACAGTACCGGTGAGGACGAATATGCCGGTGCCGATGGTGGAGCCTAGGCCGATCGTGGTCAGCGACCAGGCCGAGAGCACTTGCTTAAGACGTTTGGCGCCGGAGTAGTCCGCAGAATCGACCGGCCGCACGGCCAGCATTTGACGCAGAAAAGGCGGCATCAGGACCCCTTCGCTCGGACTATTGTTGGTCGTCGCAGCGAGCCCAGACCGTTGCACTCCTGGGAGCCCCGACGAAGCGCGCAAGTCTCTCACACGAGCTGTGGTCGTAACAGCGCCCTCGCCCCTCTGCCATTGCGCTCTATCCTAACTATGGTAGCCGTCCCTGGAATTTAGATCCCGCCCGCCATTGCGCTGCGCATTCGGTGACTCGCGCAAGCCCGGGGCGGCCATCCTTGACCGAGGGTGCTCTCCCACCCCAAGCGCACGCCCATGGCGGTCTCTGTGCTAGCATTTCCGCCGCTCGGCGCGTGCCCGCGGCCGATTAAATTTTCGGAGAATCGTCTATGTCCACGGCCGCACCTATGAAGGTCACGCCGCCCGCACAGGGCGCCAAGATCACCATCCGCGACGGCAAGCTTATTGTCCCTGACAATCCGATCATCCCTTTCATTGAGGGCGACGGCACTGGGCCGGATATCTGGCGAGCCAGCGTGCGAGTCATGGACGCTGCGGTCCAAAAGGCTTACAGCGGCAAGCGCAAAATCCATTGGATGGAAGTTTTCGCCGGTGAGAAGTCCAACAAGCTGTTCAATTCATGGCTGCCGGATGAGACGGTCACCGCCTGCCGCGAGTATCTGGTCTCGATCAAGGGACCGCTCACCACCCCGGTCGGCGGCGGTATCCGCTCACTGAACGTGGCGCTGCGGCAGCTGCTTGACCTATATGTCTGCCTGCGTCCGGTGCGATGGTTTAAGGGCGTGCCCTCCCCGGTAAAACACCCTGAAAAAGTCGACATGGTGATTTTCCGT
>Ga0105240_10015134_pt1 | contig 10498 bp, 7 predicted proteins | sample KBSC54metaG_FD_80426 | JGI IMG/M metagenome (GOLD analysis project Ga0105240, IMG submission 80426) | Corn rhizosphere microbial communities from Kellogg Biological Station, Michigan, USA - KBS C5-4 metaG | ecosystem: Host-associated > Plants > Roots > Rhizosphere > Soil | place: Michigan, USA... | reverse complement strand
TCGGAGACTTCCAGCCCGCCGTATCGGCTGCGCCAGTTGTAGATGGTCGCGTCGCTGATCCCGTGCCGCCGGCTGAGCTCGCTGACCTTGGCCCCGCCCTCCGCCTCCTTCAAGATCCCGATGATCTGTTCCTCGCCAAACCGTCCTCGTTTCATGCCTGCCTTCCTTTCCGGCAGACACTAACTCATCTGTGGGATACCTGCAGGGGGTAAGGCCAATTCTCACATCAGCGGCAAAATCGCAATGGAAAATGAGTGTCCGTCAAGTGCGAGCGTCATCGTTTGGTGTATTTAACTTTCGCAATCAGATGAGGGCACTCGAACAAAGAATCAGAGACTCGCCTATTTTCAGCGGTTTGGTGAATTCTTATGCTGAATAGCGTAAATCATTACAATTAGACAGTTATTGCTGTCAATTTGCTAAATCTGACGCTCTCATCAATTTAAAAACACTGATTAAACTGGGTCATTTCGACCTCGCTTGGGCCCGGTGGCGGATCTCGGTCTCTCCTTGCTCGAATGGCTTGATGTTTCCGAATCGCGGCGATCGTCTCGGGAAGAAGTACGTTCCGGTGTCGTGTAGGAGATGGGGGAAAACTCAACAATTTCGAAGCGACGCATGCAGCAGCCTGCTCAATCGTTCGATGGCGCGCCAGTTGCTTCGATTCTCTCTGATAACTTACGCGGGATTAGTCATAGAGAAGTACAGAAAACGCTAAGAAAGTTCTTTATTCAGATGGTCAGAGATTCCACCGATGTCTGAGCGACATTTTAGATTCAAGAGGAAGCAGAATTCAAAATCATTGCAAACTAGCACTCGCACACCAACAGCGGCCTTTGTGATTGGACTAATTCTTACTGCCGCTGTCGCCGCTGCGACAGCAATGGACAGTAATGAAGTATCACCAAAGATGAGTTCTTCCACAGCTATCAGTGCCCTCATTGACGGACTGAAAGTTTCTGATTTGCGAGACAGCTTCAACGAATTACACAATGGGCACCGTCATGAAGCGATCGACATAATGCGCCCTCATGGGACTCCAGTGCATGCAGTAATTCGTGGCACCATCCGTAGGATTTTCCACAGCAGAGCAGGAGGAAATACGATCTACGAGTTCGATGACAACAGCGAATACTGCTATTACTATGCTCATCTCGATAAATACGCCGGCCATCTGTACGAGGGAGAGCATGTATCGAAGGGCGATGTGCTCGGATACGTCGGGACCTCCGGGGACGCCGCGCCCAATGCCCCTCACTTGCATTTCGCGATTTTTCGAGTTGGAGCTGACAAATTTTGGTGGAAAGGGATACCCATCGATCCTTATCCAATCCTCGTTCACTCGATAGACAACAAACCGTCTACCTGAATCGAGGTCGATTGGACGTGTGTGCAAGGTTCACGGCTGGTGACGATTTCCTTGGGGCCCGACATCTGCGCATGGGTCTAATAAGGAGGAGTACGCGCCAAGTTTTGACGCGATCTGATCGAGATCCGGAGAGCCTTGCGTGTTGGCGGACTGGTACAAGAATCAGAGTTGGTGGGGGCGGCAGGCCGATGCACCATCGGGAGAAAGATCGCGTCTAGCAGCGAGGGCCGCCGTTCCGCCGCCGGCGCTTAGCCCGAACGGTTGTGCGGAAAGAAAATCCCGGATCGCAAGGCGGGGCAAACCACGCTGAGGGAGGGTGGTAAATGGACGAGCTGAGACGGTTTGTCGGGATCGACCTCGCCAAAGCGGCACTCGACGTGTTCATCGGGTCCGCCGGCGCGGCCTTTTCAGCGGCTAATGATGAGGTTGGAATTTGGGAGTTAATGAGACAGCTGAAGCGGGCTGACTTTGTGATTCTTGAAGCGACAGGTGGCCTCGAAACCCCTGCCGCCAGTGGCCTGGTGGCTGCGGGAATCGGTGCGGCGATAGTTAATCCGCGGCAGGTGCGAGACCTTGCATATGCCTGCTCGCCAGCTGCGCCTTTGAAGATTCGCGGACCGCTCGGACTGTGCAGCGAAGCCTCATAGGATGGTCGGAGCTTAACCTCGAGGCGTGCGTAGGCGCGCCGGATCAGCACAGCGCTTTCGGCAATACCGACATAGTGACAGCTGGTCGATATCTCATTCAGACGAATTTGGGCGACGGCAAGTCGTGATTGCTGCTGGTCCTTGCCGACGGAGCAATGCTCGGGAAAAGCTAAAAAATTAATTTAGGAAGTCGAAAGCGAGTGGCCGGCCCTGCCCGCTGCAGACACTGCAGGGCATCCTTCGGTAAATCACCGGCCTGAGCGTACAGTGAAACCGGCGAATGCTCGTGTTCCTTCAGTTGAAGGTTTGGATGGACGGCTTAAACTCTCTGCCAGAAAGCGCCGAATACTGGCCGCCCTGGCCAGCATCGGAGGGAGCAAGCGACAACCTGTTTGGCATTTGGACGGCCTGTCGAAAAGGTCTGCACCGGCCTTTGACTCAATGGGAGGGGGAGAAGTGTCTGCAGAATCGATTGGAACAACGGCACTTCCGGGCGGCGCGTGCCCACGAGACCCGAAACCGGCACCTCCCGGCTACGCTGGAAAGACCGTGGACCAAAACTGGCCTGGAATCTTGCCGAGGAAGGCCGTCCGGCCTAAAGGGGAAGTTGGAATCGGAGAGTCAGAACGGGAATCTCGGCTAAACGGCGTCTCGGGCAAGTTGCGAGGATCCTCTTCTGGCCCGATCATCTTTGCAATCGTGGGCATACTCCTGTTCAGCAATACGCTGGCGTTGGGGCTCAACATCGCCGATCTCCACCCTTCACATCATTACAGGCTGGAGAAGATCGAACTTTCGGGAGAACACGCCTTTTCACGTGACGCGGTGGTCTCCGTGATGACGACGAAAGAGCGGCCTTGGTATCAGATCTGGAAGCCGCTTCCCGATTTCGATACGCAAGCGTTTACAGAAGATTTGGCTCATATCCGGCGTTTCTACCAGGCGCATGGGTACTACAACGCGCACCTTACCTACGATCTAACTCTCAGCCAGGACAAAGTGACGCCTCGTATAAACGTTACCGAGGGCAAGCCGATCAGAATCGAGACGATTGAAATAAAGGTCGCGACCAGCTCTCCTTCGCCGCACAAGCTGGATCGATCGTTCAAGCTTCCGCTCAAGAAGGGTGACGTTTTCGATCAGGATGCTTATCAGACAAGTGCTCAGGACCTGATCAATCTCTATACGACTCATTCGTACGCCCACGCCAAGGTGCAGCGCCATGCGGTGGTCGAAGTAGGGCCCCTTCAAGCGCGCATACAATATGACGTCGAACCGGGCGGCCGCTGCGTTTTCGGTAGCACAACAATCGCCGGCATCAAAAAAGTTGCTCCGAAGCTTATCGAGGAGCAGTTGACCTACAAGTCGGGAGAGTCGTTTGACTCGCGCAAGCTAGCAGCATCGCGGTCCGCTATTGTTGGACTCAACTTGTTCAGTGCGGTCGATATCGAACAGGATAAAAATCCGGGCGATCAGGCTGTCGTACCGATTACAATTTCGGTCCATGAAGGACCTAAGCATTCATTAAGCGCCGGAGCAGGTTATAATACCGAGACGCAATTGAATGCGACCATCGGATATACCGACTACAATTTTGTCGGCGGCGGGCGCCAGCTTTCGGCCACTGCCACTTATTCGAATGTGAACAGCATGTTCGACGTCAAACTTTTGCAGCCGCGTTTTGTCGGACCAAAGTCCAGCCTGACCCTTGAGGCGTCCCAGCAGCAGCAAATCTATCAAACCTATACGGGTAATATTTCGGGCTTCGATCCCCATCTCGACTATAAGCTTTCGTCGTCGCTCACTGCGTCCGCTGGATGGCGACTCGAATACATGAAGTTCAACTCGGTTAATGCCTCGACTATCAATGCGATTGGTGGATTCCGACGCAGCGGCATCCTATCCGGTCCATCAGCCGGTGTGACCTTCAATAACACTGAAGACCCTTTTAATCCGCAGAGCGGAGAGATTATCTCCCTACTGGGTAATCTCTCGGACCACAGCCTTGGCGCCGACTATCGTTATTGGCGTGCACTCGGCGAAGCAAGGAAATATCAATCGGTCGGATGGCAGACGGTGCTGGCGACGCGTCTAATGATCGGCCTCTCCGATACCTTGGGCACCATCGGCGATGTTCCCTTATCAGAACGCTTTTATTCGGGTGGCGAGGGTAGCGTTCGTGGCTATGGCGTGAGGCGTATCGGCCCTTTGAGCGCCAGCAATGATCCGTTGGGCGGCTTAAGCCTGATCGAAGGATCGGTCGAATTGCGGCGTCGGCTCTTTGGAAAGTTCAACGGAGCACTGTTCTTCGATTGCGGTCAGGTTGCGACCCGACCGTATGATTTGCGCGTCGACGCTCTCCAGTGTGGCTATGGTCCGTCAGCGGGAATGAATTCTCCGGTAGGTCCGATCAACTTCTACCTCGGATTTCCTACTGAGAAGCCGCGCGGCGACAGCACATTGCAGGTTTATTTCAGTATTGGGCAATACTTCTGAGCGATGAATCGTCTCGTTCGATATCTCAGGCGGATACTTCTGACCGTTGTGCTGATTGCCGTCATGGTCATTGTTGCGGGCGCAATCTACATTCGCACGGACTCTTTTGGACGTCTTCTCAGAAACCGGGCGAGCAATCTGCTGGCTACCACCTTCCGTGGCCAGGTAACACTGGGCGAGATCGACAGCTCCATCTGGGGTGCGCTCATAATTCATGAACTGACCATCAAAGATGGAGGCGCAACAGTCGTTCGGATTCCGGAAATCGAGCTCGGCTATTCATTAATTCCGTTGTTGTGGCACGAAGTGCGGATCGAAATCACTGCCGTCGATCCCGCGATTAACCTCCAGCGCGAGAGTGACGGTGAATGGAACCTGATAGAGGCGCTGGCTTCGAAATCTCCAGCCGCCCCGAGTTCGGGTTCGAACGCGTTTGCCATCTATCTCGATAAGCTCGGGGTTCGCAACGGAGCCATCGATCTCGCCCCACAAGGAGCTAGCGGCCCGCATTATCGTTTTGAAGCAGCCGATCTCGACGCTGGTATAGCGATCAAAGCTGCCGGCCTGGAAGCCGAGTTGACCGAGCTGCGGACTCGCGTCGCCGCGCCGGGGATGCCGCCTACGGATCTGTACGCGGCCCTGTCCTACAGCGGCGCGAATGGTCCGGCGAAAGTTAGAATCAATGCTCTCCGCCTCACGACTGGGACCTCGGCGGTTTCGATATCAGGCATCATTCACAACGTGCAGAGGTTGGACAGTGACATGGCCGTCACGATCGAGAAGCTGGCTGCCCCCGATCTGCGGACTATCCTCCACAACTATCCCCTGCGCAGGGATATGAAAGGACGCATCACCCTGAAAGGGACCGCAAACGCGTTGCACATGGAGGCTAACCTAGCCGCAGGCAACGCCCGGCTCGAGGCAAATCTTCAAGGCGATCTCACGCAAAAAGCGCCGACTTTCAATGGCGGGCTTTCACTCGCTCGGCTCGACTTGAGCGCGTTGACATTGCCGCAAAAGCTGGCCGGCATGCTGGATGTATCGGTCGATGCTCGAGGAGAAGGATTGGATCTTCAGGCCCTGGTTGCGAACGCAAAAATCAGCGCACGGGCCCTGCGGGTGGGGAATCTTATTGTTGGGAACTTCGATTTTACTGGAGGTGCGCAGAAGGGCAATGTTCAATTCAACGGAAATCTCACGATTGGACCAGGGCGTCTGAATCTCGGTGGCACCGCTGTTGTCTTCGGGAATCCCCAATATCACATCACCATCGAGACGAAAAATTTTAACGCCGCCGGAGTCTCGCAGTCAGCACCGCGAACTGATCTCAACAGCCGAACGATCATTGAGGGAAGCGGCAGCGATCTGCAAAAAATCGACGCCAGGATCGATTTTCAGGCGGTCCGTTCAGTAATCGCGCGTGTTCCTCTCGAAAGCGCGATTCAAGCGCGAATTAAAGCTGGAGCGATCGAGATTTCCCAGGCGAAAATCCTGAGCCAAGGCGCCATCGTCAGACTCAAAGGCAGCGTCGGGATCGTGCCCGGCGCCGGAACGCAACTATTCTACCGTCTGCACGCCGACCAGATTGCTCCATGGCTCAAGCTGGCCGGAACGACTGGCGATGGCCGCCTGATCCTCGATGGCGCCGCCTCAGGGACATTGCGCGGCACAAAAGGTGCCGCACTGCGCGCGCAGGGAAAGTTGGACCTTCTATCGCTGCACGTATGGAATGTGAGCGTCGCCAGCGGTCACGCCAGCTACGATTTTGAGAAAATAGGGCAGCGCGGCTGGCCGCGGGGTCGCGCGAACACGCAATTTACCGCGATCGAGGCCAACGGAACAAAATTGCGCGCCGTTGCCGCGAATGCCCGGATGGATGGCGGGCAGCCGCCTCATATCAGTATCGCAATGGCTGTCCGTGACGAGAATAACGATGCCCACCGTTTAGCGGCGACGGTCGTTTATCAACCCAATCAGATTGCCGGCAGTCTCGACCAGTTGATCGTGGAACTACCTGACGGCACCTGGCATCTAGCGCAGCCGGCGCAGTTTACCAAAGATGAGCACCACATCGCGGTCCAGGGTTTCGCGCTCGTAAACGGTGTTCGCTCCTTGACGCTGGACGCATCGCTCGCACCGACGGGCGCCCAGAAGGTTGCACTACGCGCGCGCGCTATCGATCTTGCGGTCGCCAGGCCGCTGATCCCGCCGGGGCAACAAATCGCAGGCGATCTTTCCGCGGAAATAATGATAGGCGGGACATCGACCGCGCCATTGATCGAGGCAAAGCTGGGCGTGAACGGCCTGGCGATGAATTCCCAAAGGCTGGGCGATCTGAATGCGACGGTTGATTACGAACCGTCAACAGCGGCGCTGGATGTGATACTCGATCAGGACCAGGACCATCAGATTAGGCTCACCGGAGATATTCCCGTCAGCCTCAACTGGGCTCAGAGCTTCGCTGCGACGATCGGCAGCAATCAGAAAATGCGGTTGTACACTTCGGGCATACGGCTCGCGCCGTTTGGCGGCGTTGCACCGAGGACGCTGAGAAATGCGTCCGGCTTGTTACAAGCCGATCTCGCACTGACGGGACCTCCGTTGCGTCCTGCAATCAACGGGACTTTAGCTGTTACCGGAGGTGGTGGTAACCTCGTTCAGCTCGGCGTGACGGTTACCGATTTCGAGATGCGCCTGGTAGCTTCGCCAACCAGCGTCGAGATTACCGAATTGTCCGCGAAAGCCGGTAATGGAAGGCTCAGCGGCAGCGGCTCGATTGCGCTCCACGGCAACTACTCACCCGGCGCAATCAACGCCGCTCTTCAAATTGATCACTGGCCCGCGATCGCTACCCGCCAGTACAACGCAAACATTAACGGAGAGATTCATGCGAGCGGCACCCCGGACTCCCCGCATATCGAGGGAGAAATCGAGGTCGTCGATGCCACTATTCATCCAGACCTGGATTTTCTAAGCGGATCTTCGGCACCTCCGCCGGACGATACGATCGTTGTCATTCGACCCAGTGAACAGATCTCGCCGGCCGGTGGTACGACATCATCACGCTCCCCCGGTGTGCCATCTGGTCAGGTCGCCAGCAACGCAACTTTCAAAAATCTGGCCATCAATTTGCACGTTAATATTCACCGAAACACGTGGATTCGCCATGAAAATGCAGCGGTAGAACTGGATGGCGGCGTGGCTATCAATAAGCGCCGCGACGGTCCGCTTTCAGTGGTTGGAGAGATCGATACCGTCCGAGGATGGCTGCAGTTTCAAAGCAAACGTTTTACGCTCGCAAGCGGGCACATCCTTTTCACCGGCGGAACTCAAATCGATCCAAATCTAAATATCGACGCACAGTACGCGGTTTCAGATTATACCGTTGACGTGATCGTTGCCGGTACAGTCTCAAAGCCCGAAATCAAGCTGCAAAGTCAGCCGCAGCTTGCTCAAACGGATATTTTATCACTCATTCTTTTTGGTACAACGACAAGCCAGCTTGGCCAGGGACAAAAAGCCACACTACAGCACCAGGCGCAGTCGATGGCGGCGGGGGCTGCGGGCCAGGCTCTCTCTGAATCATTAGGCCTCGCATCGCTCGGGGTAAATGTGAACGGCGAGTCGGTCGGACTCGGCCACTACATAAATGAAAACACCTACGTTTCCGTCTCGCCCAATCTTACTGCCAACGCGAGCAGGACGCCGTCTCAGATTGCCTCGATACAATACTTCCTGCGGCGATGGCTAACGATCACCACAGCGACCATGTCTGACGGTTCAAGGCAGGTCTTTCTGAACGTGAACAAACGATATTGACTGCGACCGGAAATCTCCGGTGCGCTATTGAGATTGTAGCGGCCAACCCGAGCTTCGTCATCACAAATTCAAAATTCCATTTCCCTTCCAAAGTCAAGGAACGGACTGCCTTCGATATTCGGAGCAGATCGATCTCCGAGGAGTGGGCGGGTGACTCCACGGGGCCACGTCCGAAAGTAGTTATCGCTCCATTTTCAGAATTGGACGCTCGATTGCGCTGAGTCACCGCAGTTCATCGAAGGCCATCTCTCGTTGCACCAGAGCCTCTAGCCTATCTGGCCGCAAAACGACCTGCCGACCTCGTCGGATGATCACAGCTTCATGCTCTAGTTGGGTCATCTGCTCGGCGGTCTTTTGCCGTGACGCACCTACCAGTTGGGCCAGCTCTTCGATTGTCAGGGGAACTCTGAGGAGAAGTCCGCTAGGGTCTCTGGCGCCAAATTCCGAACCTAGCTGGAGCAAGGTGATCGCCAGTCGTTCGTGAAGTCGGAAACGAAATAAGTTCGAGCAACGCATAAGGAGCTGAGACCAGTGCGCGACTGCGTTTGCGGAAAGCTTTCGAAAATCAGGAAGCTGGACTCCGAGGACAATCTGCATAAAGTCGTGTGATCTAATCCTACCCACTCTGCAGTCGGTAAAGGCATCGCACTGGAAACGACAGTCGATTTTGGGGATGAGAAAAGGGAGGTCCGGAATGACCCCAGGAGCGATGAGGGTGACCAACACGCGCTCTTTCCGGCTGTTAAGGCAGGTGAGCCGTGCAACGCCCGATAATAGTATGCAGACTTGCGTCCCGCGTTCTTCCATCTCACTAAATATAACGTCGTTACGGCCGCAATTACTAAAGGAAAGCGAAGTCGCAAGGCGGTGCAATTGTTTGGGTGATACCCACGACAAGCCCTCCAGCCCACTGAGAAGTTGAAGGTCACGCTCTTTCGGCACTATGTGCTTTCGCGGCATTGTTGAGACTCCTCGTGGAAAGTGGCAGAGATAAAAAAGCAAGAGACATGCCACAGGAATTATGCAGTTGACTCAAGCCCATCCACCAAAACGGGACTAGCTCAGTCTTGACTTTCTGCCATTATCGTTTTTTGCTCTCCATAACCGCGGTTAATAAAGTTCTAAGCCAAACAAAATCTTGCACCTAGGTAACAATCGGCTGTAGTAATCGCGTTTTTGCACAAGGTAATATGGATGCAAGATGCGAGTTGTGCGCTCTCGACCCTCAAAGTTCTCCGACCTTCAGCTACTAGGCCGCCTGAAAGGATTATCGTGGCTCTCGTCAGTACAGTTGAAGGGTCTCGACGACTCGATGACCGCGAAAAACGTAAAACACAAGGGCATCATCTTCGAGGAACGAGGTGAACTTAGCCTCAGCACTCACATCCTGTTAACGGGCATTGCGGAAGTCAGCCATCTCTACGGGCTCCGCGCGCGGGTAGTCGCAATTCTGTCTCCCGGTGTTATCTTCAGAATGCCCCTGATGCCTCGCGGAATCGACCACCACTTTCAATGGACCGCGCTCAGCGATTGCAGAGTCGCGGAGGTTTCTACTGAGAGTTTCATTAAGATAAGCTTGGGGATACTTCCCGCTGATTACGCGAGGGTCGCGGACACCGGAAATGGCCGATTGGGGTATCTGATGGGCCGCTATCCGAGCTTTCTGGGACTCGGACTGCTCAAACGGGTGGCCGTAGCGCTGCTCGAACTGGCTCTTGAATTTGGAGTACAAAACACTCGAGGACTCCTCATCCGGATCACTCTCACCCAAAGACAACTGGCCGACCTGGTGGGCGCTTCGCGGGCAAAGGTTGGCCAGGTGCTCCTCGACCTCGAACGGCAGCAGGTGGTCGTTCGCGAAGGACACCAACTCGCTGTGCTCGTGCGAAACCTAGAGACCCTCGTCAGATCCGCAGACCATAGACGCGTCTGAAAGGTTCCGCCCCAGAGGCCCGCCGTGACTGCCCCCGATGATGTCACCAGCCGCGGGTCTCGAAGGAACCCCTGCATAAAGTCAGGTCGTCATTCTGAACGGAGTCTGCGAAGTGAAGCGGCTGTGTTGGAAGTCAAGCACTGCGCGTTGCCCACAGGGTCCACAGGCAACGGGATCGCGGGCGTTATCCCGCCTGTGGACTTGTGGGCAACGCGGCAATCTAGTGAGCGACGG
>Ga0105240_10015131_pt1 | contig 10500 bp, 5 predicted proteins | sample KBSC54metaG_FD_80426 | JGI IMG/M metagenome (GOLD analysis project Ga0105240, IMG submission 80426) | Corn rhizosphere microbial communities from Kellogg Biological Station, Michigan, USA - KBS C5-4 metaG | ecosystem: Host-associated > Plants > Roots > Rhizosphere > Soil | place: Michigan, USA... | reverse complement strand
GCCAGTCTGGATCGCCGCGCAAGCAATCACCGGGGATCTTGTCGTGAGCGTGACCGATCCGAACGGGGCCACCGTGCCGAACGCGAAGCTCGACTTGACGGACACGGGCACGAATACCGTGGTCAGCGCTGTGACAAACAATGCCGGCACATATCTTTACAGCCAGTTGAGGCCGGGAGCTTACGCGCTGCACGTGACTGCGGCGGGGTTTGAGGCGGCGCAATTGGACAATGTTCTCATCCAGCTTGGACAGCGCGCGCGCGTGGATGTGAAGCTGACGATCGGAGCGGTCAGCGAGACCGTAACCGTATCGGCCGCCGCAGCCACCCTGCTAAATGCCGAGAGCGCATCGGTAGGACAGGTTGTCGAAGAAAAACCAATCAGGGAACTTCCGCTAAACGGACGGAACTTTATACAACTGGCCCAGTTGGCGACCGGCGCGACTCCGATCGGCACCGGCGTTTCACCCGCCACGTCGTGGACCGGCCGCAGCGACACGACTCTCTCGATCGCGGGCTTGCGGGAGAGCGATGTGAGCTATCTGGTCAATGGAATTGAGACCCGTAACGCAAGATTTGGCAACGCTGGAATACGTCCTTCCGTGGACGCGATCCAGGAATTCCGGGTGCAGCACGGCACCTTCGACGCCGAGTTCGGGAAAAGCGCGGCGGTGATCAACACCACCATCAAGCCCGGAACGAACGACCTGCACCTGGTTGCATTCGACCTATTGCGGAATCGCAACATGGACGCGAACAACTTCTTTTCGAACCGCGCCGGGCAGGGCCTTCCGCCATTCTCGCAGAACAATTTCGGAACCACGGTGAACGGGCCAGTCTGGATTCCGAAGTTGTACAACGGACACAACAAGACGTTCTTCCTCTTTAATTACGAAGGGTTCCGGCAGCGCGAGGGGAATACGGCCACAAGTACATATCCGTCCCTGGCGCAGCTTGGAGGCGACTTGGCCGACGACAGCGCCGGCACCGGGCTGTATCCCACAAGTTCGGCGTTTTGCCAGGCCAATGCCGGATCGAAGAAGTGCGTGAACATCCTCGATCCGACTACCGGTATGGCTTTCCCCGGCAATGTCATTCCGAAGAGCCGGTTGGATCCAATCACCCAGAAGGCGCTGCAATTCATGCCGCAACCGAATGTCGCCATCGCGCCTGGATCGGGGGCGTTTCCCACGTTCAACACGGTCGGCACGCCGAAGACGCAGAACGACTGGGATCAATATAACGTCCGCATCGACCAGCAGGTCACCGACAAAGATCTGATTTATGGGACCTACTCGCGCTCCGATGAATCGCTGATCCAGCCGGCGCTGCAGTTTCTCGGCGGCGATACATTCCCGATGTCGGACCGCCTCTGGACCTTTACATACAACCGCATCATCTCGCCGACGGTGCTGAATGAATTTCGATTCGGGTATAACGATAGCCAGACGTTCCGGCTTTCCGAAGGATCGAATGGCAAGAATTATGCCGTCGATGTTTTCGGGCTTAAGAACACGTCCACGCAGCCGCTCGATTTCGGCGTGCCGGACTTCAGTTTTTCGGGTTTCAGCGGCGTCGGCTCGCTTTCGGAGGCGATCGGCGCGGAGGACGAGAATTTCCAGTGGTCGGATAACTTGTCGATCACTCGCGGCAAGCACAACATCGGCGTCGGATTCCAGATCATCCACGAAAAATACTTCCAGATTACGGACTTCAGCGGAAACCCGTCGTTTTCGTTCGACGGCCGTTATACGGGGGCGCAAGGACTCGGGCTGGGGGACTTCCTGTTGGGACTTCCCTACCAGGCCAGCGGCGCGCTAGGCAACTCCGTGCAGCACCTCGCGACGACGTATTGGGCGGGCTACCTTCAGGACGACTGGCATGTGCTGCCGTCACTTACGATCAATGCCGGATTGCGCTATGAATTCGCCGCCTCGCCGGCGGAGGCTAACCAGCGGAGTCTCTATTTCGACCCCGACCTCGGGCAAGTGATAACAGCGGGTCACGGCGTTCGCAACGGGATTGTCGATCCCGACTACAACAATTTCGCGCCCCGGCTAGGGTTCGCCTACCGGCCGGCCTTCCTGCCGCGTACCGTGATCCGCGGTGGCGCGGGAATCTACTACGCCACGGACAATTTCAACGAAGAGCAATTCCAGGTGATTGGGCCGCCGTTTTACCAGCCGCAGACCATCAACGGCGATCCGACGAAGCCAACGCTCTCTATGGAGAACATGCTGCCGTCGTTCTCAGCGTCCGCGAATCTGAACCCGTTCAGCTACGACCGGCTGGACCGCACGCCTTACCTTTCGCAATGGACTTTCGACGTACAACACTCGCTCGGGAACGATTATCTGGTGGAGATTGGCTACAACGGAAGTACGGGGCAAAAGCTGCCCCAGCGGCGCAATCTCAACATCGCGAGTATCGACCCGACGGGTACGATACCCATTGCGCAGCGCGTGCCGTTTCCGAATTATGGGTTCGTTTTGCTGACCTATGATGGCGGCTGGTCCAGTTACCAGGCGCTCACGGCGCGGCTGGAAAAGCGCTTCAGCAAGGGTCTCTACCTACTGGCGTCGTACACATATCAGAACGCGCTGGATCTGGGTGGAACCGACGAATTTTCCGCGATCTCGGCCAACTTCAAACAATACGACAAAGGCCATTCGACATTCGACGTTCCACAGCGGTTCGTGCTGAGCTACCTGTGGGCGTTGCCATTCGGGCACGGCAAGCGACTCTTCGGCGGTGCGAGCGGCGTGCTCGACCAAATCATCGGCGGATGGCAACTGAACGGCATCACGACCTTCTCCGCCGGCCAGTTCAAGACGGCCGGGTTGAATACGGACTGGCTGAACCTGGGCGCTTTCGCAAGTTCGCGGCCCAACATCATCGGCGATTATAAAGCTGGACGGACTTCGCCAGACCAATACGTGAATCCAGCGGCGTTCGCTTTTCCCGCAACCCACGTCGAAGGCAACGCCGGACGGAATACGATTGAAGTTCCAGGCATCAACAACTGGGACGCGAGCCTGTTCAAGAATTTCAAAATCGGCGAGCGGTTCACAACGCAGTTGCGTCTCGAGGCGTTCAATATTTTCAACCACACCCAATTCGGTGTCCCGAATCTGGGTTTCGGAAGCCCGACTTTTGGACAGATCGGCGGCACGCTGATAGACAGCCGCAAGCTGCAGGTGGGATTGCGAATAGCGTTCTAAAGGACCATTTTGCCTCAACGAAAGTGCGTTCAGGCGAAGGCTGGGGTCTTCGGGATTGGCCTTTCCGCCTACTGGCCGCAGTTTCCTGGGTTGAAGGACCGGCTGGCGGGTTACCAGCACGAGGTGGAACAGAAGGTCGCCACCTTCGGCGCGTCCGTCGTGTCGGCGGGACTCGTTGATACGGCGCAAGCGGCGCGGGAGGCCGGAGAACGGTTTGTTCGCGAGGGCGTGGACCTCCTGATCTGCTACGTAGGCACGTACGCGACGTCGTCGCAGGTTTTGCCCGTTGTGCAGCGCGCGAAGGTTCCCGTGCTGATCTTGAATCTTCAGCCATCGGCCGCGCTCGATTATGAACGCACGGATACGGGCGAATGGCTCGCCAACTGTTCCTTGTGTTGCGTGCCGGAAATTTCAAACGCTTTCGCGCGGTCGCGAATCGGCTTCCGTGTCGTCTCGGGCATGCTTCACGGAGATTGCGGAGCGTGGCGCGAAATCGAGGACTGGTGCCGGGCCGCGAGCGTAGCGGTGGGATTGAGGCGGAGCCGCATCGGGTTTCTCGGGCACACCTACCCTGGGATGCTCGACATGTATTCGGATTTCACCATGATCCAGGCGGAAACCGGCACGCACATCGAAGTGCTCGAGATGTGCGATCTCAAGAAGCGAGTGGATGGTGTGACCGGCGCCGAGGTTGAGTCGCGCTGCGCGCTGGCCCAGTCCATCTTCCAGACTGAGGGGACTGTGAAGGCGGAGAATCTCGACTGGGCCGCCAGGGTCTCTGTTGGACTCGACCGGTTAGTTGAGGATTTCGATCTTGACGGACTTACTTACTACTATCGTGGCGTTGACGGCAATGAGTACGAGCAGTTAGGCGCGGGTGTAATTCTTGGTAATTCATTACTAACTGCCAATGGAATTCCGACCAGCGGCGAAGGCGATCTGAAAACATGTCTCGCGATGCTGATGATGGATCGCTTCGACGCGGGCGGGTCTTACACGGAGTTCTATGCCATGGACTTTAACGAAAAGTTCCTCCTGATGGGGCACGACGGGCCGGGACACATTGCCATCAGCGACGGAAAGCCGATTTTACGAAGTCTGGGGCTGTATCACGGCAAGCGCGGGTTCGGGGTCTCGGTGGAGTTCAAAGTGAAGACCGGCCCCGTTACCATTCTCGGGCTCACCCAGACAGCGGACGGCCGGCTGAAGATGATCGGGGCGGAAGGCGAGTCGTTGTTAGGGCCGATTCTGCGAATCGGAAACACCAATTCGAGAATACGGTTTCACCTACCGCCAGCGGAGTTCGCGAATCGCTGGTGTCAGGAAGGGCCGACCCATCACTGTGCGCTCGGCGTTGGCCGTCAATTAAGTAGATTCGAGAAGCTGTCGGAATTGTTATATATCCCGATAGTACAGATAGGTTAGTAACATGCGATCACTTACTTTAATTATTTTGTCTGCTGTATGCACGATTTCAGCCGCCGCGCAATCCGGCGCTTTGAAAGTGAACTGGACGAAAGTTATCCGCGAATCGAAGACAACGCCGACGCTCCAGGTAGTAGTCAATCCGCCGCTGCGGCGCGGCTCCGCCATTCACGATCAAGCGTACCGCGAGGTCAAGAATCTTGGCGCGGAGTACGTGCGCTATGTTCCGTGGCTGCCTTATCCGAAGCTGGGCGTCGCGGAATTGGAACCACCCACGAAGGAGAAGACATCGTGGGATTTCTCGTTGATCGATCCCATGACCATCGACTTCCTCGATGCGACGCGAGGACACAGCGTGATTCTGAATTTCAGTACGATCCCGCAATGGATGTTCAAGACTGCCAAGCCCGTCACCTATCCCGCCGATCCAAACCACGTAACTTGGAATTACACCCAAGGTACCGAGTTGCGCGATCCCAGCATGAAGGAACTCGGCGATTACTATGCGCGGCTGGTGAGTTGGTACACGAACGGCGGGTTCACGGACGAACTCGGCAAGAGGCACGAATCCGGACATCATTTCAAGATCGACTATTGGGAGGTTTTGAACGAGGTCGATTTCGAGCACAAGATGACGCCGGAACAATATACCGCGCGCTACGACGCGATCGTTCAGGCGATTCACAAAGTCGCGCCGTCGACGAAATTTGTTGGTCTTGCTCTTGCGGCGCCGTCCATCAATCCGAGGATGTTCGAATACTTCCTCGATCACCGGCATCACAAGGCCGGCGTGCCGCTCGACATGATCTCGTATCATTTTTACGCGGTCCCGAGCAGCGACGAGACTCCAGAGGTTGAGCAGTTCACGTTCTTCGATAAAGCCGATCATTTCCTCGATAGTGTGCGCTATATCGATGCAATTCGAAAACGCCTTTCGCCAGCCACTCGAACGACGATCGACGAAATCGGATCGATCTCCGCCGACGACACCAAGCAGGGCGAGCCTGGACACGTGATGCAGCCGATTCCGAATTCGTACTGGAATCTTTCAGGCGCGATGTACGCCTATGTGTTCGGGAATCTCGCTTCGCTAGGTATCGATGTGGCGGGTGAATCGCAACTGGTCGGGTATCCCACTCAGTACCCGAGTGTCTCGATGGTCGATTGGAACACTGGGAAGGGCAATGCGCGGTTCCGCGTATTGGAACTTCTCAAGAAGCATTTCCACCCCGGAGACAAGATCGTCGAAACACACCTTGGTAATCCGTACGTGTACGCGGAAGGTTTTGCGACGCGTGCAGGGAAACACGAGGTACTGCTGGTAAACAAGCGGGATCGCACGTTTGAGATTCCACTAGGCGTAAGCGGCGCAACCGTCGAATACGTCGATCAAACCACTGCTGAGAATCAGCCTGCCACGGAGCATCTGCAATCGGACCAGCTTACTCTCAAAGGGCTCGCCGTCGCCGTGGTAACGTTTCCATGATTATGGAGCGTGTCTGTTTCCTGCTGCGCGTGCGGCCTGAGCGCGCGGACGAATATAAGCAGCGTCACGCGGCTGTCTGGCCGGAAATGCTGGAGGCTCTACGCCAATGCGGTTGGCATAATTACTCGTTGTTCCTGCGCGATGACGGCCTGTTGATCGGCTATCTGGAGACGCCGGACTTTGCGCAAGCGCTCGAAGAAATGGCCAAACGCGACGTGAATGCAAGATGGCAACGCGAAATGACGCCGTTTTTTATGGAACTGGATGGCAGGCAGCCCGACGAAGGGTTAGCGCGTATCGAGGAAGTGTTCCACCTCGATTAAGGCGTTCGGATCTGGCATCATAAAAACGATATGTTCTTTCGCCGGGAAAAGCCACAGACCTTCACGTTTGAACAGCGAGTGGAAGGCCTGCGCCAGCAGGGTTTCGCCATTCAGAAGGACGGGCCGGGCGTACGCGCGATCAAGAACGGTTGCGCGGCACTGATTGAAGATGGCCCGGACCATCGGGCCCACGTGAAGCGAATAGGCGTGCTGTTGGGAAACCAGATCGGCGTGCTTTCAAACCACGGGTATCAGATGTTTCTCGAAACGCCGGACAAGCGGCTCGCGCCGGCGCAGGCGGCCCAGTTGAGCGCGCTGCACGAATTTGAGGAAGACCTGAAAGAGGCTCTCGGTCTGACGAGCCTGTATAACACGTCGCTTGGCACAATCTCGACCCGGCATATGTACGATCGCGTTGAAGAGCGCGACGAGGGTGAGCGCGAGCGTTGGATGGTTAAGCTGTAGCGCTATTCGTCGGGCGGCGCGGGCAACAGCTTCAGCGCCTGCGTTGCGTGCGCGCTTTCTTCAAACTCGACTGGCGTGCCGAAGCTTTCGACGGACTTCAGAAAGTCCGGGTCTTCATATTGGCCCGGCTCAATGGATTCCCAGGCGAATAATTTATATTTACCCGGCGTGATGCCTTTGATTTTGAAGTGGCCATTCTGGTCCGTTGCGGTCATATTGAACAGGCTGGTTTGGGTGCGGTGATCTGAATCGGGCACAAGCACTACTTTGACGCCGGTTGCCGCTTTGTCCTTATCGTCATGGACATCGCCTTCGACCTGAGCTCCGTTTGGGCTGACGATAATTTTGAACTCGCCGCCCGAAATACCCTGTGAAATATCCAGCGGACCATTCGTCGCGTCCACGTCGCCAAGGTGAATCGATTTAACATAGTAGCCCTCGGGAAGGCCGTATACGGTTACATCATAGATATTAGGAGTGACATTCTCGACTGTAAACGAGCCGTCGTCCTGAATAGTCTCGCTGGCCGCTCCGCCCATCGGGTTATCCTGTTTCGGCCGCAGAAAAACGCGGACGTTCGAACCTTTGATATCTCCCGGAGTTTCGACTATTATTGAACCCTTTATCGCCGCGCCCGAAGAAAGCGACACATCCATGTTTTCGATGTTGCTGGTTCCGACGTCGAGAGGCTGGCGATAAGATTCGCGATCGTTCATGCTCTGTCTTCCGGCGTTCAAAATGTAGGAACCGGGGACCACTCCGTGCAGCGTGAACTTGCCGCTGGCGTCCGCTACGCTCGTGCCCATCGACACATAACCGCCGTTGTTCTTGGAGAAGAGCATGACATACGCATTGCGCACCGGTTTGCCGGTCGCGGCGCTCAAGACGTGGCCTTCGACCCGCACCGTGTGCATTTTTTGAAGCGTCATGTCGATGCCGTGAATCTGCGCACCCGGAGTGATCGGGACGACGGCGGCGTTGGAGGCGTCGGAGGCGTTGGGATAATACTCCGGCGCGTAGCCCTCTTCCGCCTTTCCTTTGGGAGCGAGTTGCCAGGAATAGCGGTCTTGATAAGTCGCCTTGATAAAATACTTTCCGGGAACTAAGTCGAAGATCCGGTATTCGCCGAGATCGTTCGTCATTGCGACGCCACTGGCCATCAACTGACGCTTACCTTTCACCCAGGTATAGAGCATACATTGGACCCCAACGTAGGGGAGCGAATCGCCATCCTCGTCTGTAATGCGGCCGGTGATCACTCCCTGCGGAACCAGCTTGATGGTCAGGTTTTTCATCGTCTGTCCGTTAGTCAATGTCAGCGTTTCGCCCATACTATGTGGATTGCCGCGATCGCCGTAACTCCCACGGACGAAGCCGTTGCGAGTTGCGCTAAGGCGATATTGGCCGGGATCGATATTCTCGATTGAGAACTGGCCCGATCCATCTGTCGTCGCGCCATAGGGGTTTTCCGTGTCCGCGTGCTGTAGCGGCGTCAGCAGCACATCGGCTTTTCGCAGCGGCGCGTCGCTGCCCGCGCTAAGGACGGAGCCGGTGATCTTGCACTTGTCCTCCGGCTTGATGGCCGGTGCGGGAGGCTGGCTCGAGTTGACGGCGGAAGCGGTTGTGGTTGAGCTTACTCCAGGAACTTGGGCCTGGAGGCCCGAGACAAAAACGGCCAAAACCAGAAGACGAATCATCGTGGCCTCCGTTCGGAGCTTATGCTAACAGGATCAGAGACGCAAAGTGGGACTAATGCGTTGGCGTATTTTGTGGGCCGCCATATTGGGAAAAGAGGCCACGTTGAGAGGCAGCCGCCCTCGGTTTGCCATCGTGCGCGAGAACCGCGGCCTTCACCGCGAACCAGCGCGGGAAAGCGATCCAGTCCAGCATGGTATCGCCTGCCTTAAACGGTAGCGGATTCGCGCGCGTGAGGTCCCGCGCTTCGTCCCATTGTCCAGTCTGAACGTCGCAAGCGGCCAGAAGCGTACGAACTTGCCCATCGCTGGATGGATTGATGGCGTTCAGCAGCGTCCGCAAAATCGGCACTGCTTGATCATATCGCCCCGACAGAAACAGATTGCCGGCGATAGCAGCCTGAAACGGGGCCGGCAGAGTGTGAAGAGAGGTCTGAGCCGGCGGCTGGGCGAAGATGCGCGCGATCATGGCGGCGGACGTAATGGGCTGGCTATGGGAACTCCGGGCCGCATCGGAGGCGAGGCGGATGGCCTCCGGGATATCGCCGGACGCGCGCTTCCAGGTCGAAAGCTGCGCGTCGGCGTAAGCGCGTGCGTCGTCCGTAACATTTCCGGGCGTAGAGAGAGCCTCCATGGCTTTATCACGACGGCCGCAAATGTAGTCCCATTGCGCCTGCTCCACGAAGAGCAGCGTGTCCCCATGCGATTTCCGGTACGCGGCAAAGCGGCTAAAGAGGCCGTCCGCCCCGGCCAGATCGCCCGTGAAATAGCGGGCCGCGGCGGCTTTGAGTAGCTCGCCTCCATTGGCTGCATCCGGCTTTCGTTCATGCGCGGCGATGAAATTGCGTTCGGCCGAGGCAAAGTCGCCGAGAAAAAAGCTGGCCTCACCGAGCGAATCGAGCGCATTCGGATCGCCGGGAGAAAGCAGTTTGGAATAGCTTTCAAGCGCCGCGCGAGCGCCTTTGAGGTCGCCCGCGAAGGCTCTGGAATAGCCAAGCAGATTCCATGCCGAAGGATCGGCGGGATCGATGCGGGCCGCCGACTCGAAGCTCGCGGCCGAGACGGAGAAATCGCGGGCGAAAAATTGCAATTGGCCGAGAATGCGGAGTAGATCGGCGTGCGCGGGCATGAGCTGCGAGACCGCCCGGAGCTTCTCTATCTGAACGCGCCGGTCGGGAACATCGGAAACAGCAAGATATTCGAGGCGCGCGTGAGCTACCTCGTCAAGATCGGAGGCGTGGGTCAAAGCATCTGTCGCCGTGCGGGCGGCGCCCCCGGCATCGCCCAAGGCAAGCAGCGTTTGGGCTTGCAGAATGGCGGCGGGAGCGAAACCGGGAGCGGCGCCAATCACCCCCTGCATGGCGTGGGACCGGGCATCGGGCGACGTTTGCTGAAGCGCTCCGGCGAAATCCGTCAAAACGCCGGGGCTCACGGCGGGCCAGCGGCGCGCTGAGGCGAAAAACCGCCGGGCGAGATCGTCGAACAATGGTAACGGCCCCTTGGAAGCTGGCCCCGACTCGACGTATTCGTCAATGGTCCGGTGAGACGCGGCGCTCTCGACGGCGGCATGTAACTCCAGATCGGCCGCGTGTTTCACCAAATACGTGTGAAGAAATTCCGATGCATGAACACCGTATGCATCGCCGGTTGCGGCGGCAGCGGCGGCGTCAACGTGCGGAGCATTTGCGAGCTGATCGGCGAGAATGGCATTTCCCGCGCTCGATATCCAGTCCAATCCGGCGCTGCCGCTTAGATTGGCGACTGGAAGAATGGCGAGAATCTCAACCGGTGGCCGGTTTGTACGGCACCCGGTAAGGAGTACTCCGAGCACGATCGGCCCGGCGGCGCGGAAGATGAGAAACGACAGGGAAGGCCGGGGCCTAAAGG
>Ga0105240_10015129_pt1 | contig 10501 bp, 8 predicted proteins | sample KBSC54metaG_FD_80426 | JGI IMG/M metagenome (GOLD analysis project Ga0105240, IMG submission 80426) | Corn rhizosphere microbial communities from Kellogg Biological Station, Michigan, USA - KBS C5-4 metaG | ecosystem: Host-associated > Plants > Roots > Rhizosphere > Soil | place: Michigan, USA... | reverse complement strand
GGACATCCAGGAGTTCTACCTTGGAGGCGCGAAAGGCAAGAGCTTCCATGACATCAAGCACTACAGCCGACGGAAACGCTGGCTGACGTAACTGCGCACCACAAGCATGAAAAAACTGACCGGACCAACACGGCAGCAAACCAGTTCAATCAAAGGGAGGATTCGAATGAAGTATTTACCGATCATGGCCGGTCTCGCATGGACCGCGCTTACCGTCATGCCGGCGACCGCCGCCGACCCGATGCGTTTCGGGCTCTGCTACGATCTCACCAAGGCATACACATTTGTCACACCCCAGGTAGCCCAGGCCGCCAAGGACTATGCCGACCTCCTCAATCTGAAGGGCGGCATTGAAGGCCATCCGGTCGAGATGATCGTGCAGGATCACGGCAACGAGCCGCAACGCGGCATCGAATGCTATGAGAAACTGAAGCGTGACGGGGTCATGGTGTTCGACATGCTATCGACCCCGGTATCGCGCGCGGTTCTCCCCCGCGTCATGAAGGACGGCAATATCCTGATCCAGTCGCTGGCCGGGCGCGGTGATGCCGTCGATGGCGAGGTCTTCAAATGGGTATTCCCGGTCGGCCCGACCTATTGGGGCCAGGCCTCGAACGACATCGAATACATCAAGCAGAAGTCGGGCGGCCAACTGAAGGGCGTCAAGATCGCCTTTCTTTACGTCGATTACCCGTTCGGCCAGGAGCCGATCGGCATCCTGAAGACGCTCGCCGCCAAGGAAGGCTTCGATCTCCAGCTGTTTCCGTATCCGCTTCCGGGTAACGACCAGGCTTCGGCCTGGTCCCAGATCCGCCGCTTCGCACCGGACTGGATCGTCAGTTGGAGCCTGTCGAACATGCACGTGATCGCGTCGCGCGAGATGAAGCGCAACGGCATCCCGCTCGATAAGTACATCGCCGTCAACTGGATGAACGAGATCGATATCGGCAATATCGGCGCCGAAGCCGCCAAGGGCATCAAGCGCGGCACCAACGTCGCCGGCGGCTCGAACCATCCGATCATCCAGCAAATCATCAAGGAACTCTACGACAAGGGCAAAGGAAACGGCGACCGCAAGAACCTCGAGGACGTCTACTACAACACCGGTCTTGCGATCTGGTCGATCGCGGTCGAAGGCGCCCGTCTCGCGATCAAGAAAGACGGCTGGCCGTTGACACCCGAGAAGATCAAGAACGGCCTTGAAAGTATCAAGGACTACAACGCCAACGACATGATGGCGCCGGTCACCGTGACCGCACAGGATCATGGCGGCGGCGGCAAGACTCGAATCGAGATGTGGGACGGAGCCAAGTGGGTACCGCAAACCGACTGGATCGCTGCCTATAAGGATGACGTGTGGAGCGTGGTGAAGGCTCAATCGGCCGACTACGCCAAGTCCGACGCCCAGAAATAGGCCTCGATACGCAGCGGGCGTGGCAACGAGCCTTTATCGGTGCCACGCCTGACGCTTCGGCCGGTGGCTATGTACCGGCCTGCGGTTCGATCAGAACCAGGCGCTTGCCGGCCATTACGGTTTCGCCGGGCTTGCAGGACACGTCGGCGACGACGCCTGCGATCTCCGCCTTGAGCGAACTGAACAACTTCATCGATTCCAGAACGACCATGACCTGACCGGCATCGACCGTTTCGCCTGGCGATACCCTCACCTCCGCCACGACGCCCGGCATCGTCGCGAGAACGGCGCCGGACCCGCCTGATCCTGATGCGGCCCCCGCCAACAGCGCGACTTCCGCCTCGAGACCGATATCGCAGGTCTCGCCGGCCAGCGTCAGGCGGACTCTTCCATTTGTTCTTTCGAAGATTCCGCGCAGGATCCGTTCTTCGGCCTCGACCTCGACTGTATTGCCGCTTGATCGGACCTTGAGCGCGATCTCGCCTTCGTCGTCGAGGACACTCCGCTCGCCGTCCGGTCGCGCCTTGACGGTCAACGTGATCGCGTTCCCTTCTTCGGTCGCAAGCAATCTGGTCTCGGACAGGCCGCCCGCAGGTCCGAGAACACGGAAACCCGAAAGCCTGGTCCAGGCGGACGAAGCTTGAGCGTTGATCGGCAAGGCGTCGAGCATCAGCAGCGCCGCCGCCGCGCGCGCGAGCCGTGCCTGCGGCCGGACCGGCTTCCAGCCATCCGGAAACGCGTCAGCGATAAAGTTTGTTGTGGCCTTACCTGTCGAAAAGACCGGATGCTCAACGGCATCGATGAGAAAGGGTATCGTGGTCGCCGGGCCCAGCACCGAATAGTCCCGCAAGCCCGCTGCCAGCCTGCTACGGGCGATTTCCCGGGTCTCTCCCGACGCAATCGCTTTCGCCAACAGCGAATCGTAGAATAGCGTGACCTCGGACCCAGCCTCTACACCGCTGTCGATCCGCAGATTTTTCGGCTCGCTATATCCAACGATCCGGCCTGCATCCGGCCGAAAGTCCTGATCGGCCCGTTCCGCCGTAATCCGCGCCTCGATCGCGTGACCGCTTTCGTGGATATCGGCCTGCAACGCAGGCAGGCGCTCTCCGGATGCGATCCTGATCTGCCATTCCACCAGGTCGAAGCCGGTGATCGCCTCGGTGACGGGATGTTCGACCTGAAGCCGGGTGTTCATCTCGAGGAACCAGGGGTCGCTGCTTCCGTCCTCGAGGATGAACTCGACGGTGCCGAGATTGTCGTAGTTGATCGCACGCGCCAGCGCGACACCGCGTTCGAGTAACTTCGCTCGAATGGCCGGATCGAGGTTCGGCGCCGGAGCTTCCTCCAGCACTTTCTGATTATTGCGTTGAACCGAGCAGTCGCGTTCAAAGAGATGCACGACATTGCCGTGCTTGTCGCCGGCGATTTGCACCTCCAGGTGCCTTGGCCGTGTCACCAGTTTTTCGATCAGAAGCGATCGGTCTCCGAAGGCGGCCTCCGCTTCCTGTCGCGCCAGATCAATCGCCGCGATCAGGTCGGCATGATGAAACACCCGCCGCATTCCCTTTCCACCGCCGCCCGCCGAGGCCTTGACCATCAAGGGAAAGCCGATGCGTTCGGCCTCCTCCGCAAGACGCTGCGTTGACTGGTCATCGCCGAGATATCCGGGCACGCTCGGCACGCCGGCACGATCGGCGATCAATTTCGAGCCGATCTTCGGTCCCATCGCGACGATGCGATCCGCCGAAGGCCCGACGAACACGCGTCCTTGCTCGACACACAGGCGCGCGAGATCCGGTTTTTCCGAGAGAAATCCATATCCGGGATGGATGCCGTCGGCGCCAACGCGGGCAGCCGCCTGCATGATCGCTTCAGGCCGGAGATAGCTGTCGCGTGCGGCAGAGGGCCCGATCCTTATCGCCTCGTCGGCGACGGCGACATGAAGCGCGTCGCGGTCGGCGTCGGAGTACACCGCGATGGTATGGATGCCGAGGCGCCGGCAAGTCCGCATGATACGGACGGCAATCTCGCCCCGGTTGGCGATCAGAAGGGAACCGATCATCGCATCACATCCGGTAGACGGGTCGGTGTTCGGGCAGGTCGATTTCCCGAGCTGCCAGCGCCAGGCAGAGCCCCAGCACATCGCGGGTCTGCCAGGGCTCGATGATGCCGTCGTCCCATAGCCTCGCGGTGGCGTAGTAAGGTGTACTCTGCTCCTCGAACTGAGCCCGCGTCTGCTGGTCGATCCGTTCGATCTCGGATTCCTGCGCGGCTCCGCGCGTCACGCTGGACCGGCGCAAATCCGTAACCACGGTCGCGGCGACATCGGCACTCATGGTGGCGATACGGGCATTGGGCCACGCAAACAGGAAACGGGGCTGGAAACCGCGTCCGCACATGCCGTAATTGCCGGCGCCATAGGAGCCGCCGATAATCACCGTGAACCGCGGCACCCGCGCGTTCGACACCGCATAGACCAGTTTTGCCGAATGCTTGGCGATGCCGCCGCGTTCCGCATCGGTGCCGACCATGAAGCCGGTGATGTTCTGCAGGAACAGCAGCGGCGTACGGCGCTGATCGCACAGCTCGATGAAATGCGCGCCCTTCACCGCAGCCTCGGAAAACAGCACGCCGTTATTGGCCAGGATGCCAACAGGCTCGCCATGGATCCAGGCAAAGCCGCATACCAGCGTCGCACCATAGGCCGGCTTGAACTCCTGGAACTCGCTGCCGTCGACCATGCGGGCGATTATCTCGCGTACGTCGAACGGCTGCTTCAGGTCGATGCCGACGATGCCATCGAGTTCCGCCGGATCGTAAAGGGGATCGCGCGTTTCCCGTTTCGTCGTGCGCTGGGTTTGCCGCCAGTTCAGCGCCGCCACGATATCGCGCACCTTGCCGATCGCCTCCAGTTCGGTGCCGGCGAGATAGTCCGAGACACCTGAGACGGTTGAGTGCATCTCGGCGCCACCCAGCGTCTCGCCATCGACGATTTCGTTGATGGCGGCTTTCACGATGGGCGGTCCCCCAAGATGGATCCGGCCGGTTCCTCGCACCATCACGACCTCGTCGGATAGCGCAGGGATATAGGCGCCACCTGCCGTGCAGCCGCCGAACACCGCCGATATTTGCGGCAACCCCGAAGCCGACATGCGGTATTGCTGAAAGAAAGTGCCGCCGAAATGATCGCGGTCCGGAAACACGCGATCCTGCTCCGGCAAATAAGCGCCGCCGCAGTCCACCAGATAGATGCAGGGCAACCGGTTCTCGAAGGCGATCTCCTGCATGCGCAAGTGCTTCTTCACGGTCTCCTGGAAGAAGGAGCCACCCTTCACGGTCGCATCGTTGGCAATGATGGCGCAGGGTGTGTCGGCGACCATGCCGATTCCCGTCACCACGCCGGCGCAAGGCACCTCGTTGCCGTAGAGCTCCCACGCCGCCAGCGGCGACAATTCGAGAAACGGCGACAGCGGATCGATCAAATGATCGATGCGCTCACGCACCGGAATCTTGCCCCGTTCGCGGTGACGCTGCTGAAGCTTCTCGCCACCACCGGCGAGCACATGGCGATGCCGCTCGCGCAAGACCTCGATCAGCTTGCCATAGGCGATGCGGCTGCTGTCGAAATCCGGACCGCTGCGTATCTTGCTTTCCAGCACCGCCATGTCGATTGATCTCCTGCCCCAGCCAAACCGGACCAAGGCGCAACTTTGCCGTTCGCCTGCCAAGCCTTTGACAGCACTCCGCAATTACCAAATCGGCACTTGCGATCATCGCGTCTATCCCTTAACCTAACAAGCGCTAGGGAGTGCGACAAGGAAAATTCGGAATGCCATTGTCCGGGACCAGTTACGAAGCAATTTGCAAAGGCTTCCGTTGGCAGATTCCGCGCCGCTTCAACATTGCCGAGGCGACCTGCGATCGTCATGTCGGCTTGAACAGGACAGCGCTTGTCGTCGAGGACAGCAACGGCGGCTCGGTCGAATTGACGTTCGAGCATCTGCAGCAGCAATCGCGCCGTCTCGCCAATGCGCTGTCAGCCCATGGCGTCGCGCGAGGCGATCGGATCGGCATCCTGCTGCCGCAATGCGCGGAAACCGCCATCGCGCATCTTGCAGCCTACCGGCTCGGTGCGATCGCGCTGCCGCTGTTCACGCTGTTCGGCCCCGAAGCGATCGAGTACCGGCTGAATGACAGCGGCGCCAGGGTGGTGATTTCCAATACCGCCGGTATCGAAAAACTGCTGGCGATTTCCGATCGACTTGACTGTGCGCCGATCCTGATCTCCACCGAAGCGCGCGCCGCGGGTAACGTGCTGGACTGGGCCTCGCTGCTCGCGCGATCTTCCGCCGATCATTCACCCGTCGATACCGATGCCGAAGATCCTGCGATCATCGTCTACACATCAGGCACGACGGGAAACCCAAAGGGCGTGCTGTACGCGCACAGGGTCCTGCTCGGCCACATGCCGGGCGTCGAATTTCCGCATGAATTCTTTCCGCAAGCAGGCGACCGGATGTGGACGCCGGCCGATTGGGCCTGGGCCGGCGGCCTGATGGATGTGTTGCTGCCTTCGCTGTTCCACGGCGTTCCCGTCGTCGCCAAGCGCCTGCAGAAATTCGATCCCGAAGAGGCCTTCGCGCTGCTCGCGCGCCACGGAATCCGCAATGCCTTCATGCCGCCGACCGCCCTGAAGATGATGCGCCAGGTCTCCCGGCCGCGAGAGCGCTTCGACTATTCGATGCGCAGCGTGGCAAGCGGCGGAGAGCGACTCGGCGACGAAATGCTGGACTGGGGCCGGGAGACTTTCGGCTTGAGCATGAACGAATTTTACGGTCAGACCGAAGCCAACCTGACGATCGGAAACTGCGCGTCCGTGATGGATCTGAAACGAGGATCGATGGGCAGAGCCATGCCCGGCCACGTCGTCGAGATCGTCGACGACGAAGGCATCCCGGTGCCATCAGGCGCGACCGGCACCATCGCGGTGAAGGCGCCGGACCCGGTTTTCTTCCTGCGCTACTGGAACAAGCCGGAGGCCACCGAAGAGAAATTCAAGGACGGCTGGCTCCTCACCGGCGACACCGGCAATCGCGACGAGCAGGGCTATTTCTGGTTCCACGGCCGCAATGACGACGTCATCATCTCCGGCGGCTACCGCATCGGCCCGACCGAAATCGAGGAGTGCCTGATGGCCCACCCGGTGGTCGCCATGGTCGCGGTGGTCGGCGTGCCCGATCCGCTCCGCGGTGAAGTCGTCAAGGCCTTCATCGTGCCGCGCGAAGGCGTTGCCATCGACGACACGGTTCGGGCGGACGTGCAGGCCTTCGTCAAGACGCGTCTGTCCGGGCACGAATATCCGCGCCAGATCGAATTCCGCGACAGCCTGCCCATGACCATCACCGGAAAAATTCGCAGAAAAGACCTGCGTGAGGAAGCAAACTAGATGGGCCGCGTGTTCGACGAATTCGAGATCGGCCAGCGTTTCGTGACGCCGGGCCGTACCATCACGGAAGCCGACATCGGCGCGTTCGCCGGGCTGACCGGCGACTACAACCCGGTTCATACCGACGAGACCTTCGCCGCGGCCAGCGATTTCGGCAGCCGGATCGCGCATGGGCCGATGGGAATCGGCATCGCGTTCGGACTGGCATCCCGACTGGATCTGATTGACGGCACCGTCGTGGCATTGCTCGGCGTGAGCTGGGATTTCAAGGCGCCGATGCGGCCGGGCGACACGATACGCGCCTTGATCGGCGTCGCCGGGAAACGCCCGGTCACGAATCCATCGCTCGGCCTGATCGAATTGGCAATCGAACTCGTGAGCCAGCGTGACGAAATCCTGCAGAGCGGCTCCGCTCGCCTGCTGTTGCGCAAGACACGGCCGCCCGCCGCAATCTGGGGTCCGGTCGAGTCCGGCAACACGGCGTGATCGATGAAGCGCAAGATCGCCAGCGCTCCGACTTCCGCCGCCACGGCAGCGACTGCCGCACCGGTGGAATTGGGTGCCCGGCGACAGATCCTCAATGCTGCGGCAAAGCTCCTTAGACATCGCGGTTACGAAGCGACGACCACACGGGCGATCGCGACCGCCGTCGGCATCAAGGGCGGCAGTATCTACCATCACTTCCCGTCGAAGGACGCCATTGTCGGCGAAGTCGTCAACGAGGGCGTGCGTGTCGTCTATGATGCAGTTGAGAAGGCGCTCAGCGCCCTGCCCGCCAAGGCAACACCACGACGGCGGCTCGAGGCAGCGATCAAGGCCCATCTGCTTTCGTCGCTCGAGCACAGCAATTATACGTCCGCCAGCATTCGCGCCTTCGCGTTTCTGCCCGATTCCGTCCGACGGGACTGCCGGATCGAGCGGCGACGGTACGAGGTGCTCTGGGAAAAATTGGTAAGCGAACTCTACAAGGCCGGCCTGATCGATCCGGAAATCTCACCGGACTCCATCCGATTGCTGTTACTTGGTGCCCTGAACTGGGCCGGAGAATGGTATCGGCCGGATCGCATGGGGATCGACGACATCTCGCGCGATTTCGCGGCCAGCATTCTCCGCGGGAAGTGAACGTTGCCGTGTCTGCCCAATAGAGGTGGACACAGGTCTCCGTTTTGCATCGCGAGGTCTGGGGACTACCTGGCGCTTCCCGACGTCGACCTTTCTTGACCAACGGGCAGACGCTATCCTTCAGCGGACGGAAAGCCTGGTCGCCAGGGATCACTTCACGCAATTTGAGGGTTCGAATTCGGACATCTTGATCTCCATCCACAGGGTGCGCAACAAATGCGCGCGGTGCCATTCGATCGACAAGGTAACGGCGAGCCAGCTCAAGATCGCGCCGCCGTTCCGGACGCTGCACAACCGTTACCCGATCGAAACCATCGCGGAGGCACTGGCCCGCAGCGCAGGTGCGGCGATCCTTATCCGGTCAGTCATCCTTACCCAAGAGCGGCGCTCATCGTGGCGACGACCATCACCTCCCAAGGTTGGTGAATTGCTCCCTTGTCACGCCGCATGCGCATGACATACTCGCACGGCGAATGAATGAGATCGTGCAGCGTCTGGGAGCTGCGGTGATGCCGCTGACCTTGGGATTTTGACCTTGGGCTCGAGTCTCGCCGCCATCAAGGCGGAGCGAATTCGTCATAGCTTTTCTTGAAGTTGCGACTGGCGGCTTTGCTTCCTCCCGACGTTAGTGCTCAGGCCGCGCAGACGGCCGCCTGCAGAAATCAAACCTGCTCAAGCACAACCGGAGGAGCGGCTATGACAATGACAGCTGAGTTGCCCGGCCAGGTCCCGTGGTGGAAGGAACCCACCAAGGATCAATGGATGGCATGGATCGCCGCCTGGCTCGGCTGGACCCTCGATGCGTTCGACTTCACAATCTTCCTCCTGATCATGGTGCCGATCGCGGAAGCGTTCCAGGTGCCGCTGATCGAAGTGACGGCCGTATTCACGATAACCCTCTGGCTGCGCCTGGTAGGCGCGGTCGGCTCCGGCTGGCTCGCCGACCGCATCGGGCGCAAGGCGCCATTGATGATCTCGATCCTGTGGTACTCGGTTTGCAACCTCTGCGCCGGCCTCTCGCCAAGCTTCGCGCTGCTGTTCCTGTTCCGCGCATTGCTCGGCATCGGCATGGGTGCGGAGTGGCCCGCCGGCGCCGCGCTCGCCATGGAGTCGTGGCCCGCACGCTCGCGCGGCCTCATGAGCGGCCTGCTCCAGGGGTCGTGGAGTATAGGCTTCCTTCTGTCGAGCGCCGCCTATGGACTGCTCTACGACAAGATCGGCTGGCGCGGCCTGTTGATCCTCGGCGTCCTGCCGGCGCTGGCCGTTGTATGGATTCGCATCTACGTCAAGGAACCGAAGGTGTGGGTGGAGAACCGCCGCATTCAGCGTGAGCAGAAGCAGGAATTTCGGGCTCCGCTGTTCGAAATCTTCCGCAAGCGCGTCCTCGGCAACACGATCATGGCGTGCCTGTGGATGGCGAGCGGTTTCGTGATCTACTACTCGGTCTACGGCATGTTCGCCACTCACCTGCAGAAGGACCTGCATCTGGCCGCGGGGATGGTTGCCATGCCGATCGCGCTGGCCAACCTGGTGGCGTTCCTGGCGAGCGGCGCCTGGGGCTACGTAGCCGACGTCTTTGGCCGCAGATGGGCGATGATCATCCCGGCGGCGATCGGCGCCTGCATCACGCCGCTCTATCTGTTCTCTGACTCCTACCCGATGGTGGCGGGCGCCTTCATCCTGCAGGGTGCGTTCCTCGGCGCGATTTATGGACAGAATCCGGCGTACCTGACCGAACGTTTCCCGACCGAGGTGCGGGCGACCGCGTCGGGCTTCTGCTACCATCAGGGAGCCATCTGGGCGGGCTTCACCGGGCCGGTGCTCACCTACTTCGCCGTCGGTCAGCCACTAGGCTTCGCCGTTCCGATGCTGGTGGCGACGACCGGCGCCGCGATCATGTTCGTCATCACCCTGCTGTTCAGCCCGGAGACGAAGGGCAAGGAGCTGGTTGCGCAAATCACCTTGCTGCAAGCAGCCGAGTGAGAGCGACCGCGCGGCCGTCTTTCGGGCGGCCGCGCGGTGCGCACGTTAGCGGCGTTACTTCGAAGCGTTGGCGATCTTGTGCTCCAGGTGGCCGGTTTCATGATCGCGGCGAAGCTGGCTCAGCGACGTCTCGTTGAGCTGAAGCAGGATCTCGCTCAGCTTTTCGGTGTCGGGATAGCCGGCTGCGAAGCCTCGTCCGTAAACCTTCCGCAACGTGCCGATGAGAGTGTTGCCGTGCTTGTGGCTGATTTCGCCGTCGTGGTTGCGGTGACGATTGTCCAGACCTGCCTTGCTCATGCTGCTCTCCATGGTGGTCGCAAGCGACAGCATCCTCCCGTCGGGCGGCGATAGCAACCAGGGGCTCGGCGATGTCAGGTCAATTGTTATGGCTGCCTTTGGCAGATCGCGTCGTTTTGCGGCGCAGCGCTGCTGAATGGAAATGCCACCGGCAAGGCAGCCCGCGGAAAATCACATGCTGCTGTTGGGACGCAAGAGCGCGATGGAGCGCGTCGCAGGCCCTGTCGCAGCTCCAG